>Ga0247829_10000033_pt1 | contig 34920 bp, 84 predicted proteins | sample 12C_Control_Day4_FD_207765 | JGI IMG/M metagenome (GOLD analysis project Ga0247829, IMG submission 207765) | Soil microbial communities from agricultural site in Penn Yan, New York, United States - 12C_Control_Day4 | ecosystem: Environmental > Terrestrial > Soil > Agricultural land | place... | reverse complement strand
GCCGGGGCGACACCCGGTCCAATCCCGGGGCGGCCAGTGGGACCCTTGCTCGCACTCTCTGAGCACGTCGCACCCTCCGGGGACGCCGACCGATCCGATACCGCGAGTCGCACGGGGTGGCAGTCAGCCAAATGGACTGTCCGCAACGGGTGAGTCTCCCGACAAACGAGCCTGACAACGGCGCGTAGGTCTCTGGGTAGGAAGCGATTCCTTGCCAGCAAGAAACCGCGCACCTTGCGAAAACAGGCGCAAGCGGTAGCCGGTCGTCCTGATGTCTGGGACGGCACCCGGAAAAACGGCACCCGACGCAAGGCAACAGGGCGAGCGACTTTCGTAAACCCTTCCCCCTTCCGTCTGGACCCTACGGGAGTACCTACCTCTCCCCCGGGACTTACAGCCGCAACATGCGCGGCGGGTCAAGCCGGGGTGTACGCAAGGGAAAGCGTGATGTGAAGCACTATCGACGTGAGTCGACAGTTCGCCGGTCCGGAATGGGGGGAGCGCGATAACCCCTGCCACGTCTACGTAAGGCCGTACGACACTTTTCGTGTCCGGCCAGAATCGCCCCGGGACACTCCCCGGGCGACCGGTTGAACGTGCGCCGAACGTCGGGACCAAACGCAACCGTGCGATTCCGGCGCGGGATGATCAGTCGCCCTTTCTGGAAAGGAAAACCAGTTGGGTAGTGCGGCACTGGAAACGGGGATTACAGGGGTGTCGGAACCCCTGCCCCGGATGAGTGGGAGCGCGTGGCGCTCCCGCTCCGCCCCCTTTGCGGGGTGAGCGTGAGGGGCGGAGCGGCCCGGAATGAGTGGACCAATGACCCGACGTGTCGGGACGTGTGAAAGCGATTCCGTGTTCCGCCCCGATCGCTGAAACCGCAAAGACCATTCCCCGGAAAAGCCGGGGAATCCGGAAGGGTGAATGGGCAATGACGCTCGAATTGCGCGACGGTAACCGTGTGGTCGTCCGGAACTCCGGGACGATCGAATACCACTCCGTGACCGGTCGGGTGTACCGGCGCGGCGCGGCGGGACGCACGTACGCGGAATCCGTCGAATGGGTCCGCAACTCCGCGTGGCGACACGACGTCAAGTCGGTCCGCTACAGCGTGAGCTAGGAACTCTGGGAAAGCCAGGAATGCGGAATCGGGGAAAATTTCCCCCTAGGCCCCGGGGCACTCGCTCCGGGGCCGGATACGGACAAGGAATGGGGTAGGGCCATGGGTAAGAGTGTGCGGGTTGACCACAAGGTGAAGGGTGAGGCGGTCGCGTCTTTCGACGTGGCGGACGGGGTGGCGACGGTCGGTCGCCACACGTGCGACACGCTGAACCTGGCGTTCACGTCCGGCATGTACGCGTTCCTTTCCGAGACGCACCCGAACGAACGCGCCGAGTTTTCCGCGACGGTCGTCAAGTCCGGGAGCAAGTGGGCGGTTTCCATCCTGGTCCGCTACGTCGACGGCGGGGTTTTCCAGTCGCTCCGATGGGTGGCCGGTGAGTTCGGCGGGACGCGCGGAACGGCCCTCTACCGCGCGTTCCTCGCGTTCGGTGAGGCAGCGCGGGAGGGCGGTTCGGTCCGGGCGCAGTTGGAGAGTGAGCGCGCGGAACGGTACGCCGTGGCCCGTGCGATTCTCGCCCCGGCCGAAAACGGTTCTGACGTTCGGGAGTCCGGGAGCGCGGGAGAACTCTGCGCGTCCACGGGCCTCACGTACTCCGCCATGCGGGATGCCGTAGCCGCTCACCGGGCGGCCGGTCGGGAATTCAGCGTGGACGTGTCCAAGCTGCCTGACCCGCGTGCCCCCCGCCAGTGGGACGCCCCGGCGGACGGGACGGCCGACGACTTCCGGGGGTGTGAGGGTGCCGGACCGGTCGACGTGGTCAACCCGGAGCGCACGCACGGCAAGTGCCCCGCGTGCCGCACGTACATCCCGCTGACCGACTCCGAGGACGAAAACCGCATCGGCTCGCACTTTGAGTACGGCGTGAGCGCCCCCGCGAATCGCAAGCGGCTTTCGTCGCGCACGCTGGACACCGTGGAACACGGGAGCGTCCCCGGCTCGCCGATGGACGCGAACGCGCGCCGGATCGCCGAGACGCAGTGCAAGGGTTCGCGCAAGGTGATCGCGGACGCGTCCGGCGGAACGGTCCGGTGCCCGGACGCGGAGTGCGGGCGGCCGGTCGAACTCAAGTCGCGGCGCAAGGGTGACGACGTGGTGTGGTTCGTGCCGGACCACACGCGCCCCGGTGAGTCCTTCCGCCGGTCGGGGAAGGCGGGACGGGACGAGCGTTCGGTGACCCCCCGGGGCACCGGGGCGGACGCGGGCAAGGGTGCCCGGGATCACGGGAGCGTGGACGGCTCCGCGACGACCGGCAAGCACAACATGCCCCCGGTCCAGCCGAAGAACGGATGGGCGGCGGTCGCGGGTACGTGGTCGCTCCCCGCCATGGTCTCGCCCGGTATCGACCCGGGTGCGGCGGGCAAGTGGTGCCCGGTCTGTCAGGACAACGTGGACACGGCGCACCGTGGCAAGTCCCGCACGTGGCGGCGCAAGCACAGCAAGGCGGTCGCGAAGTTCCGCGCGGAGCGCAAGGCGGAGCGGGACGCCCGTACGGCGGCGGACATCGCGGCCGGTCTGGCGATCCCGGCGAGCGAGCGCCGCGCGCTGCGCAAGGCCGCGAGCATCGGGAGCAGCGCCGAGGGTACGCAGGCGAGCACGGGCCGCGTGATCCACGCGGCGTGTGTGCGCGGGTAGGACCCCGGTCCTTCCGGGGGCGGAAAAAGAACGGTGTGGAGTGCGGGAGGGCCCCGGAACGTCCGGGGCCCCGTCGGAAGGGAATCAGGCATGGACGCCATGGACGGAACGAACTGGATCATCGATGACGCGTGGGCGGAGTTCGCCCCGGTGCTGGACCGGCTGGACCGGCCGGACCGGGTGGAGTTCCTGGACGCGTGGACGTCGGCGGTAGGCCGTTTCGAGGACGGCAAGATCCGCACGGCGGAGTTCCGCGCGATCGTGCGGGAGCTGGGACGGGACGCGCGCGGCACGGCGCACACCCCGGACGCCGGGGACCTCCCGGACCTGGTGACGGTCCTGCCGGACGGGACGGAGCTGGACGGGTACACGGACGGCCGGGAGGTTCCCCCGGTCCCCTTCCGGGACCGGTGGGCGGTCCTGCCGGTCTGGCGGGTGTGGGTGGCCGCGCTGGTCCTGCCGATCCTCGGCGCGCTGTTCATGATCGCGGGGCAGTCTCTCGCGGAGTCCTTCCGCGCCCCCGCCCCGGTCCCGGCCGTCGAGCCGGGCGGGAGGTTCGGGACGCCCCGGATCACGCTGGATCTTGAGCGGCTGCCGTCCTCGGACTGCTGGTACGAGGTGACCATGACGGACACGGACGGGGAGCCGGGAGGGCCCAAGGTGGCCCACGTCGCCCCGCTGTGCCCGTAGGGACACCCCGCGCGGTCCGGTCGGGCTCCGGGGGATTCCCCGGGGTCCCGGCCGAACCGTTCGGGAGGTACCCGGAACGGTGGAAGGACGGTTGATCATGTCGGTTTCGCTGGACAAGCCGGACGCCACGACGTACGCGGCGGGTACGGGGATGAACTCCGGGAGCGGGCCGCTCCGGATGATCGCGGGACGGCCGGTCGCGCGGGAGTTCCGCGCGGTGATCCGCCTCACGGGTGCGGGTGTGCGCGGGGTCCGGATCACCGAGGACCCGCACATCACCGGCCTGACGGCGGCGGTCCTGGTCGGCACGGACGGGGGCGCGCAGGTGTACCGGACGACCATGCGCCCGGCGGACGTCCGGGACAAGTGGCTCCGCTACGCGGTGGAGAACGGGATTTACGCGGGCGTGGACCGGATGAGCTGATACGCTCACCTGACCTAGGCCAGTGACGGAAACACAGACGGAAAGGGAGTGCGGGAGCATGATCAAGGACAGGACGGACAACCCCCGGGGCCTCTACCTGGATCGGGACGCCGAGACGCCGGACGGACGGGGCGCGTACGTGACCTCCCCCGTGGTCAAGGCGTGGCAGTTCCTCACGCTGGACCGGCTCACGGTCACGCGCGGCGTGATGGAGACGGCCGACGGGGAGCGCTACACGATCACGCTCCGCGCGCCGGGGCACGGCGACACGGGGTCCAAGGGTGAGCGCCGCCTGTGCACGCGGGAGCGCCACGGCCGTTCGCTGCGGGACCTGGCGGCGGGGCTGCTGGACGCGGAGATCCGCATGGGCAACGTCGCGCCGGAGTTCCTGGACGACCTGCGCGCGGAGATCGCGGAACTCTGACGGGCCGGAGAGGCAGGCTAGGCGGACCGGGAGGGATTCCGGTCCGCCGGGGGTGTCGTCCGGACATCGCACGACCGGAGAGAGAGAAGATCACATGAACAAGATCCGCAAGTCCATCGCGCTCGCCCTGGCGGTCCTCGCCCTGATGCTGGGGACGGCGGGGAGCGCGGGAGCCCGCCCGGCCGGTCCGGCCGTGGCCAAGTCGGTCAAGTCGGTCTGTGAGACCGGGAGCCGGGGACAGAAGCTGTACGACCGCCTGTGCCTGCGCACGGGCACGGCGGCCGACGGGATCAACCTGTGGTACCGCGACTACGACGGCCGCATGATCAGCCCGGCGGACCGCCGCGCGTTCTGCCGTGACGCCACGTCGACCGGGAACACGTACCGGGGGATCTACGACGGTCTGTACGACGTCGCGTACGACTCGTTCCGCAACCACCGTTCCGTCCTGCGCGTCGCGGCGCTGGTCGGCGTCATGGACTGCCGCACGCTCGGCGTGCGCGTCAAGTAGGGCCGGGAGTCGCCCTAGGGCGTCCCGGGGGCCGCGCCGGTCTCCGGGACGCCCGGGAGTGTCGCCGGAACACACGGACACGCCACCACACACGAAACGACGGAAAGAGGAACGGGACCATGGCGGTTTACGGATTCGAGGTCAAGACCACGCGCGGGGACGGCGTGACGGACGTCCGGCGGCTGGAGGTCGAGGGGTTCGACGCGCGGGAGGCCCGGGGGCACTTCACCGGGTGGGCGGCCGTGACGGGGGTCCGGATCGACTCGCTCGACCTGATCGCGGACGGGGTGACCTTCCGGGAGCACGTCACGCGTTCGATGCTCAACCAGGGGGCCCGGATGTGTCAGCGGGTCAACGGGGTGAGCGTCGAGGGGCCGGAGAGCTGGGACGAGCCGTGGGCGGAGCGCGTCAAGACCGTGATGCGGCTGCTGCTCCCGAACGGGTGGGGCGTCTCGCTCTCGTGCTCGCTGAGCGCGCAGAACTGGTCCGACGTCGAAATGGTCACGTGGCGCGGGGCCGTGGACTTCAGCGCGGGCGTGATGGAGTACGAGTCGCGCATCGGCGGGGCGGGTGACGGGGACGACGACGTCGCGCGGGTGCTGGAAGCGCTCGCGAAGATCTGACGGTCACGAACTGGTCACGATGTAGGCGGACGGGAGCGCTCCGGTCTCCGGAGCGTTCCAGCCGGTCTATGATCGGCCTAGGCCAAACGGCCGACGGAAACGGAAAGAGGGAGACGGACATGGGTGTTGTGCGGCTGAACGCGAAGGTCACCACGTACCGCGACGGTCAGATCGTCGGCGACGCGCGGTGGGAGGCGTACGCGCGGGTCCTGGACGCCGGGGACGAGTTCACGACGTCCGGCCACCTGAAGGGTCAGCCGGGAGCGCCGGGCGCGTTCGGACGGCTCGACGTCCAGTGGCACGCGGAGGTGCGGGAGGCGGACTACGCGGTCTACAGCTACCAGACGCCGATCGCGTGGCGCATCCCGGGTGAGGGGTGGGTCATCCCGGCGCGCGGGACGCTCGGGTATGACGCGGAGTCGAACACCACGGTCACCGGCATGAACAAGATCCGCACGGCGTGCCAGTCGCTCGGCGGGTACCGCGAGACGCCGCGCGGCTGACACTCGCCCGTGGCGTTCGGGGGTGGCCCGGAACGGGGCCGGGCCGCCTCCGTGCACTACCGGAGAGCAACGGAGAGGGAAAACGGGATGAGCATCACGGATATGAGCGCCGCGCAGATCAAGGCGGACATGGTCATCACGCGGGTGCAGCTCGCGGACGTCAAGCGCGGGACGCTGCTGGTCGGGTGGGCCGGGAAGGTCGTCGCGGACACGCTGAGCGCGGACGACGACGGCAAGCCGTTCTGGTACGACCGCAGCTCGGGACGCCACTACGGCAACGGCGACGGGACGATCAACGTCTACGTCTCCCCGGTCCGGACGCAGGCGATCGGGCAGACGCGTTCCGGGGTCAAGCACGCGCTGCTCAACGCCGTGCCGGGCGGGATGCCCGCCGGGGTGTGCGGGCCCTCCCGCCGGGCGGAGCTGGCCGTGTGGGAGTCGGGGACCGCGCTCGCCGGGGTCACGTGCGACAACTGCCGCTCGATCCTCGGGCTCATGCACACGATCGGTACGGAGCGCGGCGGCAACTAGCCGCGTCACGTAGTTACGTTCACGCACCACGGGAAGACGGACGCCGGGCCCACGACGGGCCCGGCCGGAAAGGAAGAGAGATCATGACCAGGACCCTTGCGGAGTTTCACGGGCTGCTCGCCGACCACCTGATCAGCGCGCGCCGGGTGTACGACGGCCGCCCGAAGGCCGGGGAGCCCGGCTACCTGAACGACGAGTCGGCGGACGCGGTGAACCGCTGGCGGCACCTGGCCTCCGAGGTGCACGGCTACGCGAACGGGGAGCCGGTCAAGGCGGGCGGGAAGCGCCCCACGTGGGAGGACTTTTGGAAGGACGGTCTGACCCGGGCGGACTTCCTGAAGATGATCGCCCGCCGGTCCCGGATCACGCGCGCCGTGCGGGACGGGGGCGACATGGACGCGATGCTGTTCGACGACTCCGTGCGCTACTGGGAGTACGAACTCGCGTCGTCGGTCGTCGTCAAGGCCGATCACCTCGCGGCGGCGGAGCGCATGAACGCGCGGGAGGCCGTCCGGCGGATCGGGCTGGAGCTGGAAGTCTCCCTGTCCCTGATCCAGGCGTACACGGGTCGGGACCTGGGAGAGCTGCGCCGGGCGCTGAGGGAGTGCGGCAGCACCCGCCCCGCGTACCCGTCGGCCCGGACGGACGACGGGGCGCGGGTGTGGGAGTCGCACCCGATGCTCGACCTGATCACCACCTACCGGCCGACGGTCTGAGGGAGGCGGGGACGTGGGCGGCTTCACGCTGCGGGACGGACGTTCCCCGATGTCCTTTCAGGTCGATGTGCCGGACGGGGAGACGGTGACCCTGTCGGACGGCGTGAGCCGGGTGTCACGGCTCACGGTCGACCTGATCGCCATCGGCGGATCGGTGTCGGTGCATCAGGTCCACGCGATCACCGATCGCGGGAGCAGCGTCGGCGTATGGCTTCCGTACGGTGAACTGTCGCGGGGGTTGCGACGGTACGTGACGGAGCTGGACAGGGTGATGCGGTCCGTGCCCTTCGGGACGGACTGACGGCAGCGCCGCTGTTCGGGCGGGGGCGGGATCACGCGATCCCGTGCCCGTCCGTGTGGTGACGGAGCCACGGGAAAGGGGCGACATGATCGCGACGACGACGGACCTGGTCCGGGAGCCGGTCCGGGAGGGTGACACGGTCGTGAACTCCCGCGCGGAGCGGTTCACGGTCACGCGGGCGGCGGGCGGTGAGGGACTGACCGGGGTTCTCCTGACGGAGCGTCCCGGCCTGAACCGCTCGACCGTTCACGTGGTGTGGGTGGTGAGCGCCGAGGGACGGGTGCGCGCCACCATGACGACGCCGGACGGGACCGCCGCTGCGGGAGCGTTCGCGGCACGGGCGGACGGGATGAACGAGATGGGAGTACGGGCATGACGGTCGAGTACACGGACCCGGACGGCGTGACGCACGCCAGGGAGACGGACGCGCCGGTGTCGGGGCAGACGGTGAGCGGGTACGGCGGGGCGGTCCCGACGCGGACCATGATCCTGTACCGGGGCCGCTGGCGGCGGGTGTACGCCATGGCGTACGGCAACGGGTCGACGCTGTACGTGCGGGAGGGCGGCCGGGACCTGGTCCTGGACGCGCAGACGGCCGAACTGGTGTCGGCGGTCTGACGGCGGAGCGGCGCGCTTCGGGCGGGCACGGGGGCGACTCCGTGCCGGTCCGTGGTGCCGGACGGTCCGGACGGGAGAGGAGACAAGGGTGTTCGGAGAGCTTGACCGGATGCTGAGCACGGAGCCGGGTCACGTGGTGATGATCGACCACAAGGGCACGGCGCGGGAGTGGCGCGGGACCGGGGACGACGGGCCGGAGACGCTGTTCGTCGACTACACGGGGACCGTGAGCGACGCGCAGATCTCCGACGAGGCGGAGCGGGAGATGGCCGCCGAGACGGAGCGCGAGTACGGGTGGGAGGTGCTGTACGGCTACTCCTGCAACGGGGGACCGGTGATCATGCACCCGTCCCAGCACATCGGCGGACGGCTGGAGGAGTTCATCCGGGACACGCCCGGCCTGTGGCTCGCCGTGCCGGTGGAGATCGGGCCGGACGACCCGGACGGCGAGACGGACGCGGCCGGATGGGCGCTGCTGTACAGGTCCGGCGAGCGGGACAAGGCGATCATGGCGAAGGACTCCGGCCGCCCGCTGGAGGAGCGCCGGGCCGCCTTCCGCCGCCACAACGCCCGGATGACCGCGTCGGGGCTGGAGGGCGGGAAGTGAGTTCGTACGACGACGGCCGGATTCAGTTGCTCGCCCGCGTTCCGGCGGAGTTCCACGCCGCGATGGAGCGGGCCGGGTACGTGCGCGACCCGGAGCCGGGCTGGTCGGTACGGAGCGGCCACAGCGTCATGGCGACGGCGGCCGACGAGGACGGGGCGCGGGCGGTACAGGAAGCGTTCCGCGCGGCGGGACTTCAGGGACCTACCAAGATCGAGGAGAACAAGCGATGAGCGACGTGCGGGAGATCAGGGTCACGCGGAAGCAGGGCGGCGGCAGCGCCCCGACGATGGGGTACGGCGCGCGGGACTCGCAGACCGGGGCGAACATCTGGATGCCGGTGCCGGTCGTCGGCGGCCAGATGCTGGAGGGGCGGGCGGCGGCGGAGCACGTCGCGGCCCGGCTGCTGCCGGAGGGGAAGCGGCTCGCGTTCGACCGGGAGACGCCGACCACGGACGTCTTCCTGGTCGTGTCCGCCTGATCATCGCGTCACCATCACGCATCACGCGGTACAGGGACGCCCGGAAGGGCCGGGCGTCCCGGGAAAGGGGAACGGCATGACGACGAACAATCTGACCGTGGTCCGGCAGCTCCGGTGCGACCACTGCGGGGAGCCGATCGAACGGATCGCCGACCGGGACTCGTACGGGCTGAAGCTGCCCACCTTCCGCCACGTCGGGGAGCCGTGCCGCCGCTACTACGGACGCGCGGCGAGTGACGGTTACCCCGTCGAGCGGCCGGACCCGGTCCGGCGCTGCGCCGCGTGCTGGCCGCACGCCGACTGCACGGAGGTCGGGGACAAGCCGGAGGACGGCACGCCGGGCGTCGTCCGGACGTACCTGGAGGCGTGGGGCGACGCGACGCGGTGCAGTGGCTGCACGCGGAACAACTGGTACTCCATCGGGGACTGACCCCTTCGCGGCATTCGGGAGGGTTCGGGGTGCGGGTTCGTCCCGTATTTCGAACCTTCCAGTGCGCTCCGAAACGGGCGAATCATCACGGGAACGGACGGAAGGGAGCAAAGGGACATGACGGAGATCAAGTTCACGGCAGCACTCGTGCGGGAGGTCGCCGCGCGCGTCGCGGAGATCACGGGGGGGACGTTCGCCCTCGGGTCGACGGGGAGCGACCTGGGCAACGGGAAGCGGTACACCGACGGGCACCAGATGCTCACGTGGTACGGCCCGACGGGCGCGCGGCAGGCGTGCGCGTACTACACGGCCGCCGCGATGCGCTGGGCCCGGCTGACGGAGTCGCAGCTCGCGGAGTCCGACACGGACCTGTTCCTCGCCGTACAGACGGCGTACCGCCGGGGCGGGAACTCCACGCGCGCCGACCGGAAGTCGTTCGACGACTGGGAGAGCCGGGGCGCGGAGCGCGCGCAGCTCACCATCGAGGCGAAGGGGAAGTAGCCATGACGATCATCACCCTGAAGAACGGAAGCGACGTCGAGGCCGGGACGTGGCTCGACGGGGCGCACGGCTGGACGAACGGGTACCGGGTCGTCGACATCGCCACGTCGCACGGCTGGACGCTGAGCGCCGAAGACGCGGCGATCGTCGAGTGGTACCGGTCCTCGGACGCCGGGGAGTGGGGCGACACGGACGACGAGCTGAACGACATGGAGTCGATGACCGGCCAGGGCGGGATCTCCGACCAGGCCACGGACTACATCGCCGACCAGCTTCCGGACGGGTGGGTCACGCGCTGGGACGCCGGGGAGTTCTCCGTCCTGCGGGACTGGGAGGACTGCGCGGCCGACGGCAACGGCTGCGAGGTCGGCACGGACCGGCAGGGGAACGTGACGCTGGTCAAGCGCTGCACGGACCACAACCCGTGCGAGGGGCACCACGACGACGACCGGGCGCTCGCCATCGGCGGCCCGTACTACTGCAACGGCTCGTGCCAGGGCTGACGGAAGGGATGGAAGCGATGTACGACGAGGACCAGGAGACCAGGGCATACCTTCCCCGCGCGCGGGCGGAGGAGGTCCAGCGGGCCGTTCAGGCTCACATCGACGGGACGTACGGGCCCGGCTGGGAGGTCGCGCTCTACCCGCCGGGCCACGAGGGCGAGTTCTGGGCCCTTTCGCTGGAGGGCTGCGAGGAGTGGGCGTACGGGATCGGCGACGCCGGAATCATCCCGGAGGGCGTGTTCGCGGAGCCGGTCTACTCGTGGTGCCTCGGCCTGTACCCCGCCTGAACCCTGCGGTTCGGGCGCGCACGGAAGGGGGCCGTGCGCGTCCGTGTCTCACGGTGAGGCAGTTCGGAAAGGCCAACAAACAGAGAGGGAGAGGGATGTACGGGAACAAGATCGGTCAGTCGAAGTACGCCGCGTGCGAGGCCGTCATCGGCAGCGTCAGCCGGTCCATGTCGGGCAACACGGTACTGGAGACGGGCGTTCGCAGCGGCGACGGCTGGGAGAAGATCGGCACGGAGGTCGGCCGCCGGGACGCGCCCGTGGGCTGCGGTCACGTCGTCATCACCCCGGAGGAGCGCCGGGAGCTGATCGCGGAGCTGATCAGCCACGAGGAGGCGGAGCAGACGCGCCACTTCCGGACCGGCGACACGATCCCCGGCCCGCTGGGCGCGGTCGTCATGGCGGTGAGCTACCACAACGGGCACGCCGACGAGGGCAAGGAGGCGGGCGTCCTGCTCGCCTACTCCGCCCACAAGCGGGAGTACTGGGTGTGGTCGGTCGGCCCCCGGGGCGACCTGGCCAGCGGGACGTACTCGTACGACCTGGGGGCGGCCATGACCCGCTACTCCGTCCGCGTCACGGAGCACCTGCACACGCACTTCAACCACATGTCCCCGACCCTCACGTTCGGTCACGTGGCGGACCGGGACAAGCTGAAGGGCTGACGGTGGGCGAGGAGTTCCGGGTGGACCCGCCGGAAGTCTGGGAGGGGTCGGCGCAGCCGTCCGGCGTCCTGGTCTCCTACGTGCTCGCGGAGAACGAGGAGCACGCGGTGATGGTCTACCTCGCGTACCTGGACGCGGTCCGGACGGACGGATACAAGGCGGCGCTGCCGTTCGTGTCGTCGGGCACGGTCAGCGGGACGCCGGAGACGGCGCAGGCGGCCGGGCTGTTCGCCCGGCTGGAGGAAAGGGAGCTGACGGTCTTCCGGATCGTCAGCACGAAAGGGGAAACGGTATGAGCGAGCGCAAGCTGACGGGCCTTCGGGTGCAGTTCCCGTCCCACGGGGCGACCGGCTACGGGGTCGCCCGGGTGCGGTACGAGACGGGGCACAAGCACGGTGGGAACTACGAGGTACAGCGGGCCGACGGGACGGCGCTGCTCGTGCCGTGGGCCAACTGCGAGCCCGCCCCGAACTGGGACGTCGCCCCGATGGAGTCGCAGTTCGCCGGGACGGAGCTGTACATCCCGCAGTACCGGGACGCGACGGGGCGGCAGCTCATGTCGACCGGCCCGGGAGTCCTGGTGCCCGGCGACGGGGCCCGACTGAAGACGCTGGTCGGCAGCGTCCGGGAGGGTGACGCGGTCGGCTGGTACAGCCACGGCTGCAACGAGTTCCGGGGCGAACTGACGGTCGTCCGGGTCGACGCGGACGGCATGGCGGTCACGGGTCACCCGAAGGCCCCGGTCTACGCGGCGTGGCCGGACCGGCGGGAGGAGTTCGAGATCACGGACGGGCTCCTGCGGTCCGGCGGGACGACGCTGCGGATCTACCGCGTGCCGGAGCTGCGGACGGGCAAGCACCGCACCCCGGCGCTCGACCTGACGTTCCGCTTCCCGGCGGACCGGGAGTGGCGGAAGATCTGACGGAACGCTACCCTGGCCTAGGCCGGTGAGTTCGGGAAGGCCCGGGACTTCGGTCCCGGGTCGTTCCGTGCCGCATCGGACGGCGACGGAGAGGAGAAACGGATGAGCGTCGGCGACGCCCTGTTCGGCGGGGTCGCGATCGACCCCGGGTTCGAGCTGAAGTCCTTCCGGGGTGAGACCTGGACGTTCCGGAGCGTGACCCGGCTGCCGGGCGGCGGATCGATGGGGAAGGTGCTCGTGGACCGCCCGTGCGGCCATGAGAGGGAGGACGGGGAGTGCCTGGACGCCTTCTGGTGCCGGGGCGTGGAGTCCCGCGAGTTCTTCCCCTCGGTCTTTGACCTGCTGGAGATCAAGCCGAAGGTGGAGCGGCCGTGAAGTGGGACGAGACCGCATGGACGTGGGTCCGGGGCGCGGAGGACGCGTGGTGTCTGGCCTACACGAACATGATCGACGGGGCGGAGGGGCTGCACGCCCGGTTCACCCGGCCGAACCGCCTCGCGGCCCGGGATCTCCCGGCGGATGACCGTCTGGGCCCGACGCTCTTCCGGGTGTCGCGCGCCTGCGTGGCGGCGGACGGCGGGACGCGGGTGCCGGAGTCGATCGGGGCCGGGTTCGGGTTCGCGTTCGTCACGAGCAGCCCGGAGACGGTCTGGAGCAAGGCGGAGCCCTTCCCGTCCCCGGACGGGGCGTGCAAGGGGCGGTGGTGGTTCGAGACGGCGGCCGAAGCGGTCGCCCGGACGGACCAGTTGAACGACGAGAACGAGCGGTACGAGGGCCGGATCTTCCGGACCTTCCTCCTCATGTGGCAGATCGAGCGGATCGGGGACGCGGGATGAGCGACTACGGACAGATCGAGATCAGCAGCCAGGGCTCGACGCACACGCTGTACGAGTTCTGTGGGTTCGACAACTGCCGCGAGGCGATCCTGACGCGCGGGTTCGAGATCGAGGACGACCCGTTCGGCCGGGACGAGTTCACGCTGACCGACGGGGACGGCGAGACCGTGACGATCACGGTGCGCGGCCAGCTCGACGAGTCGGACTCGTGCGTCTGGTGCTTCGGGTGCGGCGACTTCCTGCGCCACGCCGACGCCGGTACGCCGTGCGACTGCCCGGACAAGGAGGCCGACCGGGAGCCGATGCGCCCGCTCGTCATGGACGAGCCGCTGGGTCGGCTGGAGCTGCGCCCGTGGGGCCCGGAGAGCGGGATGGTCATCGGCAAGGACGAGCTGTAGCGGAGACGCCCCAGGCGGCCCGGCCCGGCCGGGTCGCCGGGAGTGTCGCCGGTCGGCGGCATCGGAGAGGAGAACAAGATGACGGACACGGACACCATCGAGACGGCCGGGGATCTGCGGGTGCGGCTGGAGATCCAGCAGGACTCGCACATGTACAACCCCCGCACGAACCAGGACTGCAACCTGACGAACGTGATCACGCCGCGCGGCCAGCGGTACATCGACGTCGACAAGGACGGCGGCCCGCTGGCGGAGGGGTGGGACCGGATTCACGACCGCTACGTGGACGCCGTTCCGGTCCTCAGCCGCTGGGCGCGGATCTTCCACGGCATCGAGGTCTTCGAGGACCGGCCGCACGACGGGGCGTGGTCGCTCTGGTACGTGACCCCCGGGAAGTTGGCCGAGGTCGCGGTGAGCGCCAGGGCGGTGGTCGAGGCGGAGATCGCCGAGTACCGGGACTGGACGGCGGGTGAGGTGTACGCCTACGTCATCGAGCGGGCCAAGGTGTGGACGGCCGCCGACGGCGAGCAGATGACCACCTGGGAGACGGAGGACTCGTGCGGCGGCTACATCGGCCGCGCGTACGCGGAGCAGACGGCGCGCGAGGAGTTCGCGGCCTACCGGAAGGGTGAGGGCAAGTGAGCCGACCGAAGCTGGTCACGATCTGGGAGCTGGAGCTGAGCATGAGCGTCGTGGTCGGCACCGCGACGCTCGACAACCTGCGGGCCGACCTTGAGCGGACGGCCGATCGGGAGACGCTGGGCTTCGCCTGGCGGATCTCGGGGGTCCGCTGCGATGTCCGGTCGGAGGGCGGCCCGTTCGAACTGATGGGCCTGGTCGAACGGTACTTCGACTACGCCGGGTCGGAGCCGAACGGGTTCACCGTCCGGAAGATCCGCACGGAGCCGGTCCACGTGGACGGGAAGTTCTGGCAGGGCGGGCACGCCCGGCCGCTGCGGGAGGGTGACGCGTGAGCGGGTGGCTGATGCCGGACGGCACGCCGATGCGGTTCCAGGACGGCGACCACGTACGGATCGACACCACGGGGGTCGGCCGGACGAGCCTGCCGTTCGTCACCGGCTACGTGCGCGGCTATGACGCGGTGACGACCGACGGGATCACCCGGGTCGGCTACACGCTCTACAACCTGGGGAACCCGGAGCTGCACGGCGTGAAGGAGGAGAAGCTGACGCCCTCCCTTCCGCCGTTCGGCGAGCCGTGCGGGAAGGGGCACGGGATCGTCTCGTGCCACCTGTGCGGCGCGAACCTCTGACGGGGAGACGCCCTAGGGTGACCGGCCAGTGCCGGTTGCCCGGGAGTGTCGCTCAACAGAGCGGTACGGAAAGGAGATACATGCTTACGCAGGAAGGTCTGAAGCGGGGTCGGGTGCGGGTCACCACGGCCACCGCATTCGTCGAGCTGGCCAAGGCGGAGGGTGACCGCCGCCGGGCGGACGAGCGGTACGCCTCGGGCTTCGACTTCGCCCTGAGCGGTCTGTGCCAGCACGGCTCGTTCTCGTTCCCCTACCCCGGCTACCACGGGCAGACGGGCGAGGTCGTGATGCTGCGCCGGAACCAGGCGGAGCACCTGGCGGTCGAGCTGCTGAACCAGCTCGCCCCCGGCGGGAGCCTCCCGGAGGACGCCGCCGAACTGCTGGACTTCGTGGCCGCACTCCGCAGCCGCGTCAACAAGGAAGGAACGAACTGATCATGACCCTCACGCTGGAGCGCCCGGAGATCCGGGCCGAACTGAACCACTCGTGCATCCCCGGGCAGTGCTCGGTCCCCTGCCCGTACACCAGCGAGCTGACGGGGCTGCCCGTCCTGGCCCGCATCCCCCGGCAGCCCGGCCCGTCCAGCTCGCCGTCGCCGAAGATCCCGCAGCAGCCGGGGCCGAAGGAGCGGGAGCAGCCCCGGCCGTCGGTCCCCCGGCAGCCGGGCCCCAGCAGCCGCTGAGCACGCACGACAGAAGGGAGGCCCGGTCCGCCGGGCCTCCCCGGGAAGGGGAGAGATGAGCGGGTACAGCAAGCACGGGGTCTACGCCCTCTACGTTCCCAGCGCGAAGCGGCCGGTCGGCGGGATGGAGATGGAGCGCTTCCCGTCCCGGGAGATCTGCGGGCGGATGCTTCAGCAGCGGGTCCGCACGGGGACCTCGCGCACCTGGTACGTCCGGCAGGCGCACCTGCGGGACCGGCCGGAGCAGACCTGGCCGATGGCGGACGAGACCGGCTACCTGCGGGTGTGGCTGCGCGGCAGGGACGAGCCGGAGCCGGGCCTGCTCTCCCGCCCCGACGAGGAGTGGCTGGTCCGGGAGACCGGCGGGATCGAGAAGATCGAATGGGTCGACGGGCCGGACTGCCTGTGGCTCTCGGAGGACGGCGGCATGGCGATGAACCTGCCCGGGAAGGAGCGGACGGCATGAGCTGGATTCAGTACGGAGAGATCGAAGAGGACGGCGGCCAGTTCGGCGGGGACGCACAGATCGGGGCGTCGGCGAACATCCGGATGATCAATCCGGACCTGCCGGGGCGAGTCGTGGACGTCCACGTGTACCCGGCCGCCCGGGAGCTGCGCCTGGACGAGCAGCCGGACTGCACCCACGTCTTCGGCGAAGCGCACCTGCGCTGCGCGTACGACATGGACTCGGTCGGCCTGGAGATGCTGACGGTCTACACCACCTGCACGGACATCGAGGAACCCGGCTCGACGGAGAAGTGGTCGGACCTGAAGTACGACGTGGTCGACTCCGGCCCCTTCACCGGGACGGATGAGGAGATCGTCGCGAAGGCGGAGGCGGCGGCCCTGGCGAAGGTGAGGTCGTTCGTTCCGGAGCGGGACATCGACTGGGACGGCGAGCCGTTCTGACCCTGTGCGTTCGGTGCGGCCGGGACCTTCGGGTCCCGGCCGTGCAGTGCCCATTGGGACGGAAGAAGGAGAGAAGGACATGGAGAAGATCACGGTTTCGGGCGTCGCACAGGCGGACCACCAGGGGAGCTACGACTCGATCTTCGGGTCCGGCGCGACCGGGTACGGCTGGTGGGAGGAGTTCTCCCCGATGCACCCGGTCGCCAAGGACGGCACGGTCCCCTCGTACTGGGGATACCGCGTGAAGTTCGAGAACGCCGACGACGAGGGCCCGGCGCAGGAGGTGGAGGTCTACCACCAGACGCTCCTGGACGTGATGGAGAAGATCGCGAACGGCGAGTTCGACGACCGGGACGAGATGGCCCCCGGCCGCACCGCGATCTCGGAGACGGCGAAGGCGGAGTGCATCGCCTTCCTGGCCGACCCCGACTCGGCCGACTTCGACGCCGACACCGCCGACCAGGTGCTCCAGTGCATCGCGTACGGCGGGGTCGTGTTCGGCTAGACGGGATCGGCCTAGGCCGGTAAGGTTCTTGCGGGTCGTCAGATCGACCCGGAGAGGAGAAGGACATGCAGACGACACCCTCCTGCTGGGAGGTCCGGGCCGGTTCGTACGACTCGGCCCGGACCGTGAAGCGGTTCACCGACACGCTGCGCGGCGAGGTCCGGGCCAAGGCGTACGCGGAGGCGTACAACGCCGACCTGATGCGGGGCCTGGGCCTGAGCGCCGCCGACATCACGCTGCGCCACTCGGACCGCATGACCGACAAGCAGTACGAGCTGGCCAACAAGGCCGAGATCTACCGCTCGGAGAGTGCCTACGTGAGCAAGCGGGCCGGTGTGGAGATCGTGGAGGACCACGACCCGATGCCGTCCGACTACGACCACGGGTACTGATCGACAGGGACGCCGGGGCCTTCGGGCCCCGGCTCGGGAGGGATGAGAGATGGCCGGAATCACGGTTCGCCTGGACTACACCGCGCCGGGCAGCGGGATCGCCCTGATCACCGGGGACCACGGCTTCGCCGAGTCGCCGCAGGCGCTGGTCGGCCGGAACGGGAAGGCCGGGCACTGGTACGCCGAGGACAGCTACGGCGACCTCGGGAAGGACGGGCAGCCGCGCGCCGACATCCACGTGCGAGGGACCAGCGCGATCCAGGCGGTCAAGCGCTGGGCCGGGGAGCTGGGGCTGGACACGGAGGCCGAGAGCTTCCAGATCATCGGGGAGAGGGACTACTGATGGCGGGCGAGAGGTACGGCCTGAAGGACGTCATGGTGGCGCTCGATGCGGCGGTGGAGTCCGATCCGGCCCGCATCGACGAGGCGGCCCGGGATCTGGGCGGCCGGTACGCCCGGCACGGGAAGCCCTGCTGCCTGGTCGGCGACGTGCTGATCCGGATGGGCTTCAAGGTCGGGACGCTGAAGGATCTCGACCGGGACGAGAAGCAGATCGACGAGTCCCGCCACCCGCTGTGGCGGCGCTTCAGTCCGGCCGCCCGGCAGATGCTCGCGGCGGCGCAGCGCATGAACGACAGCGGGAACCAGTGGGGTCAGATCCGGTGGGGTCTGTACCGGATCGACGCCTACTGGAAGAACCAGAACCACCCCCGGGCCTACCCGGGACCGTGGTGCACGGACGAGAACGGGCACGTCGCCTCCTGGCACGAGTGCCCGAAGTTCTGACGGAGAGGGAGAAGCGCATGATGAACCTGACCACCGACCTGGCCTCCAAGATCCTGACCGGCCTGCACAACAAGACCTTCGAGGCGTACGCCGACGAGCCGGACTGGGCGGAGGGGGACGAGGAGCTTCAGGAGATGGTCGACGCCCTCTCGGAGGCCGTCGACAGGACCGGGATGGACTCGGTCGCGGCGCTCGCCGAGTACGTCAAGGCCAGCTCCGCCCACGTCACGGCCGACGAGGTCGAGGACTACATGCAGGAGCACTTCAAGGGCTCCGGTCACCGGGTCGGCGACGTGCTCAAGGAGTACGCCGAGAACTCCGACATGGGTCCGCTGCACGACCTGTTCGAGGGTCTGGACAAGGCCGGTGCGGTCGACTGGTTCGACTGGGAGGGCTACGCCGACTCCGGCCAGGGCCCCGTCACCGACCTGCACTTCCTGGTCATGCCGACGACCGGCGCGGGCGACCGGGTGTTCCTCTTCGAGGACTGACGCAGCCCTCCGGCGGCCGGGCCTTCGGGTCCGGCCGCCGGGGAGTCGTCTCAGTGCTTACTGAACGACCGGACGGAGAAGGAGAGGCCGATGCAGAAGATGATCGACTGGTGGACGGTCCGGGGCGAGACGTTCGGTATCCGGAACGTGGACTTCAAGGTCGAGCTGGAGCCCGACCAGGACGTGACGCTGGGGAGTTTCACGGCGTGCAGCGACGAGGACATCCTCGCCTACGAGGGCGGGGACTGGCGGTTCGTCCGGGTCAACGTGACCCCGGTCGACCGCAGCCTGAACGACTTCCCGCACTGCCAGGCGTACGTCGATCACGTCCAGTGGGGCCTGCTCGGTGAGCGGGACGACGAACGCCCCCGGATCGACCGGGAGCACATCACCTCCGACCAGGTCGCCGACGCGGTGTACGCCGTGGTCGACGAGCTGAAGCGGATCGGGTTCGTGGTCGACTTCGCCGACGACAGCCCGTACCGGCACGAGTTCTGAACGGAAGGAAAGGACAAGGAAGATGGCATACCAGGTGGTCATCGAGGAGTTCGAATCGAGCCGCCGCCGGACGGAACAGACCGTTCGGCCGGACGGTTCGTCGGGAGTGTGGGACGCCGTCTCGCAGCTCTTCGACGAGTACGGCCTGCCGTCCGGCATGGACGACTGGAACGAGAGCGCCTGCGTCGAGGCCGAACACGACTGCGACGCCGACCCGGAGACCTGTGCGAAGCGGGCGGCGGCCGAGATCCAGCGCTGGCTGACCGGGGAGGTCGACGACCTCGGGATCGGCCGGAAGATCGAGATGACGTTCTCCGGCACCGCCGAGAACTGGGCGGCCGTCACGATCCGGGGTGAGGTCTGATGCCCCTCACCGACTGGACGCTGCCGAAGTACGACGGCATGGACATCGTCCGCCTGGAGCGGCTGGAGCGCGGCAAGGGCTTCGAGGTTCCGCCGGAGCAGCGGTTCCACATCGTGATGCACCTGGCGGCCGAGTTCCGTCCGGGAGTCCAGGAGGGCGGTGTCGCCTGGCTGTACTCGCCGGACGGCGAGGTCTGGAGGCAGCGCTACCTGTCCTCCGGCCCGCACAACGCGAACGCGGAGCGCCGGTTGCTCCGGGAGATCAGGGAAGAGATCAGCGGGAAGGTGGAGTGAACATGCGGATCAAGGAACTGCCCAGCCGGGTGCTCAAGCGGCCGGTCGTGATGGGCACGTGGATGGGGTGGCAGCCGACGCTCCGGCAGGAGCCCGGCTACTTCTGCTACGTCATCACGTGCGGGAGGTACGACGACGGCCGGGTGGAGTACATCGGCCACCTGATGTACGCCGCCAAGCTGGACAAGTCGTGGCGCGTGATCGAGTCCCGCATGGACCTGACGCTGGAGACGGCGCAGAAGGTCCTGCGCAGCAACCAGACGCTGGCCATCTGGCCGGAGACGGAGGAAGCGTGAGCAGCATCCAGGTCAACGCGGGGAACTCGGGGATCGTCGGTATCCCCGTCGCCTGGCACGACCCCGAGCTGGCCGACGTGGTCTTCGTGGTCGTGCAGGACGGGGCGACCGGGCTCGCCGACCGGGACTACATGGCCGAGTTCGCCCACCAGGTGTGGACCGGAGACGTCGGCCTGGAGGCGACCTGGGATGCCGTCCTGATCAAGACCGACAAGATGCCGTTCCCGGTGCCGTGCGAGCTGGGCTTCGAGGAGGGCGACGGCAAGGTGACGGCGGTCTTCCGCACCGAGGACGGCGTCGGCCGGTACGCGATGAGGATCTGAGGGAGGGCGAGGACATGGTGGGTGACGAGAACGGCAACGTCCCGGCGACCGGACCGGTCGGCCCGGCGGGCCTGCGCTGGGTGTACCTGCGTCCGTATGGCGCGGGCAACAAGTACAAGGTCGACCTGTACCGGTCGGACAGTTCGGACTCGCTGTACTTCCTGAAGGTCGGGGAGCCCCTGCCCCGGGAGGCCGAGGAGGGCACGCTCGACCTGGACTTCGACAGCGATGAACTGGACCAGATGATCGAGGAGCTGACCTGGCTCCGGGACAACTGGGGCAAGGTCGGCCGCGACGTGGACTGAGCGGCTCCGCTTCCGGGGTGCGTGGACTTCGGTCCGCGCGCCCTGGTGGTGGTACCGAGCGGAACGAGGAGAGGGAGAAGCGGATGAGCTGGCTGATCGACTTCGACGGGTGCGACCCGATCCGGGTGCACGAGCACAGGGACATCCGGCTGGTCACGACCGCGATGCTGATGGCCCGGGGGGTGAACGTGAAGCTGGCCGAGACCTTCGGGAAGACGGTCCTGGACACGATCGTCGCCGCCGAGAAGGCCCGGATGTTCGACCGCAGCAAGCAGGTCGAGGCGTCGGCGGTCGCGCCGGACGGCAAGCTGGTCCGGGTGCTGCCCGGCGACCCGCCGGAGGACCCGACGCGCCAGTGCGACGGGTACGACTCGTGGGGCGACCGCTGCGGCCGGTACATGAACCACCGGGGCGACTGCGACTCTGGCCGCCACTGAATCTGACGGGGTCTCCTTGACGGGAGGCCCCGTCGTTCGTCATGATGGCCTAGGTCAAAGGAAAGGGAGAACGTGAAGGCGGAGGACTTCCCGGCGCTGGTCCGGGAGATCGCGATCGACGGGGTCGAGGTCAGGCCCGCCGACGGGAAGCCCGGCAGCGGGCTCCAGTTCGGGCTGATCATGACCGCCCCGCACGGCGGCCGGATGGCGTGGCAGGTCGCCATGCAGACCGACAAGAAGGCCGGTCCGGCCGAGGGGGACCCGGTCCCGCAGCAGCCGCCCGTCCCCCTGACGGAGGGTCGGCTCGTCTCCGAGGAGGCGGTGGCGGCGCTGATCGCCTGGTTCACCCGCTCCCCGGCGGCCACGGCGATCAGGAAGATCACCCCGTACGACTCGCGGGAGCGCAAGGGCATCCGGTACGGGTTCACGCTCGACCTGCACAACGGCGAGCGCGTCTTCATGCAGCAGCTCTGGGCCCTGCGGCCCGACGAGCAGCCCGACGGGGGCAACAAGTACGTCAGCCACGAGTACGTCTGACCGGAGAGGGGAAACGACATGGCGCGAGCGCCGAAGGTGAAGCTGGGGACCGCCGAACTGCCGGACGGAACCACCGAGAAGGTCGCATGGCTGGAGACCGCGACCACCTACGAGTGGGAGCTGGAAGACCTCGTCCAGCGGCTGGGCAGCAAGTTCTTCCGCTTCGAGGTCACCGAGGACGACTCCTACGTGACCGACCGGCCGGAAGAGCTGCCGGAGCGGATCGCCCCGGCCGAACTCCTGCGGATCTGCCGCGACGAGCAGGAGGAGTACGGCAACGCGAGCCTGTGGTCGTGGACCGAGGGCCTGAACGAGGGCCGGGAGCGGGCGGCGCGGGTGTGGCTCCAGGAGCTGGTGCTCGACGCCTTCCCGGACCTCGGGACGTACCGATGAACCCGCGACCGACGCCGTCGAGCGTCAGCCGCTACCTGGCCGCCGCGTTCCCCCGGTCCATGCGGTGCGGGCCGACCACCACGCCCGGCTACCAGGTCCGGCGCGGCCTGGCCCTGCTGCGGTCCGAAGAGTCCTCGGTGGTCGTGGACTACGAGCCGGGGACGCGGGCGCTGCGGTCGGGGACGCCGGAGGGGATCGCCCGGCTGGCCCGGTCGGAGATGGAGACGTACCGCGCCTACCTGGAGAAGCAGTACCTGGTGCTGACCAACGCCGACGAGTCCGGCGAGTGGGACGCCCTGATCGTGCGACAGAAGCCGGAAGGGGAGACGAAGTGAAGCTGATCGAGACCGTCGAGGTGCCGGAAGAGATCCGGACCATCGGCAAGCGCCTGCTGGAGCAGCACGAGAAGGACGTCCTGGAGCGGCTGGCCGACGAGGCGGAGGCACCGAAGATCATCTGGCGCATCTACGACGAGACCGAGTCGACCGAGGACAACTACGCCGAGGTGCAGTACGGGGACCCGTACGCCACCCGGGGTGAGGCGGTGGACGAGGCGCGGCGGCTGATCGAGTCGGGAGACCTGGAGGTGCTGTCCGTGTACCGGGAGCGCCGCTGCGTCGCCAAGACCGGGAAGGTCTGGTACATGCAGGACTCCTCCCCGGTGTTCGACGCGTCATGAAGATCCCCGAGGACCCCTGGATCGTCATGGCCGCCGAGCGCTGGATCGAACTGAGCCGGGCCCGCCGGGCCAACCCCTCCGTCAAGGGGCGGAACGGTGAGCCCGAGCACATCGCGTACTCCGAGGCGCTGGACGGGGCCTACGCCTGCGAGGGGCTGAAGCCCCGGCGATCGGGCCCGCTGACGCTGTACGGAACGGAGGGAGAGCAGCAGGCGGTCAACATGCGGGTCATGATGACCGCGATCGAACTGCTGCTGGACGCAGCCGACTGAAGGCGTTCCGTGGCGGCCGGGGGACCGGCCGCCTGCGGTGCACGGTCAGGAGGTGAGAGAGATGAGCGAGCACGACCACCCGCTGGAGCGCCGGAAGGACGGCGCGAAGGAACACCCGCAGGACTGAGACGGAGAGGGGAACGGGACATGGCGCAGACGCACATCGGCCGGATCGCCGCCGAGCTGGAAGAGGCGGCGGCACGGCTGAAGCAGTTCGAGGACTTCCGCAGCCCGGTGAACCACGCCGTGGTGCTGGCGGTCTGGATGGCCCGCAACGAGCGGCAGGCCGTGAAGGTCGCGGTCCGGGAGGACCACGGCACCTTCTACCGGGGCCGGATCATGGACGTGTCGGCGAGCGGGAACTGGGTGGTGCTGGCCGACGACGGCGAGCTGGTTCCCAGCGTCACGGCCGACACGTTCGTCTCGCTCCGGCTGGAATACCTGCCGTGAGCGGCGCGACGATGTCCGGGGAGGGCCAGAGCGGGCCCGCCGACCCGGGAGGAGCGTTCGACGCACAGTGGGAGCAGTCGCGGGAGGCGGCGGCCAGCAGGCCGGAACCGAACCTCCAGGAGACGGTGGACGAGGCGATGAGGAACCGCGCGGGCTGATTCTGGCCCGCGAGTTCACCAAGAGCTGGATCTCCGCATGGCGGAGGCCGGACGGAAGTCCGGGCGCTGGCCGGATCGCCGGTCAGTGGGGAGACGAGTCCCGCACGAGGCGGGACCGGAAAGAGGGAGAAACGACATGAGCAGCCGCATCCAGAAGCGCCCCGAGGGTGTCACCGCCTCCTCCGCGTGGCCGTACGAGACGATGCCCGCCAAGGTGAAGCAGCCGGGCCGCAAGCCGGGGCAGTGGGTGCTGGCCATCTCGGTCGACCCCGACCTGAACGGTCTCGTCACCTACTACCCGTCCGGCAACGGCTCGCAGACCCTCCACATCGACAACGGCACGTGGGGCGGGAAGCGGATCGCGATGAAGCCCTTCTACCGCGTCGCGGAGAAGAAGGACGCGGAGAAGTTCGCGACCACCTTCTGCTCGATGGGCTACAGCCGCTCGGAGGGGCTGCTGCCGCACCAGGAGGGCATCTTCTGGGGCTTCAACTGGTCGAGCCTCACGATGGCCACCGTCGCCGTCGCCGGGCAGGTCGCGGAGCACTACTTCAACGACCGCTACGACGCGGCCTGGGAGACCGGCCGCGCCTTCGAGCGGGAGATCATGGCGGCCGAGCAGGCCGCGTACAAGGAGGGAACGCTGAAGTGAGCGACGACACGACGGTCCCGATCGGACTGCCCGGCCGGGAGCCCATCGGCTACATGCGCCCCTGGGTCCAGGACCCGGCCGTCTGGGATTCCTGGATCGCCACGGAGCGTGGAGCCGACACGCTCGTGATGAACGGTTCCGGCCGGGCGTGGGCCGAGTACTCGGTCCTGCGGGTCTGGCAGTGGAAGAGGCTCAACGACTTCCACGAGCTGGCCGGACGGGCCAGGAGCGCGGAGGAGCGGGCGGAGCTGCGCAGCCTGATCGAGGAGATCCAGGAGTGCGGCACCCGGATGGGCGACCTGATCGCCTCGCACGCCACCGAGGTGGAGGCGGGGCTCGGGGACTGAACACGGTCTCGGTTCGGCCGCGCGCGGGCTTCCCGTGCGCGTGCCGTGCTGCCGCCGTGGCAGCCGGAGAGGGGAAACGACATGACCATGATCGCCTTCGAGATTCTGCGGACCCGGACCGTCACCTTCGACGAGCGGGCCGAGGTGGAGATCCAGGTCCCCGACTCCGTCCCGGAGGACGAGCGGGAGGAGTGGGCGCTGGGTCAGCTCAACGACGGGAAGGTCACGCTCGACGACGACGCGTTCACCGTCGAGGACGAGACCCCGGAGATCTCCTACGACGAGGTCACCGAACTCTGACCTGCGGAACCAGACGAAACGGGAAGGGAAGTACGAGATGGAGATCCGCCTTGGCCTGACGAAGGCCGACGGCACGACGGTCCGTCCGATGTGGGACGAGCTGACCGTCGAGCAGCAGGCGTTCGCCTGGTCCTCCGTGTGGGTCGGGATGCCCCGGCTGAAGGAGAGCACGTTGGCCGAGTTCACCCGCCGGGCCACGCTGTACCAGGAGAACGTCTGCCACCACGTCTTCGACGGCGGCGGCCCGGTCGTCCTCGGTGAGGCGGACTGGCGCATGGCGATGGGGGAGTACGCGCTGGTCTGGAGCAACGCCAGCCGCCTGACCCCGGCGCAGTTCGACCGCAAGATCCGGAAGGAGATCGGGAAGTGAAGGACGAGATCGTGCAGGGGGAGCTTCCCTCGCGGGACCCGCTGCCGGACATGACCAGGCTGCTGCTGGAGAACTTCCCCGAGGCGCAGGTGCTGCGCCACCAGCAGCACCTGGCCGGGGCGGGACTCCGGGAGGTCGTGCACAACGTGCGCCACGCCTTCGGTGTGGTCGCCAGCAGGCGGGAGGGGCTGCCGGAGGAGACGCGGGCCCTGGTCGACGGCCTGCTGAACCTGATGGACCCGGACCACCCGGAGTCGGAGGGCCCCTACCCGTCGAAGCTGGTGCGGCCGTGACCGGCCGCTCGCCGGGCCAGCACGGCCGCCACTGCACCAGCCCGAGCTGCCAGGGTGGCTGCACGGTGACGGTGACGCTGGACACGAGGGCGCTGGAGTCGTTCCTGGAGACCGTCGGGCGCGTGGAGCGGGAGCGCAGGAAGACCACGATGTTCGGCCTGTTCACCACGCAGGGCGAGGCATCGGCGTACCGGGACCTGATCGACGCCGCCAAGCGCGGCAAGGAAGAGCGGAGACGGCTCAATGGGTGAACTCCTGTCGGCTCTCGGGACGCTGATCATGATCTTCACGGTCCGCAAGGAGGACCGGAAGAAGAAGTCGGCCCGGAAGCGCTGACCAGAAGACAGAAGCGCTGATGCGCTGTAAGATAACGAGTCTGAGCACAACGGAAACGGAAAGTGGGAAGAAAATGGCGAAGGAAGAGCTGCCCCAGGCGACGCGCGACGCCCTGCTGGCGTCGGCGAAGGAACTCTGCGACCTGATGTACCGATGGAACGTCGTCGACATCGACCAGCTCGTCCTGGACGACGGCCGCTCCTCGGTCTACTTCCACACCAACCGCGCCATGGTCCGCGCGCTGGAGCTTCTGGGACTGAACCCGGACTACTCCTGGGTGTTCTACGAGGTCGTGACGACCGGCGCGTCCGCCTCGGAGGCGCTGGACGCCGCGCTGGAGCGCTCGCGGATGTACGACCACGGCAGCGAGGGCTGACCGGCCATGCTCGACATCGCCACCGTCCGTGAGTACGCCGGGATCAGCACCGACCGGTCGGCCGACATCGTCCGGCTCTGGAACGCCGCCTACCCGGTGATGCGCCAGATCACCTCCGGGTACGTGAACTCGATGCGCGACTACGTCGAGAGGGAGGGCTGGGTCGTCGACCCGGACCACCCGCGCGCCGACATCCTCAGCCAGTACACCGTCCCCGAGGACAAGGCCCGGCGCAAGCTGCGCTTCGCCGAGGAGCTGCGCCGGGAGCTGGGACAGCTCGACCGGGGGACCCACAAGGGCTGCACCCGCAGCCCGGGTGGCTTCACGATCACGGCCGCCTACTCCCGGGTGCGCAGCGTGGTCGGGCTCAGCTCCCTCGGCACCGAGGGGATGGGCTCGGTCTACCGGCTGGCCGCCGCGCTGGCGGAGGCCGAGGAGACCCTGAACGCGATGCGCAGGAACCGGGACTGACACCGAGGCCGAAACCCCTGGAAGGGGGTCGTGGGATGGGTATCCCGCCTGACGATGGCCGTCAGCATGAAACGGAGAGTGAGAAGAACATGAGCAGCGTCTTCCGCAACACCTTCGGCTCCGAGGGCCTGGAGGTCTACACCTACAAGGACAACTACCACTTCCTGGTGATGCGCGCGCTGATCGAGCGCGGCTACGCCGACGTCCAGGGCAGCACCCTGCGGGACGACTCCTGGATGGCCTCCGACGGCGGCTACATCGTCCACGCCACCCTGGAGAAGGGCGGCAAGGCGATCCTCTTCATGGCCCGCACGATGGAGGTCATCGAGAAGGTCACCGAGGCCCTGAAGCTCTCGACCCCCGGCATCGCGCTGCACGAGCCGGTCAAGGTGGCCCGCCCCGAGTAGTTCCCCGACCCCGCCGCCAGAACGACAGAAAGAGGCAACCGTGAGCGAGAACACCGAGAACACCGAGCAGATCGAGATCCGGTTCGACGGCCCGTCGCACGCCGTCCCGAAGCAGGCCGGTCGGGAGCTGTTCGCCGCCGAGCTGCGCAAGCACCCCGGCGAGTGGGCCCTGCTGGGCCGGGTCGGCACGATGGGAAGCGGCGGCACGCTGGCGTGGCAGATCCGGGGTGCCCGGGAGACCATGACGGCCTTCGCGCCCGCCGGGGCCTACGAGGCCGAGGCGAAGACCCTGCTGGGTGAGCACCGCGTCTACGTCCGCTACGTCGGCGGCGTCGAGGAGCAGGCGGCCTGACGGCAGCCTGGGAGGGAAGGATCGTGGAGACCAAGAAGATCGAGGCCCAGACCGTCCTGGCGAAGGACGTCGTGGCCGAGCTGGCCCGGCACTGGGACCGGCCGTACGACATCTCGGCCGGTCTGGGCGGGAACCCCGAACCGGGATCGCGCCACGTGTTCGACCTGCGCACCTGCGGGCCGTCGATCCCGGAGATCATGCGGATCGAGCACTGGACGGAGACCGGAGAGGACCAGCCGGACCTGATGGTCATGCTGAACAACCTGGTCGTCCGGGGCGAGCTGCCCGGGGCGATGTACGTCGTCATCGTCCCGTACCCGAGCTGGTGAGGTGATGGACGCGCGCGAGCTGGACGCGCTGGGACGCCGGGCCCTGGCCACCTGGGACGAGTGGATGAACGAGCCGGGTTTCACCGAGGAGTGGGACCGGATGACGGCCGAGTTCGAGCTGCGGCACATCGCGGTCCGCTGGTTCGTCGACAGCGAGGGCCGGTCGGTTCTCGCTGTCGAGCAGCACAAGGACCGGGCCGACGCCTGGTGGGCGGCCCGGCGCAACGACGGATCGCTGAAGCCCCTGCGCACCTTCCTGGCGCGCAGGGTGGACGGCGAGTGGGAGCCCGAGGGGGTGCAGGAGTGAAGGTCAAGATCTACCCGGCCTCGCCGAGCATGGACGTTCCGGCCATGGACGGGTCCGTCCTGAAGGTGATCCTGGACCGGGACATGGACGGCGGGATCTCGCACGAGTCGACGCTCCGCTTCCGTGAGTACGTGGACGGCGGGGAGCGGGCGCTGGTGTCGTACCGGCTCGGCTCCCTCCGGGGGCACCACCGGCCGCTCACCCTGCACGACGGGACCCCGGGCCTGACGGTCCCCCGTCGCTGGATGGTGAGCATTCTGGACTGGGCCGAGATGTTCCAGGAGGACATCGAGGACGGGGTCCGGGAGTGAGCGAGCAGGAGCTGCGGGTCACGGTCGAGTTCATCTGCAAGGTGACCGACCCGGACCTGTACGGAGAGGGCGCGACGCCGCAGCAGATGGCCGCGATCGACGAACGGAACTTCCGGGACGACCCCTCGCTGATCGCCGAGGAGCTGGCCCTGCACCCGTTCACGGTGACGGTCACGGCAGTGGACAACCCGACCTCCTGAATCCCCTCAACTTCGGGACAGGCTAGGTCAGCAAGCTGGACAATCGAGTGGACAGGGAAGGGGACAGGACATGGCGATGACCGACCAGGAGGAGCGCCGGGCGGCGCTGGAGCTGGAGCTGGAGACGATGGAGGGCGTGACCCCGGAGGGGCTGCGCGCCCTGGCCGGGAACGCGCTGCTGCTGTTCGAGGTCCACAAGGCTGTCGAGGACGTCCTGATCGAGATGCGGGACAGCGGGATGATGATGGGCCCGCACGCCAACGGCCTCGTGGTCCGTGGCCAGGACGGCAGCTCGTCGCCCGTCATCCGGATCGGCACCCGCAACGCCGCGAAGATGGTGCTGGAGAAGGCCGCCGAGGCGCTGGAGCGGCGGACGAACAAGGGCTGAGACCCTTCGATGGGGCCCGGCTGCGGCCGGGCCCTTGCCGTGGGACCTCAACGGACGGGAGAAGAAACGGATGCACTACAGCGAGATCAACCACGAGGCCGAGGTGTCGAACACCGGCTTCGAGCTGGAGCAGGACCACCTGGGGGACCGGCCGGTCCTCCTGGAGGGCTTCGCGATGGTCGACGGCACCGATGTCCTGGTGCCGTGCGACCCGGACTACGGGGAGTCGATGATCCTCGCCCTCACCGAGGACCAGGCGATGCGGGCCCTGATCGAGCTGGCCGAGCAGGTCGGGAAGAAGCGGGCCCTGGCGGCCGTCAGCGGAATGGAGGACTGACCGTGAGCGAGATCCCCGAGGTCGGGAGCGCGGCGACCATCTGCCACTGGAGCGACCGGGACCCGGCGACGGTCTCCCGCGTCTCGCTGTTCAAGTCCGGAGCCCGGAAGGGCGAGGTTCGTGCCGTCTGGGCCCGCGAGGACTCCTGGCGGCTCGTCTCCGGCAGCGAGGCCGACGGGTCGGCCCGCTACGAGTACGAGCGGAACCCGCAGGCCCCGGAGGTGGAGTTCCGGGCGAACGCGAAGGGCCGTCTGATCCGGAAGGGCGGCGGGAGCACGCTGGCGGTCGGCCAGCGCCGCCGGTACTACGACCCGCACTTCTGATCGGCGCTGAGATGGTGTAGAGTGGCCTAGGTCAACGGAGAGGAGAACGTCACCATGGCGGAGACGACGGAGAACGGTCTGCCCGTGAGGGACCCCGGCAAGGCCCTCAAGGAGGCCCGCGAGGCCGAGGAGCAGGGCAAGTAGTGCGAGGGGAGGTGCTGCGGCACCTCCCCTTCGTGCTGCATCGAACGAACAGAACCGAACAAGACGGAACGGGAGAACGAACATGACCGCACCCGAGAAGTACCTGCCGGGCTTCGTCGCGCGCTTCGCCGAGCTGGCCGAGGACAGCGACTACTCGGCCCACGCCGAACTGCGAAACACCACCCGGCACGACATCACGGCCGCCGCCGAGGCGTTCTTCTGGCACCTGCTGGTCGCGGGGGCCCGGTGCGGCGAGGTGGAGGACGGTCTGGCCGTGAGCAACATCGTCCCGGCGCTGAAGGCGCGCACCGCCTTCTACGGCGACCAGAGCGACCTGGTCGAGGACGAGTTCACCGAGTTCTGGGACTCCGTGGACGCGCAGGGCTTCACCTTCGCGACGCGCGAGAGGATGCGCAACGAGCTGACCGCCAAGTTCCTGGAGAAGAAGCGCGGGGACGGCTTCCGGGTGGTCGACAACGACGAGGGGGTCTGGGTCTTCAAGTTCTGGCGCTGATCGAAAGGGGCGGCTCCTCCGGGAGGCCGCCCCTTTCGTCATTCCCTGGATGACCTAGGCCGTAGCTGATACACTCGCAGAGGAATGGGGGCGGAGCGTCAACCGCCCCCGGGAGAGGAGAAAGAGATGCAGGCGATCTACTCGCACGGGGAGCACCCCGGACCGCGCCGCGTGATCGTGAACGCGCCCGGCCAGATCCTGCGGATCACCGTCCACGACGAGTCGCACTCGGTGATCCGGGTGCACGCGAACACGCCGGGAGCGGACTCCGTGGAGATCGGGCCGAAGGGCTCCGACGTGGAGATCCGGGTCAACCGGCCCACCGTCGCCCAGGGCATCGCGCACCGTCTCGGCCTGAGCCGTGGGGTCTCGATGCGTCCCGGCTCCGTGGTGGCGAGCGGGCCCGGCTCGGTCGTCTCGAACGGGAACATCACCAACGTCTCCACCGGTCGCAACTCCTCGGTCCAGGGCTCGATGAAGGTGCCGGAGGGCATCCTGATCGACGTCCCGCCGCGCTGCGTCTTCGTGCTCAAGGAGTACGGCGGCTGCGACGTCTTCCGCTACGGGCAGATGCTCACCCTCGAAGCCGCCGTCTCGGCGGGGATTCTGGAGATCGGACGATGAGCGGCGCGAGCAGCCTGGAGCCGAACGCCCAGGGCATCATCACCGGACTCCAGATCGCCCGGAACGCCATCCGGGACCCGGAGCAGCGGGCCAAGGTCGGCGGCGGGCTCGGGTGGGAGACGGCCGAGGACGTCGTCGAGCGCCTGCTGCGGCTGGCCGAGCAGGGCAAGCTCTTCGACGAGATCTCCGGGTGAAGGCGGGCGACCGCGTCCTGGTCATCGACGCCACGGCCCGGATGCTCGGGATTCCGGCCGATGACGAGGAGGGTGTGGTGCTCGGCGTCCAGCCGGGCACCGTGCTCGTCGAGTACGCGGGCAAGATCGGGACGTTCCTGTCGGACGGCGGCCGGAAGCTGCTGGGCGAGGGCGTCCCGAACCGGTTCCTCCTCCTGCCGGAGGAGAGGGAAGCCGAGCGCCGTCGCACGGCGGCGCTCCTGAAGATGACGAAGGGAAGGCGATGACCGTGGCCGAGTTCACGCTGAAGGTCGACTACAGGGCGATGCCGCCGGAGCAGAAGCTGGCGCTCCTGGAGGAGATGGGGTTCACCCGGACCCGCGCCGAGCACCAGATCTCCTGCACCTCGATCCAGGGGTCCGGCCTGATCTGCACGTGCCTGGCCCCGCCGTCGAAGTGGCTGGCCCCGGCCGACGTGCGCAAGCACCTGCACGAGACCCACGACGAGCGCGCCGAGTACACCGCCCGGCGGTCGGCATGGGAGGACGACGGGGACGAGACCGGCGAGAAGCCGGAGAGGTGGGCGCTGTGAGTGACCTGATCCGGATCGGCAAGGCCATGCGGGGCGACGTCGAGTTCGTCGTCGCCGAGCTGGCCGGTGAGCCGTTCATGTACCGGTCGGTCGAGGAGGGAGTCCCCTGGGGCCCCGAGGAGATGGAGGCGTGGCGCGCCGAGATCACGAACCGCGTGGTCCAGATGCTCGCCCGGCAGATGCACAACGAGGGCCGTCCCCACGGCTGGCTGATGGCCCTTCCGGGCTACGGACCGGCCCCGCGCCTCCCGGAGGAGAAGAAGTGAACATCAGCATCCCCGACGCCGTCCGCGTCGGCGAGTCCACGGACTACAAGGGCAACCCGGTCGTCGTGCTGGAGATCTTCGGGCAGAGCGCGCTGTACGCGGACCCCGAGGTTCTGAACATGTACGACAAGGAGGACTGGCGGGACATCTTCGCCCTGCACGTGTCGGGCATCCTCGCCGACCTGATCCTGGAGCGCACCGGCTCCAAGGTCTGGCGCAAGGACTCCCCGACGGGCCGGGATGTCCACAACCTGGGGCCGGAGGGCTGATGGCCGGGACCGTGTCGGAGCGCCTGCTGGCGCGGCTCCGGGAGCTGCCGGGACTGGAGCTGCCGGAGGGTGCCCGGCTGAAGCGGGTGGCGGCCAGCCGCTCGGACGCCCACCGGGACAACGGATCGTGGTCCTGGTGCGTGGTCGACGGCCAGGACATCCCGATGAACCGGAACGCGGTCGGCTCGCACTGGCCGATGTGGGTCCTGCTCAAGTTCGGGGCGGTGGTCAGCGAGCGGGACATCCTCGACACCACCGGGGACATCTGCATCGACCCGCCGCAGGAGAGGCAGTACGAGGCCCTGACGGAGCTGCGGCTCCGGAGGGAACGCAGGAACTGACCAGAGGCCGAAACCCGGCAGCCAGCCGGGTCGCAGCGTAGGGCGCTGCCTGACGATGGCCGTCAGTGACCGGAAGGAGAGGTGAACGTGGGGTCCAAGAGTTCGATCCCGGCGACGATGGAGGACTTCGTCGGCCGGGACGGCGTCTTCATGGTCCACGTGAAGGAGACGTACCGGGACTCCGGCGGTGAGGTGTGGGTCCGGTCCGACGCGCCGCTGAAGCTGCCCGTCCTGCTCGTCAACCCGAAGAACTGGATCTCCGTCGAGAAGCGCCGGAGGCCCGACGGGGTGTTCACCACGCACGGTCGGCCGGGCTCCGGCGACGGGAAGGTCAACTGGGAGAACGCGTCCCAGACACGACCGGAGAACACGACCTGGCTCAAGGTCGAGTTCCACTACGAAGGCTGAGACGGAAGGGATGAAGGGCATGGAGATCGTGGAGCCGAAGCGAGGGGACCGGCTGGTCCTGAACGGCAAGGAGACCCGGATCTACGGGTTCGACGAGGACCACGGGACGCACCTGGAGGACGGCCGCTGGGTCTGCATCTCCAAGTTCGAGAGGAAGGGCGGGATCTGGGTCGAGAAGGGCAAGCCGACGCGGATCTTCGCGATCGGCGAGCGCTACTCCAAGGCGACGCTCGCGCACCCGGGCGTGGCCGTCGACCGGCCCGCCGTCTTCGAGGGCGGCAACCCGGAGCGGATCGTCACCTCGTCGCCCTGCTGCCACCTGCACGCCCGCAAGCTGCGTCTCGACGACCTGCTGAAGAACCTGGAGGACGGCGTCGGGGAGATCTGCGTCCACTGCAAGTGGTGGTACAAGGTCACCCTGCTCTTCCGGGACAGCCCCCGCCTCGGCGCGTACGGCGTGCGGTGGGAGAGCCGGGGCGGGCAGTGAGCGAACTGCCCGAGGCGGTGATCTTCGACGTGGACGGAACGCTGTGCGACGTCCGCTCGATCCGGCACCTGGTGGCGGGACCCCGCCGGGACTTCCACTCCTTCCACATGCGGTCCGTCGACTGCCCGCCGAACGAGGAAGTCAAGGAGGCCGCGCACCACGCACGCCAGGTCGGCCGGGCGGTGATCGTGGTGACCGCGCGGATGGAGTGCTACCGCCACGTCACCTCGATGTGGCTGGCGCTGAACCAGATCCCCTCCGACGCCCTCTACATGCGCCGGGACGGGGACTTCCGCAAGGACTTCCTCGTCAAGCGGGAGATCCTGGCCAAGATCCGGAGGCGCTGGAATCCGGTTCACGCCTGGGACGACAACCCGGAAGTCATCGCCCTCTGGCAGCAGGAAAACATCGAATGCACTGTCGTTCCGGGATGGGACGACCGGATCGGAAAGGGAGAGAAGTGAACGAGCACGAGATCACGCCCCTGGGGCGCACGCACCTCGGCTTCGGCCGGTACGAGGACCGCTTTCGGATCGAGGCCCACCCGGGCGTCGACACCGACATGCCGGTGACGCCGTTCCTCCAGCCGGGCAACCTGTTCGAGGGGATCGACGGGAAGGTCTACAAGATCCTCACCTCGACCCTCGCCATGGACCTGGCCAACGGGGATGTCCGCTACCGGCACGTCTTCCTGGCGTCCGAGTACATCGAGGAGTCCGGCAACGGGCTCGGCTACGTCGACTGCTGAGGGGGCCCGATGAGCGGCGAGCTGTACCACTGCCCGATCTGCAAGAAGCCCTTCGACATGGGGGAGAAGCTGGCGGACTTCGCACTGTCCGCGCACATGAAGGACCACCGGGAGATGCACCCGGAGAACCTGCTGGAGGTGGTCGCCGGGGAACTCCAGTGCGCCGTCTGCCAGTACCCGATGGGCCAGTCCATCGAGATGGCCCGGATCTCGATGGCGTCGCACATGCGGCAGCACGGGATCGAGGTGGCGCAGGCCGCCCGCTCCAGCCGCCCGGCACCCGGGCGCTGGCGGGCGGCGGGTGACAGCCGGAAGACGATCAGCGAACTGGCCGAGGACGTCGTCGAGGCGTTCGTGGCCGGTGTCGTCTGGGTCTTCACGCTGGGCCAGGGCGGGAACTGACCGGGAGGGGGTCGCTTCGGCGGCCCCCTCCTCGCGTTTCCCGACACGCCCGGCTCGCCAACCGTGTTGACGATCAAGACGGTTGTGCTG
>Ga0247829_10000032_pt1 | contig 35176 bp, 42 predicted proteins | sample 12C_Control_Day4_FD_207765 | JGI IMG/M metagenome (GOLD analysis project Ga0247829, IMG submission 207765) | Soil microbial communities from agricultural site in Penn Yan, New York, United States - 12C_Control_Day4 | ecosystem: Environmental > Terrestrial > Soil > Agricultural land | place... | reverse complement strand
TCCCCGAGCCGAAATTCTGCGGGATGATCATGGTTACGCCGTAAATCCTGTGGTCAGAGGCTCGGCCCACGAAAAGTCTTCCGGCCAGGCGGCTCGCTGGACGGATGGGCTGGTCGGGACCATGATCACCCTGGAAGCGCCGATCCGGCCCCGCATACCCCCCCATCAAGATCACAAGGAAGGAGGTCCTATTCAGTGGCCGTATTCAAGGACCATAAAAAGGATCCGGACGCGACGCTGGACTGGATCTTCGACTGGAATGACTGGCTTTCCGAGGCCGAGACAATTTCCGATTCGGAATTCATTCTGGACCCGGGAATTTCAATCGACCCGGTCAAGGGATTCACCAACACGATGAAGACCACGACGGTCTGGCTGACGGGTGGAACCGAGGGCCAGGTCTACCGCGTGACTAACCGGATCACTACGAGCGAGGGACGAATTGACGATCGGTCGTTCACCCTCCGGTGCACGAACCGATAAGGAAGGGAATTCCCCGAAATGGCAACTCGCCTCGCTGCGCTGACGGCTTCCGCCCTCGCGAACGCGATCACGACCAGGGCCGACGCCGGAGCGGGCGCCGCCACCCTCAAGATCTACTCGGGCTCGCAGCCCGCGACGGCCGACACGGCGGTGACGGGCACGCTCCTCGCGACCTTCACTCTGAACGACCCGTCCTTCGGCGCGGCCTCCAACGGCGTCATCACGCTGGCCGGTACCCCGAAGACCGTGGCGGCCTCCGCCTCGGGCACGGCCGGGTACTTCCGCCTGGAGGACTCCACGGGCGTGGACATCCTCGACGGCTCGGTGGGCACCTCCGGCGCCGAGCTGAACCTCAACACCACGACGATCACGTCCGGCGTGAACGTCACCATCACCTCGGGAACCATCACGGTCCCGCTCGGCTGAGTAGGAGGTCGCCGTGGCTATCGCCTTCGTGGCAGCGGGGACGACGTTCTCCGCCACCGGCTCCGGCACGTCCTTCACCCTCAACAAGCCCGCAGGCGTCGCCGTCGGCGACACGATGGTGGCGGCGGTCGCCTGCTGGGCGAACGGCTCTCAGAAGACCATCACGGCGACGGGCTGGACGCTGCGCCAGACGGCCTACCGCGATGTGGTGGACGACCAGATTCAGCTCTCGGTCTTCACGCGCGTCGTGGAGTCCGGAGATCCCGCCTCGTGGACGGCGACGGCCTCGGGCTCGGTCTTCCTCCGGACGGCTGGTGTGGCGGCATACAGCGGCGTCCAGGGCATCGGCAGCTCCGGCCAGACCAACGCAGCCTCGGCGACGAGCCTGGCGTCGTCCACGGTGAACAACACCGTGGACCAGAGCTGGCGCGTGCACGTCGGCGCCTGCTTCGCGGGCTCCGTCTCGGTGAACATCAGCTCCAACGAGACCTCGCGGCGCTACATCGTGGCGGCCGACAACTCCGGAGCGATCCAGCAGGCCATCTGGGACTCGAACACCGGCATCGTCACCGGCAACACCTCCCGGACCCTCTCGCGCTCCTCCGCGTGGGAGTGTGCGGGCTCGGTCATCCTGCTACTCAACAACGTCGCCGGGACCCCGGCGTCGGGGACGATGGCGCAGACGCTGGCCCCGGTCGACGCCCTCGGCGACGGCGAGGTCCATGACGACGGCGCACTGGGGGCGACGCTCCCGGCGGTCGCGGTGGCGATGGACGGCTACGGCCAGCCGCCGGTGGTGACGGGGCCGATCGCGTCGACCCTGGCCCCGGTGTCGGCGTCGGCTTCGGGCGGCACGGACGTCATCGGCACCCTGGGGGCCATCGCCCCTGTGACTGTCGAACTGGTCGCCGAGACAAGGGCGTTCGGCGTGAGGGTGATCGTCGTGGAGCGCGACGACCGTACGATCAAGGTCGAGTCGAGGGCGGTGGCTGACTGATGGCGATCACGCAGGTCGGTTCGGCGACTACGGGCTCGTCGGCCAGCTCGGGCTCGTTCTCGGTGAACAAGCCGACGGGCGTGGCCTCCGGCGACCTCCTCATCATGCTGGGCGCCTCCAACGAGGGCACCTGGGACACCTTCCCTTCGGGGTGGACGCAGCTCACGGTTTCGACGGACGCCTCGACGGCGAATGCCTTCCGGGCGTACATCTGGTACAAGGTGGCTGGCGGCTCTGAGCCTTCCAGCTACTCCTTCGGCTCTTCGACCGCTTCGGGCTCCGGAGCCCCCATGGTGGGCATCATGGTGGCCTACAGGGGCGCCGACAACACCAGCCCTTTCCCGAACATCTCCGTCGACCATCTCAACAATCAGGCGTACAACCTCGGTAACCCGGCAGTCTCGTTCACGCAGACTCTCCAGGGTCGCCAGTTCTTCGCGCGCTTCTCGCGCTCCGTTGTCGGAACACCGACGTACAGCACGAGCACCTCCGGGTGGGCCATCAACAGCCAGATCGCGCAGAATTCCGGCGGGTCCACCACGTACGCGGCGTGCTTCGTGCCCCGCGACGCTGACGACGGCCCCGGAAGTCGCAACGAGCCCTCGGTCCCGTCCGGCACGGACACCACCGGCAATACGACGGACAACTTCTACGTCCTCGGCCTGATCGAGGCCGTGCCCGAGGGCAGTATCGCGGCCACGATCCCGGCGGTTACCGCCTCGATGGATGGCTACCACCGGATCGACGCGGTACTCGGCGCCACGCTCCCGGCGGTCGCGGTGGCGATGGACGGCATCGCCGCCCCGCCGTCAGGGCCCTGGGCATCGACGCTGGCTCCGGTGACGGCCTCGATGGCGGGTACGAGCATCGGCGGTGCCTACGCGGCCACCCTCGCCCCCGTCTCCGCCTCACTGGCCGGAGCGGTCAACCCCATCGGCGCCTTCGCGGCAACGATCCCGGCGGTGACTGCCCAGTTCCAGGTCGAGACCCGGGCCTTCGGCGAGCACGTCATCACCGTCGAGCCCGAGCACCGCGCCTTCCTCGTCACCGACGAGGGCGACGGGCTCATCCCGATCAAGCGTTCCCAAGTCACCAACCTGTAGAGGAAGTTCATGGAATCGCGCCACCAGCGCATCGTCCGCACTCAGACCGTCAACATCCCGGCGCCGGAGTCTCCTGCGACTCACGTCATCCACACCTACACGGATGAGGCTCCCGCAGGGTACCGGGTGGTGTCGCACAGCCTCTACTACGCCGAGGACGTCCCCCGGGCCGACGTGGCGTCGGTGATCGACTACGGCCACGCCGTCCTCTTTGAGACGGGTACCAGCCGCGCGTACCGCGTCGCCCACCGCGTCGTCAGCCCCGTCGCGATCGGCGTCACCTTCCAGACGATCTTCGAGCGCTCGGACGAGCCGGACGTCGTCATCAACCCGCTTCCCTACGAAGCGATGCCGTAACCCGGAGGCGCCAAGTGTCCGACGAGATGGAGTACTTCGCCCCGCGCGAGTCGATCGAGCGGATCATGGCGGACCCCGACACCACCTACCGACAGAAGCTCGAAGCTCTGCGCGATTACGTCGCGCACGAGCTGGAGGGCAACCGATGCCGACAGTGCTCGATGTCTCAGCTCCGAACTGGCGATACCGCCAGCCTGGTTGGCAAGCTCAAGGGCCTGCTGGACGACATCGAGGCGATCCCGGATCCGAACGAGGAGGGCGACGAATTTGATCAGCTCATCGCCCGGACGCCTGACTGGGCACCAGCGCCCCCGGATCTGCCACCTCCCCCCGCTCGGAATTGACTTCTCACTGGGGGAGCAGGCAGTCAAGCTCGCCCAGATGGCGGGCCTGGAGCTGGACCCCTGGCAGCAGTTCGTTCTGATCCAGTCCTGCGCGCAGAAGAACGACACCTTCTTCAACCCCAAGACGAAGGCCCTGGAGCGGATGTGGGCCGCGAGGGACGTCGGCCTCGTCGTGGCCCGCCAGAACGGTAAGGGCTCGATCCTGGAGGCCCGGCAGCTCGCGGGGCTGATCCTCCCTCGCTTCGGCGAGAAGACGATCATCCACTCCGCGCAGGACTTCGCCACCTCCGGCGAGCACTTCCGCCGCGTCGCCTCCCTGATCCAGGACACGCCCGAGCTGAACAAGCGCCTCAAGGGCTGCTACGAGGCGAACGGCAAGGAACGCATCGAGATGAAGGACGGCTCGCGCCTCCTCTTCAAGACGCGTACCAAGAAGCTCGGTCGAGGGTTCTCGCCCCAGCTCGTCGTGCTCGATGAGTCGATGTTCCTCGAAGAGGAAGCGATGATGGCGCTGAGGCCGACGCTGTCGGCGCAGCCCAACCCCCAGCTCTGGTTCACGGGTTCGGCGGGCCTGGAGGACGCGTTCGAGTTCGGGCGCATCCGCTCGCGCGCGATCAACGCCCTGTCGACGGGCGAGATGGACCCCTACCTCTTCTTCGCGGAGTGGTCGGCGGACGTCTGCACGGACTTCTGCCTGCCGGACTGCGACGAGCACGACCCGCTCGACGCCGAGGAGACCTGGGCGAAGTCGAACCCCGGCTACGGCATCCGCATCTCGTACGAGACCGTGGACAACGAGTACCGGGCCGACGGCCAGGAGAAGGCGGCGTTCAAGGTCGAGCGCCTGTCGGTGGGCCGGTGGCCGGTCGACGGCGACGCCTGGGCCGTGATCGATGAGGAGTCCTGGAAGGCTCGTACGGACGAGGAGTCCGAGATCCTGATGGGCGGCTCGAAGAACACCTGGGTCCTGGCGGTCGATGTGTCGCCGACGAGGGCCTGGGGCTGCATCACCGCCTGCGGCATCAACGACGACGGTATGCACCACGTCGAGATCACCGGCTACGAGCAGTACGACTACCGGCCGGGCACCGACTGGATCGCCGGACGCATCCGCGAGATGTGGAACAACATGAAGCCCGACGCGGTGATCATCGATGAGAAGGGCCAGGCGTCCTCGCTCATCACCGAGCTGGAGAACGCGGGCGTCAAGATCTGGTCGCCGACGACGTCCGAATACGCCGTCGCCTGCGGCGAGTTCCACACCGGGGTCGTACCCCGCAAGGGCGAGGTCCCGAAGGTCATCCACACCGGCCAGCAGCCGCTTACCAACGCGGTCGCTGCCGCAGCGAAGCGCGACCTGGCCGACAAGTGGGCCTGGGACAAGAAGAACGCCGCTTCGGACATCTCCCCCCTCGTCAGCGCGACGCTGGCGATGTGGGGCTACAAGAAGCTGAGCAACGAGGCTCCCGCCTCGGCGCCTTGGATCGCTTACGGAGACTGACACGGTGACACCTACACAAGCGGTTATCGCCGTCGCAGTTCTCCTGCTGATGGTGACGGCCGGAGCAGTCTGGCAGTTCGGACCGTACGGCCTCTACGGGGGCGCAGTTGCCGGGGCGGTGGCCCTGGCGTTCATCGACGTGAAGAAGGGAGGCGACGATGGCTAAGGTCTGGCAGAGCCTCTTCGGGCGCAAGCCTGACGAGGAACGCCTCAGTCAGAACGAGTGGGCTTCCTACTTCCAGTTCGGCGGCTCGCAGTACCCCCTCAGCCTCTCCTCCATCACGCCGTACGAGAAGCGCGAGGAAGCCGACGGCTCCTTCGAGAACGCGGTGCAGGGCCTCTACAAGCGCAACGGCATCGTCTTCGCCTGCTGCGTCGCCCGCTCGCTCCTGTTCTCCGAGGCCCGGCTCCAGTTCCAGGCCATCAAGAACGGCCGCCCGCAGGATCTGTTCGGCACGACCGAGCTGGAGATCTTCGAGAACCCCTGGCCCAACGCGACGACCGGCGAGCTGCTGACGCGCGCCATCCAGGACGTCGACCTGGGCGGCAACTTCTTCGTCGTCCGCGAGGGGAAGCGCCTCCGGCGCCTGCGCCCCGACTGGGTCGACATCGTCCTCACCGCTCCCCCGGCCGAGGCCGTGAAGAGCGACGTCGCGGGCTACATCTACAAGCCCGGCGGCACGGACTCCCCCGAGGACTGGCAGGTCTACCCGGTCGACGGCTCCAACGGGCAGATCGCCCACTGGGCGCCGCTCCCCGACCCCGAGGCCCAGTACCGGGGGATGAGCTGGCTGACGCCGGTCCTCCGCGAGATCGAAGCCGACGGTCTGGCTACCCGTCACAAGACCGCCTTCTACCGGAACGCCGCTACTCCGAACATCGCAGTCTCCTTCAAGGAGACCGTGACCGAGGAGCAGTTCAAGGAGTTCATGAAGGCGATCAACAAGAACCACTCCGGCCCGGACAACGCCTACAAGACGATGTACCTCGGCGGTGGCGCGGCGGTTACTCCGCTCACCATCGACTTCCAGGCCCTGGACTTCAAGAAGATCCAGGGTGCTGGCGAGACGCGCATCGCTGCGGCGGCCCGAGTCCACCCCGTCGTCGTCGGACTCTCCGAGGGTATGCAGGGCTCGTCCCTGAATGCCGGTAACTTCCGGAGCGCCCGCGACGCCTTCGCCGACGGCACGATGCGTCCGCTCTGGCGTTCGTTCTGCGCCTCGATGCAGACGCTCGTCAAGGTCCCCAAGGCGGCGCGCCTCTGGTACGACGACCGGGACATCTCGTACCTCCGCGAGGACGTCAAGGACATCGCGGAGATCCAGACGCAGGAAGCGACCACGATCACCAAGCTGATCCAGGACGGCTACACGCCGGACTCGATCGTGGAGGCGGTCATGAAGAAGGACTGGTCGCTCCTCAAGCACACCGGCCTCTACTCCGTCCAGCTCCAGCCCCCGATGCCCGACGGGCCGCCCGATCCTGCCGCTGGTCCCTCAGCGAACCAGGGCGCGCTCTCGAAGGCTCCCAACTCCGGCCCCGGGCGTCCCAGTAAGGCGACGCTCGCGAAGGTCGAGTCGGGGGCGGCGAAGGCGACACCGAAGGCGGCGACCACAGCGAAGCCCGCCCCCCCGAAGAAGTAAGGACTGCGATGACCTACGTCGAGCGGGCCGTGGACTTCGAGCCGCTGCCCGAGGAAGAGCGTGCGTCAAAGGAGGGCGACGGCAAGACCCTTGAGGGTTACGCCGCCGTCTTCGACGCCGACACCGAGATCAATTCCTGGGAGGGGCACTTCAACGAGCGCATCGCTCGCGGCGCCTTCCGGAAGACCCTGCGGGAGCGCCAGCCGGTGCTCCAGTTCAACCACGGCCACGACAGCCGCTTCGGCCAGCTCCCCATCGGCCGCTTCGAGTCGGTGAAGGAGGACAAGCACGGACTCCGCGTCCAGGCCCGTCTCTTCGAGCACGCCGACCCGATCCGCGAGGCCATCGCCGAGGGCGCCGTCACCGGCATGTCCTTCCGGATGAAGGTCGTCCGCGACTCCTGGACGGACAACAAGGGCAACGAGATCAAGGACCGTGGCGAGCTGCTGGACCTGCTGTACGGCGGGGCCGAGGCGAAGAAGCGCGGTCCGCTCCAGCGAACGATCAAGGAGGTCAAGCTGATGGAGGCTGGCCCCGTGGTCTTCCCGGCCTACTCGCAGACCAGCGTAGGCGTCCGCTCCGCCGAGGAGATGACGACCGCCGACCGGGAGCGCCTGTACGCGCTCGCCCACGAGGGCGAGGCCGTCGGCGACGAGGAGCGCGAGGACGGCGACGACGGCGGGATCGAGGCCCTGGCCGACGCGATCCGCGAGACCGCCCGCGAGGAGGCCGTGGCCGCCCTGATCGCCGCCGGGATCTCCATCGAGGACGCCGACGCCTTCGCGCGCGGCGAGAACCCGTTCGCGAAGAAGGCCGCCGACTCCAAGTCCGAGGACAAGGAGTGCTCCTGCGACAAGGTCAAGGGCAAGCACAAGGTGTCCGACCACAAGAAGACTTCCTCCGACCCCAAGGCCAAGGGCGACGAGAAGAAGAGCGCTGACGACGACTCCGTAGCCCCGGAAGCGGGTGCGGAGGAGTCCGACGAGGCTCGCGAAGAAGACCCGGACGACGCCGCCCAGGCGGGCACCTCTACGGGCATGTCCAGCAACGCACGAGAGCGGGCGCTTCGCCTGCTCGACATCTGAGGAAGGCTCAGAAACATCATGACTCTCGAAGAGATGAAGGCCCGCCTGGCTGAGGTCCAGGACGCCCTTCGCGCGATCCACGAGGACGCGGCCGACGCCGCGCTCTCCGAGGAGCGCCAGGCCGAGTGGGACGGGCTCAGCGACGAGCTGGGTCAGCTCCGCTCCGACATCAAGCGCGCCGAGGAGCGCATCGAGACCGTCCGCTCGCTGGGCGAGAAGAAGGTCTCCGAGCGCGAGGCCCCGGCCTTCATCAAGAAGGTCGAGGACCGCGACCTCTACGACCTCGACTCCCTCCGGATGGAGTCCAACTCCACCGAGGACTACGTCCGCCGGGCGGCCGACAACGCGAAGCGCGCCATCGAGCGCGCCTCCTACGGCGTCCGCGACAAGGAGGCTTCGCAGGAGTACGCGGAGTCCCTGCTGGACGAGGTCGACAACCGCTCCGGCGACCTGGCGAAGCGTATGCTCGCCACCGGCTCCAAGGAGTACGAGGCCGCGTTCACCAAGATCATGCGCCACGGCTCCGACGCCATGTGCACGGTCGAGGAGCGCCAGGCCCTGATCCGCGCCAACCAGTCCCTCGGCACCGACACCGAGGGTGGCTACGCGGTCCCGTTCCAGCTCGACCCGACGGTCATCCTGACCTCGGCGGGCGTCCGGAACCCCCTCCGCGAGCTGGCCCGGGTCGAGAAGATCGTGGGCAAGGAGTGGCAGGGCGTGACCTCGTCCGGCGTCTCCGTGGTCCGTGGTGCTGAGGGTACGACCGCCCCCGACACCGCGTTCACCGTGGCGCAGCCGGTCGTCCGGACCAACCGCGTCCAGGGCTTCGTCCAGTTCTCGATGGAGATCGACCTGAGCTGGAGCGCGCTCCGCTCGGAGATCACCAAGATGCTGGTGGACGCCAAGGGCCGCGAGGAGGAGTCCTTCACCACGGGTGCGGGCACCGGCCTCAACACCCCGCCCCAGGGCATCAACGGCGGCCTCGCGGCCGGTCAGAACGTCCTGACCGCCGCGATCGACACCTTCGCCGTCGGCGACCTCTACGCGCTGGAGGAGGCCCTGGACGCCCGCTGGGAGCCCAACGCCTCGCTCATGGCGCACAAGAGCGTCTACAACGCGGTCCGTCAGTTCGACAGCTCCGGCGGCGCGAACCTGTGGGTCCGCATCGGCGACGGGACCCCGGCCCGCCTGCTCGACTACCCGACCTACCGCTCGACCGCCCTGCCGACCCTCACCTCCGCGAAGGCCGGTGCGGCGAACGCCGCCGACTCCACGCTCATGATCTTCGGAGACTTCTCCCAGTTCCTGATCGTGGACCGGATCGGCATGAACGTCGAGATGGTCCCGCACGTCTTCGACGCTGCGAACGGCAACCGGCCGACCGGCAAGCGCGGCGTGTACGCGGTCTGGATGAACAACTCCAAGATCCTCGTGCCCGACGCGTTCCGCCGCCTGTCGGTCAAGCAGGCGTAAGCACCTAGCAGTTGAGGGGGCGGGCTCCGGCTCGCCCCCTTGACCCCCTGAAAGGAGCAAGACGATGGCGCTGGCTGCACCGAAGGGTCGAATCTTCGTGGCGACCGTGGCCTTCAACTGCGACCCGTGGGGCTGGGTCTACGTCGGCGACACGGTCCGCGAGGGCCACCCGATGCTGGAGGGTCGCGAGCAGTTCTTCAAGGTCCGCAAGGACTCCGCGAAGTTCGAGTTCGTCCCGAAGGCGTCTCCCACCCGGACCACCACGACCAAGAAGTAGGGGAGTTGGATGGCACTCGGTGACCCCTACGTCCTCCTGGCACGTCTCAAGGACTATCTCAAGATCAAGCCCGAGAAGACGGAGCAGGACGACAACCTGAACGATGCGATCAACTCGGCCTCCGGGGAGATCAACAAGCATTGCAACAGGCAGTTCAACAAGGCGGATTCGGCGACGGCGAGGATCTACGAGCCCGACGACGCCTATACCGTCACGGTGGACGACTTCTGGACGACCGACGGTCTGATCGTGGAAGTCGACACCGAGGGCGACGGGTCGTTCTCCACCGTGGTGCCCAGCTCCGACTACGAGCTGTACCCGAGGAACGGCGTGGTCGACGGCGAGACGGGATGGCCGGTCTACGAGATCTGTCTCGTGAACGGGACTTTCCCGATCTACAACCGCCGACGCGGCGTTGTCCGTGTCACCGCCAAGTGGGGCTGGGCGGTCGTCCCCGAGGCTGTACGTCAGGCGACGGTGATCATCGCCGCCGAGACGTTCCAGCTCAAGGACGCTCCCTTCGGCACCGCTGGCATGGACCAGTTCGGCAACATCTACCACGTCAGGGACAACCGCATCGCTGCGGGCAAGCTGGCGCGGTACTGTCGCCGACGGATTCCGGCAGGCTGACATGTCATCACTCGCGAAGATCAAGCAGGCGCTCGCAGACACGATCGAGGAGTTCGTCACAGCCGAAGAGCTGAACGTCTTCCCGTACATCCCGGATCTGATCCAGACGCCCGCCGTATGCATCGACGTTCACATGGCCAAGTTCGACGGAGCCATGGCCAGGGGCGACGACATGTGGCGGTTCAACGTCTACGTCGTCGTCCAGCGTGGCGATGCCGACAACTCCCAGGAGAACCTTGACGGGTTCCTGGAGTCGGCGGGTCCGAGGAGCATCCGCGAGGCCATCTTCACCAAGCCCGATCTCGGCCTGGATGACTGCCAGGCTTTCGTGTCCGGAGTGCATGAGTACGGCGGCGGTTACCGCGACGCCCGTATCGATGTCGTCGGCGCGATCCTCCGAGTCGACGTCCACACGGACGGTCGCAACCTCTGAAAGGACCCCCCGAGCAATGGCTGCTCTCACCACGCAGAGCCTGGTCGACGCCGGTACCGCCCCGACCTTCGGTGCGGCTGCTGCGTCCGACACGGCCGAGGTCGGCAACGGCCACAACACCTTCTACGTCGTCAAGAACGGCGGAGGCGCCCCCATCAACGTGACCATCGCGGTCCCGGGGAACACCTCCTACGGACAGGCGACCCCGGACCCGGTCATCGCGGTCCCCAACGGCGGTGAGAAGTGGATCCCGCTTCGCCGCGAGTACGCGAACGCCTCCGTTGCCGGAGTCGGTCGCTGCACCATCACCACTTCCGCCCAGACCTCGGTCACGGTGGCGGTCGTCCGGGTCGGCTGACGCCGCCCTCAACCCCCAGTAGAGAAAGGGGCCTTCAATGGCCAAGCTGGTCCTCCGGGACTGCTTCATCGAGGTGAACGGCGTCAACTTCTCGTCGCACGTCTCCTCGGTGACGATCAACCTGTCCAAGGACGAGATCGACACCACGAACTTCGGCGGCGACGGGCGCGAGCGTGCGCACGGCCTCAAGGACGACAGCTTCGAGCTGACGTTCCAGCAGGACTACGCCGTCGGCGAGGTGGACGACACCCTCTACCCGCTCTGGGACGACGAGACCGAGTTCATCGTCAAGGTGCGTCCGCGCTCCTCGGCGATCTCGACCTCCAACCCCGAGTACTCGGCGACGTGCATCCTCCTGGAGTACACGCCGCTCGCCGGTGACGTCGGTGACCTGTCCACCACCGACGTGACCTTCCCGGCGCAGCGCGCCGGTATCGCCCGCGCCACGGTCTAAGCCGTGCCGGGTCCGTCCCTCGGCTACAACGTCATCGCGGGCCCCGAGTGGGAACGCGTGCTTGTGGCCCTGGGTCGGGAGGACGCTCTGCTGCCCGGCGCTCTCCGCGACCAGATCGTGGATGACGCCGAGGAGCTGGCAAACGTTACTCGGGGTAGGGTGCTCGGTCTCCCTACCCCGGCTAACGCTGGGCACACTGGCCTGCGGGCCAAGGTCGCTGCTGGAGTCCATGTCGAACGACAGGGCACCGGCGGCGTCCGTGTCCAGACGTCCATGCCGACTCGCAGCGAGGGAATCATCCCCCGAGGGCTGGACAGGCCCAAGGGATGGCGCCACCCCCTCTTCGGGGACAAGAACCACTGGTTCTCCAACCCCGGCTACGACTGGTTCCTTTCGACGTTCCAGAACGCCGAGAAGCCGATCGAGGCCGACCTCAAGCACGTCCTGGAAAGGGCGGCTTCGCGCATCGCCGACGCAGGCGGAGCGCGCATCTGACCGGTACGGACGGGATGTTCGCGGGTGCTCCCGTCCGTACCTAAACCCGCAGCCCGCAGACATCGGAGCTACACCGTGAGCGAGAACGAGAACGTCGACATCGTGGACGACAACGAGTACGTCTTCCTCGGCCGTGACGAGATCCTGGACTACGACGACATCAAGGTGGAGACCGTGCCGGTCCCCGAGTGGGGCGCCAAGGCCGCCGTCCGCCTCAAGGTGCTGTCGGCCGCCGAGCGCGACGCCTTCGAGGCGTCGACCGTGACCGTCAAGGGCGGGCGGCAGAAGCCGAACCTGGCCAACCTGCGCGCGCGCCTGGTCGCCCGCTGCATGGTCGACGGCAAGGGGAACCGCGTCTTCGAGTCCGGTGACGTCGCCCGCCTGGGCAACAAGTCCTCCAAGGCCCTGGACCGTCTCTTCGCCAAGTGCCAGGAGATCAACGGGTTCAGCGACAAGGACATCGAGGACCTGACCGAGGATTTCGGCGAGACCAGCGACTGACCTTCAAGTTCAGGCTCGCTGCATCTCTGCACAAGTCCGTGAAAGAGATGCTGAATTCCATGGACTCCATGGAGTACAGCCAGTGGCTTGCCTACGAGAGGGCCCACGGCCCGATCAACGGTGAATGGGACCGGGAGGCTACGGCGATCCTCGTGGAGAAACTTCACACGATCGCCTACCTCCTGGGCCAGGCCCACTTCACGGACAAGACTCACAAGAAGGGACCGATTCCTCCCCCGGAGCGGTTCCCTCGTCCCAACGAATCCCTCGCGAGAAGCGGGTCGGCGTACGACGATCCCGACAAGGATGAAGCCGAGTGGCTTCCCCCAACTGAGGATGAACTGTTGGAAGTTCGCATCGATCCCACAGAAACGGGAGAGGAGGAGTAGGTCATGGCATCTGTTGCCACTCTCGGCTTCTCCATCATCTCCCGGTACTCGGGGCGAGGCATGGCGGAGGCCCGCAGGGACATCGCGTCCACGCGGGCCTTCCTCGGCCTCCTCAACGAGGATATCCGTAACCACACGCGCCTCCTCAGCGGCGTCCCGACCCGGTGGAAGGCGATCGGCGTAGCCGTCGGTGGCCTTGCCCCGGCGCTCGTCCCGCTGACCGCCCAGCTCCTGTCCACGGCCGCCGCGCTCACCACCATGGGAGCGGCGGCCGGGGGCGCGGCCGGAGTCTGGGGGCTGGCCCTCAAGGGGGCCCTCGGCCGCATCAACGAGACAGCTACGGGCGTCATGGCCCTCGGGAAGAACCTCGCCAAGCAGAAGGCGATCCTCGACAACATGACCCCGGGGACTGCGCACTACGAGAAGCAGCTCAAGGCTGTCGCGAAGGCGCAGGACCAGTACAACCACGCGCTCGCCGACGCGGATCCCTCGCAGAAGGCGTTCCTGGGCTCGATGCTCAAGATGAACACCGCGTGGGAGAAGTTCATCACCGCGACTCAGGGCCAGACCCTGGGTGTGGCTGGCAAGGTCGTTGAGGGCATCGCCGTCGCGATCGGCAAGCTGGAGCCGGTAGTTCGCGCGGTGACCCCGCTGGCGAACAACATCGCCGAGTCCTTCCAGCGGTGGGTCAACATCCGCATGGACGGATGGATGAAGTTCCTGATCGACGTCGGCGTCCCGGCGCTCACCAACATGGTGACCATCGGGAAGAACCTGATGTCGGTCTTCGGCACCATGCTCAAGGACTTCTCCGGCGAGGCCATCGAGCTGAGCAACGCCCTCGCGCGCGGCTCCGCCAACCTCAAGGCGTGGGCCGACGGCGGGGGCTTCAAGCGGTTCATCGACTACGTCAACGCCAACTCCCCGAAGGTTCAGGCGTTCTGGCGCGCCTTCATGGACGCTCTGGGCGGGGTCCTCGGGATCCTCAAGGAGTTCTCGAACGGCTCGCTGAACGTCCTCACCGACGCGCTCCGCGCCATCGCAGGCATCGACCCCGCTGCCGTCATGGCCTTCGCCAACTCCCTGCTCCTCCTCAAGTCCCCGATGCTGTGGCTGGTCCTGAACTGCCCGCCGCTCCGGGACATGATCGTGGCGATCCTCAGCTCGCTGAACGCCCAGACGATCTACGCCATCGCCGCAGCCTTCATGGTGTGGCGCGCCGCGATCCTCGCGGTGAACCTCGGCCTGATCGGCACGCCGGTCGGCTGGATCATCACCGGGCTCGCTGCGGTGGCTGCGGCCATCGTCTTCATCGCGACCAAGACCACGTGGTTCCAGACCGCGTGGACCTACACCTGGAACTTCGTCAAGACCGTTGCCAGTGCCGTATGGAACTGGATCCAGACCACCTGGGACACGATCATCGGCGGGCTCTACACCGCGTGGATCACCGTCTCGGGCGCGATCGTCACGGCGTGGAACACCGTCTGGAACGCGCTCAAGACGGCGGCCACCACGGTCTGGAACGGTCTCACGACCGCCTGGAACGCGGTCGTCGGCTTCTTCACGACCATCTGGAACACGGTCTCGGCCGCCCTCACGGCGGCCTGGAACACCGTGTGGAACGGCATCAAGACGGCGGCCAAGGCGGTCTGGGACTTCCTCCAGCCCGCGTGGCAGGCGTTCGTCACCGCGCTCCAGACGATCTGGGCTGCCATCTCCGGCCCGCTCCAGGCTGCGTGGAACGTCTTCTGGACGGTCATCCGGACGACGGCCGAGGCCATCTGGCAGGTCATGAAGGCTGCCTGGCAGCTCCTCGTGCAGACCTTCCAGACGATCTGGCAGGCGGTCTCGACCGTCCTCCAGGCGGCCTGGAACGCCTTCTGGACCGGCCTCAAGGCTGCGGCCGAGCTGGTCTGGAACGCCCTCAAGGTCGCGTGGCAGGCCCTGTGGACCGCGCTGACGACGGCGTGGAACACCTTCAAGGCTCTGATCCAGGCGGCGTGGAACGTCTTCTGGACTGCCCTCAAGACGGCGGCAGACCTCGTCTGGAACGCCATCAAGGTTGCTTGGCAGGCTCTTTGGACTGCGCTCACCACTGCGTGGAACGCGTTCAAGGCTCTCCTCCAGGGCGCCTGGAACGTCTTCTGGGAAGGACTCAAGACTGCGGCCAACGTGGTCTGGGAGGCCATCAAGGGTCTCTGGAACACCTTCTGGGAGAACATCAAGACGGTCTGGAACGCCTTCAAGGAGTTCTTCACCGGCGGATGGCAGGCGTTTTGGGACGGCGTCAAGGACGTCGCCAGCAAGGTCTGGGACGGAATCGTCGGCGTTATCGAGAAGGGCGTCAACCTTGCCATTGACATCGTCAACGGCATCATCGGCGCCTGGAACACGGTCACTTCGGCGATCGGTCTCGACAGCCTGAACATCGACAAGGTCGGCCACGTCAGCTTCGCCGTCGGCGGAGTCGTCGGCGACGTCCCGCACTTCGCTGCGGGCGGCACGGTCAACTTCACCAACGGCGGCACCCTCTCCGGCTACGCGCCGGGCAGGGACACGGTCCCGGCGGTGCTCTCGCGCGGCGAGGGCGTCCTCACGCCGGAGGCTGTGCGCGGCCTCGGCGGCGCTGGCTTCGTCCACTCGGCCAACCGCGCCTTCGCGGGACACCGAGGCGCTGGGCGAGGCGCTGCACCCCTGTCCGCCTTCGGGTTCGCCCAGGGCGGCACGGTCAACAGCCCGATGGGCTCGACCAGGGCGTGGCACCGCGAGGGCCGTGACGTCGGCTGGTCGTTCGCTGTCGGCGGGCTCCTGCCGACCGAGGTCCCGATCCCCGACCCGGACGGACCGAAGGGTCCGAGCACCGGTGGCGGCACGATGGGCCAGAAGCCGGAGCAGGCGAAGGAAACCAAGGGCATCATGGAGGCTTCCGGCCTCAGTACGATCACCGATGCCTTCGGCAACGCGATGGACTTCGGGAGCATGGTCCTGGGGTTCATCGGTGAGGCCGCAATCCGCGCCGCCTTCAACGCAGTTACCGGCATGATCGACGGCTTCGGCGGGTTCGGTCCCTTCGGCGAAATGCTCAAGGGGATGCTGAACAAGCTCAAGGAGTCGCTGATCGACAACCTGATCAAGCGGGACTCGGAGGCCAAGAAGGAATACGAGTCGATGGCTGTGGCGGGCTCTCAGTCCGTCCAGGCGTGGGCTCCCCTCGCGGCCAAGGCCCTCCAGATGGCGGGACTTAACCCCAACCAGCTCGGCGCGTTCCTCGCGCTGATGCAGGCCGAGTCCGGTGGTAACCCGAACGCGATGAACGGCTGGGACATCAACGCCAAGAACGGCGTGCCGTCTCAGGGCCTCATGCAGGTCATCCCGCCCACGTTCTCGGCTTACCACGTCGCGGGCACCTCGAACAACATCCTCGACCCGCTGGCGAACATGGCGGCGTCGGCCAACTACATCAAGCACCGGTACGGGGGCAGTGTCCCCGGTTCGCCGTACGCGCTCGGGACTCCCGGCGCGACGCGGGGAACTCACCTGGTGGGCGAGCAGGGGCCGGAGCTGGTCAACTTCGCGGGCGGCGAGTCGGTGACTCCTGCGAAGGAGACGTCCTCGATCCTGTCCGGCGGCATGGCTGCCGGTGGCGGGATGGCCGGGGGCATCACCGGGATGCTCCAGGGCATCATGGCCTCGGGCGGCACGCCGGAGGAGATGCTGGCGCAGTTCGAGCAGATCATCGCCGCCGCCCAGGCGATGGCCACCCAGGTCAAGACGAGCTGGGGCATGGTCACCACCTCGGCGACGACGTCGCAGGCCGGGCTCGCCCCGGTCGTCAGCGACATCGTGGCGAAGCACCAGACCGAGATCCCGACCGCCATGAACGCCATGGTCACGGCCAACACCACGGCCTGGACGGGGATGACGACCGGGACCACAACTCAGTGGACGGCCCTGCGAGATGGGACGTACACCGAGGCGGGCGACTACATGGGCACCAAGATGCCCACGTGGGGCACCGAGATGGACACGGGCGTCACTGCGGCCTGGACGGACATGTCGGCGGCTACGGCTGCCCAGTGGGGTGCCATGAAGGAAGGCACCTCCGAGCCCGTCAACTGGATCATCGAGAACCCCTACAACAACGGCATCGCCTCGATGTGGAACGCCGTTGCCGGGGTCATCTGGGAGGGCGGCGGCCGTGAGCTGCCTACCATCTCCGGCTTCGCCTCCGGCGGTAAGGTCTCGGGTCCCGGGACCGGCACGTCGGACTCGATCCCCGCGATGCTCTCGCATGGCGAGCACGTCCTCACCGCACGGGAAGTCCAGGCAGCCGGTGGCCACCAGGCCATCTACCGGATGCGCGACGGACTCCTCCGCAAGGACGGCTGGGCTGGCTTCGCGGCCGGTGGCGCTGTCGATGGCGAACTCAAGCGCGGCAACCTCTGGGCGCCGATCGAGGGAACCATGCGGGCGGCGGTCTCCGACACGCAGGCGCGCCTGACCGACCTGTTCGGTCGCACCAGCGGCTCGGCCGACATCGTCAGCCCTGCCGACTGGATCGAGCAGTACGTCAAGAAGGACGACGAGCTGAACAAGTTCGTCGGCGGCCCCCCGTGGGTCCCCGGCGTCTCCGACGCGATCACCTCATGGGGTGGCGTGACGGTGAACCAGCGCACGGCCGACATGCTCAACGCCGCCATGGCGCTGGGCTTCTCGGGCTCCGCGTCGCAGGGTTCGTTCAGCACGGGCGTGGCGGCCTCGGCCGGTACGCACGACGGTGGTGGCGTTGTCGACCTCACCCCTGCAACTGCCGGGAACATCGGGGCACTTCGTGCCGTCGGGTTCGCGGCGTGGGGTCGTGGTCCGGAGTGGGGTTCGCCCTCCTTCGCCTCGCACATCCACGCCGTTGCTCTGGGCGACCCCACGGTCTCCCCGGGCGCTGCGGCCCAGCAGGCGTCGTTCCTCGCGGGCGGCAACGGTCTCGCCGATGGCGGTCCCGACAACTTCTCCGGTGGCATCCCCGCCATCGCGTACAAGGACGTCGACCCGGCCGACATCAAGCAGAACGTCGTCTCGTACGACCAGGGCGGATACCTCCAGCCCGGTCTCACCGTGGCCTACAACGGCACGGGGAAGCCGGAGCCGGTGGGCCACGACCTGGTGCCGCGCGGCTCTGGCGGTGTCACGGTCAACATGCCGCTCACGATCAACGGGAACGCCAACGCCCAGGAGATCGTGGACGCGATCAACTCGCAGGCCCTGCCGCAGCTTCGTCAGATGCTCGTCAAGGGAACCGGCTCGAACGGATAAGGAGTGGTAAGGGATGGCGCAGTACTTTGACGTCCTCCCGTCGGGAGACATCGAGAACGACGGGTGGACGCTGGTCGCGGCATCAGCCACTACGGTGTGGGAAATCCTCGGCGCCTTCGATGACGACTGCTACGTGCGGTGTCCGTCATATCGCGGAGGCATCGAGGTTTCCTTCCCGACCGACGTTACCGATCTCCCCGCCGGGGCGATCATCGACTCGGTTACGGTGTTCGTCCGTATGAAGACGAACGCCGGTTCTGGGGCGCGCGGTGTTACCGTCAACGTGCTGTCTGCGGACAACCGTTCGCGGTACACCACGCGCACCCTGTTCGCCACATCCACCGCCACCACGTACGAGGTGGGTACCTACTCCAAGGACCCCCTCGGCCGTGCGTGGGACATCCACCGGCTCAACAAGCTCCGCGCGAGGTTCTTCTCCCAGAACAACTTCGATGACTCGATCCGAGTCTTCTCGCTGTACGTCAGGGTGAACTTCCACACCAGCCCGTCGGTGACGGTGACGAGCCCCAGCGGCACCGTCAACACCCCGTCACCGACGATCAACTGGGCCTACTCGCAGCTCGAAGGCGAGCCCCAGAAGACGGCTGAGTACAAGATCTTCACCCTGGCGGCAGCCAGCGCATCGACCTTCAATCCCGATACGACGGAGCCGGTTTACCAGGCAACGGTAACCGGCATCGCGAACAGCTACGTCCTGCCGACCTCGCTCAACAACGACACCTACAAGGTGTACGTCCGGGCGCAGTCGACGTTCGGCGCCTGGTCCTCCTGGGCGAACAAGCAGTTCACGGTGTCGGCCCCGGCTCCGGGCGTGCCCGGGGACAACAACGCGGGCGTCGCCGGGGTCCCCGGCATCGGCGTCCCCACCGTCGTCCCCGACAACTACACCTCGTCGGCCGCCCTGAGGATGACCGACACCTCCAACCTGCTCAGCGTCCAGCAGGCGGACTTCGAGATCGCCTCCGACCCTCTGGGGTGGGTGGGCACCGCCGCGACGCTCCAGCGGGCGACCAGCCTGGCGTACGGCGACGGCCTGGGCAGCCTCCGGATCGTCTGCAACGGCGGCACGGACGCCTTCGCCGTCTCCACGCCGGTGGAGGTCTACGGCGGCCAGGACATGACCGTGAGGGCCCAGTTCCTCGCCGGGACGGCGGCCCGCACGGTCTGGCTCGTCGCGCGGTTCTACGACGACACCTGGACGCTCCTGGGGCCGCAGATCCTCACCTCGGGAACCGATACGGACACCACGTGGACGGAGATCGTGGCGACGGGGACGGCCCCGGCGACGGCGAAGTACTGCGAGGTCGTCGCCTGGATCGTGAGCCCCGGCGCCGAGAACCACTACATCGATCACGTCGGCCTGATGTACGGCCTGAACACGGCCTACTCGGACGGCGGTCACATCTCGCGGAACATGCTGTCGTCGTTCCTGGCGACGGGCGATGATCCCGCTTCGGCGGTGGATTCGTGGGTGCAGGCGAATTCGGCGACGACCACGACGAGGGTGACCACGTCGGGGACGGGTCTCCAGGGCACGAAGTGCAACCAGATGACCTATGTCGGCGTGTCGCCGTCGATCTCGTACAGGGCGACCGGCTCGACGTTCAACTCGACCACGTCGGGGAAGAACTTCACGCTGAACAAGCCCGCCGGTCTGATGGACAACGATCTGATGATCGCGTTCGTCACCAGCAACGAGTTCGGGACGATCACCCCGCCTGCGGGCTGGACGGCGGTCAACACGGCGGCCGTGGACGACGGCACTACCGACATCGCCCTGTGGGTCCTCAAGAGGACCGGCCTGGCGTCCGACCCCAGCACCTGGGCGACGGGCGTCGTGGGGACGACCAGCACGCGGCGCAGTGCCGTCGTGGTGGCCTACGCGGGCGCGGCGCACGCCGATGACCAGTTCATCGCGGAGGGCGTCCGTACGGAGACGTCGGAGCCCCTGGTACACAAGTCGGCGACGATCGTCAACACCGACCCGAACGCCTGGCGCATCTTCGCGTGCGCGGCCAACGACGACCACACCGGGCCGTCGATGGTGGCGAACACCACGGCGCCGACGACGCCTGCGCCGATCGCCTACGTCGGGAAGGCCACGGCCTGGTCGACCACCTCGGAGAACACGAGCTACACCCTCAACAAGCCTGCGGGCCTGGCGAGCGGTGACCTCATGATCGCCTCGGTACTCTTCTCCGGCATCATCTCGACGGTCAACACCCCGTCGGGGTGGACGCTGGTGCGGAAGTCGACCACGTCGGGCTCGGGTGACGAGCACTCCGGCCAGGCGACGATGTGCGTCTACAAGCGGACCGCTGGTGGTTCGGAGCCCAACTCCTGGACTGCGACCCACAGTTCGACTGGTCAGCCCAAGATGACCCAGGTCGTAGCGTACCGCAACTGCGAGACCGCAGCGAACCAGTTCGTCGCGGAGAACGCGACGACCAAGCAGGACAGCTCCTCGATCACCACTCCGACGATCACCAACAACAACTCGAAGGCGTGGCGCATCTCCATCTTCGGCGGGCTCACGGGCTTCGGGTCGAGCTGGAGCGGCGGCGACGTCTCCGAGCGTTCGGACACCGCGACGAACCTGTCCGGCTTCCCGGACTGTGTCCTCCAGGTGTCGGACTCCAACGGCATGGTGGGAACGGGATCGCACAGTCGCTCCGCGACCTCCGACGACTCGTTCTTCTCGGCCGTGGCCTGGATCGGTCTCATCAAGCCCCTCGCGTCGGCCCCGGCTGCGGGCGCGAACGAGACCGAGCGCGTCGACTTCGTGACCGGCGCGTCCAACCCCTGGACCGACCTCGGCGTCTACGACTCCAACGGCGTCGTGGGCACCGGCCAGCACTCGGTGTACGGCATCCTCACCACCTCGGACGGCCTCGGCTCCGGCTCGATGGCGTCCTGGATCGGCCTCATCAAGCCCGCCTCGGCCACGGCCGGTGGCGAGTGTGCGGCCTACCCCAGCGCGATGATCGACGTGGGGAACGTGAGCGACGACGTCTTCGCGCTGGCCGACAACAAGCTGACGTTCATGTCCGACTTCCTCGGCTCGGCCTCGGGCACCCCGAAGCTGACCGTGGAGTTCTACCGCGCGAACCAGCTCATCGGTTCGCAGTCGGCAGCGGGCAACGCCTTCAACACCACGTCGTGGGTGAAGAGCTGGGCGGTCTTCGACATCCCCGAGGGGACGACGAGGATCCGGCCGGTGGTGTCGGCCCTGGACCGGGCGATCAGCGACACGGTCAACTTCGACCGCGTGGCCGTGATGTTCGGCTCGCTGCCGAATCCTGCCGACGAGCCCCAGTGGCGGAACGGTACGGCCCGGCCGGAGCACCCCGTGTGGTCCAAGCCGGTGATCGAGTACCAGGAGAACGACGGTACCGGGTACGGCGACTGGAAGCCCCTCGCGGGGCAGGTCACCCTCCCGCCTGCGTACGACCTGAACTCCTCGCAGATGTTCTACGTCGACCACACCGTCATCCCCAACTACAGCCGCAGGTACAGGGTTTCGACCATGTCCTACGGCCTCAACGGGGATGTGTTCTCCTCGGGCAACGGCCCGGTCTCTTCGGAGGCGATCTTCGAGTCCCGGGCCTGGTGGCTCAAGGACATCCAGGATCTCTCGAAGAACATGCAGGTGTCCGTGAAGTGGAAGGACCAGCAGGTCGACACCACGAACATGGCCACCTCGTTCCAGCCGCTCGGGGCGCAGTTCCCGGTGGTCATCACCGAGGGGTTCAAGGGAGACACGTTCTCCATGGAACTCCACTGTGAGTCGGCGGAGTTCACTTCGCTGATGGAGCTGCTGAACTCGGGTCGCACCCTGATCCTCCAGTCGGACATCGACCGGATGTGGTGGGTCCGCCCCGTGGGCAACATCTCCGCGAACATCCTGGCGACAGGATCCCGGCAGGCACGGCCGCGCCGGTATGTGACGGTCACCTTCGTGCAGGTGGCTCCGGAGCCGTAAGGAGAGGCAAGTGGGCACTCAGACCGATGAGTTCTACCGGCGGATCCGCCTCAGCCACGAGGTGATCTCGTTCGTAGAGATGATCGCGCCTGACCAGGAAGCCCAGCTCCTCGCGGTGCTCGAAGGCGAAGTAGCGTGCGACCGGACCGCCCAGGTCCGGCGCTCGCTCAACTGCCGGGTGGTCGACCCCACGGGGAAGATCACCCCCCGGGCCACCGGCGAAGTCCTGACCCCGTACGGCACCGAGCTGCGTGCCTGGCGGGGGATCAGGTGGACGGACAAGTTCGGGGTCGTCCAGGAGGAGATCTGCCCCCTGGGCGTCTTCCGGCTGGCCAAGTCCACCATCGCCTACAAGGCCGACGGGACGAGCGACATCGCCCTGGAGGCGTACGACCGCAGCCGGACGATCCAGCGGGACAAGTTCACGGCGCCGTACGTCGTACAGGCCGGGACCAACATCCTCACCGCGATCAAGGAGATCGTGAAGCGGACGTTCCCGGCCGTCGAGTACGACACGATCACCACGGTGCTGGTGACGTCGGCGCCGATGCTGCTGGACACCGGCAGCGACCCCTGGGAGGCGTGCACCCAGCTCGCCAAGTCCATGGGGTGCGAGATCTACTTCGACGTGCTGGGCCGCCTCGTGGTGGCCCCGCCGCCGGACATCGCCGCCCAGCCTGCCCCGGACTTCTCGTACTTCGACTCGGACGGCGGTCACATGATCGACCTCGGCCGCGACTTCGCGGACGAGAACGCCTTCAACGGCGTCGTGGTGACCGGCGAGACCCCGGGCGACGAGAAGCCCCCGGTGCGCGGCGAGGCGTGGGACGACAACCCCTCCTCGCCGACGTACCGCTACTCGGACTACGGCGAGGTCCCGGCGTTCCTCACGGACAACACCGCGAAGACCGAAGAGGACTGCATCAAGATCGCGAAGGCGGAGCTGGCGCTGCTGCTCGGGCGCCCGGCCTCGCTGAGCATGACGACCCTGGTCAACCCCTCGTACGAGGCGGGCGACGTGGTGCACGTCAAGCTCACGAGGGCCGGGGTCGACGGCCTCTACGGCATCGACGCCTTCAACGTCCCCCTCGGGGGATCGGCGACCCAGCGCCTCGCGCTGCGGGAACGGAGGGCGTCGTGACCCCGGAAGAGCAGGCGGCGCTCGACGCCAGCCAGGAGAAGATGATCCGCGAACTCGCTTCGCAGATCACCAAGATGTCGAAGCTGGGCTTCGATCCGCTGACGATCCGCAAGGGCATCGTCGCGGCCGTCATCGACACCTCCACGCCCCCCACGGTGTCGATCAACATCAGCGGCGACGAGACCACCCTGATCTCCGCCGTCCGAACTCTCAACAACTACACCCCTGTTGTCGGCCAGACCGTGCTTGTCGCCAAGCAGGGCACGGAGATCTTCCTCCTCGGCGCCATCTCGGCGGCGAACCCCACCTCGGTCAACAACCACACCGACAACGGATGGATTCGTGCGACGCTCACGAACGGCGCGCACGGAGGCAACAGCAACGGCGACATCTACTACCGCCGGGTCCTCGACCACGGCTCGTGGAAGATGCAGTGGCGCGGAGGCTGGGACCCCCTCGGGGAGACCGTCCTCATCGACACCGCCGACGCCCTCGACCCTGACTACCGCCCTACGTCGCACCGTTCACTGGTCGCGGCCAGGGCTCTCACCGGTGGCCTCTCGGTCACGGTCGACTTCCACACCAGCGGCCGGGTCGTCATGACCGGCTTCCAGACGGCCACCAACTCCGCGAGCGTCAGCCTGGGCGGCGGCACCGACTCTGCCGGTAGCCACTCCCACGGCATCTCCGACACCTATGGCGCGACCGGTGAGTTCGTACAGTCGGACGGTACATCAAGCAACGGCAGTCACTCTCACTCCTGGGGCGACAGCGCGTCGCACTCCCACACGCCGTCGTTCCCGTCCTGGATCTCGCTGAATGGACTGGAGTATTTCCTGTGAGTGACGAGACACCTCCTCGGGGCACTCAAATGTCGAACGACGGCTTCATGATGCTGGTGGCCGAGAGGCTGGCCCGCATCGAGACGACGCTCGAAGGAATTCGTCGGGACCGCGACGAAGAAAAGAAGACCAGTGACGACCACGAAGGTCGCCTCCGGTCTCTGGAAAGGTGGAAGTACATGCTTCCGCCGACACTCGTAACTGCCCTGGTCTCAGCGGGAGTTACGCTCTACGGTCAGATAGGAAGGTAACAACGAATGGGGCAGGGACGCCACCGCAAGTCCACCGACACCCTCAACATGAAGAAGGTCGCCCTGGCGGCCACCGTGGGGCTCGGCGGCGCGATGGTCGTACCTGCGGCGTTCGCCAGCCCCGCATCGGCAGCAACCGCTGACGAGTGGGACAAGACTGCGCAGTGCGAGTCCTCGGGCAACTGGGCCATCAACACCGGAAACGGTTTCTACGGTGGAGTCCAGTTCACGGCAAGCACATGGGCGGCCTACGGCGGCACCGCGTACGCATCGCGCGCCGACCTCGCCACCAAGGAGCAGCAGATCACCGTCGCCGAGCGAGTCCTCTGGAAGGGCTTCAACGGCACGGCACCGCAGGGCAAGGGCGCGTGGCCCGTCTGTGGAGTCGGTCTGTCCAACACCCCCTACGAGGGGGGCTCCTCGCCCACCACGCCGACCACCCCCAAGCCGGACCCGACTCCGACGGATCCGACGCCGACCACTCCCAAGCCTCCGACCACTCCGCCGGTTGACCCGCCGGACGCGTCGGACGGGGAGTACACGGTCAAGCCCGGGGACACCCTGGCCAAGATCGCGAAGGCCCTCAACATCGAGGGCGGCTGGAAGAAGCTCTACGAGCTGAACAAGGACGAGGTCGGCGCCAACCCGAACCTCATCTACCCCGGCACGAAGCTGACGCTCCCGGGTCACGAGGCCCCGGCCTCCGACCCGTACAAGGACGGCCTGCCCAAGGTCGGCGAGAAGTCGCCGTCCGCCAAGGCGCTCCAGGTCGAACTCAAGCGCGTCGGTCTCATGGACAAGGACGTGCCTCTCGCCGACAACTACGGCCCGCTCACCCGGGCCGGGGTGCAGAAGTTCCACGACTCGCACCCGCAGTTCTCGGACGGCACTCCCGACGGCGACCGCCAGATCGGCCCCAAGGGCTGGGCGCACCTCCGCGTCATGAAGGACAACGCGCCTCACGGCGTGCCTTCGGCGCCGAGCAACCCGTCCGGCCCCAGCACCCCGACCACTCCCTCCGGTTCGGGGTACGTCATGCCGGTCCAGGGCACCATCGGCCAGAGCCTGATCGTCGGCTCCGGCGGCTCCATGAGCCGCAGCGCAGGCGGTCACTCCGGCCTGGACATCACCGCGCCCTCGGGCACTCCGGTGCGGTCCGTGGCGGCCGGAACGGTCGTCAGCCAGAACGCCTCCGGCGCGGCCTACGGCAACCACGTCGTGGTCAAGCACGCGGACGGCAAGTACACCCTCTACGCCCACCTCTCCGCCATCACGGTCTCCGTGGGGCAGTCGGTGAGCGCTGGGCAGCAGGTGGGGAACGTCGGCTCGACCGGCAACTCCTCGGGCCCGCACCTCCACTTCGAGGTCCGGACCGACCCGACCGCCTTCCGGGCGGACGTGTTCCTGGAGCCCAAGGCGTACCTCCGCTCGCACGGCGTTTCCATCTGACGAAGGGATAGATGATGTTGACACCCGCCGACATCAAGAACAAGCAGTTCAAGGCGGTTCGGCTCAAGGAAGGCTACGACCAGGACGAGGTCGACGGCTTCCTTGACCGGATCGAAGAGGACTACGGCTTCCTCCAGGCGACGGTTGCGCGTCTGGAGGAGGACAACCGGAACCTGCGCCGTCAGGTGCAGGCCCGGTCGGAGGCGCCGACGATGGCTCAGGCTGTCGCGGCGCCGCCGCCCTCGGCCGTGGCGGAGAAGCTGCTCGCTGCCGCCGAGAAGGCCGGGGCCGAGCACGTCGCCGAGGCGAAGGCCGAGGCCGACAGGATCGTCCGCGAGGCCGGGGGCCAGGGCGCCCGCATCGTGGAGGAGGCGACCGAGGCCGCCGAGCGCATCAAGTCCGAGGGCCTGGCGGAGAAGTACCGCCGGACCGAGGAGCTGGACCGGAAGATCAACGCGGCCGAGGCCAGGCTCTCCAACCTGGTCGCCGACGGCAGCCAGGCGCGCCGTTCCCTCGTCGCGGCAATCGCCGCCTATGACAAGGAGGCGAGCTGATGGTTCGCTCAACTACGGGCCCGGCGGCGCAGATCGAGAAGATGATCGCGCTCGCCGAGACCACCATCGGATGGTCCGACGAGGGCAACACCATGAGGACGCCGGTCCACCTCTGGTACAACGAGTTCTACGGCAACCCCGACCCGGGCAAGTTCGCCTGGGACTGGTGCGACGCCTGGATCACGTACGTCGCCTTCCACTCCGGCAACCTCGCGGCCGTGACCCTCAACACCGGCTTCGCCTACACCGTCGCTCACGCCAACGCCTTCAAGGCGAAGGGGCAGTGGCACGACGGCGCCGACGGCATCCGCCGGGGCGACGTCGTCTTCTTCGACTGGGGCGACGGCATCGAGCACGTCGGCCTCGTCGTCGGCCGCGCCGAGGGCAGTACAAAGGTTGACACAATCGAGGGCAACACCCTCAACGTCGTCGCCCGCCGCTCCCGCAACGCCCCCGACATCGCTGGCTACGGCCGCCCGAACTACGGCCTGGGCGTCAACCAGACCCCGGCCCCCACACCCACACCCACACCCACACCCACACCTACGGAGGATCCCGTGTCCGGGACCGTCATCTTCGAGAAGGTCTACGTCGGCGCGCCGGTCAGCGAGGACGTCAAGATCGTGCAGCGGGCCCTGAACCGGTTCAAGCCGACGGTCACGGCCGACGGCGACTTCGGGCCCAAGACCTCGGCCGCCTACAAGGCGTGGCAGGTCTCCCTCTTCGGCGTCGGCCCCGACTCCGACGGGAAGCCCGGCTGGACGTCCATGAGCCGCCTGGCGGCCCGCTACGGCTTCACCCTCAAGCGGCAGGCCGACGTGCCCTCCACGCCCCCGCCCAGCACCTCGCTGCCGGGCGCCGGGGGCTACCTCGTCCTCCCCGAGCCCGCGCACGACTACGCGCGGGTGACCTACGGCGGCAAGACCGTCAACAAGCGGACCCGCGAGATGCTGCGCCTCGCCGCCCACTGGGCGGGCGTGACGATCAACCTCTCGCAGGGCTCCTACAACACCGGCGTCTCCGCCTCGGCGGGCACGCACGACGGCGGCGGCGTCGTGGACATCTCCGTCAACGCCTGGTCCACCGGGACCAGGACGGCGGTCGTCCTCGCGCTGCGCAAGGCGGGCTTCGCGGCATGGCTGCGTACCCCCGCCCAGGGCTTCTCGTACCACATCCACGCGTGCGCCATCGGCGACCGGGAGATGGCATCGAAGGCCAAGTCTCAGGTCCAGTCCTACTTCAACGGTAGGAACGGCCTGGCCAACAACGGTGCCGACGATGCTGAGCGGCGCTGGCCCAACTGGGCCGACCAGTACGACCGGTAGAGAAAGGATCTCTTCCATGTTCGGTATGACCCGCGCGGCCGTCCGGGACGTTATGGAGCGCACCGTGCGCACCTTCGTCCAGGCGTTCCTCGCGACCTACGCACCCGTCATCCTCGGCGCGGACTCCCTGGGTGGCCTCGGCTCCCTGTCCGTCGCCGACAAGGCGGCGACCGCTGGCGTTGTCGCGGTCTTCACCCTGCTCATGGGCGTCATCGGTACGAAGATGGGTTCTTCGGAGGACGACGCTTCCGTCCGCTAGCGAGGAGGTGATCCGGTCTCGTGCCGGGTCGCGCCCGGCGAAACTGTGCCCCCCGACCAGTGCTTCGGTGCTGCGTCGGGGGGCACTTTTTTGCGTTCCAGGGAAACGAGAAGCCCCCCCGGCCATACGATGCCGAGGGGGTCTCGTGAGCGCCGCGAGGCGCAGGTGCCGGGCGCTACCCGGCGTGAGCGACCAGGATAGCACAAAGCCCCCCGGCCTACTCGGTCCACGAGGGACTTTTCGATTCGCCAGGGGGCGTAAGTGCGGGATGGGAGATTCTACTCCCAACGAGGGGGCAGCCCTTGAGCCAGTTAGTGTCCCTCGAACCAACCGTTCGCCGCTAAGCGAGAGTTACTTCGGCCGCTAAGCCGTTGACCAGACGAGTCGAGCCTCAGCAGGTTGCCCTCAGCTCAGTCCTCCGGCGTTCTCACCGGTTGTGCCATCCACCCGCCGTTCTGCCGTAGCGGGTCGTTTCGGCCAATCCCTAGGCTCTCCGTCGAGAACCTGTCCGGGCAGCTTACACGCGGACCTGGCGGAGCGCAAGCGAAGCCGCCAAGATCTTTCCCCTCGCGCGCGCGTCTGTGGTTGATCTACAAGCAAGACCCGATGGGGTTGAGCCACATCGTCGTCGCAGCCCGGCACGCTCCGCGAGCCGAGCGGACCTGCCGGAGCAACATCGTACCGGCAGTCTCCGATGGCGCTGAGCCAGGGACGGACAAGACGAGTATGGCGGGCGATCTTGAAACCGTCAACGTCAGAACCCGACAGGGCTGGCCGGGGATCCTTGTCGACTTGCGACAACCCTCTCGGAAACGAGAGCATTGTGGCAACCCCACAACGAAGGAGGGCCCCCGTTGTGGGGACCCTCTAAGTCACTCTGAGCTACTGCCAGGCCACTGTCTCTCCAGTCCCCGGCGGTACTGCCGCCGGTCCCAGGCCGCGAACGCGCGGTAGGCGAGGACGGCGAGCCGGTTCCAGGTCCGGCCGGGCTCGATGAACCAGCGCCAGCCGATCATCGCCGGGGCCGCCGGTTCACCCGCACGATGGCGTAGGTGATGCCGAGGATGATGTCGACGGCGGCCCAGAGGGCGAGGACGATGCCGAGGCCGATGGCGGCGCCTGCGGTGGCGGCGTCGTGGCAGGTCTGGGCGTCGAGCCCCTGGCAGTTCTCACCGGCCTCGCGGGTGGCGTCGACCCCGGTGAGGATCCACAGGATGAAGAGCACCTGGACGGCGAGGAAGGTCCAGAGGAACCAGCGCCGGGGCTTCTTCGGCTCCGGCTCGGGCGGCGCCGTCGGCGGCGGGGTCCACTTCGCGTGCGGGTTGTGCGTCATGGCGATTCGGTCCTATCGCTCGGGGGTCACAGGGCGGGGTTGCCCAGGGCCCTGGTGAACTCGCTGAGGGGGCTGCCGTCGCGGGTGAGCACCGTGGGGCCGGGGCGCCCGTCGGGGCCGTCGTGCACGGGGTCGCCGTCCTTCATGGCCTCGGCCACCCTCGCCCACATGGTGGCCAGCGCGACCTCGGGGCCGTCCTCGCTGGTCTCGCCGTAGTGGCGGTCGGCGATCTTGGCGTACTCGTAGGCCATGGTGCGGGCTCGGTTCAGGGCCTCGCGGCGCTCGTTGTTCGTCACTGGGCGGTCCTCTCGGGGTCGGGGTGGCGTTCGTCCAGGGTCTTGCGGGTCAGGGTGCGGCCGGTGTCGCAGAGGCCGACGGTCGGGTTGATCTTCGCCGACCGGCACTGGAGGCAGACCTCGAAGTGCCGCATCAGCCTCTCGGCGTATGTGATCTTCTTGCGGTGCATCACCGGTAATTCCCTTGGGAGTTGATGGCTACGACAGGGCTGATTGTAGCAATCAGCCGGGGGTCCAGGGTGGGGCTTTCGCCGTTGTTCAGGGCGGCGAACGACAGCCGGGCGTCGAACGTCTCCCCCTTCTGGTTCTGCATCGGGGAGGTGATGCTCGTCCCCGGACGCAGGCGCCGCACGCCATGGCTCCTGGGCGCCAGCAGCGCCCGCAGCTCCCGCCCCAGCAGCTCGTCCTCGTCCCAGCCGATGGCGTCGGCGTGGTCGACGCTCTCGACCCTGCCGTCCTTGTCCAGGACCAGGATGCAGGTGTCGGTGAAGACGTTCGCCGACATGGTGATGGCCGCCTGGAGGCCGACGTGAAAGACAGAGGTGATCGTCTCCGCCAGCCGCATCCTGCTCAGCGCCAGGCTCGATGCCACCCCCATCCCCAACGTGAGCAGGGCGAAGGAACCGAACTGGACGGGGAGCCAGTCGAAGGCCCGGCAGATCGCGATTACACCGGTCCCCCACCACCCGACCCACGCGAGGGTCAGGGTCCGCCGATAGTCGTTATTCGCGAAGGGCTTTGCCCACTTACTGTTCATGCCGCCTGAAACCTTTCTCGTGCGGTGCGGATGAGGGCGTTCCGCGTTTCTGTGTCCAGCCCTCGGATCTTGTTGATCTGCTCCTCGACGTATCCCAACATGCGCGTCTCCTTGGGGAGTTCGAGCCTGGGAACGCCGACCTTCTCTTCCTCCATCAGCCCCACGGTGACGGCGAGGGCGATGGGGTTCACGTCCAGAAACTCCGCCAGCTTCATAACGGAGTCCAGGCCGGGAGTGGCCTTGCCGTTCTTCCACCGGCTGATGGCGGAGTCGTTGACCTCAAGGGCCCTCGCTACCTCCCCGCCAGCGATGTCCCGCTCGGCGAGGGTCCTACTGAGCCATTCGGCGAAGTACTCCCGATCGCGTCGCACTGTCGATCCCTTCCAACCTGGCCGGTCCCGGGGGGTCCGACCCTCCTGATTGAGAACTATCAGTAGTCACTGATGACCACTCCGTATCAAATTGTCCGGCCCCGGGCCCGGCCGGAGCGCCGTGTTTTGCCCGTGTCTCCAGGGTGTGCGCAGACGTGCGCCAGCGTCAAGCACCTCACGACATTGACTGCAACCGCAAGCACGCTACCAGTATTGAAATTGCAGGTCAGGCATGGTGTACCTGGTGGTAAACAAACGGTCCGTCATGTTAGAACGTGCAGGCTTTCGCCCTCCTCAGACCCTGCCCTGGGGGCAGCCCCGGAGGCCCGCTCAGAGAAGATCTTGGAATTTCTTCTTGCTCAGGGGTTGACCCGGCGCGCAAACCCGTGGATAGTTTTGCTCAGAGCAGGACGGAACGGAGAAACCATCCCAACCGAACTGCAAGCCTCATACCAGCTCGAACTAGGGTCGAGCCCGGCGATAGCAAGCCGGTCCGGAGGTTCGATGGGCAAAAGGGATCAGCTGGACCCGCGTAATCGGGCGGTCTCAAGACCCAGAGGGTAGCCACCTTGTCATAGCTGCGAGATGGGACCACTAAGTCCCCACAAAAAACTGGCAGTTCACCTTCCCGAGGTCCAATCCCTCGCATCGGTGAGCGGAGCCCCTGTAGCTCAACGGATAGAGCGGCGGCTTACGGAGCCGCGCGTTGCAGGTTCGAATCCTGCCAGGGGTACCCATCAATCCCCCCTACTACCTATGCACCCCTTGGAAGGTGAGTACGATGACCGAGAAGGAATTCCAGCAGGCCCGTCGCGAGATGGCCGAACGGAAGGCTCGAACGTCGTTCCCGGGTGAGCCCAACCCCCGCGAGCTGTACGAGGCCCATGGTGGCCACGCGGAGCACGGTTCGTCCAAGCACTAACTAGGCGGTGATCCAATCTCCTTCATCCCCGGTCTGCCCCGGGGGTGTTGGAGGGTGGACCTACCACCCTGAACCATCTACTCAAGGAGACACCGTCATGTCCCGAGAGACTTTCGAATGGCTGTCCAATAACGTCCTCGTCGGCTTCACCGAGAAGCGCGGGAACGCCTGGCACCACCGCAAGGGCGACGACAACCACTACGTCGGCGCCGTCCCCGTGGACGACGTCCGCAAGCGGCTCTTCGACTTCACCGCCGAGGAGCACCACGTCCACGTCGGCCGCAAGGTCGGCGAGCAGCAGCCGGTCGGCCCCTTCGGCAACCTGGTCGGCAACGAGGCCCCCGGCCTCAAGGCCATCACCCACAGCCGCACCGGCCACGTCTTCGGGGTCTTCACCGACAGCTACCACCCGCACGACTACGACGAGTGGCTGGTGGCCAAGGTCGAGGGCTTCCTGGACGACGACCTCCAGATCGGCACCGCCGGGCTGCTGCGCAACGGCGGCCAGGCGTGGGTGCAGGTCGAGGTCCCCGAGACCATGGAGTTCGCGGGCGGCGTCCGGGCTCGCCCTTTCCTGCTGGCCGCGACGTCCCTGGACGGCTCCCTGGCCACCACCTACGGCGCCAGCGCCACCGTCGCGGTCTGCGACAACACCATGGCCGTCGCGCTCGGCGAGCACGGCGGCTACCGGGCCAAGATCCGGCACTCGATCAACTCCCTCACCAGCGCCAAGGCCGCCGACGTCCGCGACGCCCTCGGCGTCGTCTTCGCCGCCGCCGACGAATTCGGCCACCAGGTCGAGATGCTGCTCCGCGTGGAGTACACCGACCAGAAGTTCTGGGAGCTGGTGCAGGACGAGGTCCCGCTGCCCGCCGACCCGAAGAAGGCGCCGGGCGCCTTCAACCTGGCGACGAAGAAGCGCGAGCACCTGATGGACATGTACCGCTTCGACGCCCGCGTGGCCCCCTGGACCGGCACGGCGTTCGGCGCCTGGTCTGCGTTCAACACCTTCGAGCAGCACGAGTCGCGCATCCGGAAGACGACCAACCGCGTGGAGCGCAACGCCTCCGCCCTGGTCACCGGCAAGCAGGACAAGGCCGACTTCCGGATCATCGAGAAGATCGTGGAGCTGGTCGCATGAGCTGGACCATCGACTACGTGACGCGCCCTTCGGACGCCGCTGATCGCCTGGACTTCCCGGACGCCACGGAGGTGCGGATGCATAACGGCGACAAGCCGATCCGCGTCGTCGGCGTCTGGGAGACGGCCGAGGATGCGGCGGTCGTCGCCGACTTCCTCAACGACGCGGCTTCGAGCCAGATCCGGTGAGCGGATCCATCTCCTGGGGCTGCGCCACAGACTCCCTCGGCAGGGAGTGGTGTGGCCAGCCTGCGGAGTACTTCGCCTTCGGGATGGCTCGCTGCGGCCTCCACGCCGTCGAGCTGTCCCCGTGCACCTGGAAGCCGAACCAGACGCCGGACGGCGTCTGCGCCATCAACCATCGGCGCTGGCCCAACCCGGTCCTCTGCCGCAACACCCGTAAGGAACTGACCAGATGAGTGCGTCCCGTCAGACTATTCTCTCGCACTACCGCCGCCGGATCCGTGATCTGCGGTGGGCCATCCGTACCGCCTCCCAGCGGTAGCCATACCCCCCGGGGGTGTCTAACTCCTCGCCCCCGGGTAAGGTCATGCCGTCGCACGTCCACTGGTAGCGCCTCCTCATCAAGGTGCTGGACGGGCTTCGTACGCGTGGCCTGCCTCGGACCGCCATGACTCCGCCCGTGCTCTTCGTGCTCCGGGCGTCGAGACAGCGGTCCACCCCGAGAGGCCCCGGCACCGCCATGCCCCTAGGTACAGGGGTAGTTGCCGGGGCCCTCAACAAAGGCTCCACGGTCCTCGCCTCAGACATCCAGATGATCTCCGAGGGAACGAGCTGGACACTCCTGAGGGCCGTGGTTCAGTCCCCCGGCGACGGGTTCGCGATCCGTAACACCTGATGAGCCCGACGCGCGGGGCGGTAGGTCAGGCTGGACGACTCGTCGCCGGGCTTAACTCCCCCGCTCCGTCTCTGTGACGGCAGGCGTTGAGTGGGGGCTGCTCCCCCTGGGGCCCTACCTTCCCCAGGGGTCGAGCGGAGCCCCCGACCCGGGGTTTGGATGGTTTCTCCGGGTCGGGGGCGCAAACTCTTGATACCATCCCCCCCAGACTGCGGGCCTATCCTCCGAGGGCCCGCACACGGGGAGGGGCCGGGTCCGGCGCCATCGGGGCGCATACCGAACGGACCCGCTGGCGCTATCGGCGCGCTGGCCCCTCTCCTCCCACCCCCCCACTCCGAAGGAGTGCAACACCATGGCCGCGAACCGAGGCTCGAAGCACCACGCCGCGAAGATGACCGAGGCGACTGTCCGCGAGGCCCGGCGGAAGTACGAGAGCGCGAGCTGGCTCGTCATAGACGGCAAGCGCCAGCCGGTCACCCCCGGCACCCTCGCGAAGAAGTACGGCGTCTCCAGGGAGACGATGGTCGCCCTGCTGAGCCGCCGCACCTGGGGACACGTCCAGTGAGCGTCAAGGGCCGCCCGGCCCGCGTGGACGTCCGCCTGCCGCTCTGGAGGGCCGAGTCCATCGCGATCGACGCCGAGAACGCGGTGAGCAACCACCAGCCTGGCGACGGCCCCTACCCGCTGGCGCTGCACGACTTCGCCAAGGAGCTGCGCGGCGCCCTCAAGGAAGCCGAGGGCGAGCGATGACCTACCACATCACGGTGTCCTACGCGGGCGGCCGACCCACGCTGTGGTCCTACGGGTACCCCAGCAAGGCGTCGGCCGACCGTGCGGCGCAGAAGCTCAACAAGGCGAAGACCTCGAAGGACATGTCCTTCAAGGTCAAGAAGGGCTAGGCCGTGAACTCGGCCGACGCCTGGTACGAAGGCGACGAGGAAACTCGGTACACCGACAGGGACCTGACTCCGCTCCTGGACCTGTCGGTGGAACTGGCGAAAGCCATGAACGAAGCACAGAGGGAGATCGAGATGAACGCGGAAGCGATCAAGCGGCACCCGTCCGGCAAGGTCGTCATCCCGGCCGTCGGGCCCGGCTCCGTCCCCGAGGGTATCCCCCTCATCGCCCTGAACGCCGCCGACCGCTGCGACGCGGCCTGCCCGGCCGCCGCGCTCTACCGACTGCGTCACCACGTCGGTGGACACGAGATCGACCTCTGCCACCACCACCGGCAGAAGCACGCCCCCAGGATGTCGGCCTGGTCGATCGTCGGCGTCAACTCCAAGCTGATGGACGAACTGTACGCCAACCGCCTCAAGGGAGCCGACCATGCGTGAGCACGCCACCTTCGTCGTCGGCGGAGTCAGGCACATGAGCCGGGCCGACGCCGAGCCTCGAACCCCCGGCCCCGG
>Ga0247829_10000029_pt1 | contig 35840 bp, 33 predicted proteins | sample 12C_Control_Day4_FD_207765 | JGI IMG/M metagenome (GOLD analysis project Ga0247829, IMG submission 207765) | Soil microbial communities from agricultural site in Penn Yan, New York, United States - 12C_Control_Day4 | ecosystem: Environmental > Terrestrial > Soil > Agricultural land | place... | reverse complement strand
GTCGACTCAATGCGCCCACCACCTGGTCCGCGAAGATGATGCCGCATCACCGCCACATGGTGCGCAGCCAGTGCCGTGTGCTCGAGAGCTTTGGCGGCGCGCTGTCGCGCCACGCGCTCACCGTGCGCCTGTCACCGAGCGAAGGTGCGGCCGAGCGGCTGCGCGATCACCTGCGCACACAGGCCAACGCGTTCAGGTCGCGCCCCGGCGTCTCGGCCGGGCACCTGCTCGTTCACCAGGCACCCAAAATCGAGACCACGACAGAGCAGAAAATTCGCGGGGGACCGGACCCTGCAGCCGACTGGATCTTCATCGTCTGCGGCTACGACCTCGCGTCGCTGCAGGCCCTGGCCGGCACGGAGCTGTCCGACGCGGTGCTTGCCGGCGCGGGCGCAAAAATCGGCGCGGTGCGCGGTCTGTATGCACTGTCGCACACCAACACCGCCACCGACGTCGACTGAAGGAGGGGCGCTGTCAGGCAACGCCGCCGCTTCAGCGCAGGCCGAAGAAACTCAGAATGACGCCAATGACGACGACCAGGCCCACGATGTAAATGATGGTGTTCATGAGGTGTGCTCCTTGTAGAGATACCCCATCGTAGGGAGCCTGGACCGCCTGGCGTGTCAGCCGCCGCGATGCCTCTTTGTAGGACGGCGCGCACGCCGCCCGCGCAGGCTTCAGAGGTTGCCCTTGGTCCAGGGGCCCACGATGGCCACCGTGATGCCGGGCGTCTGCAGGTTGGCGAACAGGATGCGGCCGGTCGGGTCGAAGCAGGCGCCGCAGAACTCGTAGCCCCGGTAGTCCGCCGCGCCCACGGTCTTGCCGGCGGTGGCGATCTGGCCGGCGTCCAGGCTGAGGTTGTTCTTGCACAGGATGTAGGCCTCGCCCGCCGCGTTCAGGCCCAGCAGGCGCGAGCCGGTGCCGAAGGCGTCGGTGGAACCGCCGCCGTCTTCGCACAGCACCACGCCGCCGCGCGGACTCACCGTCACGTTGTCGGGGTTGTTGCCGGCGGTCTGGTGGCCGCTGACGAAAACCGCGCGCAGGCGCATGGTCGAGATCGTCAACTCCCACACCGCGCCCTCGCCCTGGCCCACGCGGCCGTTGCCGTCGACACCGGCGGCGGTGTCCACGATGAACAGCTTGCCGCCCGAGTACCAGATGCCTTCGCCCCGGCTCATGCGCGCGCAACCCTGGCTCAAGGCCTGGTAGGTCGGGCCGGCCGCGAAACCGATGCTCACGCCACCGGGCTGGCCGACCACGACCACCGGGTCGGCGTCCGGGTCGACGATGTCGACCCACTCCAGCTCGTACTCGTCGCCGATGTCGGGGTTCAGCAAGCCCTGGTCGTTGGCCTGGGCCAGCGTCGAAGGCCGCGCCTGGCGCACCAGGGTCTTGATGCGCGCGGCCTGCAGGCGCCCACCGTGGTGCAGGCTGCCGAGCTGACCCGAGGTGTCGTCCGGCACGTAGCGGAAGAAGGCCGCCACGTTGCGGTTGTCTTCGGTCTCGTAGACGTGGCCCGTGGCCGGGTCCACCGCGACCGCCTCGTGGATGAAGCGGCCCATGCCCACGATGGGCTGGGCGATCGACTCGGCCGCGTCGTCGGCCACCTCGAACACGTAGCCATGCTTCTTGCCGCCGATGCCCGAGAAGTCGTAAATGGTTTCTTCGCAGGTGAGCCAGGTGCCCCAGGGCGTGGGGCCGCCCGCGCAGTTGCCCAGGGTGCCGCTGAGGGAGCCCACCGAGCCGGCCCATTGGCCGTCGCGGAACAGCAGGTTGCTGGTGCCGCCCGCGGGGTAACCCACGAAAGGCGCGGGCGCGGGTGCGGCGGGGTTGGTCACGATGCCGCCCGAGCCGATGCGGATCGGCTGGCCGCCGTAGAACACGGTGATGATGCCGTTGACCTCGGTCGTGGCGTAGGCATGGGGCGCCTGGATGGCCTCGCCCGGCGTGGCCACCAGGCCGCGCTCGTGGTTGCGCACCAGCACCAGTTCGCTGCTGCGACCCACGCGGCGCGAAGTCACCACGGCCATGCCGTCGTGGTTGCCCGGGGTGGGGAAACCGTCGCTCATGGCGTCGCCCGTCCAGCCGTGGCTGCGGTAGCTGAAGCCGGCTGGCAACTGCAGCAGCGGCAGGCCGGTGGTCATGTCGTTCACCGGCGAGACCGGCCCATAGGGCGAGACGGCGGAGACCGCCTGCTTGCCGGTGGCGGCGCGCGCGTTGCTCGCGTAGAGCGCGCCCATCAGGCCGGTGAAGCGCGTGGCGGCGATGGCGCCGGAGCCCTGCAGCAGGCGGCGGCGGACGGGGGAGAACGGGACGGAAGACATGGCATGACCTCGTGGGGTTGTGGGTTTGCCACCATCTTCCGCCGCGCTCATTGCCGTTCTGTCGCACACCGGCCCGAAGCGAATGGGCCGTTTGGTGCCCCCCGGATCAGCGCGTGCCCGCCCCCACCAGCATCTCGCAAGGGCCCACGAAACCACCCGCCTCGGTTTCAAAGCGGGCCAGGGCCTGCTCGATCTCCGTCCACGTGTCGGCGCGTTCGTCCTCGCTCAGGCCCGCCAGCATCTGGTGCAGGGCACCGAAGGACTCGCGCTCGAACCGCACGCACTCGGCGGCCGTGGGAAGGCGCACGGGGGAATCGACCCTGCGCACCTCCACGTCCCGAAATCCCGCCTGCTCCAGCGTCTTCGCCAGCACGCCCTCAGCGCCCAGGGAGAACGGCCCCGGTTGCCCGGGCAGGGGCGGCGGCAGCTGCGCGCGGCGCCGGATGATGCCAACCGGCACGGCGAAGAAGGGGTTGCGCTCGGCGGTGGAATACACCACCGCGGCGAACCGCCCGCCCGGCTTCAAGGCATGGCGGATGCCGGCAAGGGCGCGTTGCTGGTCGGGGAAGTAGATCAGGCCGACGCGCGAGACCGCGGCGTCGAAAGAGGCGCGTGGCAAAAGGTCGTGGCGCTCACCATCGAGTTCCAGGGTGTCCACGTTCAGCAGGCCGGCCTGCTCGGCCGCCAGTCTCGCGTGGCGCAGGATCGCGGGGGAGATGTCGGTCGCCAGCACGTGGCCACGCGCGCCCACGCGGCGCGCGGCGACCAGGGTCTGTTCGCCCGCGCCCGCCGCCACGTCGAGCACGCGCGAGCCGGGGCCGACGGCCGCCATGTCCAGCATGGCCTCGGTCGCGGGGCCCAGCCAGCGGGCCAGCAGGGGCCCCCATCGGTCCCAGGCTTCGGCGGCGTTCTCCCACTGCGCGCGCGTGGACTGGCGGAACTTCTCGGCATCGAAAACAGCCGGGGCGGCGGGGGAGTCAATGAGGGTCTCGGTCATGGCAGTGCTCCTTGAAAAGACCGCTGCGGGGTGCACGGTCGGTCTTCAAGTTAAGCCCGATGCCAGGCACCCTCAAGTCCAGAATCTGGAGTAGGCAAGCCGGCGGCACACCGATAGACTGGCCCGCATGATCGACTACATGCAGTTCTGTACCGTCGCCCGAGGCGCCGAGGTATTGGGCGAGCTGTGGACACCCCTCGTGGTGCGCGAATTGCTCTGCGGCAGCCACCGCTTCAACGACATTCACCGAGGCGTGCCGCGCATGTCGGCCACGCTGCTGACACAGCGGCTGCGCAAACTGGAAGAGATCGGCGTCGTCGAGCGGCGGCGCGTCGAGAAGAACTGGGAGTACCACCTGACGCCCGCAGGCGAGGAACTGCGACCGATCGTCGTCGGCATCGGCCATTGGGGCGCGCGCTGGATCGGCAGCCGGCTGCGGCACGAACAACTCGATGCCGGCTTCCTGATGTGGGACATTCGCCGCTTCGCGCGCCTGGAAGCGTTTCCCGCCGGAGAGCGCACCGTCGTCCACTTCCGGTTCAGCGATGCGCCGGCGGCCGAGCGGCAATGGTGGCTCGTGGTGGAGCACCACGAGGCCGACCTCTGCCGCGACGACCCGGGTCACGACGTGAGTGTGCTGGTCGACTCGACGGTGCGCGCGCTCACCGAAATCTGGACCGGTGACAGCGACCCCGAGCAGGCCATCCAGTCCGGGAGCCTCACGGTGCAAGGCGCGGGCCGCAACGGCCAGCGGCTCTGGCGCTGGTTGGGGCGCAGCATGTTCGCCCCGACGCGCATGGCGCAGCGCTGAAGGCGCGGCTACTTCCCGACCGGCGCGATGGCGCCGATCGGCGGCCTGCGCCGCGACCGCCACCGCATCAGCACCGGCAGCAACAGCATCAGGCCGCCACTCAGCCAGAGTCCGATGGAAATCGGGCTGCCGACCAGGATGCCCGCATCGCCGTTGCTGATGGACAGCGCGCGGCGCAGGTTCTGCTCCATCAGGTCGCCCAGCACGAAACCCAGGATCAAGGGCGCCATCGGCACGCCCTGCTTGCGCAACAGGTAGGCCGCGAAGCCGAGCCCCACCATGAGCATCAGGTCGAAGGTGGTGGCGTGCACCGCGTACACCCCCACGCTGCTCACGGCCAGGATGGACGGCACCAGGAACCAGTTGGGCACGCTGAGGATGCGGGTGAAGAAACCCACCATCGGGATGTTCATCACCAGCAAGATCACATTGGCCAGGAACAGCGAGGCGATCAGCCCCCACACCAGCGTGGGCTGCTGCGTGAACAGCGCCGGGCCCGGCGTGATGTTGTAGAGCGAGAGCGCGCCCATCATCACGGCCGTGGTGCCCGAGCCGGGGATGCCCAGCGTGAGCATGGGCACGAAGGAACCGGTGGCGGCGGAGTTGTTGGCCGCCTCGGGCGCGGCCACGCCACGGATGTCGCCCTTGCCGAACGTGCCCTCCTTGTCGGTCAGCCGTTTCTCCATCGAATAAGCCATGGCGCTGGCGATGGTGGCGCCCGCACCGGGCAGCACGCCCACCACGAAGCCCAGCACGCTGGAGCGGAACGTGCCCCACCAGGTGGCCGCCATCTCGCGCAGGTTGAACAGCATGCGACCGGTCTGGGTGATGACACCCGTGCTGCTGTGGTGCTCCTGCAGCATGAGCAGGATCTCGCTGATGGAGAACACCCCGATCACGACCACGACGAACTGGATGCCGTCGGAGAGGTGGATGTCGCCACCCGTGAAGCGGTACACGCCGGAGTTCGAGTCCAGCCCCACGCAGGACATGGCCAGGCCGATCATCGCGGCCACGCCGGCCTTCACCGGCGCATCGCCCATCAGCCCCGCGATGCAGGCGAACGCGAAACACATGAGCGCGAAGTACTCCGCCGGGCCGAACGACAGCGCCCACTGCGCCAGCAGCGGCGCCAGCAGCACGATGCCCACCGTGGCCAGCAAGGAGCCCACGAACGAGCTCCAGGCCGAAATCGACAGCGCCACGCCACCCAGGCCCTGGCGCGCCATCGGGTAGCCGTCGAGCGCCGTCATGATCGCGCCCGCATCGCCCGGCACGTTGAGCAGGATGGAGGAAATGCGCCCGCCGTACTCGCAGCCGATGTAGACCGCCGCCAGCAGGATCAGCGAAGTCTCCGGCGGCAGCTTCATCGCGAAGGCCAGCGGCATGAGGATGGCCACGCCGTTGATCGGCCCCAGGCCAGGCAGCAGCCCGACGATGGTGCCGATGAACGAACCCAGCGCGGCGATGACCAGGTTGACGGGGCTGAACGCCACGCCGAAACCCTCCATCAGGTGTTTGAGCACATCCATCTCACAGACCTCCCAGCCACGCGGCCAGCGGGCCGACGGGCAGCACCACGTCGAGCACCTTGTCGAACAACAGGTACAGCACCAGCCCCAGCGCCGCACCACCCGCCAGCGCCTTGCGCCAGCTGCCGCCAAACGCCATGCCCACCGGCACCGTCATCAGCGCCGTGGCCAGTGCGAAACCCAGCGCCTGAAACAGCGCGGCATACGCCAGGATCGCGCCCGCGCACCACAGCGTGGGCACCCAGGGCACGCCCCGCAAAGCCCCCGCACCCTGCGTGGGGCGCAACATCAGCCACAGGCCCGACAGGCCCAGCCCCACCGCCAGCAGCAAGGGGAAGGCGCGCGGGCCCAAAGGCTCGTAGGAAAAAGCGGCGGTGTAGTCGCGCGCCGCCGCAGCCATGGCCACGGACGCGAGGGCACACGCCGCGCCAAGTGCTCGATCGCTCATGGCCTTACTTGGCGGGCGTGGTGGCCAGCCCGAACTCGTCGGCGAGTTTGCGGTAGCCCGCCACCTGCTTCTTCACATACGCGTCCAGCTCGGGGCCCGTCATCGCGAGCGGGAACAGGCCGCGCTCCGCGCGCATCGCGTTGTAGGCCGGCGTGGCCATCATCTTGTTGAAGGTGTCGACCCAGACCTTGTAATCCGCGTCGCTGACCTTGGGGCCCAGGTAGAAGCCGCGGATGATCGGCCACTGCACGTCGAAGCCCTGCTCGGTCGCGGTGGGGATGTTGGCCATATCGCCGCTCAGGCGCTTGTCGTGCATCACCGCGAGGATGCGCACCTTCGCACCCGCCTTGATCTGCTGCTGGGCCTCGGCCGCGTCGCCCGTGAACACGTGGATGTGGCCGCCCTGCAAGGCCGTGAGCGCCTCGCCGCCGCCTTCGAACGCCACATAGCGCATGGACTTGGGGTTGACGCCACCGGCGCGCGCGGTCAGCGCGGCCTTCATCCAGTCCTGGCTGCCCACCGTGCCGCCCGCGCCCAGCACCACCTTGGTGGGGTCGGCCTTCATCGCGGCCATCACGTCCTTCAGGGATTTGAATGGCGAACCCTCGGCGACCACCACCGCGCCGTAGTCCGTGCCGATGGCGGAGAGCCAGCGCACATCGTTCTCGGTGTAGCGGCCGAACTTGCCTTGCGCCAGGTTCAGCAGCGAGCCGCCAGAGAAGGCGATGATGGTGTTGGCGCTGTCGGGGCGCTGGGCGATCACGGTGTTGTAGGCCACCGCGCCGATGCCGCCGGGCATGTAGGTCACGCGCATCGGGTCGGCGATGAACTTGCCGTCCACCAGCGTGCTCTGCACCAGCTTGCAGGTCAGGTCAAAACCGCCGCCGGGTTTGGCGGGCGCGATGCACTCGGTTTTCTCCAGGGCGCCGGCCGCGTGCGCCGACAGGGCGCCCGTCGCGAAGGCGGTCATCGCCAGAAGAAGGCGGGTGGGAAATTTCATGACAGTGTCTCCTCGGTAAGGCGGTTCGATGGCTGGATGCCCGCGCGGTCTTGGCGTGGCAGGCCACTGTAAAAAATGCGCACTTTCAAGACGCTTTCAGCGCGACCGCGAATCCCCGAGGGTTAACCCGCAAACCCGGCCGGCAAGGCCAGCACCACCACCAGCCCGCGCCCATCGGGCCCGGGCCGCACCTGCATCGACCCCCCATGGCGCAGCGCCACCGAGCGCACGATCGACAAACCCAGCCCCGAGCCCGGCAGCTGCCGGCCACCGCCGCCCCGGAAGAACCGCTCCCCGGCGCGCTGCAGCTCCTGTGCCGGCATGCCCGGCCCGTCGTCCACCACGCTGAAGCACACCTGCCCACCTTCGCCGCCCAGGAACAGCGTGACGCGGCTGCCCTCGCCCCCATGGCGGATCGCGTTGTGCAACAGGTTCGACAAAGCCTCGTTCAACAGCGCGGGCTCGCCCTGGAACGGCAGCGAGGCCATGGGCGCGTGCAGGCCCAGGTCCACCCCCTGCTGCCGCGCCACGGGCCACCAGCGGCGCATCAGGTCTTCGGCCATCACCACCGCGTCCAGCGCTTCGGGCGCGGGCGGCGCGCTGTCGGCCTTGGCCATCGCCAGCATCTGGTTGGTCTGGCGGATGGTCTCGTCCAGCTGCGAGCGGATCTCGTCCACCACCGTGCGCAGCGCGGCCGGGTCGTCTTCGCGCAGCGCATAGGCCACCTGCGTGGACAGCGTGGTCAACGGCGTGCGCAGCTGGTGTGACGCGTCGTCCACGAAACGCCTCTGCTGCTCGCTCTGCGCGCGGTTGCGCTCCACGTGGTGGTTGATCGCGCCCACCAGCGGCAGCAGCTCGGCCGGCACGTCGTCGCTCGCGATCGGCGTGAGGTCTTGCGGCGAGCGCGACTCCACGTCCTGCCGCAGGCGCGCCAGCGGCTGCAGCGCCCAGGCGATGGTGAGGCCGAACAAGGCGCTCGCCACCACCACCAGGAAAAAGTCGCGCGCCACCGACTGCCACACCAGCGAGCGCTGGAAGTCCGTGCGCGCCTCCAGCGTTTCGGCCACCTGGATCACCACGCGTTGAGAGCCCGCCGCGCCCGCCAGCGGCGGCGACAGCTCGCGCGCGTAACTGCCCACGCGCACCGCCTCGCCGAAATACTCGCCGTCGTAGAACTGGGGCACGCCGGTTTTCAAAGGCTGGGGCGGCGCGGGCAGCCCCGGGCTGCCAATCTCCACCAAGCCGTCTTCCGAGGCCACGCGGTAATACACCTTGCCATTGGCCGTCAGCTCGAAAAACTCCAGCATGCGGTACGGCAGCTCCACACCCAGCCCGCCGCTCGCGGTGGAAATGCTCGAATCGATCGACTTCACCGCGCCCAGCAGCGAGCGGTCGTAAGCCGCGTCCGCCGCGTCACTCGCCGTGCGCCAGGCCAGCCACAGCTCGGCCGAGAACACCAGCAACATGCCCGGAATCAGCACCACCAGCAGCGCCCGCCGGATGCTCGACCGCAGCCAGCGCCGGGGCGGCTTCATGGCGCGCATTCCAGCAGGTAGCCCATGCCACGAAGCGTGGTGATGCGCACGGGCGAAGCCTCCAGCCGCTTGCGCAGGCGGTGCACCAGCACCTCGATCGCCTCGGGGTGCACATCGCTCTCGTCGGAAAACACGCGCTCCACCAACTCGCGCTTGGACAACGGCTCGCCGCTGTGCTGGATCAGCGCGCGCATCACCGCGTGCTCGCGCGGCGTGAACGTCAACACCTCCTGCTGCAGGCGGAACTGCCGGCTCGCGCTGTCGTAGCTCAAGGGGCCGCACGCGAAGCGCGCGTGGTCCATACCATGAGAGCGCCGGATCAGCGCCGTCAACCGGGCTTCCAGCTCCGCCAGCTCGAACGGCTTGGCCAGGAAATCGTCGGCCCCGCCGTGCAGGCAGGTCACACGCTCCATCAAGGAATCGCGCGCGGTGAGGATCAGCACAGGCAGGCGCTGGTCCGCCTCGCGCAGATCGGCCAGCACATCGTGCCCCTCCACCCCGGGCAGGCCCAGGTCCAGGATGAGGGCGTCGTAGCGCGTGGCCTTGAGGCTGCGGCGGACCAGGCGGCCGTCGTTCACCCAGTCGATCAGGAAACCGTTCTGCGCCAAGGCCTTGGTGAGCCAGTTGCCAAGATCGGCATCGTCTTCGGCGAGCAGTATCCGCATGGTGAGGTGTCTCCTGGATGCGGAGCAGAGGATACCCGCAGGCAGCAGCGCCGGGCCGCCGATCAGATCTCCAGGTTCGTCACCCTGTCCGTGCAGTCGTACAGCGCGTCCACGGTGAGCGACAGCATCTTGAGCTGGCGCCGCATTTCGTCGTGCAGCGTCTGCTTAAGCACGGCGCGTTGCACCTCCGGCGGTGCGGTGTTCAAAGCCGCGTGCATCGCCGGGTCCACGGGTGGGTCTTCCAGCGAAGCGCGCGTGTCCATCAGCAACGACAGCTGCGCCACTTGCTCATTGGTCTGGACAACGAGGGCGAGGAGATGGGTGAAGAGTTGCTCGGCTTGGGCGCGAACGGATGGGCGGAGAGTGGTTTTGGGTTTGGCCATGGTTTGGCTTCCTGCGGTCTGTTGATGACAACCGCCCCCTCTCATTTGTGACGAGGGCTGCGGCTCGACGCAGCGATTTTTTCTTGGCTTCCCGACCAAGCCACGCCTGTTTTGGCGCGACGGCGGAGTATAGCCACACGAATAACCCAAAAGAATTCAAATCAGCCGTAAGCCAATCAGCTTGCGTGCGAACGAAGGGATCAAGGCAATGCAGCGGTCATCTGGTCTTGTCCGCAGCCACGACCGAGATCCTCAACGTTGATTTGGCCAAAGCAAGTAGTTTGCTGTACAGCAAATCAATGAAAACCGCTAAACTCTTCCAAATTCTCTTTGATTTGCTGTACAGCAAACAATTATGCCTTCTCCTTCCATCCCCAACGAGCCTCTTGTCGATCAGTTCGTCCAAGCTTTCGAAGACGCCAGCAAGGCCCGCGTCTCGCACGCGCGCCAGTTCGATGTCCCCTTTGAGCGAACTGGGGGAGCGCGGCGCCTCGACCTTCTGCTGCGTGTGGACAGTCCTCACGAAGACCTCTACCTCGCCGTGGAGATGATTCGCGAGGGCTATCCACGGGACGTGCGCAACGCGGTATGGCAGCTGGAAGAGTACCGGCTGGCCAGCCCTCACGGGTCGCAGGTCGTTCCCGTCGTGCTGGCCGAGCACCTCAGCACAGGAGCACGAGAAAGTCTGCGCGAGCGCAACGTCGCCTACTTCGATACCAGCGGGAGCCTCTACCTGAACCACGGGCAGTGGCTGATCCACATCGAACGCGCTGGCAAGCCAGCACCGCCACGGCGAGCAAGCTCACTATTCACTGGTGCACGCGAGCAGGTGGTGCATGCCCTCCTCCAGTCGAAGCAGGCGTGGGTAAGTGGCCAAGAGGTGGCCAAGTCCGCCGAGACCTCGACCTACACGGTCTCACTGACCATGCAGGAGTTGGAGCGCCTGGAGTGGGTGGAGTCGCAAGGCATCGGCCGGAACCTCCGCCGGCGCCTTGCGCAGCCCGGCAAGCTCCTGGACGCCTGGAGCGAGGCATGGCGCAAGCGCAAAGAGTCGCGGACTCGCTGGTACATGTACACGCACAACCCCGACAACTTGCTTCTGGCCATCACCAACAAACTGCATCGCACCAAGCTCTCGGGGTGGGCGTTCACTGGAACGGCAGCCGCCAACGTAATCGCCCCGCTGCTCACCAGCGTCGACACGGCCGAGGTGATCGTCCCTCTGGGCCACGCCGAACGCTACGCAGACACCTTGGAACTGAAGCAAGCGGACAAGGGCTCGAACGTCGTCCTCGTCGAGCGCAGCGGGGCGAGCCTTCTTTTCTGCCAGGAGCATCCTGAGTTCCCGTCCTGTTTCGCCAGTCCATTTATCCAGTACCTCGATTTGCTGGACGGCCGCGGCCGAAACAAGGAGCTGGCCGCTCATGTCCGCGAATTCATCCTGAAGATCTGATCCATGGTCGCAACAAAACCTAAAACCGCCGATGGGTATGACGCCGATCGCACCCTCGCCTGCGAGCGTGCGCTTGTCACCCTACTGCGAGGATTCGGCACTCTCAAGCACACCTTGCGGCTGGTCGGCGGGTTGGTGCCGCGCTATCTGACGCCGGAGAAGCCACCCGACGTGCCCCCGCATGCAGGTACGACGGACGTGGACATCGTGTTGAACCTTCAGGTCCTGACTGATGACGAGGCCTATAGGTCACTCGCAAAGCAATTAAAGGGCCGCGGATTCACGAGATACGTGAACGAAGAAGGCAAGGCCAGCAGTTGGCGCTGGCAACGACAGGTGTCAGAACACGAGTACGTTCTGGTCGAATTCCTGCGAGATGCGGATGAGAAACTGCCCACCGGCAAGGTGGCCGCTGTCGATGGCGAAGACATCTCGGCACTCGCGATCAAGCACGCCGGTATCGTGTTCGATTGGTTCGCCGAAAAGGAAATCACGGCCGAACTTCTCGACGGCGGCGGCAAGGCCACCGAGACAGTGCGCTTTGCTGACGTCACCGCATTTCTGGTGCTTAAGTCGCTGGCGTTCGACGACAGAGCGGAGAACAAAGATGCCGCCGACTTGGTCCACGTCATGAGCTACGCTGGTACCCTTGAGTGGGTCGCCCAACAGTTCATCGACAAGCGGAAGGCGGGCCAACACCTGGAAGCAATCGACAGCGCGCTGGACGCGCTTCGGCGGCGCTTCTGTGACGGCGAAGATGTCGAAGGCCACGAGCGAGACGGGCCGGTGGCATGTGCGACCTTCATGCACGGCACAGATGCAGGTGCAGAGACAAGCGATCGGCGCATCCGCGAACAGCGCCATGTTTCAGGCAAGGTGACGGAGTTCTTGCGCCTCGTCGAGGCATCCGGGGCCGTCGCCGCAGCGGCGGATATCAGAACGGATAGTGCCTAGGCGTCGTCTGCAACGTGATCCACCGCAGCTCGGTGAATTCGTTGATGCCGGCCTTGCCGCCAAAGCGCCCGATGCCCGAGCCCTTCACGCCGCCAAAGGGCATCTGCGCTTCGTCGTGCACGGTGGGGCCGTTCACGTGGCAGATGCCGGAATCGATCTTGCGCGCCACGTTGAAGGCGCGGGCGATGTCGCCGCCGAAAACGGCGGATGACAGGCCGTATTCGTTGTCGTTGGCGCAGGCAATGGCTTCTTCCACGCCGTTCACGCGCACCACGCATTTCACGGGGCCGAACGTTTCCTCGTGGTAGATGCGCATGGCGGGCGTCACGTGGTCGAGCACGGTGGCGGGCATGAGGGTGCTGTCGGCCTTGCCGCCACAGAGCAGCTTGGCGCCTTTGGCGATGGCGTCGTCGATGAGGGCGTTGCAGTGGTCCACCGTGCCCTGGCCGATGACGGAGCCGAGCACCACGGGTTCGGGCTTGCGCGGGTCGCCCAGCGGCAGGGCCTTGGCCTTGTCGCTGAATTTCTTCACGAATTCGTCGGCGATCTTCTGGTCCACGATGAGGCGTTCGGTGCTCATGCAGATCTGGCCGCTGTTGGCGAAGCAGCCGAAGGCCGCGCCGTTGACGGCGTCTTCGATGTTGGCGTCGTCGAGGATGACCATGGGTGCCTTGCCGCCCAACTCCAGCACAACGGGCTTCAAGTATTTCGCGCAGGTCATGGCGATGATCTTGCCGACCTTGGTGGATCCGGTGAAGTTCACGCGGCGCACGGCGGGGTGGGCCACCATGGCTTCGACCACGGCGCCGGCGTCGGCGGGGGCGTTGGTGATGTAGTTCACCACGCCAGGGGGGAAGCCCGCGTCCTGGAAGGACTCGACGATGAGCTGGTGGGTGCGCGGGCAGTTTTCGCTGCCTTTGAAGATGACGGTGTTGCCGCAGGCCAGGGGCACGCAGATGGCGCGCACGCCGAGGATGATGGGCGCGTTCCACGGGGCGATGCCGAGCACCACGCCGGCGGGCTGGCGCACGCCCATGGCGAGCGAGCCGGGCACGTCGGACGGGATGACCTCGCCGGCCACTTGCGTGGTGAGGGACGCGGCCTCGCGGATCATGCTGGCGGCGAGCATGTTGTTGAAGCCGGCCCACATGCCGGTGGCGCCGGTCTCGGCGGCCACGGCTTCGATGAATTGGGGCAGCTTGGCTTCGAGCGCGTCGGCGGCCTTGAGCAGCAGGGCGCGGCGCTCGTTGGGGCCGGTTTCGCTCCAGGTCTTGAAGGCTTCGGCGGCGGCTTCCACGGCCATCACGGCGTCGGCCGGGCTGGCGGCGGGGGCGCGGGTGGCCACGCTGCCGTCGAGTGGGTTGCGGCGTTCGAAGGTGGCGCCCTTTTCGGCCGTGACTTTGAGACCGTTGATGAGCATGGACAGGTCGGACATCGGGTTTTCTCCTGGGTGTTTTGGGGTGTTCAGTGGGTGGTGGCCGCAACGGCCACGGCCTTGCGGCGTTGCACGGCATCGGCCGCGCTGGTGGTGCCGCTGGCGGGGTCTTTGTCGGCGCCGAGGTAGGCCTCGCGGATGACGGTGGAGCGCGCGAGCAGCTTGGCCGGGCCGCTGGCGACGAGCGTGCCGCGTTCGAGCACGTAGCCCCGGTCGGCCACAGCCAGGGCCTTCTTCACGTTCTGCTCGACCATGAGCACGGTGGTGCCGGCGTCGGCGATGCGGCGCACGATGGCGAGCAGTTCATCGACCATGCGCGGCGCGAGGCCGAGCGAGGGTTCGTCGAGCATGAGCAGGCGCGGCGCGCACATCATGGCGCGGGCCACGGCCACCATCTGCTGTTCGCCACCGCTCATGGTGCCGGCCAGCTGGGTGGCGCGCTCCTTGAGTTTGGGGAAGTCGGCGAAGGCCTGTTCGAGCCGTTGGGCGCGCTCGGCCTTGGGCACGAGCCAGCCGCCGAGTTCGAGGTTTTCCGTCACGGTCATCTGCGGAAACAGCTGCCGGCCCTCGGGCACCAGGGCCACGCCGGCCTGCACGATCTCGTGGGTTTTTTCGGCGAGCTCCTGGCCGTCGAGCAGCACGGTGCCGCGGCGCGGGATGAGGCCGTTGAGCGCCTTGAGCAGCGTGGTCTTGCCCGCGCCGTTGGGGCCGAGCACGACGGTGAGGCCGGGCTGGATGTCGAGCTTGACGTCGCGCAGCACGAGGAAGGCGCCATAGCCGGCGGAGAGGCTGTCGATCTTGAGGCGCGCGCGGGCGCCGCCGCCGAGCTCGAAGGGGGTGGGTCGGTACCACATCATGCGGCGGCCTCTTCTTCGGTCATTTCATCGCCCAGGTAGGCTTCGATCACTTCGGCGTTGCGCACCACTTCGGCGGGCGTGCCATCGGCGATCTTGCGGCCCTGGTGCAGCACGATCACGCGCTCCACGTGGCGCAGCAGGGTGGTGACGGCGTGTTCGATCCAGACCACGGTGAGGTCGAGTTCGTCGCGCAGGCGGCGGATGAGGCGGGCCATTTCCTCCACCTCGTTTTCGGTGAGACCGGCGGCCACTTCGTCGAGCAGCAGCAGGCGCGGGCGCGTGGCCAGGGCCATGCCGATTTCGAGCAGGCGCTGTTGCGAGGGCGTGATGGCGGCGGCGGGCAGGTCGGCCTGGGCGCTCAGGCCGATGAGGCCGAGGATGCTTTCCGGCGTGCGCAGCACCCAGGGCACGGAGGCTTCTTCGCCCCACAGGATGTACTTGCGCGGGCGGCGGCCGGCGAACTTGAGGCCGAAGGCGATGTTGTCGCGCACGGCCATGTCGCCGAAAACGCGCGGCGTCTGGAAGGTGCGCGCCAGGCCGTTGGCGGCGAAGCGGTGCGGGCCCTGGCCGGCGAGTTCGCGCCCCTGCACCGAGAGCGCGCCGCTGGTGGGTTTGGTCACGCCCGAGATGGCGTTGAAGAAGGTGGTCTTGCCGGCGCCGTTGGGGCCGATGATGCCGACCAGCTCACCGGGCAGGAAGCGCGCGCTGACGGCGTCCACCGCCGTGAGGCCGCCGAAGCGCACGGTGACGTCGCGGGCGTCGAGCAGGGCTTGCCGTTCAGTAGACATGGCTGCGCTCCCGCTGGTCTTTCTCGCGCTGCTTGCGGCGTTTGGTTTCGCCGCTCAGGTCGTCCTTGATGTCCGCCCACCAGGCCTTGGCGTCGTCGCGCCAGCCGCGGAAGGTGTCGGTGCGCAGCGAGGCCAGGCCGCCCGGCAGGTAGAGCACGGCGAGGATGAGCAGCAGGCCGAGCGACATCATGTAGACCTGCGGCACCTGCAGGCGCAGGGTTTCGGCGAGCACGCTGAAGACGATGGCCGCGATGAGCGGGCCCCACAGCGTGGCCGCGCCACCGATGAGGGCGATGAGCACGGTCTGGAAACCGATGAAGGGGTTGAAGACGGTGTGCGGGTCGATGTAGGTCCAGCGCACCGACATGGCCGCGCCCACCGCGCCGGCCACGGCCGCCGTGAGCGCGAAGCCGGCGATCTTGACCAGGCGGGTGTTCACGCCCAGGGTCTGCGCGCGCTGTTCGTCGGCGCCGATGCCGAGCATGGCCAGGCCGAAGCGGGTGCGGCGGATGGCGATGGAGAGCGCCACGGTGCCCACCGCGAGCAGCAGCACGGTGAAGTAGATGGTGTCGCGCTCGGGCACGACCATGAGCACGCGGCCCACGGTGCCGGTGACGGATTTTTCGAAGTAGCTGATGGCGTGGCGGATGAGCTCGGTCATGCCGAAGGTGAGCACGGCGAAGTAGGTGCCGCGCAGGTGCAGCACGGCCGCGCCCATGACGATGGCCACGCCGGCCGCGATGAGCGCGCCCAGGCCGATGGCCTGTGCCCAGGACACTTTCTCGAGCAGGATGGCGCTGGCGTAGGCGCCGATGCCGAAGAAGGCCGAGGTGGCGAGCGAGAGGTAGCGCGTGGTGCCGCAGAAGAGCGCCCAGCTGGAGGAGAGCGCGACGTACATCAGGCAGGTGAGCGCCATGGAGACGACGAACTCGCTGGCGAAGCCGGGCAAGGCCACGGCCCAGCCGGCGAAGCCGAAGAGGACCAGCAGGTCGCGGATGAGGAACTGTCGGGAATTCATGCTTTGCGACTCTTTCGAGCAAAGAGTCCTTCGGGCCGGAGCAACAGCACGCCGATGAAGACGACGTAGCTCAGCAAGGCCTTGAGTGAGGGGTTGGTGAAGTGCATGCCAAGGGCTTCGATGACGCCGAGCAGCAGGCCGCCCGCGAGCGCGCCGCCCATGCTGCCGAAGCCGCCGAGGGTGATGACGATGAGCGCGGTGACGGTGTAGGGCTCACCCATGGAAGGGCTGATGGTGTAGGCCATGGAGAGCAGGCAGCCCGCCACGCCCGAGAGGCCCAGGCCGATGCCGAACATCATGGGGTGCAGGCGCTTGGTGTTGATGCCCATGAGCTGCGCGCCAGTGGGCGACTGCATGAGCGCGCGCACGCCCTTGCCCAGCAGCGTGGTGCGCAGCAGCAGGATGAGCGCGCCCGAGAACAGCAGGGCCAACCCGAACACCACCAGCTTGTTGACGGCGAACTGCGCGCTGCCACCCGGCAAGGGAATGGCCAGCGGCTGCGTGAGGTAGTCGTAGCCGCGCAGGTCACCGCCCCACACGTAGGAGATGAAGTTCTGCACCAGGAACATGAGGCCGAAAGCGACCATGAGGCCGCGGGCCTCGAACACGTCGAGGTTGGGCGAGGTGGCGGTGAGGCGGCGGAAGCACAGCCAGTGCACCGCCACGCCGAGCGCGAACAGCAGGCCGAACGAGACCGGGATCATCCACAGCGGCGAAAGGCCGAAGGAGGTTTGCACCATCCAGGTGAGGAAGGCTCCCACCATGAGGAACTCGCCGTGCGCGATGTTGAGGATGCGCATGAGCCCGTACTGCAGGTTCAGCCCGAGCGCGACGAGTGCGTAGATGCCTCCGGTGATGAGACCGGAGGCGATGAGTTCTAGCCAGGCGGAGAAGGACATACGAGTGAAGGGAAGTTATCCAGGAGCGCGGCGGAACCGGCTTTGCCGGGCCGCTCGCGCTGCCCCCTTGAGGGGGGTGACGCGCCGCAGGCGCGGCGCGGGGGGGGAGCTCTACTTCCAGGCGGGTTTTGCGGGGTTCAGCTTGGCGGTGGCCACCTTCTGCGGCCACACCACCTCGAACTCGCCGTTCTGCCACTGGCCCACGGTGCCGGGCGTGCCCACGTTCTCGCTGCCGCTGAACTTGATGTCGCCGATGATGGTTTTGTGGGTGGTGTTGGCCACGTAGTCGCGGATGGCCTTGCGGTCCAGGCCCTGCGCCTTCACCGCGTTGGTGAGGATTTCCAGGCCGGCCCAGCAGGCGCCGCTGGCCCAGCGATCGGGTTCCTTCTTCTGGCTGGCGACGTGGGCATCGAAGTAGGCCTTGGCGCCCGGGCTGGTCTTGCTGTTCCACGAGCCCATGCCGAGCACGCCTTCGGCGCCGGCGGGGGTCATGACGTTCTTGTAGAGCGGGAAGGCCGTGCCCACCGAGGCGTAGAAGAACTTGGGGTTGAAGCCGATTTCCTTGGCCTGGCGGCTGGCGAGGATGGTGTCGGGCGGGTAGGTGAAGCCGACGAAGGCATCGGGGTTCTTGTCCTTGATGCTGCGCAGCGTGGGCGAGAGGTCTTTCACGCCGCCGGGGTAGCTGGTTTCCTGCACGAGGTTGATGCCGGTGCCTTGCAGCGCGACCTTGAGGGCGGAGTAGTTTTCGAGCCCGAAGAGGTCGTCCACGTAGACGACGGCCACGGTCTTCACGCCGTTGGCCTTGAACATCTCCACCAGCGCGTCGCACATGGGCTTGGGCTGCTGCAGCAGGAGGAAGAAGTAAGGCAGCTTCATCTCGGCCAGGCGGCGCGAGAGCGCGGTGGGCGCGAGGAAGGGGTAGCCCAGGCGGTTGGCCAGTGGGGCAACGGCGAAGTTGGCGTTGCTGCCCCAGGGCGGGAGGACGAGGTCGACCTTGTCGCTGCCCATGAGTTTTTCGTAGGTGCGCACAACGGTTTCCATGTCGCTGCGGTCGTCGCTGCTGATGAGCTCGATCTTGCGGCGCACGCCTTTCACGTCGAGGCCGCCCGCGGCGTTCTGCTGTTCGGCCCACAGCAGGTAGTTGGGTTCCTGGCTGACCTGGGCGCCGCCCGTCCACGGGCCGGTGCGCGACATGGAGTAGCCGACGCGCACGGGCGCGGATTGCGCGAGCAGCTGGGGCGCGAAGGACATGGCGCCCACCGTGGCGGCGGCGCTTTGAATGACCAGACGGCGATTGGGATGGGCCATGGTGTGTCTCCTGGAGTTGTGGTGGACCAAGCCGCATCGTAGGGAGAACCGGGGCGCGCCGCTATGCTGGCCGTGCACTGCCTGCTTGTCGGAATGTGCACGCCGATTCGGGTTAACCCTTGACCTCGCGCGCCGCGCCTGGGCGGACCGCGCCCGATAATCCGGCCCATGACCGCCCCCACCCCGTCATCCACCATGACCACCGATGCCGTCGCCCCGGGCGAGCGGGCGGCGATCTGGCGCGACTGGGTGTGGACGCATTTCGGGGGCCTGGAGTCGGACCTGTATGGCGACGTGGGTTTCGACGGTCACATGCATGCCTCGCACGCGGGCGACGTGGTGTTGACCAAGCTGGAGGCGAACCGGCACCGGGTGCTGCGCAGCCCGCAGCTGGCGCGGGGCAGCGAGCGGGCTTATCTGAAGATCGTGGCGCCGTGGCAGGGCAGCGCTGGGGTGCAGCAGCACAACCGCGAGGCGTGGGTGCGGCCGGGGGGCTGGGCGATCTACGACACGACGGGCAGCTACGAGATCGCGAACCCGGAGCGGGTGGAGCATTTGATCGTGATGTTGCCGAAGGAGCAGTTGGCGGAGCGCGGCTTGCGGCTGGAGCCATTGATGGCGCGGCACGTGGGTGGCATGAGCGGGATTGCGCGGGTGGCGCTGGAGACGATGCGCACGACGTACCAGGAGCTGCCGGGGATGAGCGAGAACGCGGCGCGGGGGGCGGGTGAGCTGATCGTGGAGCTGGTGCGCTTGTCGTTGCAGGAGTTGTCGGGGCGCGAGAATGGCACGACGCAGTTGGAGGCGTTTCGTGATCGCATCCGTGAGCACATCGGGCAGCATTTGCGCGATCCGTCTTTGACCTTGGACCACATCGCTCAGGCGCTGAATTGCAGCAAGCGGCATTTGCACAAGGCGTTCAGCGCGGAGGACGATACGCTGGCGCATTACATCCAGCGGCAGCGCATCCAGGCTTGCATGCGGGAGCTGGCGCATCCTTCGCGGGCGCATCGCACGATCACGGAGATCGCGTTTTCCTGGGGCTTCAACAATGGGGCCCACTTCAGCCGCGTGTTTCGTGAGCACACGGGGCAGTCGCCCAGCGATTTCCGGGAGTCGGCTTTGCGGTCCAGTGCTTCGGCTGCTTGAGGTTTGTCGCTCTCATTGCGTTTCTAACTGAGACCTCGCGTCAGGCCAGTGGCGGGATCCGACTGCTCCGGCCCTGCTCGCGGGCGTCTGCCTAGGTCCGCCCCCTCCCCTTCGTCAACACCGTTGTTGGCACGCCCCCTCTGCGGCAACCGCGAATGGGGGCCTGCGCATTCGGACGCCGCCACTGTCCTGCGAAACAACGTAGGCACACCCAGCTTGGTACGCCACCACTTCTTTGGGGCGGGTGGTTTGGTCATGAGGGCGCTGGCCCCATTCGCGGTTGCCACAAAAGCTTGCGCGCTCACCCGGTGTTGATGAAGTGATGTCTGCGCGCTCGGGCAGTCGCCCGCGAGCGGCCGGCGCCAGCATGACCGGACCACCCGACCTCGCCAACCCCTTGGAGTGAAAAACTACCGTACCGAGCAGGCCAAAGAAACCTTCATGGCCATCTGCTGCAAAGCCTGCCAGGGATCGGCCGGCCAGGTAGGCACCTTGAGGCCCTTGACGATGCCATCCACCGTGTGCGCATCGTCGAGCCAGCGCGAGAGGGTGGCGATGCTGAGCAGAGGAATCGCCCGCTCCATGAGCTTCTCCTTCACCCCCCACACCCGGTTCTCGCGCAAAGCCATCGGCAACGGCCGCCCCGCATCCATCGCGGTGCGGATGCGGTGCAGCGTGCGGATGTCTTCCGACAAAGCCCAATGCACCAGCACCGGCGCCTCGCCCTCCGCCTGCAAACCGTCCAGCATGCGCTGCACCCGCTGCACCTGCCCACCCAGCACCGCCTCGGCCAGCTTGAAGGCGTCGTAGCGGGCCACGTTGAGCACCGCCCCCTCCACCTGCTCGAAGCTGAGTTCACCCGCGGGATGCAACAGCGCGAGCTTCTGGATCTCCTGGTGCGCCGCCAGCAGGTTGCCCTCCACCCGGTCGGCGAAGAACTGCAGCGTGCGCTGCCCCTCCTCGCCCGAGGCCACGCGTTGCCCCTGCTGCTGCAGGCGCTGCGCGATCCACTGCGGCAAAGCCTTGCGGTCCACCGGGTCCAGCTTCACCGTGGCGCCAAAACTCTCCAGCGCCGCGAACCAGGCGCCCTTCTGCGTCGCCATGTCCAGGCGCGGCAGCAGCACCAGCGTGAGCGTGCTGTCGTTGCCCTGCGAAGCCTCGGCAATCTGCTGCAACACCTGCGAGCCGTCCTTGCCAGGCTTGCCGGAAGGGATGCGGATCTCGATCAGCTGCTTGTCGGCGAACAGGCTCATCGAGCCGCCACTGGCCAGCACCTCGCCCCAATCGAAATGCGCGCCCGCCACGGTGTGCACCGTGCGCTCGGTGTAGCCCTGCTCGCGCGCCACCGCGCGGATCGCGTCAGCCGCCTCCTGCACCAGCAAGGGCTCGTCACCGTGCAGGGTGTACAGGCTCCTGAGCCCGCGCTGCAGTTGGGCGGTGAGTTGGGGTGGGGCGATCTGCATGGGTCTCGCTGGGCGCTGTTCGTCAGAGGGATTTCACCGCCGCCATGCGGCGCACGACCTGCTGCACGGCATCGCTCACCATGTCCCGATACAGCAGCTCTTCTTCGGCCGCCTTCGAGAGCACGACCGTTTCGTTGAAGCTCAGGTCGCGTTCGAGCAGCAGCTCCGTGTCCTCGATCAGTTCCTTGTCCATCGCCGTGCGCAAGCGGAAGGTGAAGCGCGTGCGCAGCTGCAGTTCGCGCACCTGGCCAGCGGCCGTCTGGCCCACGGCGATGCGCTCGCGCTGGTCGGCAACCACGGTCAACACCACGTCGGCGGGTGCCGCACCGCTCACCACCTGCAGGCCGTTGGTGAGCAGCGCCTTGCGCAACTCGTACGCCACGGGTGTGCTCGCGGCACTGGCGAAGCGCACGGTCTTGAAGGCGAAGGTGGGTGCCTGGCGCAGCTTGAAGCCGCAGCCGGCAACGCCGCCCGTCAGCACCACGGCGCCCGCCGCCAGTTGCAACAGCGCGCGGCGGCGCGTGGCGGAAGGGGACGAAGGGAGCGCGCGGTGGGTTGGCATGAATCGACTTTCAGATGACCACGTTGACCAGGCGACCGGGCACGACCACCACCTTTTTCGGCGCGGCGCCCGCGGCCTGCTTGATGAAAGCTTCGCTGGCCAGCGCAGCGGCTTCGATGGCTCCCTTGTCCGCACCGGCGGGCACGGTCACGCTGCCGCGCAGCTTGCCGTTGATCTGCAGCATGAGTTCGATCTCATCGCGCTGCAGCGCGGCGGGGTCGGCCTCGGGCCAGGGCGCGTCGAGCAGCTCGCCCGCGTAGCCCAGGTCGCTCCAGAGCGTGTGCGCGATGTGCGGCGTGGCCGGGTAGATCGAGCGCAGCAGGATGCCGAAGCCTTCGGCCAGCGCGGCGTTGTCGCCGGCTGAGCCGTCGGGCTTGAAGTCTTCCAGCGCGTTGAGCATCTTCATCGCGCCTGAGACCACGGTGTTGTATTGCATGCGCTGGTAGTCGTAGTCCACCTGCTTGAGCACGGTGTGGATTTCCAGCCGCAGCGCCTTGGCAGGCTTGGACAATGCCTGGCCCGCCACGCCGGCGGCGAGCGCGCCCAGGCCAGCGGTGGCCGAGAGCTTCACGCCGAAGGCCCACACGCGGCGCAGGAAGCGGTAGCTGCCCTCCACCGCCGCGTCGTTCCACTCCAGCGTGGCTTCGGGCGGCGCGGTGAACATGGTGTACAGGCGCGCGGTGTCGGCGCCGTATTTCTCGATCAGGTCCTGCGGGTCCACGCCGTTGTTCTTGGACTTGGACATGGTGCCCACGCCCTCGTAGTCGATCGGCGTGCCCACGGGCAGCATGCCGTCGCCGCTGGTGGCGGGGTTCTTGAGTTTGGCGCCGACGATCTTGCCGCCTTCGTCGAGCACGTGATCCACGTCGTGCGGCCAGAAGTAGTCCTTGCCGCCCTTGGCGGTGCGCCGGCTGTAGATGTGGTTGAGCACCATGCCCTGCGTGAGCAGGTGGGTGAAGGGCTCGTCCACCTTGACCAGGCCGAGGTCGCGCATGACCTTGGTCCAGAAGCGCGCGTACAGCAGGTGCAGGATGGCGTGTTCGATGCCGCCGATGTACTGGTCCATCGGCATCCAGTAGTCCGCGCCGCCAGCGACCATCTGCTCGTCGTTGGTGGGGTCGCAGTAGCGCATGAAGTACCAGGACGAGTCCACGAAGGTGTCCATGGTGTCGGTCTCGCGGCGCGCGGGCGCACCGCACACGGGGCAGACCACGCCGGCGTGGAAGCCCTCGTGCTTGTGCAGCGGGTTGCCCGAACCGTCGGGAATGCAGTCCTGCGGCAGCACGACCGGCAGGTCCTGCTCGGGCACGGGCACGGCACCGTGTTCGGCGCAGTGGATGATGGGAATGGGGGTGCCCCAGTAGCGCTGGCGGCTCACGCCCCAGTCGCGCAGGCGGAAGGTGGTCTTCTTCTCGCCCATGCCCTTGCCGGCCAGCAGCTCGGCGACCTTGTCGACGGCGGCCTTGTAGCCCAGGCCGTCGAGCACGCCGGAGTTCACGCACACGCCGCGCTGTTTGTCGCCGTACCAGTCGGCCCAGGTCTCGGTGCTGAAGGTTTCGCCCTCGACGGCCACGACCTGCTGGATCGCGATGCCGTACTTGTTGGCGAACGCGAAGTCGCGCTCGTCGTGCGCGGGCACGCCCATCACGGCGCCGTCGCCGTAGCTCATGAGCACGTAGTTGCCGACCCACACATCCACCTCCTTGCCGGTGAGCGGGTGGGTGACGGTCAGGCCCGTGGCCATGCCCTTCTTTTCCTGGGTGGCGAGTTCGGCTTCGGTGGTGCCGCCGGTTTTGCACTCTTCGATGAACGCGGCCAGGGCCTTGTTGCCTTCGGCCGCGTGCGTGGCCAGCGGATGCTCGGGCGCCACGGCGCAGAAGGTCACGCCCATGATGGTGTCGGCGCGCGTGGTGAAGACGTACATCCGGCCGCCGCCGATCGGCGCGCCACCGGCGTCCTGAATCGTGTGGGGGAAAGCGAAGCGCACGCCCTCGCTCTTGCCGATCCAGTTTTCCTGCATCAGCCGCACCTTGTCGGGCCAGCCGTTGAGCGTGGCCTTGGGGTTGCCGATCTGCACATGGTCGAGCAGTTCGTCGGCGTAGGCGGTGATGTTGAGGTAGTAGCCCGGGATCTCGCGCTTCTCGACCACCGCGCCGGTGCGCCAGCCCTTGCCGTCGATCACCTGCTCGTTGGCCAGCACGGTCTGGTCCACCGGGTCCCAGTTGACGACCTGGGTCTTGCGGTAGGCGATGCCCTTTTGCAGCATGCGCAGGAACAGCCACTGGTTCCATTTGTAGTAGCTCGGGTCGCAGGTGGCAACTTCGCGCGACCAGTCGATGGCCAAGCCCATGGCCTGCATCTGCTGCTTCATGTACGCGATGTTTTCGTAGGTCCACTTCGCGGGTGGCACGCCGTTCTTGAGCGCGGCGTTCTCGGCCGGCAGGCCGAAGGCGTCCCAGCCCATGGGCATGAGGACGTTGTGGCCCTTCATGCGCAGGTGGCGCGCGAGCATGTCGTTGATGGTGTAGTTGCGCACATGCCCCATGTGCAGCTTGCCACTGGGGTAAGGCAGCATCGAGCAGGCGTAGAACTTCGACTTGCCGGCATCCTCGCTCACGCGGTAGGCGTCGATGGCGTTCCAGTGGGCGTGCGCGGCGCGCTCGACTTCCTTGTGGGCGTATTTGTCTTGCATGAACCAGGGGCCGGACCAGCCGGGGACGGGGTGAAAGGAGAGAGGGCGCGCGGTGGCGCGGGGAGATGCGGGATTTTAGGCCTTGGCCCGATCCGCACGCCCGTGCCCCGGCATTCAGCGCGCGGCGGGGGGCGCGCTGTCGGCCACGAAGCCGATGCGCGAGAGGCCGGCGCTCTGCGCCAGGCCGATCAGCTGCACCACACGGCCATAGGGCGCGGCGGCGTCGGCGCGCAGCTGCAGCTCGGTGGCGGGGTTGCGCCGGGCGGTCTCCTGCAGGCGCTGGCGCAAGGCGTCCTCGGCCAGCGGTTCGTCGTTCCAGTGCAGCTGACCCTGGGCGTCCAGGGCCAGGGAAACAAAGGCCTCGGCCGCCGCCGGGGCGGTGGCGGGCGCCTCGGCCTTGGGGAGTTCCAGGGCCAGCCGGCTGGCCATGAAGGGGGCGGCAATGATGAAGATGACCAGCAGCACCAGCATCACGTCCACCAGGGGCGTGACGTTGATGTCGCTCATGGGCCGGTCGCCCGTGGGGCGTTCCAGCCTGCCGAAGCTCATGCCCCCACGCTCCGCCGCTGACGCGGGTCGCTGCCCCCCGAGGGGGCTGACCTGCCTTGGGGCGGCCCGGCGGCAGGTCTCACGATGGACTCCCTGAATGCGCCAGCAACTCGCGCAGGTCGCGCGCGAAGCCTTCCAGGTCGGCCTCGATGCGGGCGATCTGGCGGCCCAGGACGTTGTAGGCGAGCACGGCGGGGATCGCCACCGCCAAGCCGGCGGCGGTCATCACCAGCGCCTCGCCCACCGGGCCAGACACCTGCTCGATGCGGAAGGGCCCATCCAGCCCGATGCCGGTGAGCGCGTGGTAGATGCCCCAGACGGTGCCCAGCAGGCCCACGAAGGGCGCGGTGGAGCCCACGGTGGCCAGCAGCACCTGGCCGAACTGCAGGCGGTGCAGCACGCGGTGCAAGGCATCGCGCAGCACACGGGTGAGCTGCTGCGAGCGGTCGCCGGCAGCGGCCAGGGTGTGGGGTGCTGCGCTGTCCAGGCCGCGCGCGGCCTGCAGCAGGGGCAGCACGATCCGTTGCGGGTCGAAACGGCCCAGGCGCGCCTGGGCGTCGTCCAGGTCGCTGGCCTGCCAGAAGGCGGCGGTGCTCAGGCTCAGGTCGGCTGCGGCGCGGCGCAGCAGCCAGGCCTTCCAGAGAATGACCACCCAGCTCGCGACCGACATGGCCAGCAGCAGCAGGGCCACGGCACGGCCGAGCGCGTCGGCTTGGCTCAGGGTTTGCAAAAGCCCGACCGGGGCGCTGGCGTCCATGGCGCTGGGGTTCTTCTGCGGGGACCCGGGCTCAGCGCAGGCTGAGCACGTCGAACATGTCGTACAGCCCGGCCGGTTTGCCCGCCAGGAAACGCACGGCGCGCAGGCTGCCCTGCGCGTAGGTGGTGCGGCTGCTGGACTTGTGCGTGATCTCGATGCGCTCGCCGGTGCCGGCGAACAGCACGGTGTGGTCGCCCACGATGTCGCCGCCGCGGATGGCCGCGAAACCAATGGTCGACGGGTCGCGCTCGCCGGTGACGCCTTCGCGCGCGTAGACCGCGCATTCCTTGAGGTCGCGGCCCAGCGCGTCGGCGATCACCTCGCCCATCTTGAGGGCGGTGCCGCTGGGCGCGTCCACCTTGTGGCGGTGGTGCGCCTCGATGATCTCGATGTCGTAGCCCGTGGCCATGGCCTTGGCCGCCATCTCCAGCAGCTTGAGCGTGACGTTGACGCCCACGCTCATGTTGGGCGCCATGACAATGGGAATCTGTTGGGCGATCTGCGCGATCTCGGCTTTCTGCGCGTCGGTGAACCCGGTGGTGCCGATGACCACCGCCACGCCGAGCTTCGCGCACTCGCGCAAGTGAGCCATCGTGCCCTCGGGGCGGGTGAAGTCGATCAGGAACTGACTGCGCGAGAGGCCGGCGGCCAGATCGGCGGTGATGGCCACGCCACTGGCCTGGCCCGCAAAGCCGGCCGCGTCCTGGCCGATGGCCGGGCTGCCGGCGATGTCGAGCGCGCCGGTCAGGGTGCAGTCGCCGCTGTCGCGCACCGCTTCGACCAGCATTTGGCCCATGCGGCCGCTGGCGCCGGCCACACACACGCGCAGGGCGGCGTTCACGGCGGCGCTCAACGTGCCGCTCCCGAGCTCTCCAGCGGTGGGTAGACGGTGTCGGGCGATGGCGCCGGCGGCGTCGGCTCGGGCGCCAGGGGGGTGTTCTTGTCCTGGAAGGATTTCAGCTGCGCCTCGGTGGCCTGCAGCGGCGGCACCTTGCCGAACTTGCGCCGCGCGTCGAGCGAAGCCACGAATTCCACCTCGCTGGGCAGCTCGTCGCCTTCAAAACGTTCGAGCGTCTCGCCCTTGAAGAACGCCGTCAGCTTGCGCTGCTGGGGCTCCTGGCCCTGGCGGCGGAAGGTGAACACGTAGTCCCAGCGGTCGGCATGGAACACGCTGGACAGCAGGGGCGAGCCCAGGATGTCGCGCACCTCGGCCCGCGACATGCCGGGCTTGAGCGCCTGCGCCTGCTCACGCGTGACCACGTTGCCCTGCACGATGTCGATCTTGTAGGGGGTGATGATGGTCGGGACGTAGCTGCAGGCCGAGAGCGAGGCCACGGCCATCAGCGCGCACAGGGCGTGCGCCAGACGCGGGGACGGCTTCGTGGAAAGGGCGCGGCGGGGTGAGAGGAAATGCATGTGGGCTGACCCTGGAGGCGTAACGCCGTGTGCCGCACAGGGAAAAATGCGGCAGCCGGCGGACGCTGGCGATATGATCCGGTCATTGTAGCCCCGGGGTCCTGCACCGGAGGGCACCCACCCCAGGGGTCGGCGATGCCCGGTGGCGCTCATTTGCGCCTGTTTCAACCCCTTGCACCTGCCAGCCATGACCAACATCGAAGAACTCAAGAGCACGGGGCTCAAGGCCACCCTGCCCCGGCTGAAGATTCTGGAGGTGTTCCAGAACGCCAAGCAACGGCACATGACGGCCGAAGACGTGTTTCGCGTGCTGCTCGAAGAACGCTCGGACATCGGCCTGGCCACGGTCTACCGCGTGCTGATGCAGTTCGAGCAGGCGGGCCTGCTCACGCGCAGCAACTTCGAGTCGGGCAAATCGGTGTTCGAACTCAACGAAGGTCAGCATCACGATCACCTGGTCTGCCTGGACTGTGGCCGGGTCGAGGAGTTTTTCGACGCCGAAATCGAGAAACGCCAGCAGATGGTGGCCAAGGCCCGTGGCTTCGTGCTGCAAGAGCACGCGCTGTCGCTCTACGCCAATTGCAGCAAGACCGATTGCCCGCACCGGGGCAATGTGCACCGCGTCACCTGACGAACGCGCCCGGGTTTTCTTTTCTAGAAGCGCCGCGGAACTGGCTTTGCCAGGCCGCAGGCGCTGCCCCCTGGAGGGGGTGACGCCGCAGGCGGCGCGGGGGTGTTTCTTCTACTCACTGCGCGACATGGCCGCGCGGTGGCGTGAGACGAATTCCTGGTAGGTGTCGATGCCGCGCAGCTGCAGGATGGTGTTGCGCACGGCCGCTTCCACCAGCACGGCGATGTTGCGGCCGGCCACCACCTGGATCACCGCCTTGCGCACCGGCACGCCCAGCACGTCCTGGTACAGCGGCTCGTGGGGCATGCGCTCGTAGTCCCGCTCCATGGTTTCTCGGCGCACCAGGTGCACGATCAGCGAGAGCCGCATCTTGCGGCGCACCGCGGTCTCGCCAAAGATGGCCTTGATGTCGAGCAGGCCGATGCCGCGCACCTCGAGCAGGTTCTGCAACAGCTCGGGGCAACGGCCCTCGATGCTGGTCTGGTTGATGCGGTAGAGGTCCACCGCGTCATCGGCCACCAGGCCGTGGCCGCGCGAGATCAGTTCCAGGCCCAGTTCGCTCTTGCCCAGCCCGGATTCGCCGGTGATCAGCACGCCCATGCCCAGGATGTCCATGAACACACCGTGCATGGAGGAACGGTCGGCGAAGTGGCGCGAAAGATAGGCACGCAGCACGTCGATGACAAAAGCCGCCGACTCCTGCGTGGAGAACATCGGGATCTGGGCCCGCTCGCACATCGCGGTGAGGGCGTCGGGCGCGGTCTGCCCGTCGGCCACCACCAGCACCGGCGGCTCCAGCGTGACGATGCGCGCCACGCGGCGTCGGTTGTCGTCCTCACTGGGGCTGGTGAGGTAGGCGACTTCGCGCTCGCCGAACACCTGCACGCGGTAGGGGTGGATGTAGTTGAGGTACCCGACCAGATCGGCACCGGAACGCGCGGCGCGAATGGCAACCTCGTCAAAACGGCGCTCGGAGGCCCCGAGGCCGGCGATCCACTGCCATTTCAGGGCGTCGCGATGGTCCTCGAACAGGACATCGGCGCTGACGACGGTGGGTTTCAAGGGGAGCGGCCAGCCGCAGGGCTGCCCCAAGGCTGGTCAGCCCCCTTGGGGGGGAGCGACCCGTGAAACGGTGAAGCGTGGAGGCTCAAAATTCAGGCGGCGGCGTGGGCCGACTGCCAGAACGTGATCAGCTTGTGCAGCTCGGCAGCGTCGGTGGAGGTCTTCATCTGCTCGCGCAGGGCGCTGTCGCTGAGCATCTCGGCGATCTCGGACAGGATTTCGAGGTGCTTCTGCGTGGCCACTTCCGGCACCAGCAGGAAGATCATGAACTGCACCGGCTGCTCGTCGGGCGCGTCGAAGCCGATCGGGCTGGCGAGCTGGAACACCGCGGCCAGCGGCTGCTTGAGACCCTTGATGCGACCGTGGGGGATGGCCACGCCATGGCCGAGCCCGGTGGAGCCGAGACGCTCGCGCGCGAAGAGGCTGTCGGTGATCAGGGCGCGGTTGAGTCCGTGCTCGGTTTCAAACAGCAGGCCTGCCTCTTCGAATGCGCGTTTCTTGCTGGTGGCGTCGACGCCAACGAGCACTTGCACGGCGGGCAATATGGCAGAGAGTCGGTTCATGTAGGCCCTTTCGGACCGCAAATTATGCCGAGTTGGTGTCCCTTGGCTAGACTGCGGGCACAAAAAAGCCGCTTGACATATCAAGCGGCTTGCTGCAATGCAACATTGCTCACACTCCCTGCGCTGGGAGCGGGGTCACATCAAACGTTTGACCGTACCGTGGTGATGGTCTTGCGTCTTGTCCTTGTAGCGCAGCACCTGGCGGTCCAGTTTGTCGGCCAGTTCGTCCACCGCCGCATAGAGATCGGCATGGACGCTTTCCGCAAACAGGTCGCGCCCTTTGACGTGGACATTGCACTCGGCCTTTTGTCGCAGGTCCTTCTCCTTGAGGTTGTCCACCGTCAACAGCACCTTGATGTCGACCACTTGATCGAAGTGTCGGGAGATGCGTTCCAGTTTGGTGGTGACGTAACCGCGCAAGGCGGGTGTGACCTCGAGGTGGTGACCGCTGATCGTCAGGTTCATAGATGAGCCTCCATTTGCTCCGGGTTGACACAAGCCGCCTGGGGCAAGACCTCCCGACGGCCACGGGGATGTCTTGAGACCACTATGCCCATGAATGCCCGCCGGCGCAAGCCACAGGGGGCAACAAAGCGTGATAAACCGATGAAACGCCATCACGGGAAAATCGTAAACTGGACGGCATACGGGAGTTGGCACGCGACCGGAGGCGACCTCAGGTACGAATTTGTTCATGCCCGACACCGTCGACACGTTGAAGCTGGAACAGCGCCTGTTGCATGAGCAGGTGAGCATCCTCTTGCGTCACTTGCCGGGCATGGCGGTGGGTACCGTGTTGCTGGCCAGTGGCGCCGCCTGGCTGCTGATCCTGCAGCATCAGCCATTGGCCCGGGTACTGGGCTGGCTGGCGGGAATGGGGTTGTACTCGATCCTCCGCCTGGCGCTGTACATGGGCCAGCGCCGACACCCCGTCACCGACGCCAACGCACGCCGATGGGCGCTCGTGCTGACCGCGGCTTCGGGCGGTGCCGGCCTGATGTGGGGCTCGATTGCACTGCTGTTCTTCACCCCCGATGACCTGTACACACAGGCCATCATCGCGATCGTGCTGTGCGGCGTCCTCTCCAGCGCCACCCAGTCGATCGGCTCGTACTGGCCCGCGCACCTGGCGTTCGCGATCCCCAGCTCGCTGCCGTTTTCGATCCATTGCCTGATCGTGGGCGGTTCGGCCCTGATCACCCTGGGGCTGCTGTCGCTGCTGTTTCTGGTGTTCACCGCCTCGTTCGCGCGCAGCATTCCCCTGTCGCTGCGGCAATCGATCCAGTTGCGCATGGAGAACGAGGCACTGATGGACCACCTCACCCGGGCCAAGGAGCATGCCGAAGCGTCCGAGCGCCGAAAGACGCGGTTTCTCGCCGCGGCCAGCCACGATCTGCGGCAACCCATCCACGCCATGGGCCTGTTTGTCCCCGCGCTCCAGCGCCTGGTGCGGCACGCTCGGCCGTCCCCTCAGGCGCTGGCCGATATTGCCGATCGCATGCATTCGGTGCTGGAGAGCATGGGCCAGTTGCTGCAGGTGCTGATGGAAATCTCCCGGCTGGACTCTGGCGCCGTCATGGTTCGAAGGGCCCCCTGTGCGATCAACCCCGTACTGTTGCAGGTCGGCGAGGTCTTGCGCGGCCAGGCGAAGGCAAAGGGCCTTCGGCTTCGACTGATGGACACCCCTCTGTGGGTGCAGGCCGATCCCGCGGTCTTGCACACGGTTCTGCTCAACCTGGTGGCCAACGCGGTGCGCTACAGCGAGCGCGGCGGGGTGCTGGTGGGTGCCCGGCGGCGGGGCGACGAGGTGGAAATTCAGGTCTGGGACACCGGCATCGGCATTCCGGAAAGCGACATGCCCCGGGTGTTCGACGAGTTCTACCAGGCCAGCAATGCGCGCCGGGCATCGGCGCAGTCGCGTGGCTTCGGCCTGGGCCTGTCGATCGTCCATCGTTCGGCGGAGTTGCTGGACGCGCGCCTCAACGTGCGCTCGCGCGTGGGCCGGGGCTCGGTGTTCTCGGTGTTCCTGCCACGCTGCGATCCCGTGATCGAGGCGCCCGCCCCCACCAGGACATCTGCACCGGCCGCGCCCACTCAGGTGGTGCTGGTGCTGGACAACGACGAGCAGGTGGTTCGCGCGCTCACGCATTTGCTGAGCGGCCTGGGCCATCGGGTGCTGGGCGCGCAGACGATGCGCGGCGCCCTCGTCCTGGCGTGGAACAACAGCGCCTCGATTTCGCTGATCGTGGTCGACTACCACCTGAGCGAAACCTTCGATGGCCTTCAGGCCATCTCCCGGCTTCGGGGCATTCTCGAACGCGAGGTGCCGGCGCTGGTGATCACCGGCGACGCGAGCGTGCAATTGACGGACGAGGACCTGCGGCAGGACATCACCCTGCTGAACAAGCCCGTCGATCCGCGCGCGCTGCAGCGCTGGATGGCCGAGGCCGCCCCATCGGCCGCGGCGATTGTTTAGGATGTGACGATTCACACCTTTCGACACCCCTTTGTCCCTCGACACCCTCATCACCCACAACACGCTGCTGCCTGCGTCACCCGAATACGGTGACGGCGCCTGCGCGCTGGTGCTCATGGGGGGCGGCGCGCGCACCGCGTACCAGGTGGGCGTGCTCAAGGCCGTGGGCGCCCTGCTGGCCACGCGAGCGACCGCGGGCCCGGCGGTGCCGGTCTTTCCGTTCCAGTGGCTGTTCGGCACCTCGGCCGGCGCGCTCAACGCGAGTTACCTGGGCAGCATCGCCACCCAGGGCCTGCCCGCGCTGTCGCAACTGGCCACGTTCTGGAGCGGCCTGCGCTCGGAACGCGTCTACCGGCTCGAAGCGCCCGGCTGGGTGAGGGCGAACCGCGTGGTGGCCGGGCTCACGCTGGCGCGGCAGGTGCGCCGGCACCGTGCGCTGCTCGACACGCTGCCACTGGTGGACACGCTGCACCGCGCGATCGACCTGCAGGGCCTGGAACGCGCGCTGGAGCAACGGCTGATCCATGTGCTGGGCGTCACGGCATCGAGCTACACGACCGGCGAGCACTGGACCTTCTGCCAGACCCGGCTTGGCCACCCGGTGCAGCCCTGGCACCGGCCGGGACGGCGCTCGGAGTTCCAGCCCATCACCATCGAGCACCTGATGGCCTCGAGCGCCATCCCCTTCCTGTTCCCGGCCGTGCCGCTGTGGGTGGACGGGCACAAGGAGCATTTCGGCGACGGTTCGATGCGGCAGCTCTCGCCGCTCTCACCGGCGATCCAGTTCGGCGCGCGCCGCATCCTGGTGATCGGTGTCGGCCAACCCCAGCGCGCCGGCCTGGCCGCGCGCAACGGCAGCGAGCCCACGGCAGGCACCATCGCCGGCCACGCCATGGCCAGCGTGTTCCACGACACCCTGCAGGCCGACGTGGAGCAGACCCAGCGCGTGAGCCAGACCCTGGCGCGGCTGCCGCCGAGCCTGGCCGCCGCGCTGCCCTACCGGCCGGTGGAGGTGCTGGCGATCCAGCCCAGCTTCTCGCTGGACGAGCTCGCGAGCAAGCACATCCGCGAACTGCCCGCGCCCACCCGCAACACGCTGGCGGGCCTGGGCGCACTGGATACGCGGCGTGGAGCGGCCGGCAGCGCGGCCGCGTTGGCGAGCTACCTGCTCTTCGAACCGGGCTTCGTCAACGCCCTGATCGAGTTGGGCGAACACGACGCCTGGCGGCGAAAGGACGAACTGATGCGCTTTTTTGGCACATCCGAAGACCTCGGGGCTGGCACCGCGGTGCCATAATTCGGCCTGTTTCACACATGGAGACCCGCATGGAAAGCACGCCCCCCAGTTGCGTGCTTTCAGCCACCCCCGCGACCGTCTGAGCGCCGCCCCCGAGCGGCTTTGGGTCAGGCGGCCGGACGGCTGAAAGCAGCACCCGAACCGCCCCCGAGGCCCGCGGAGCCGGCCTCGACCCTTTGCCAGACAGCACGAAACCGCCGGGAGCGCCGTCATGCTCAACGTATTCACCCTGGCCAATGGCCGCCTGTTCCAGGAAGAAATCGAGTCGCTCGAAGAGCTGGCCCGCTTCAAACCCATCTGGGTCGACCTGGAAGACCCCACCCCCGAAGAACGCCGCTGGGTCAAGCAGCACTTCGGCCTGTCGATTCCCGAAGACGCGATGGACGAGGACATCGAGGAATCGGCGCGTTTCTTCGAGGAAGACAACGGCGAACTGCATGTGCGCTCGGACTTCCTGATCGACGACGACGAAGACCCGCGCGCGGTGCGCGTGGCCTTCATCCTGAACGAGCACAACGACACGCTCAAAAGCCGGGGCGTGCTGTTCTCCATCCACGACGAGGACGTGCCGGTGTTCCGCCTGCTGCGCATGCGCGCGCGCCGCATGCCAGGCCTGATCGAGGACGCCAAGGACGTGCTGCTGATGCTGTTCGACGCCGACGCCGAGTACTGCGCCGACACGCTCGAGGACATCTACGACGAGATCGAGACCGTGAGCAAGAAGGTGCTCGACAGCAACGCCTCGGACAACCTGCTGAGCGAGGCGCTCTCGGCCATCGCGCGGCATGAGGACATGTCGGGCCGCATTCGCCGCAACGTGATGGACACCCGCCGCGCGGTGAGCTTCATGATGCGCAGCCGCATGCTCAGCGTTGAACAGTTCGAGGATGCGCGCCAGATCCTGCGCGACCTGGACTCGCTCGACAGCCACACAGCCTTCCTGTTCGACAAGATCAACTTCCTGATGGACGCGACGGTCGGTTTCATCAACATCAACCAGAACAAGATCATCAAGATCTTCTCGGTGGCCAGCGTCTCGCTGCTGCCCCCGACGCTGGTGGCCAGCAGCTACGGCATGAACTTCGACTTCATGCCCGAGCTGAAGTGGCACTACGGCTACCCGCTGGCGCTGGCGCTGATGGTGCTGTCGGCGGTCTTGCCGATGCTCTACTTCCGCAAACGAGGCTGGTTGAGATAAGCCCACCCCTGCGCCGCGCCTTCGGCGCGTCACCCCCTCAAGGGGGCAATGCCTGCGGCCTGGCAGAGCCAGTTCCGCGGCATTCTGGTGAGCGTTACTTCTCTCGCAGCAGGGTTTCGATGACCGCGCCGCTGTAGCGGCTCGCCACCTCGCGCAGGAAACGCGGGAAATCCACATGGGCCGCATCGTCGGCTCGGTCCGAGATGGTGCGCACCACGGCCAGCGGCACGCCGAAATCGTGGCAGACCTGGGCGAAGGCCGCACCTTCCATCTCCACCGCCAGGGCGTCAGGCAGCGCCTCACGCAGGGCCAGGCTCTCGGCGGTGGACGAGACGAACCGGTCGCCGCTGATCAGCAGGCCATGGTGGCAACGCGGGGCCTCCAGCCCGAAGGCCTGCATCACCCCGGCACCGAGGCGCGCGGGAAGATCGCGCAGCACCTGCTCACTCGCCAGCGCCAGCCGTGCGCTCAGGTCGGCATCGGCGTTGAAGCGGGATCGGCCATAACCCGGCACCTCGTGGCGCGGAAAGATCGGCGAGGCGTCCATGTCGTGCTGCAGGAAGCGCCGGGCCACCACCACATCGCCCACGTTCACGCCCGGCGCCAGCCCGCCGGCCACGCCGGTGAACACGATGCGCTGCACGCCGAAGCGCTCGATGAGCACAGCGGCGGTGGTGGCCGCCGCCACCTTGCCGATGCCCGAAAGCACCGCCACCACGTCGTGCCCGTGCAGATGGCCACGCCAGAACGTGCGCCCGCCCACCACTTGCTGCTGTTCGTCGGGCATGAGCGCGAGCACGGCGGCCAGTTCTTCGTGCAGGGCGCTGACGATGGCGATGGTGGTCACGGAACGGTCCCTCCTGGACGGGCAAAAGAAAAGGCGGCCGAAGCCGCCTTGCATTGTGGCGCAGCGCGCCGGGGCGTCACTTCTTGTCGCGCAACTCGCGCCGCAGGATCTTGCCCACGGGTGTCTTGGGCAGTTCGGTGCGGAACTCCACCACCTTGGGCTGCTTGTAGCCGGTGAGGTTGGTCTTGCAGTACTCGCGCACCTGCGCCTCGGTGAGGCTCTCGTCCTTCTTGACGATCACGAGCTTGACCGCCTCGCCCGACTTCTCGTCCGGCACGCCGACCACGGCGCATTCCATCACGCCGGGCAACAGGGCCACCACGTCCTCCACCTCGTTGGGGTACACGTTGAAGCCGCTGACCAGCACCATGTCCTTCTTGCGGTCCACGATCTTGAAGTAGCCGCGCGCGTCCATCACGCCCACGTCGCCGCTCTTGAAGAAGCCGTCGGCCGTCATGACCTTGGCGGTCTCGTCGGGGCGCTGCCAGTAGCCCGCCATGACCTGCGGGCCCTTGATGGCGATCTCGCCCGGCTGGCCCATCGGCACCTCGTTGCCATCGTCGTCCAGGCACTTCATGTAGGTGTTGGGCAGGGGCACGCCGATGGTGCCGCTGTACTCGGTGCTGGTGGTCGGGTTGCAGCTGGCCGACGGGCTGGTCTCGCTCAGGCCATAACCTTCGCAGATCGGGCAGCCGGTCTTCTCCAGCCAGAGCTTGGCCACCGCGCTTTGCACCGCCATGCCACCACCCACCGAGACCTTGAGGTTGCTCC
>Ga0247829_10000028_pt1 | contig 35889 bp, 44 predicted proteins | sample 12C_Control_Day4_FD_207765 | JGI IMG/M metagenome (GOLD analysis project Ga0247829, IMG submission 207765) | Soil microbial communities from agricultural site in Penn Yan, New York, United States - 12C_Control_Day4 | ecosystem: Environmental > Terrestrial > Soil > Agricultural land | place... | reverse complement strand
CCGGCCCGGGGGGAAGCGACGCGGGGGAGGGCGCTGTCCGGTCCGTCGGGTTCAGAGGTCCACCAGCCGTCACGCAAGGTGACGCCGTTCGTGCTGCGCAACGCAGCGTGGAGGAGTGATCGACATGCCCCGTGGAGGAGCGCGCACCGTATCCGGGCCGCCGCCGGACCCGAACTCGCTGCGGCAGATGAAGGCGGCGGAGAGCGGCGGCTGGAAGACGCTGCCGGCGGACGGCTACACCGGTGAGGTGCCCGAGTGGCCGCTGACCGAGGCGACGCCGCGCGAGGAAGCCATCTGGGCAGACCTGTGGGCGAAGCCGCAGGCGGTTATGTGGGCGGAGCTGGGCCAGGCCCTCGAGGTGGCGCTGTTCTGCCGGACGCTGGCGGAGGCGGAGCGGCCGGACGCCCGCGCGGACATCAAGAAGATGGTGCGTGGCTACCTGGACAGCCTCGGACTGAGCGTCTCCGGCATGCTGCGCAACCGGTGGAAGATCGCCCCGGCCATGGACGCGGTGGTGCTGGACCTCCCGGCGGGTGCTGCGGAGGCGCCGCGGCGCCGTTCGGCCCGTGACCGCATGAAGGTCGTGCCCAGTGGCGAAGGGTCCTGACGCCGGGCCCGAGTTCGTCGTCGACTTCCCCACGCTCTGGATCGTCCCGGACTGGATCGAGGCCCACTGCCCGATCCCGGACGGGTTCCGGCAGGGCGAGGACCTCGAGCTGTACCCGTGGCAGTTGTGGTGCACGGTCAACCACTACCGGGTCCGCCCGGAGGCGACCGAGGGGCAGTTGGCGCCGGCGTTCCACTACCGCCGTAGCCAGATCGTCGCGCCGCAGAAGACCGGCAAGGGCCCGTGGTCGGCGTCCATCACGCTGGCGGAAGCCGCGGGCCCGGTCGTCTTCGCGGGGTGGGCGCGCGGCGGCGAGGTGTACCGGTGCTCGGACCACGGCTGCGCTTGCGGCTGGTGGTATCAGTACGAGCCGGGCGAGCCGATGGGCACGCCGTGGCCTACTCCGCTGATTCAGCTGGTGGCCACGGCGGAGGACCAGGTCGACAACGTCTACCGGCCGCTGCGGAGCATGGTGAAGCTGGGCCCGCTCAGCGAGTTCATGCGGGTGGGCGAGGAGTTCACCCGGGTCGGCGACTCGGGCCGCATCGACACGGTGACGTCGTCGGCGATGTCCCGGCTGGGTAACCCGATCACGTTCGCCAACCAGGACGAGACCGGGCTGTGGACGACGGCGAACAAGCTGCGCCGGGTCGCTGAGACGCAGCGGCGTGGTCTGGCCGGTATGGGTGGCCGGTCGATGGAGACGACGAACGGCTGGGACCCGTCCGAGAACTCGGTGGCGCAGACGACGTCCGAGTCGAAGTCCCGGGACATCTTCAAGTACCACCCGCAGGCGCCAAAGACGCTGTCCTACGGCAACAAGCGGGACCGCCGGAAGATCCATACGATCGTCTACGCCGGGTCCGACCACGTCGACCTGGACGCGATCGAGGCAGAAGCCGCCGAGATCATGGAGAAGGACCCGGCGCAGGCCGAACGGTTCTTCGGTAACCGGTGCGTGTCGGGGTCGGCGGCCTGGCTGGACACGGCGAAGTGGGCGGCCAAGGCCAGCCCGCGGCGCGTGCGCCCGATGACGCGGATCGTCCTCGGCTTCGACGGCAGCGACGTCGACGACTGGACGGCGATCCGCGCGGAGACGATGGACGGCTACCAGTTCACCCCGGTGTACGGGGAGAACGACGAGCCGACCATCTGGAACCCGGCCGACTACGGGGGGCAGGTGCCGCGCGCCGAGGTGCGGGCGGCGATGCAGCAGCTGATGTTCCGCTACGACGTGGTCCGGCTGTACGCGGACCCCCCGTACTGGGAGACCGAGATCGACGACTGGGTCGACCTGTACGGCGAGGAACGCGTCATCCGCTGGCACACCCGGCGCATCGTGGCGATGCACTCGGCGTGCGAGCGGCTGAAGACCGACGTGGTCAAGAAAGACGGGACGTTCACGCACGACGGCTGCCCGACCACGGCGGACCACATCGCCAACACGCGTGCGGCCGCGCGCCCGATGGACCGGTACGTGCTCCGCAAGGCGAGTCCTGTGCAGAAGATCGACGCCACCATCCCGAGCGTCCTCGCGCACGAGGCCCTCGGGGACGTCATCGCGGCCGGCCTGGCAGAGAAGCAGCAGTCCTTTTACTACGGCAGCTGAGAGGGGGCCCGATGGCGACGTATGAACAGGCCCTCCAGCTGGTGCAGCTGCTCGAGGCGGAGCTGATGCAGCGCGAGCGGGACATCCGGATCCACAACGCGTTCTACCGGGGGGACCATCCGCTGAAGTTCGCGTCGGATGAGTTCGCGAAGTTCCACGGGGACCGCTACCGCGACTTCTCCGACAACTGGACGCAGGTGGTGGCCGACTCTCCGGTGGAGCGGATGACCGTGACCGGCTTCCAGGCGTCCGGGGAGACGGACGCCGACGCGGAGCTGTGGAAGGTGTGGCAGGTCAACGGCCTGGACGCCGACTCGCAGCTGGGGTTCCTCGGCTCGGTCACCAACGCCCGCTGCTTCGTGCTGGTGTGGGGTGACCCAGACGACCCGGACATGCCGGTCGTCACGTTCGAGGACCCCTCGCAGTGCGTCATCGCCTACGATCCCGGCTCGCGTCGCCGCCGACGGGCCGCGCTGAAGCGGTGGCAGGACGGCGGTGAGGACTTCGCCACCCTGTACCTCGCCGATGAGGTGTGGAAGTTCTCGAGGCCCCACCTGAACACGGACGGCGACAAGTCGCCGCAGATGCAGGACGTCGATGAGGCGCTGAAGCGGTGGACGCCGCGCGAGATGGGTGACGAGCCCAACCCGCAGCCCAACCCCATGGGCGTGGTGCCGATGGTGGAGCTGCCGAACAAGCCCGCCCTGGCGGCCGACCCGATCAGCGACGTCGGTGGCGTCATCGCCATGCAGAACGCCATCAACCTGCTGTGGGCGCAGCTGTTCACCGCGTCCGACTACGCCAGCTTCCCGCAGCGGGTCATCATGGGCGCCGAACGGCCGGTCATCCCGAAGCTGAACAGCCAGGGCGAGGTCATCGGCACGCAGCCGGTCGACATCGAGAAGTTCGCCGTGGACCGCGTGATGATGTTCAACGGCAAGGACGTCCGCATCGGCGAGTGGCAGGCCGCCAACCTCACCATGTACACCGGCATGATCGAGGTTGCCGTGGGGCACCTCGCCGCGCAGACCCGCACCCCGCAGCACTACCTCATCGGGAAGATGGCCAACCTCGCCGAGGGGGCGCTGCTGGCCGCTGAGACCGGGCTGGTGAAGCGGGTGGAGGAGAAGCAGACCTGGTCCGGGCAGGGCCTGCGGGAGATGGCCCGCCTGATCGCCCTGGCCCGCGGCGAGGACGACAAGGCGCAGGCACTGCGCTCTGGACGCGTCCTGTGGAAGGACGCAGAGTCCCGCAGCCACGCGCAGCTGGCGGACGCGCTGCTGAAGCTGAAGCAACTCGGCTTTCCGTTCAAGTGGCTGGCCCTGAAATACGGACTCACCCCCACCGAGGTCGCCGACATCATGGTCATGCGGATGGAGGAGCTGGAGGCCGACCCGGTCACCGAGCTCACCCGACAGCTCGGTGGAGTCCCCGGCCAGGGTGGCGGCCCGCCGCCCGAGGACGACGAGTCCGACGAGGGTGAGGAGCCGGCGGCGTGAGCCCGACCCCGGAGGCGGTCGCGCACATGGAGGCGCGGCAGCGTCTCGCTATCGCTACGGCCCTGGCCACACATCGCGTGTGGCGGCGCCTGGACCAGGACAACCTGGTGCAGTCGTGGGCTGGCCTGCTGGGCGACGTCCTCGCCATCGTGATGTCCGGGCAGCTGACCGCCGCGCAGATGACCGGCCCGTGGCTGAACAGCCTGCTGGGCGTGGAGAACGAGGACCGGCCGGACGCCGGACGCCCGATTCCGGAGGCGTTCGCCGGTGTCGACGGCGCGGGCCGCCCGCTCGCCGGGGTGCTGATGGCGCCGATCTGGACGGCACTGCGTCTGGTCACCGCGGGGCGGCCGATCGTGCAGTCCCTGGTGGCCGGGCGGTCGCTGCTGGACGCCATCGTCCGCACGGCGGTGGCGGACACGGGGCGGGCCGCCGACTCGGTGGGCATGACCGCCCGCCCGTCGGTGACCGGCTACATCCGTGTGGTGGAGGGCGGCGCCTGTGACCGCTGCATCGTCCTGGCCGGGAACGAGTACCACACCGACAAAGCGTTCCTGCGGCATCCGCGCTGCAACTGCGGCATGGAGCCGGTCACCCGGGAGCACCGGCCCAAGCCCGCGTCGCCGAAACAGCTGGTGGCGCAGATGTCCGAAGCCCAGCGGCGGAAGACGTTCGGTGAGGCCGGCGCGAAGGCCCTCGCGGAGGGCGCCGACCTGGGCCAGCTGGTGAACGCCCGCCGCGGCATGCAGTCGGCGTCCGTGCTGGGCGGCCGGGCCATCACCACCACCGAGGGCACGGTGCGCGGCGAGTTCCGCCGCCGGGAGTTCCGCCGGCTGCAAGCCGAGGGCGCCATCCCGCGGTCGCGGTCGATGCGCGGTTTCCGCCCGACCGTGGCCCGGCTGATGCCGGAGGAGATCTACCGCCAGGCCGACAACCGCGAGCACGCCGTCCAGCTGCTCCGCACTCACGGCTACATCGTCTGACCCGCCCGCACGCAATGCCCGGGCCCGCACCCGCAATGGGAGACATCATGACCACGCCCGCCCCTGCCGTTGAGCCCGCCGTCGACGACGACCTGGACCCGGCAGCCGAACCCGCCGAGCCGGACGCCGTCGACCCGGCTGCCGTGGACGACCCGGACGCCGACCCGGACGGCGCCGACCAGCTCGGTGACCCGGGCAAGAAGGCCCTGGACACGATGAAGGGCAAGCTGAAGGCGGAACGCGAGCGGCGCCGGGCCCTCGAGGCCCAGCTGGCCGAACGCGACAAGCCGGCCGACGGCGACCAGCCCGACCCGGACGCCCTCGTGCGGCAGGCCGAAGCGCAGGCCCTGGCCCGCGTGAACGAGCGTCTGGTGAAGGCGGAGGTGAAGGCCGCCGCCGCGGGCAAGCTCGCCGACCCGGCCGACGCGCACCGCTTCCTGGACCTGTCCGCCTTTGAGGTCGACGACGACGGCAACGTCGACGCCGACGAGGTCGCCGACGCGATCGACGACCTGCTCAAGTCCAAGCCCTACCTGGCCGCGCAAGGCGGCACCCCCAAGCCGCGGTTCCAAGGGACCGCAGACTCCGGCGCCCGCAAGGGGAATGCTCGGCCCTCCCAGCTCACCGAGGCGGACGTCAAGCGTCTGTCGGCGGCGGGCAAGCACGCCGAGATCGTCAAGGCCCAGAACGAGGGCCGCCTGGACGACTACCTCGGCTCCACCCGGTAACCCCCTTCGAGGAGAAGTCTCATGGCCATCAGTGCCTTCAAGCCGGAAGTCTGGAACGCCAACCTCCTGGTCACCCTGGAGAAGTCGCACGTCTACGCGGCGCCCGGCGTCGTCAACCGCGAGTACGAGGGTGACATCGCCAACTACGGCGACACCGTCCACATCGTGGGCCTGGCGGAGCCGACCATCGGCACCTACACCCCGCACGTCGACATCACCATCGAGGACGTCGACGACACCGACGCCACGCTGCTCATCGACCAGAGCAAGTACTTCGCGTTCGAGGTCGACGACGTGGAGAAGCGCCAGGCGTTCAACGGCGGCCGCGTCCTGACCGAGCAGGCCCGCAAGGCCGCCTACAAGCTGCGCGACGTCGCCGACGCCTACGTTGCCGGCCTCATGGCCGCCGGCGTGGACGCAGGCAACCTGGTCGCGGAGCAGACCCTGTCCGCCGCCGCCGACGCCTACGACCTGCTGGTCGACCTCGGCACGATCCTCGACGAGGACAACGTCCCCGACGACGGCCGCTGGGTGGTCGTCACGCCCGCCTTCTACGGCCTGCTCAAGAAGGACGACAGGTTCGTCGGTACGGGCGACGCCCAGGCCGCGGCGACCCGCACGAACGGCTTCGTCGGTGAGGCGGCCGGCTTCACCATCCGCAAGTCCAACAACGCCCCCGCCGGCCCGGGCGCGGGCGCGGGCAAGCTGGTCATCGCCGGGTACAACGGCGCGGTGACCTACGCGGAACAGATCAACAAGACCGAGGCGACCCGTAAGGAGAAGGGCTTCGCGGACATCGTGAAGGGCCTGCACCTGTACGGCGCGAAGGTCGTCCGCCCGACGGGCCTGGCCGCTGCGGATGTGATCATCTGATGGGCGGCAATGAGCTGAACGATGGCGATGAGGTCCTGCTGCGCGGCAGCGCCGGCGCCCTGTTCCGGGTGACCGTCGGCCAGCCGTTCACGCGCGACCTCATCGAGCGGCGCCTGAAGTCCGGCGAGTGGTCGTGGCCGGGCAGCGAGCCCGATGCCGCACAGGCGGGCGGGCCCGAGCCGCGGACCGAGGTGAAGTCCAAGCCCAGTGACCGGCCCGGAGACGAAGGCCCGCAGCCGCGGACCGAGTTCGCATCCGACTCCGAGGACCGCGACGGCGAGGACGGCCCCAGGCCGCGCCAGGAGCTCGTCTCCGGACCCGAATCCGACACGGACCCGGACCGGCCCGCCCAGAACGCGCCGAAGTCCGAGTGGATCGCCTACGTGGCCCGCACGCAGCACATGTCCCGCGAGGACGCGGCGAACTACACCAAGGCCGACCTGATCGACATGGCCAAGTAGCAGGGAAGGGGACGCCGTGGCGCTGGACCCGCTCGCAACGGTGGCCGACCTCGAGGCCCGCGGCCTGACCGTGGACGCCTCGGAGACGGCCGTCGTGAACGTGTACCTGGGCGTGGCGTCCGCAGCGGTGCGGGAGGCGGCCGGTACGGCCATCACCCGCACCACGTCCACCATCACCCTGGAGGGCGTGCCCGGACAGCGGCTGACGCTGCCCGGCCCGCCCATCGTGTCCGTCGACGCGGTCACCGTGGACGGCCGCACCGTCACCGGCTGGAGGCTCGTCTCCGGGCGCCTGTGGAACGCCGCCGGCTGGACGGGCCGCGACCCGTCCGAGGTGGAGGTCACCTACACCCACGGCCTGCTCGCCGTACCGGACGACATCGTCGACCTGGTGTGCCGGATGGTCGCGGCCGCACTGCTGGCGTACCGGTCGGAGGACGGCGGCGCCGGTTTGGCCGCCGACAAGGAGATCACCTCCGAGCGGCTCGGGGACTGGTCCGTCACCTACGGGGCCGACGGCCGGGTCACCGAGATGGAGCTCACCCAGGCCTGGCGGGACCGGCTCGCGGCCCGGTTCGGGAACAGCGTCACGGCGCTGATGTCCCGATGAAGGGCATCGGCCGGCACTTCAACCGCACCCTTCAGGTGTGGCGCACGACGACCGTGGACGACGGCGCGGGCGGTGAAGAGGTCACCACCGCGCAGGTCGGCACGGTCCGCGCGAAGGTCGACCAGCCATCCCCCACGGAGCGGCTGATCGCCCAGCAGACCGGGTCCCGCCACTCCCACAACGTGTACCTGTCCGCGCGCGCGGACGTGCGGCGCGGCGACGAGCTGCGCGGCACGGACGCCCTGGGCACCGCCCAGCGGTTCCGCGTGCAGTCCGTGGTGCAGCCGTCCACACCGGTCTACTCCAAGGCCGAAGTGGAGCTGACCCAGTCCCAGCAGGAGAGCTGATGGAACAGCCGCACATCGCCGCCGAGGCGCACGAGTGCAAGGAACGGGCCGAGGATCCGAAGCTGCCCACGGACGAGCGGCTGGTGTGGGCGCAGCTGGCGACGGCCGCCGAACTGGCCGCCATCCGCAAGCTGCTGGCCAAGGGCCGCCGCTGACCTGAGAGGGGGCGCCGTGGCAGCACGACGTAGAGGCCGTGGCGGCGGCGGACGCGGGCGCGGCGGGGGCACCACCATCACGGTGGAGGTCATCGGCACGGACCGGCTGAGGTCTCAGCTGAACGACCTGCGCACCGATATCCGGCTGGCCGCCTTCGAAGCGCTACGGGAAGCCGCACGGGCCATCGTGGAGGACACCAAGGGCAAGGTCGCCAAGGACACCGGAAACCTCCAGGAGAGCGTCAACGCCCGCTTCCACAACAACCAGCTCCTGGCAGAGATCGGCTGGTGGGATCTGGACGACCTCTACGCGTACTGGCAGGAGCTCGGCACCCGACGGCGGCCGCCGAACCCTGCCCTGGTCCCCGCCCTAGAGGCGGAGCGGGCGAAGATCGGCGACCGGATCAACTCCAAGGTGGGGGCGGTGCTGCCGAGATGACGACACCCACCGCGCCGGAGGCGATGCTGCCGATTCAGCGGGCCCTCTACGGCCGGCTGACCGGGGACACCGAGCTGATGAGCACCGTCACGGGCGTCTTCGACTACGTGCCCGAGGACGACGTCTATCCGTTCGTCGTCATCGGTGAGGCGACCGAGATCCCCGACAACCGGCACGGCGGGTACGGCCGGCAGACCGTGGTGACGCTGCACGTGTGGACGCGCTACCGCGGCCATTCCAAGGGCCTGGCCATCGCCGCCCAGATCACCGCGCTGCTGGACCACCAGCCGCTCACCATCACCGGGCTTGACCACATCGTCACCCGGTTCGAGTTCTCGCAGACCCTCACCGATCCGGAGCCTCCCGGCGACATCCGGCACGTGGTGCTGCGCTACCGGGTGGTCACCGAACAACCGGCCTGACCACCTCCCACCCCTCGCCCCGAGCCCAGACGGCCGGGGCTTTCTCATGCCTGAGGAGGCACCGGCATGTCCGGAATCAACGCGTTCGGAACGCAGCTCAAGCGGGGCGACGGCCAGGAGGTGGAGGTCTTCACGGCCATCGCCGACGCCACCGGGATCTCCGGCCCGGGCCTGTCCCGGGAAACCGTCGACGTCACCAGCCACGGCTCCCCGGACGCCTGGATGGAGTTCCGCGGCGGCCTGAAGGACGGCGGCGAGGTGTCCGTCGACATCAACTACCAGCCCGCCGTGCACGACCTCCTGGTCGCCGACCTCGACGACGACGAGCCGCGCAACTACCAGCTCGTCTTCCCCGACGACCCGACCACGCCGACCACCTGGGCGTTCGCCGCCATCATGACCGGCTTCGAGCCGGACGCCCCCTACGACGACAAGCTGTCGGCGTCGCTCACCTTCAAGGTGACCGGCAAGCCGACCCTGTCCTGACCCGGAAGGACGCCGGTATGGCTCTTCTGTCCCGCGCCCAGATCGACGGCGCCGACGACCGCAAGTGGGAGGACGTCCCCGTCCCCGAGTGGGGCGGCGAGGTGCGCCTGCTGGGCCTGTCCGGCACGGCCCGCAACGCGTATGAGAAGTCCCTCGTGCAGCTCGGGCCGAACGGCTCCGTGCAGCGGGTGAACCTGGAGAACTCCACGGCCCGCCTGGTCGCCATGTGCCTGGTCGACGAGAACTTCGAGCGGCTCTACACCGACAAGGAAGTGGTGGAGCTCGGGCGGAAGAACGGCGCCGTCCTCCAGCAGCTCCACCAGGTCGCGCAGCGGCTGTCCGGGCTCGGCAAGAAGGCCGTGGAGGCCGCGGAGGGAAACTCCGAAGCCGCCCCGAGCGGCAGTTCTACTTCCGACTAGCCCTCGCCAAGGGCCTGTCCGTCGCTGAGCTGCTGCGCACGCACACCTCGGAGGAGCTCACCGAGTGGATCGCCTACGAGCGGATCACCGGCCCCCTCGGGGCGGCCCGCGGCGACGTGCAGATGGCGATGCTCGCCTCGGTCATCGCCAACGCCAACCGCGGCAAGGGCTCCCGCGTGATGAAGCCGGCCGACTTCCTGCCGAAGTGGGACCGCGGCGCGCAGCAGGACTGGCGGCAGATGCTCGCCACCGTCAAGGGCATCAACCGGCACCTGGGCGGCTCCGACACCAGCAAGGGAGGCGGCCGTGACGGTCCTTGATGAGGTCCTGGTCCGGCTCGGCATCGACGCGTCCGGCCTGGACCAGGGCAGCCAGGACGCGGCCGGACAGGTGGAGAACAACCTGTCCACCATCGCGGCCGGCGCGGCCGGTATCGCCGTCGGCGGGCTGTTCCTGGCCGGCCTGCAGTCGGCCATGGACATCACCACGGCCACGACCAATCTGCAAAACCAGCTGAGCCTGACCGAGGGGCAGGCACAGCAGGCCGGGCAGATCGCCGGTGACGTCTTCGCGCAGGGCTTCGGCGAGTCCGTCGTGACCGTCGCCGACTCGCTGGCCGCCGTGTCGCAGAACATGGGCGGCTTCACCAGCATGAGCAAGGGCGAGCTGACCGAGCTGACCCGGCAGGCCGAAGCTCTCGCGGCCACCTTCAAGTTCGACGTCGCCGAGTCGACGCAGGCCGCCGGCGAGCTCATCAAGACCGGCATGGCCAAGAACGGTCAGGAAGCTTTCGACCTCATCACGGCGGCGGCGAAGAAGCTGCCGCCCGCGCTGCGGGAGGAGATCCCCGCGGTCACCCGCGAGTACTCCCAGTTCTTCGACCAGCTCGGATTCACCGGTCCGCAGATGATGGGCCTGCTCGCCGAGTCCGCCAAGTCGCCCGTGTTCGAGATCGACAAGGTAGCGGACACCCTCAAGGAGCTCACGCTGCGGCTCGCGGACACAGACGCGGTCGCGGACCCGCTGAAGGAACTGAAGCTGAATGTCGAGGACATTCAGAACCTAATCAACACGGGCAAGGGCACGGAGGCGCTGGACCAGATCACCACCGCGCTGGCCGGGGTGGAGGACCAGACCGACCGGACGCGGCTCGCGGCCGCGCTCATGGGCGGCCCGGGCGAGGATGCTCAGGCAGTCCTTGAGGGTCTCGGCAAGGCCGGCGGGATCGCCTCGCTGGGCCTGGACGATACGGCTGGTTCCGCCAAGGCGGTCGCCGACAACATGGCAGCCTCGCCGGGTCAGGCCTGGAACAGCATCATGCGGACGCTGTCCACGACGCTCGGGGAGGCGCTCGGGCCGACGCTGTCGTCGGTGTCGCAGTTCCTGGCAGAGAACTCCGGGCTGGTGAAGGCCGCCATCCCCGTAGTCTTCGCGCTCGCGGCGGCCCTGGGAATCTGGGCGATCGGCCTGTGGGCGGTCAACTCCGCGTTCTTCGCGAACCCGATCACGTGGATCATCGCGGGGATCGTCGCCCTGGTCGCCATCATCGTGGTGATCGCCACCAAGACGACCTGGTTCCAGGACACCTGGAAGGCCATGTCGGGTGCCGTGGTCGCCGCCTGGGACTGGCTGTGGGCGAAGGTGTCCGGCGCCCTGTCCGCCGCCGGATCAGCCATCTCCTCCGGGGTGACCTGGGTGGTCAACAAGGTGATGGGCATCTTCGGCTGGTTCGCCGCGCTGCCGGGCCGCGTCTCGGGCTGGTTCGGCCAGGTCCGCTCCGGTGCGGTCGACCGGGTGATGTCCCTGGTGTCGTGGCTGCGCGGCCTGCCGGGCCGGATCACCAGCGCGGTCGGCAACCTCGGCCGGCTGCTGCTGAACGCCGGACGGGACATCATCCGCGGCCTGATCAACGGAGTCTCGTCGATGATCGGGTCCCTGAAGTCGAAGTTCAGCTCGATCACGTCCATGATCCCCGACTGGAAGGGGCCCATGACGGTCGACCTGAAGCTGCTGGCCCCGTCCGGGCAGGCGCTCATGTCCGGCCTCATGGACGGCGTCGACGACCAGCTCCCCGCCTTCGAGCGGCAGCTGAACGGTGTCACCGACAGCATCCCCGGCAACCTCAACACGTCCGTCTCCGCCGCCGCCCGCGCGGCCGTGGAAAAGAAGCTGACGATCCAGTTCGTTGGCAGCGAGGACGACTTCAACCAGTTCATGCGCCGCTCGGTCGTCGTCAACGGCGGCGGCAGCGTGCAGAGGGCCTACGGGCAAGGGAGGGGGTAGCGGGTGGACATCACCACCGAGCTCAACCTGGGCGGCACCTGGACGGACATCAGCGACGACGTCCGCACGGCCTCCGACATGACCGGCACCCGCGGCCGATCCTCGTGGGCGTCCGAGGCGGACCCGTCGAAGTACGTGTTCGCCCTGGACAACCGGGACGGCAGATACTCCCCGCGGAATCCTCTGTCGCCGTACTACCGGCAGCTGTCCCGCAACACGCCCCTCCGTATCTCGGTGCCGGGGGCGTCCAGCCACCTGGAGATCTACGACGACACCGGCACCGTCACCACCCCGCACAGCGACCAGCTGAACATCGCCGGGGACCTGGACGTGCGGATCGAGGTCGACGCCACCCTGACCGGCGCCCTCTCCAACCAGACCCTGATCGGAAAGTGGTCGCAGGTCGCGGAAGAGCGGCAGTGGCTGCTGTCGGTGTACTACGGCTACCTCCGGTTCCGGTTCATCGACACCACCGGCACCGAGCGCAACGCCTTCCAGCACATCGCCGGATACGGCGGCAACGTCCTGCGCGTCACCCTGGACGCCGACAACGGCAGCGGCGTCTGGACCGTCAGGTTCTGGCAGGCCGCCGAGTGGGGCGCCCCCTGGACGTCGGTGTCCCTGCCGCTCACCGCGTCCGGGCCCGGCCCGCAGGCGGTGACGTCCGGGCCGCTCGCCATCGGCATCAACGACCCCACCGGCGCCCCGCCGCGGACCCCGTTCCTCGGCTACTGCTACCGCGCCCAGGTGCGGCGCGGCATCAAGGGCCCCGTCATGGCCGACGTCGACTTCCGTACCGTCCCGGCCGGGGCGGCCGGCTTCACCGACGCCACCGGCAACGTGTGGACCCTGGCCGGCGGCGCGCAGATCGCGGCCAGGAACTACCGCTTCCACGGCGAAGTGTCCGAGTGGCCGGCCGAGACGGACGACTCCGACACCGACAGCATCGTCCGCGTCACCGCCCAGTCGCTGAAGCGGCGCCTGGACTCCGGCCGGGACCCCCTCCAGAGCGTCCTGGCCCGACGGCTGCCCGGCTACCTGCCGCGCGCCTACTGGCCGCTGGAGGAAGGCGCCAACGCAGGCCAGGCGTACAGCCCCATCGACGGGGTGAAGCCGGCGACCGCCCTGAACATGAACTTCGCGTCCGATTCCACGCTGCCGTCGTCGGCGGCGCTGCCCACCGTGGCCACGCAGAGCGGGGCCGTCACCTCCCGCCTGTCCGGGCAGGTGCCCGCGGGCGGCTCGTCGACGTCCTGGTCGGTGTACTGGCTGTACCGGATGAACAGCCAGCCGTCGGCCTACTCCTCCTACATGTCGATCCAGACCGGCGGGAGGGTGCGGGACTGGCGGATCCAGTTCTCCGGCATCGCCGGCGCGAACTCCCGGATCCTGGGCTACGACAGCGAGGGCGTGGCCGTCGTCAGCATGCTCATCAACACCGGCCCCGACCTGTTCAACCAGTGGGTGCTGTGCCGGTTCTGGGGATCGCAGTCCGGCGGCACGGTCACCTGGGGGATGTCCTGGAGCGACATCAACGGCAACGGCGGCTCGGTCGGCGACAGCCACACCGGGACCCTCGGCCGGGTCACCTCGGTCGGCTCCCCGCCCACCGGGTGGAGCCAGGGCGTCGACGGGCTCGCCCTCGGACACATCACCGTCTGGGACGGCACCAGCACCGAGGCCTACTCCAACCCGAACACGACCGGGACCGGCCCGGGCACGGGCAACCTGCTGGAGGCCTACGCCGGCGAGTACACCTTCGACCGCCTCACCCGCCTCGCGTGGGAGAACGACATCCCCCTGGCCGTGCGCGGCGTGCGCTACGCGGGGGAGCGCGTGGGCTCCCAGCCGGTCGACACGTTCCTGACCGCCCTGCGCAGCGGCGCGGACGCCGACGGCGGCATCCTCATGGACCAGCGGGCCCGCAACGGGTTCCTGTACCTCGCCCCCTCGGTGCTCCAGAACCAGACGCCGAAGCTGGTCCTGGACTACATCGCCCCCGGCCACGTCGTCGGCACGTTCCAGCCCGTCGACGACGACTCCGCCCTGGAGAACGACAGCACGGTCCAGCGGGAGGGCGGCAGCTCGGGCCGGTACGTGAAGACCGAGGGCTCCCTGAACGTCAACCCGCCCGAGACCGACGAGGACGGGGTGGGCCGGTACGCCAAGAGCGTCACCCTCAACCTCTTCAGCGACGCGCAGTGCGAGGGCCTGGCGGCGTGGCGTGTCCACCTCGGCACGTGGGACGAGGCCCGCTTCCCCACCCTCACCGTGGACGCCCGCGCGGTCCTCGCCCAGCTGCCGGGGGTCGCCGAGCTCGACGCCGGCGACGTGATCCTGCTGCGGAACGTGCCGACGAAGTACTCCTTCAACGACCTGTATCTGCTGGTCCAGGGCTACAACGAGGTCCTGAACCAGTTCGAGTGGCGGATCACGTTCAACTGCGTGCCCTATGGGCCGTGGATGACGGCCGTCACCGGGGAGGCCCGCGCCGACACCTCGGGCAGCACGCTCGCCGTGCCGGCCACCGCCACCGCCACGACGCTCCAGGTCGTCAACGAGGGCGTCCCGTGGGCATGGTCGTCCGTCTTCCCCGGCGACTTCCCCATGGACATCGTGGTCGACGGCGAGCGGATGACCTTGACCGCGGTCACGGGCGCCCTCGAGGACGCCTTCGCCCGCACCGTCACCCCGGGCTGGGGCAGCGCGGACACCGGGCAGGCCTGGCAGACCAGCGGCGGCACGAGCGCCGACTACCAGGTCACTGGCGGGTATGGCGGCCACCGGCTGGCGTCCGCCAACCTGTCCCGCCGCAGCTTCACCGGCTTCACGCACGCCGACGTCGACGCCTGCGTCAGCATCACCCCGTCCGCGGCCGCCACCGGAGGCTACCTGTCCGGAGGACTGACCGGCCGCTACATCAACAGCGACAACATGTACATGGCCCGCCTCGCCTTCAACAGTACGGGCAGCATGACGCTCACCCTGCGCAAACGGGTCACCGCCACCGAGACGGAGCTCGGCTCGTACACCCTGCCGATGAACTACAGCGCGGGCACCTACTACCGGCTGCGGTTCCAGGTGGCCGGGTCGACGCTGCGCGCCAAGGCGTGGCCGGCCGCCGACTTGGAGCCCGGCAGGTGGCACGTCGAGGTGACGGACACGGACATCACCACGTCCACCTACATCGGTGTGCGGTCGATCTCCGCCAGCACCAACACCAACAGCAACCCGGAGATCCGCTACCGGGATCTGCGGGTGATCAGCCCGCAGACGTTCACCGTCGTCCGCTCCGTCAACGGCGTCGTCAAGGCGCAGCCGGCCGGTGCCCGGGTGTCCCTGTTCCAGCAGCCGTTCACGGCCCTCACCGAGTAAGGAGACGCCCACGTGCAGTGGCTCAACGGGCTCAAGATCACGCCGGAACGGCTGATGGACAACACCGCCGACGAGATCATCACCACGGGGCTGTCCGTGCCCGCCGGCTGGACGGTGTCCTCCTTCACCGGCATCCGCGTGCACGGCATCACCGAGGTCGACATCTTCATGACCCGGACCGGCGCCGACATCACCGAGTCGTCCGCCGGGTCCGGCAACATCACCGGCGACCCGGTCATGTGCACCCTGCCGTCCGACTGGGCGCCCCCGCGCGCGGTGAACGCCACCTGGGGCAACGGCACCACCGACGGCGAGGCCACCATCGTCACCTCCGGGGACGTGCAGCTGCGGTCCATCTCCGGGTCCGCGGGCATCGCCACCGGCACCAACGTCCGCGTCACCTGCATGTGGATCAGCGAGTCCCCAGGACGTCGCGTCGCCGACGTCACCACGGACGTCACCACGTTCACCGAGGCGGGCCTGTTCTGGGTGACCGGCGCGGCCGGCGACGGCACCTCGGACGACCGGTGGGCGATCCAGGCCCAGCTGGACGCCGCCCGGGACGCGGGCGGCGGCACGGTCGTCATCCCCGCTGGGAAGACCTACGGCGTCGGCACCTTCCTCGTCGTCTACGACAACACGACGATCTGGGCCTACGGCGCGACCATCAAGGCCATCGGCAACAGCGGCATCCTGCGGAACTTCACCAGCTCGGAGACGTTCGCCGGATACGCCGGGCACTCCCGCATCCAGGTCCTGGGCGGCACCTGGGACGGCAACGCAGCCTCCGGCGGCGTCGGCACCGTCACCGGCATGACCAACGTGATGGGCTGGGTGCACTGCTCGGACATCACCGTCCGCGACGCCACCATCAGCAACGTCTCCAGCGCGCACGCCTGCGAGTTCAACTCGACCGACGGCGGCCGCGTCCTGAACTGCCGCTTCGAGGGCTTCAAGGACAACAGCGGCGACGCCTCCCGCGGCTTCGCCGAAGCCGTCCAGATCGACCTCGCCAAGTCCGGGTCATCCTCGATCGGCCTGTTCGACAACACCCCGAGCCGGAACATCGTGGTGCAGGGCTGCTACTTCGGCCCGTCCTCGAGGCTCGGCACGTTCGGCCGGGCGGTCGGCTCCCACACCACCGCGTCCGGCACGTACTTCGAGAACATCCAGGTCATCGGCAACCGCATCAACGGCGCCATCCAGGAAGGCATCCACGCCTACGGCTGGCGGCGCGCGGTCATCGCCGACAACATCATCACCGGCACCGGCATGGCCGGGATCAAGGTGACCGGCCCGGACCCGGCGACCGCCGGCTACACGCTGCTCCCGGACACCCCCGACATCCACGGCAACGTCATCGACACCAACGCCACCGAGAGCGGCATCCACGTCATCGGCTACGCCACCGCCCTGATCCGCGGGGTGACACTCCAGAGCAACACGGTGAGGTCGTCCGGCAGCATCGGTCTGCGGGCCGAGTACTGCACCAGCCCGTCCATCACCGGCAACACGGTGGACGCCACCAGCAGCACGGGCATCCTGGTGCAGGGATGCACGGACGCCGCAGTGTCCGGGAACACGCTGCGCAACACGGGCAGCAACGCCATCAACTTCACGGCCTCTGTGGGCGGCTCGGTCACCGGCAACACGGTGAACGGCACCAGCAGCAACTTCGGGGTGTTCGTCGGTGCGACGGGCGGTGTCTCGTCCACGGACGTGCTGGTGTCCGGGAACATGGTCACCGCCGCCGCGTCCGCCGGGATCCGCCTGTCGACCGGGGCGGTGCGCTGCACTGTCCAGGGCAACAAGGTCCGCAAGGGCTCTGGGGCGACCGTCAACGGCATCACCCTCGACGCTTCCGCCACCGCCTGCTGGATCGCCGGGAACGACCTCTCCGGGAACTCCTGGACGGCGGGGGTCGCCATCGTCGCCTCGACGGCCGCTCCGAAACTCGACTTCGCCGGCGGCACCACGTCCCCCGGCCACAACCTGATCTGACCACGCGGGAGATGTTCATGCCTCAGTCCGAGGACACGGCGGTGGCGGTCGAACTGGCGCAGATGCGTGGGGCGATCGACACCGGCTTCGCCACCCTGAACGGCCGCCTGGACACCGCACTGCAACGCACCGCGCAGACCGAGAAGGACCTCGCGCAGGCGGAGCAGCGCATGACCGGCGACATCACCGCCCTGGAGTCCAGGACGTCGCAGGAGCTGAACAAGCTCGATACGCGTGTGGCGACGCTGGAGCGGGCCCGCTGGCCGCTGCCGTCGCTGGCCGCTGTGGTGGCTTTGGGCGGGCTGGGGCTGTCTCTGTGGACTGCTCTGGGCCGATGAACACGACGACGCCCCCTTCCTGCCCTTCACGGGGCGGGGAGGGGGCGTTCGTCGTTTCCGGGGCTACCTGGGGAGCTGGTTACGGGTGTTCGCCAGCAGGCCGCGCGTCGTCGTATTCACCTGGCGCTGATCCTGAACGACGGTGCCCTGATAGACGTTCGTGGTGGACGACCGCTTGGCCTGCGAGATGGCGGCGCCGATGGCGGTGGTCACAGCGGCGATGCCGATGAACGGAGCGGCGATGGCGATGACTCCGAGCAGGGTCACGGAGGACAGCCCGCGGAAGATGAGCCAGGCTCCGCAGCCGATGCCGGTGACGCCGGCGCCGATGCCGATGGACGCGACGGCGATTCCGGCGGCCCACTGGGGGACGCTGCGGGAGTCGGGCTGGGGGACGGGCAGCGCACTGCCGACGGCGGGCACGGGCGTCTCGTCTCGGTAGGCGGTGGGGGTGCGCATGGCGTCCTCGACGGCGGCGAGGAAGGCGCGGGCCTGGTCGTCCAGGGCGGGCTGCCCGGCCGCGTCGGCGGCGGGCTGCTGCGGGTCGGGCAGCGGGTTCACGGCGGTTCCTCTCGGGTTCATGACGGGTCTGACGTCAGGCGGGGCGTGACACCCATTCCCATAGGCGGGAGCGGGTGTCACGCGCCCTGACAGTGCTGGTTGACGTGCGCTGACGTCAGGCGTTGGACATCTGCGGGACGATCCGCCAGCGGCCCCGCCCGGCGTCCGCCAGGCGGCCCTCGAGGTAGGCCTCCTTCAGCCGCTCGGACACCCACGGGCGGGAGAGCTGGTTGCGGTCGCACCAGTCCCGGAAGTCCTTCGGGCCGATCACCATGGTTCCTGCGGCCTCGAACTCCTCGAGGGCCTGCGCGAACAGCCGGCGGGCCTCGCCCGGGTCCGGCTTGTAGCCGGTCTCCTGGACCAGCGGCACGTCGTCGCCGTCCTCCAGCTCGGGCAGCTCCTGCTCGGGGTCGATGTTCTCGTCTTCGGCATCGACCAGCGGCTCGGTCTCGTCGTTCATGTCGTCGTCCTCGGTGTCGGGGGCGTCCACGTCCACGCGGCGCCGGTCGGTGTAGGCGCGGCCGGCCACGGTCTGAGCGGCCTTCTCGGTGACCGGGTCGACCTGCGCTCCGTTACGGGCGAACCACTGGGCGATGGTCTCCATCAGCGACACGGACTCTTCGGTGAACCAGCGGGTGCGGCCCGGGTCGGCGTACCTGTCCTCGGGGATGCCGGGGGCGACGAGGTAGTTGTAGCCGGGGCGGCGGTTCGCCCACCGCTCCGGTGCGGCACCCGCGTCCAGGACGGTGTCGGGCAGCATGAACCCGGCCGCGGTGGCGTTGGGGACGCCGAAGCACAGCCGGCCGCCCAGGGCGTCCCTGGTGGTGGTGCTGATCTGGTCGTGGCTGGGCCGCTGAAGCGACACGATCAGCGCCATGCCCGCCGACCGGGCCAGGTTCGCGATGGAGTTGAACGCGTCGTCCCCGAGCAGGCCCAGGGAGACTCCGGCTTCCTCGAACCAGACGACGTGGAACGGCAGGCCGGGGCAGCCGCACGCGGTGCCGTCGTCGTGGCACGAGTGCTTCGGGTCGGTCTGCTTCTGCGCGGTCGCAGCCTCCCACTGCCGGTACTTGTGGGAGCCCAGCCACTTCGTCCGGGCGGGGATGACGGCCTTGACCGTCTCCACCATGAGCTCGGTGTCCGGGCCGGAGCTGACGGCCCAGTCGTAGGCGGGCAGCAACGGACGGAAGTCCTGGAACTCCTTCGGGTCGGACAGCCACACGATGACGTCCTTCCTGGTCAGGATCTCCGTCATCAGGTTCAGGGCCCCGTCCCCCTTGCCGGAGCCGGTCATGCCCGCGATCAGCAGGTGCGTGGCGTTGCGGCCCTGCTGGGGCTCGCCGGGCAGCCACAGGGCCAGCGGCGCCCCGTCGTCGTACACGCCGAGGATCAGCGGATCGGTGATGGATCCGCCCGGGAAGGCGGGCCCTTCCTCTTCCCAGCGGACCGTGTCGGCGAGCATGTCCCGGGGGACGATGACCAGATCACCGCGCCGCTCGGAGTCCGGGTTGGGCTGGTAGCGCACCGCGGTACGCGGCACGTCCAGCGCGGACGCGATCCCCGGCAGCGCCTTGGCGACGTCGTCGTTGGTCTGCGTGCCGGCGTCCAGCAGCAGCGGCGCGGTGACCCGGTTCGGCTCGACCTTCGCCGCGCCGATCTGCGCGCGGGCCAGACCCACTCGCTCCAGCAGGCCCTTGTCGGCGCTCTCACCAGCAGGGTCCGAGGTGCGCAGCGTCAGCCGCACGTTCCACGACAGGGCCAGGAGCGGGCCGCCGATCAGGTACAGGTCGTCCAGGGCTCCGGTCATCGGCCCGGCGAGGCAAGCGCCGGTCAGCCACGCCGACCCGGCCGCCACAGTGATCGCGGAGTGCAGACGGCGCTGCTGGCTGGTGGACTTACCCGCCCACCAGGTGGCGCCGGTCAGGGCGACGGAGGCGAGGGTGAGACCGACACCGGCACCGGCGTTGCCCTCCCACCGCCAGTTGCCGAGGGCTCCGGCGATGCCGACGCCGGCGACGCCGATCCACGGCGGGAGGTGCGGCTGAAGGCGTCGCACCAGGTAGGCCCGGGTGCTGCCGGACGTGGCCGGGGTGGTCACCAGCGCGGGCACGTTCTCGTTGTCCTTGCGTCCCATGGTCGTGACTCCTTACTGGTCGGCCCAGTTCATGCGCGGACGCTCGGGGCGCTTGGCGCGGTGACGGACGGCGTTGATCTCCTGCTCGAACTCGTGGGTGTAGACCGAGTAGCAGGCGGCGGCGTTCTTCGCGGCGGACTGGAGGGCGCTGGCGGCCTTGCGCATCTTCCGGGCGACCTTCGCGGCCCTGATCTTCGACCCGAACGACTTGCCCTCCGGGTCGGGGACCTGCGACAACGTCGCGTTCAGGATCTCCGCGCCCATCGCGACCTCGATGGACAGGGTCACCGCGGCGGCCCGCAGGCTGTTGCAGTAGTTCCGGGTCTGCGCCGGCGACCAGAACTCCGGCGGGGGCAGCAGCGACTGGGCCTTCGCCTTCGCGCCCTGCTGGCCGGCCCTGTTGTTGTTGATCGTGACGTTGACCGGCGGAACCATGGTGCTGCCCAGGCCGCCCAGGAACCCGCCGGCGGCGGCGCCCGCGTTGGCGAACTTGTTGCCCTTCGGGTTGGCTCCGTTGCGGGGCTGGTTGACGGTGCGGCGTGCGCCGTTGCTGGAGGCCATGGGTCAGTACTCCTTCTGGATGCGGTATCCGCCGGCGATGAGCGCGGCGGCTTCCTTGCGGTACTCGGATGCGGTCGACAGGGAGACCCCGAACGCTTCGGTGATGGCCTCCAGCGGCAGCTGGTCGGCCTGTCCGGCGTGCCGGGCGGTGACGGTGCGGGCGACCTTGCGGACCGCCCGTTCACGGGGGGACAGCTTCAACTGGTCCTCGGCTTCGACCGCCCGCAGCTCGGCTTCGGCGGCGGCGGCGCGGACTTCGGCGGCGCGGCGCTTCGCTTCGGCGGCGTCCGCTTCGGCGCGGGCCTTCTCCGCCGCCAGGGCGGCGGCCTGCCGCTCGTTGTCCGCGGCGCGGCGCTTCGCTTCGGACGCGGCCTGCTCGGCTTCGGCAGCACACCGGTTCACTTCGGCGGCACGGGCTCGCGCTTCGGACGCGGCCTGCTCGGCTTCGGCAGCACGCCGCTCGGCTTCGGCAGCGTCCGCCGACTCGACCGCGCGGGCGGCCTCCAGAGCGATCCGGGCCTGTGCCTCAGCGGCTGCCTGCGCCTCGGTGACGGTGGCCTGAGCCTGCGCCGAGGCCGCCGTCTCGTCTGCCTGCGCGGCAATCTCAGCGGCCCGAATGTCACGCTCGGTGCGAATGCTCGCCATGCGGCGCTCGGCGGCCCGGCGCTCAGCGCGCGCCTGTGCCTCCAGCTCGAGGACCTCTTCCTGCTCCGCGCGCAGCTGCTCGGCCTCGGCCGCCTGGCGGGGCAGGGCGAGCGCTTCGTCGACTGTCAGGCCGTACTTGGCCATCGTCAGGGGCAGCAGTTCGTCGGCCTTCGCCCTCCGCCGCCAGCCGCGCCCGTACTTGCGCTGGAGCATCGCCGCGTACACGGTGCGCTCCTGCTCAAGCTCCACGGTCTCCTGGTACGAGCTGGTGTTCCACAGCTTCATGCGGCGCCACAGGGCGGCTGTGCGGGCCGGAGAGAGCACCCAGCGGGCCAGGGGCACGGTGGTGACGTCACACCCGAGTTCGTCGTCAGAGGCCCTGACGAACAGCCGGCGGGCGGCTTCCACGGCGACGATGAACAGGACCGGGATCACGCCGTGCATGGCGGTGCCGATCGGGTCCGCGGTCACCGGGCCGGGAGCGGCAGCCGCGTTGAACACGATCGTCGCCACGGTCATCAGGTGGGCGACCGTCCGCACCAGCGGCCACGGAGTGTGACGGCGGATCATGAACAGGTCCAGGGCGTACAGGACGACGATCCCGGCGTCGATGCCGATCGGGAACGCGTAGGAGAAGTCCCCGAAGCCGCGGTCGAAGGCGAGGTCCCGGAGGGTGTTGTAGGAGCCGGTGAAGCCGATCCCGGCGAGGATGATCCCGCCGACGATGGCGACTGCGGTGAGGGCGCGTCCGGAACGGCGGGCGGCCCTGTCCGAAGCCGAGGGGGCCGTCTCCGGAACGGATCGCGTCGCGTCCGAAGCGGGCGGGCGCGGAGCCGAAGCCGGGCCCGCCGCGTCCGGAACGGCGGTGGGCGCTCCCGAAACGGGCGCGGCCGGGGCCGAAGCACGGGGGAGGGTGGCGAGCTTCATTCGTGGACTCCTGGTGCAGTCGAAGGGGTGGAGGTGGACTGACGTCTCCCCGCGCTCCCGCCCGTCCGGAATGCCGTACGGGCGGGAGAGGCAGGCGTCAGGCGGCGCGCTCGGTGTGCCAGTCGTGGAGGGCGTCCAGCCGGTACGGGTGGAGGCGGTAGGCGATCCACTCGTCACCGGTGCTCGGCATCTCGCCCTCGGGGCCGGCCATCTCCACCGCCAGCGGCAGACCGGCCTTCAGGTCGGACAGGTACGACTCAATGCCATCGGCGACGGCGACCGGGTACTCGGGGGCCCCGAGCGTCGCGGACAGCAGCCGCTCCCGGACCGGGCCCAGCGCCCGGAACAGCAGGCTGTCGACGGACGCGGCGACCAGGTAGCCCGCGCACAGGGCGGCCGCCAGGGCGATCAGGGAGAGCGGCGTCACCTGCGCGTCCAGGTCGACGTTCATGGCGTGCAGGGAGCTGATGGCGACGGCCCCGCCCGCGGCGAGGGTGACCAGCGGGATGGTGCGGTCCAGGATGTTGAGCTTGGTCTGCGGCTTCATCGCAGTGCCTCCGGGTTGGTGTTGGTGATCAGGCGGAGAGAGGGTCGGGGGAGGCCGCGCCCGGCAGCTTCGGCGGCGCGGCACAGCGCGTTGAGGGTCTTCAGGTCGACGTCCACCTCGCCGACCGGCGTGCCGTTCGCGAGGCGGAGGGTCATGCGGACCGCGGGGAACTCGGGGCTGGCGGCGGCGGCCAGGTAGGTGGAGCGCAGGAGCGCCTGGGCGGCGATGTGCGCGCGCTGGTTGCCGCTCACCGGGCTTCCCCCTTCAGCACGCGCCGCTCCTTGGAGGTCAGCCCCCCGGCGACGCCGTGCTGCTGCTTGCCGTTCGGCCTCAGTGCGGCAGCCCGGCACGGGTCGATGAACGGGCACTCCCGGCACAGTTCCTTGGCGACGGCGATGCGGCGGCGGGCCAGCTTCTGGTCCATCGCCCCGGCCGTGTCGTCGTTGAAGAACAGCGGCGCCAAGCCGGTGCAGGCGGGCCGGACACCGTCCCCGCACAGCCGGCCGTCACGGGCGGCGAGCTGCACGGCGTGCACGGTGGCGACGTCGCTGAGGGAGTAGGCGTAGGCGTTGGAGTCGACCGGCCAGCGGGGGAGGTTGTGCAGCTTCACCCAGCGGGCCAGCGTCGACATCGACACGGCGTGCCCGGACTGGTTGAAGAAGTCGGTGAGGAAGGTGAGCGGGCGAAGGTCCGCGGGGTAGCCCTCGGAGCGCTGCACGCCGCGCGGGCTGCTGGCCTTCACGTAGCCGAGGTCGCGGTAGGTCCAGCGGCGGCGCAGTCCCGGGCGGGGCGCGCAGTGCCTGTTCGCGCACTGGGCGGTGCCCCGGATCGGCAGCAGGGTGAAGCATCCGCAGGCCGGGCAGGCGCGGGTGCGGACCGTCTCGGTCTGCTCCGCCAGCTCCTCCGCCTCCATGACGAACGCGTCGCGGATGGCGACGGCCTCCATGCGGCCGAGGGGCGAAGCCTCACGGGTGAGGCGGGCGGCGCGGGCGACGACGTCCCGGCCTTCCTGCTGCTTGTCCAGCACCTTCGTGTTCACGGGCGTCCCTCCCTCGATTCGTGTGGTGGTGCGGGCGGCGGTCTGCCGGTCGGGCCGGCGGCCGGTCGATCCGGCGGTGGTCCAGTAGGTCTGTGAGAGAGCAGCGATCCACTGCTCAGGTGTTGCGGGCATGGCGGTCCCCCGGGCGGTGCGTACTGCGGTGTGGTGCGCGAGTGCGCTGGGGCCCGGCAGAGGGGGGTGCGTGACGCTGCCGGGCCGACCCGGGGTCAGATCAGCGGATCGACCGAGGTGACCGAGATGTACGTGGTGCGGGGGTCCTCAGCGAACGGCTGACGGGCGACGCCGTGGACCGTGATCTCGGTGCCGTCCATCAGGCACATCGAGAACTCGGTGAGGACGTCGGTGTCGGCGGCCGCGTAGGTGGCCTGCCCGAACTCGTTGATGAGCTGGAAGGTGGCGCGCGGTGCGTCGATGGTGCCGTGCTCGCGGATGTCGTGGACGGTGCCGGCGGCGATGACGCGGGTGCCGTTGGTGAGGGTGTTCAGGCGGGCGGCGCGGCGTCCGGCTCGGTCGCCGGCGAAGACGACGAGATCTGCGGACGGCGTGCCGTAGGGCTGGGTGACACCGGGGCGGGGGTCCTGGCTACTCTGTTCCATGCAGATCGCGCTCCTGGCTTCATCAGGCAGTTGTGGTCTGCCGGGTCCTACGGGGCCCCCGAGAGGTCCAGGCGTCCAACCGCCTGGGCCTTTCGGCGTATCTGGACCGCCGTCGTTCTCCGACAACTGAGACTCTGTCAGCCCCCTTATAGTCTGTCAACCCTAGACGTGCTAACTTCGTTCTCGTCACCAACACTTGAGGAGACGTCATGCCGAAGTTGGAGCAGTCCAGGCCCCCCTACGTTCAGATCTGCGACCACTACAAGAGCCTGATCACGAGGGGTGACCTGTCGCCGGGGGACCCGATTCCGACCCTCCGGAAGATCGCCGAAGAGTGGGGCGTCAGCCAGGTCACCGCATCGAAGGCAGTCAACCTGTTGCAGGACGAGGGGCACGTGAAGATCGGCGGCCCTGGACTCCGCACCGTTGTCGTGGACCCCAAGACCGTGAACCGCAACGGCCACGACAGGGCGAAGTCGGTACGACGGACCGGCCGCATCTACACCCCGGGCGAGTACGCAAAGATCCAGACGGCCGAGATCGTCAACGCTCCGGACCACGTCGCCGACGCGCTCGGTCTCACCGGCCCGAACCCGATGGCGATCCGTCGCGTGCGAGTGACCTACGGACCCGACGACCAGCCGGTCAGCGCATCTACGTCCTGGTACGACGCGGCCCTCGCTGACAGCTCGCCGAAGCTGCTCGTGACCGAGCGGATCCTGGAGGGCAGTTGGGGCTACGTCGAACAGCAGACGGGAAAGAAGGCCACCCGCGGGCGCGACCAGATCTCAACTCGGCTCGCGACCGCGGAAGATGCGCAGATGCTCGGCATCGAACTGCCGGCCGCCGTGAAGGTGTCGACGACGTTCCTGTGGACCGACGACGGATTCGTCGTGGAGTACGGCGTCAGCGTCGCCGGAGCCGGTCGTGAGTCGACCTACGACTACACCCTGTCGGACGACGACGAGTGACCAACGCACATTTGCAACCTTGCAGGTCAGGGCGTTAATCGGATGAGCGTAGGGAACGTGTCGCCGGATCTGTGTCAGGGTCTGCTGTACGGCGTTTCGTCTGCGCCACACAACAGACCTAGGAGTCACGCCATGCCCTACACCAAGCCGGTACTGACGCCGGACTGGATGCGGCTTGCGGAGGCCGCCGCTTACCTCGGCTGCCACCCGGACACGGTCCGCAACCGCATCACCGCAGGGACGATCACCGGCGTGCGAGTGCTCCGCTTCGACGGGGTGCTCCGCGTCAACCGTGAGGACTGGGCCCGGTACATGGACAGCGTCACCGTCCAGCCGGCCGCAGTCTCCTAGACGCGCAGAAGCCCGGCGCGGGGTACGCCGGGCTCCAACTGCGTTTGCGCTGGTCGGCCGGGAAGACCGGCCAGTGCGTTGTCTCTACCACTAGAGAAGTCTGGGTTCCGGGAAGGTCCCCACAGGCGAGACTACCTTCCACCGGGAAGGGTCGGTAGTCAGGCCGGGGATGACTCGGGTCTCAGTACTTCGCTTACCGCAAGGGAAGTACCCAAATGGCGAGCGCCGCCAACAGCCCAGGCAGAGAGCTCAAGATGCCTCTGCGAGCCCCGGGGCACCCCGAGGAAGTCGTCTTCGTCACCATCACCGCCGACGAGGTCATGTCCATCACTGACGTCGTCGACCCGGCCGTCCTCATGTACTGGCGGACCTTTGAGGCGGTAGGGCAGCAGGCCACCGCAGAGTCCGTCTGGCACCACATGGCCGACCAGGGCATGCGAGACGACGACGCCCCGGTCATCAAGCTCCAAACCGTGCTGGACGCTGTCGACCGGCTTGCCGCTCGTGGGCTGCTGTCTCCCGCCTCGGGTGATGCCGAATGAGCGCCGGCCAGCAGGACGCTTTCGACCAGACGTTCACGTCGTCTCGGGTCGTCCGGGCCTGGGAGCCGCCCGAAGAGGTCGTCATCCCGTACGCCCTCGCCACGTCACCCGACCTGGACTTCGACGATTACGGCGTGCTCATCCGCCTACTGATCCGGAACCCGAACCAGCCCTCCAGCGTGCTCGGGCTGCTGGAGGAGTTCCGCGCGGGCGGCTGGACGCTCAGCGAACGGGACCTTCGGAAGATCATGCGGCGGCTGAAGAAGGCTGGCCACGTGGAGCACAAGCGGGAGTACAACCCCGAGACGAAGCGTCCGGAATGGACGTTTCGCGTGTACCGGAACCCGGCCAACAACGCGGCATACGTCCGCGGGGGCGTCCAGGAAGCGTTGCAGGTCAGGCCGATCGGGACACCCTGTCCGGATCGGAGCCCGGAAGGCGCTTCCGATCGGGACACCCTGTCCGGATACGCAGGTCAGGCCGATCGGGACACCCTGTCCGGATCGGAGCCGATCGGGACACCCTGTCCGGATCGGGAACTGTCAATCGTTGCAGGTCAGGCCGATCGGGACACCCTGTCCGGATCGGAAGCGTCCCCCCCACACCCCCCGGAGGAGGTAACTACCTCCTCCCCCTACCCCCACACTGACGGCGCACGGCAGCACCCGTCACAGACGGAGGAGGGGGAGGGGGACCGCTTCGCGCAGGAAGACCTCACCGCTGCGGCCAAGCTCCTCCAGCTGCTGCCGGACCCCTGGACACAGGGAAGGCCGAACGCCCGACGTCTCGCTCCGCTGCTGCTTGCCGTCATGGCCGAACAGGAGTGGCCGCCCATCGGAGAGGTCAACCGCAAGCTGCTGGTCGCTCAGCTCACCAGGAACCCCGGCAAGATGACGAACCCGTTCCGGATGCTCCAGAAGGAACGCATCCCGAACCTGCCGCTTTACGAGGCCGTCACCCGGACCACCGTTCCGCAGCCGAGTGGGGCCCCTGACACGCCTGCCGAGATCGAGTGTGACAAGGGATGCGACCGCGGCTACATCGAGATCGACGACCGCGTAGCCCCCTGCGACTGCCTCCCCCAGCGGCAAGCCGCCGCCATCTGACCCCGCACGCACCGCGGCGGCCGGTAACTCCCTCGCCAGGGCCGGCCGCCGCACAGAACCCGAAGGGCTCACACCATGAGTATCCCCGCACAGACCACCGATGTCCCCCCTGCCGACATGTGGGAGGACGACCAGCGCAACACGCGGACGTTCGAGCGCATCCCTCCGCAGGACCTCGACGCGGAGCAGTCCGTCCTGGGCGGCATGCTGCTCTCCAAGGACGCCATCGGCGTCGTCGTCGACATCCTGGGCAAGCCGCGCCCCAAGGTCTTCTACAAGCCCGCGCATGAGCTGATCTATCAGGTCGTCTTCGAGATGTGGGCCGACGGCCACCCGGCCGATCCCGTCACCGTGGGCGCCGAGGTCACCCAGCGCGGGCAGGCCGCCCGGATCGGCAGCGTCGGCTACCTGCACACCCTCGTGCAGACCGTGCCGACCGCCGCGAACGCCGGCTACTACGCCGAGATCGTGCTGGAGCGCGCGAAACGGCGCAGCGCCATCGAGGTGGCCACGGAGGTCGTCCAGCACGGCTACTCCGACGACCTCGACACCGACGCGCTCATCGACAAAGGCCTGGCCGGCATGCAGGACCTCACCGCGGCCACGATGGATGCTCCGAAGCGATCCGTGGCCGACCGGTGGCAGGACTTCCTGGACGACCTGGAGAGCGGCCCCGACGACAGCGTCATCGACAGCCCGTACAAGGACCTCAACGAGATCCTCCCCATCGAGGCGGGAGACGTCATCACGATCGGCGCAGAGACGTCCGGCGGTAAGTCCCTCGTGGCGCTCCAGTGGGCTGCCCACGTTGCGATGAAGCTGGGCAAGCCGACGCTGGTGTTCTCCATGGAGATGAACGCCAGGGTGCTGATGGCTCGCCTTACGGCCTGCACGGCCAAGGTCGACCTGGGCCGGCTGATCCGCAGGGAACTCACCGAAGACGACTGGCAGAAGATCGCCCGCGTGTCGGACCAGATGGCCAACACCCACAACTTCATCCTCGAGGACGACGGCTCGGTCACGCTCAACACGATCCGCGCCCGCGCTCGCTGGATGGCTTCCCAGGGGATGCCCGTCGGGCTGATCGTCGTGGACTACCTCCAGTTGATGGAGGCCGAGGGCAGCAGCTACAAGGGCAACCGGACTCAGGAGGTGTCCGACATCTCGCGCGGGCTGAAGCGGATCGCGATGGACTTCGACGTGCCGGTCATCTCCCTGGCTCAGTTCAACCGCGAGGCCAAGGACCGCAAGCCGCAGGTGACGGACTTCAAGGAGTCCTCCAGCATCGAGCAGGACTCCAGCGCCATCCTGCTGATGTACTCCCCTCGCAACGAGGAGGGCGAGGTCATCGCCCCGGACGAGGTAACGATGATCGTGGCGAAGAACCGCAACGGCATCCGTAACCGCGAGATCAAGCTCATCAAGCGTGCGCACTACGCGCGGCTGGACAACTACGCGCAGGCCTGATCCCGGCCGCGCAACGGGCCCGCACCGGCACCCCCGGGCGGGCCCGTTTCGTGTTCCCGCTGCTCACGACCCGTGGGGGATGAGCGAGGGGAACACCTCGGCAGATCTGTGCCAACCTTGAATCAAGGCGCGGGGCCTTACACGAAAGGGATCTCCTGATGGAGTCTCAAGTGAGCGCCACGGCCCGGCGCATCGCCCGCTTCTGGGCCGACGGCCACCAGCGATCTGACGCCGCGATCCGCGGCTACGCCCGACAGGTCCAGGACCACCTCGACCACCAGGCCGACGAGGACCACCTCCGGCGGCTCGCCGCATGGATGAGCCTGGAGCAGCCGGCCCTGCTCGACCTCGACATGGCGATGCGCATGTCCGGCGCACCCCGCCCCGAGATCGTGGCCCGCTCCGGGCACCCCTGCCAGTGCCGCGGCGGGTCCGCCCGACGAGGTGGAGCCCCGGCGCCGTCCCTGGTCCGCCAGCTCATCCGCAGCCCCTACACCCGCGCAGCCTGACCACCGTGCCTTCCCGGAACGGAGCACCCACGTGAACGCCTGCACGATCTGCGGCTACGCCCTCCACGGCGCCCGCGCCCTGTGGACCTGCTGCCAGCGCTGCCAGGACCGCATCACCAGCCTGCTCGGAGACATCGAGCAGATGTGGCCGCGCCTCGCCGACGCCCTGGAGCCGATCCGCGGGCACTCCGGTCCGCGCGTCTCCGGCACCGCCGCGCCGGCCTCCCCGGTCGCCGACCGCATCCTGGCCCTGTACGGGCCCCTCGGTGTCCCGACCCGCCTGTACCACCAGTACGCCGCCCTCGCCCTCGCCCGCCGCATACAGCCCGCGAGTCTCCCGCCCGGCGAGGACCACCGCGTCCGCCTCGCCCTGTACGGCATCCGCAAACACCTGCCCTGGGCGGTGCAAGGCGTGGACCTGTCCGAACTGCCCTACGCGCTGGACCGCATCGCGCGGGACCTCACCGGCGTCACCGGCGGCACCGACTCCCCGGCCGTGCCCTGCCCGGCGGAGCTCCCCGACGACGCCGGCCGCTGCACCGGACGGATGCGCTACGACCGGGACCGGTCCACCGCCTACTGCCGCGCCTGCCGCACCGAGCTGATGCCGGGGGAGTGGCTGGAGGTGTGGGTGAAGCTCGGGCAGCCCGCCTGACCCCAGGCATGACGAAGGCCCCGCACCCTCTGCGTCGCCCCCGACGAAGGATGCGGGGCCTGTCTGCGCCCCCGCGCCCGGCTATGCGTCCATCATCCCGCAGGCCGGCCACCTCGTTGCCCCCGCCACTGGGTCACCAGACAGCTAGCTGGCAAACTCACTAGCCCGCTCGCCAGCAAGCTGCGACAGCCAGCGAGCGGACAAGCCAGCAAGCCAGCTAACCCCCAGGAGAACCACATGGCACACCGCGTAGCCGTGGCCAACAACAAGGGCGGAGTCGGGAAAACCACCACCGTCGTCCGCCTCGCCGAAGGCCTCGCCAAAGCCGGGCACCGCGTCCTGGTCGTCGACATGGACCCCCAGGGCAACGCCTCCCGCCGCCTCGGATGGGCCTACAACCCGGACGCCCCCCAGCTCACCATCAGCGAAGCCATCCAGGCCGACCGGGAAGGCTCCGTCGCCCAAGTCGTCCAGCCGATCGGCTGGGATGTTGACTACGCCTCCCGCATCGCTCTCGCCCCCGCCCGCCTCGAGCTGGAGAACCGGATGAGCGAGGCCGGCATCGTCGGCGCCTGGCGCCGGCTGACCAAAGCCCTCGAAGGAGCCGACGACCACTTCGCCTACACCCTCATCGACTGCCCGCCCTCGCTGTTCCACCTCACCCAGCTCGCCCTCGCGGCCGCCGACTCCGTCGTCATCGTCAGCGAACCCGAGTACGACTCCGTAGAGGCCGCCGTCCGTGTCCGCGACTTCATCCGCGCCCGCGCCGTCGAACTCGCCAACCCTGACCTCGCCCTCGCCGGCGTCATCGTCAACGCCAAGCAGAACCTCGCCTCCCACGCCGACCAGCTCGCCAGCATCCGCGAACTGTTCGGCTCCCTCGTGTGGGACCCGGTCGTACCCCACCGCTCGATCCTGGTGGACGCCGACGGAGACGAGATCCCCCTCACCGAGGTCCGGGGCGAGAAGGCCGGCGAGGTGCGCGCCGTCTATGAACTGCTGGCCCAGACGATGGCGAAGGCGGTGCCCGCGCCGTGACGTCCCGCCGGCCCCGCAAGACCGTGTCGGACAACAGCAACCCGGCGCTGACACCGAACGCGGACCGACTGCACGTCGGCGACATCGCTCCGGCCCCGCCGTCAGCGCCGCCGAAACCGGACAAGCCCAAGCGGGTGCCCTTCGGCTCCTACATCGACCCCGAGCTACAGAAGGAACTCCGAGTGGCGTGTGCGGTCGACGGCATCGAGATTCGGGACGCTCTGGACGCGGCTCTGCGGCTGTGGCTGGAGCAGCGGCAGGCCGGTTCACCAGAGGGTTAGCCAGCGAGCTGACAAGTCAGCAAGCCAGCAAAGGCAACTAGTCAGCTAGCTGGAAAGTCAGCTCGCTGGCTAGTAGGGTCATGAGTGCTGGCTAGCTGGCTAGCTGGACGTCTCACCGGCGTCCCTGGCTGCCCCGGTCCGACTGCGAAAAGCGGCGGGGTGGCCGGCCGGGAACCGCAGCGCCCGGCCGGCTTCGGCCTCACCCCCACGGCACCGCCCCCGATGGTTCTCGAAACCTCGGGGGCGACGCCGTTTCGTGCCGGGGAACCGCGACCGTCCATCGGGGGACACTCGCCGTGTACGCATCCCGCGCCGACCCGGAGGCACCCCCTCGTGAACCTGGCCGTCACCCTCGCCGTCCTCGCCGTCCTGTTCCTGGCCCTGCCGTGGCTGGCGATCGTGTTCAGGGCCTACTGCGACGCCGTGAACCGGTTCGTCACCCGCCGCCGCACGGCCAGGGGCGCGTGAGCCGCACCGCCCGTCAGAACAGCCCGACCGGCTCCGGCGCGGTGTCCGCAATTGCGGACACCGAAGGGTCACCGTCGGGGGAGACGAACAGCAGCAGCGCGCCCGCCGGCGCCTGAACCGGCTTCAGCGAACCCGGGCAGGACCGCAACTCGGGATCCCGGCCGCCCGCCGGATCATGGCGGTACACCAGACCCCGCCGGGTGACGGCGACGTCACGGGAACACACGGGGCACTCGGTCCGGGGAAGCGCAGCCATGGGGAGCAGTCTGCCCGACCGTCAAGGCACTCGGATAAGATGCGATATCCGAGCCTGTTGGGGCCCTGTATCCGGCATATGACGGAGTGGAAGATGGACGACGAACCGTTGAGCGGTGAACTGCTCTCCGCAGCATCCCCGCAGGTGGGTGATCACCTTCCGGACGTCGTCGACCCCGCGGCCGCCGTCCTCGCCGCCCTCGACCAAGCCGCCTCGAAGTACCTCGCCGACAACCGCCCTCAGAAGACCAAGGACGGCTACAAACGCGACTGGGAGCTCTGGCTCGAGTTCCTCGACTGGCTGGAGCCCCGCCTCGGCAGACGGCCCGCCGACACCGACGTCACCAAGGGCACCATGGTGTCGTTCGTCGTCTGGCTGGACCAGGTGAAGAAGGCAGCCCCCAACTCCATCGACCGGCGCATCACGGGAGTCACCGTCACCGCCCGCCGCGAGCACGGCGTCACCGTGCCCAAGGAGGCCACCAAGGCCGCCCGCGAAGCGCTGAAGCCGATGAAGAAGGACCCCCAGCGAATCGCGCGCGGCCGCGGCAAGGCGAAGGCGGCCAACCCGGCTCAGATCCGGCAGATGAACACCGCGGAGCCCCAGCCGACCGCCACCCGCAAGAAGCACGTCCCCCCGGAGAACGCCCTGTTGCGCGACCGCGCCCTCGCCGCCATGGCGTTCGCGATCGGCGGCCGCGCCTCCGAGGTGTCCGAGCTCACCGTCGACGGCATCAAGCTCGAGGGGGAGGGCCTGGTCGTCTCCGTTCCCTCGGTGAAGGACCGCCCGGCCCGAGACGTGCCCGTCGCGTTCGGCCAGCACGCCGCCACCTGCCCCGTGCGCCTCTGGCTTGCCTGGAAGGAAGTCCTCGGACGCACCACCGGCCCGGCGTTCGTCCCCGTCAACGAGGCCGGCCGCCTCGGGGAGCGCCGCCTGTCCCCGGACGGCTGCCGCATCGCCATCACCCGCGCCGCCCAACGTGCCGGGATCGACACCCGCCTGACCGTCCACAGCATGCGCCGCGGCCTGGTCACCACCGGCCGCAAGGAGAAGAAGCGCGTGGAGAAGCTGCGCGCCCAGACCGGCCACGCCGCCAACTCTCCCGTCTTCTGGGAGTACGTCGAAGAGGGCGAGATGTGGGAGGACGCCGCCACCGACGGCATCGGCCTGTGACCGAAGTTCCGTAAAGATCAGCCCCCGAGAGGAACCCCCGATGCACAAGCGGCTCACCGACAAGCAGGCCCAGGCCGTCATCGACGGCGCCGAACTCATCAAGGCCCCCGACTGGCGCGAGTCGAGCACCTGGCACGTCGTCGACGCCGACGGCGCCGTCCTGGTCGTCGTCTCCCCGTCCTACGGCGGCACCGGCGCCTCCGGCCGCAACGGCTGGAAGCAGCACCTCGCCGCCCTCGGGCCGTCCGGCTCCCGTGACCGCTGGAAGACCCGCGAACAGGCTGCCGCCCACGGCCTCGGAGCCTGGAAGCGCTGGGCCACCGCCGCCCGTTGATCACCCGAACGGAGCGGGGGGAACACGCGGCCGAATGTTGATCACACTGGACATATGGCCCGACTGCTTCCTGCCGACCTCGCCGCCCGCGCCGCCGGCGTCAAGCCCGCGACCCTGCGCGACTGGCGGCGCCGCGGACTCATCACCCCCGCCGGCGGCACCGAACGGAACCCCCTGTACGCCCTCGAGGACATCCACGCCGCGCGACAGGCCCCCAAGCCCCGACGGCAGTCCCAACAGGCTGCCTGACCTGCATCGTTGCGGGGCCACGATCCAAGGGCCACGATCACGCGCAGGTAGAACAACTCTGCCCAAATGGCCCGGAGCCCCGTTCTCACACCCCGCCGACAACGGGGTTCCGTCATCTGCGGCCCGCCGGCGCATCCCCCCGCGCCGCGGGCCGTCCGCGTTCACGAGCCCCGCCTGTCCGGGAAGCAGCCGCGAGCGGCACGTGAACCCTGGCCCCTGCCTCGGAGCCGACACCGAGGCAGGGGCCGACCACTTCCCACCGACTTCCCGGCCTCCACCAAGGAGCCCCGCATGGCCACGCTCACCACCCGCGAACTCCGGGTCATCGCCGCCATCGTCGACGGCCTCAACAACGCCCGCACCAGCAACGCCCGCCTGGGCGTGCCCACCACTCCCGACGTGTTCCCCGCACGCTTCCCCAACGGCTTCATCGCCGTACTCCGCTGGACGGAGGGCGTACACAGCGACGACCCCAAGCGGCAACGCTTCATCGAGCGATGCGCACGCCACCGTGAGGGCTACGTCCTCGACCTCGACACCCCCGCCGTCGTCGCCGACGCCATCCCCCTCCAGGACCCGCAGGGCGCCAAGCGCCAGACCCGCCGCCGCGGCCGCGTGGAGATCCGCATGGAAGGCCAGCAGGGAGACATCACCGAGTACCTGAACGGACTCCCCCGACAGACACGCGGCGGCACGGCATGATGTCCCCCTCACCAGCAATCCCAGGGGGGACCATGCGCACCCGCACCACCATCGGCATCCTCGCCGTGCTCGCCGTCACGCTCACCGCATGCAGCAGTAGCGACAGCAGCGACCAGGCCGACCACAAGCCCAGCAAGCTCACGCCTGAACAGAACGCCAGCATCGACGCCGCCAACGGAATCCCGCCCGAGCCCAAGCCCGCCGCCCGCGCCGCCTACATCGCCGACCTCGACGCCATCCACAAGGACATCGTCCACGGCAAACCCGACAAAGCCATCGACCGCGGGCGCAACCAGTGCAGCAGCATCAAGCAAGGGCAGGACCGGGCCAAGCTGATCGAGACCACGAACTTCCGGTTCAGCAGCCCAGACCACCCCAACGGGCACGGCACGGACATCGCCGAGCAGATCCTGGACGTCGTCCACAAGAGGCTCTGCCCCGACTTCTGACCCACACCACCCAGGCCCGGCCAGTGCACACCAACACGGCCGGGTCTCGGCATGTTCAGGGAGATGATGATGCGCCTCAACGCCGAGAGGGCCGTCAGGCAGATCGAGCGCAGGGACGCACGAGGCGCCGAGCAGTACCGCGCCGAACTCAAGTACTTCCACTACAGGCCCCGCGTCGTCCTCAGCACACCGCACGAGGACTACTACCAGGGCACGCACACGTTGTCCGCACTACCTGGCGCATCCGCCTACCCGTGGCCTCATGCCCACACGTAAGGCCATGCAGGTCTGCCCGACACCAGGCTGCCCCACGCTCACCCCGAGCGGACGATGCCCAGCCTGTGAAGCCAAGGCCAGAGCAGACCGACCACGGCACAAGGACGCAGGACGAGGAGCAGCCTGGCGCAAGGCCAGTGCCGACTACCTGCTCACCCATCCGTACTGCATGTGCGACGAGTGCTCGCTCCTTCCTCCCCTCCAGCGTGACCGAGCAACCGAGGTCGACCACATCGACGGACTCGGACCACTCGGACCCCGAGGCTTCGACCCCACCAACTGGCAAGCCATGAGCAAGCGCCACCACAGTCGCAAGACAGCGCGCGAGACATGGGGCCACGCGTAACTGACCGTGAGCGACCCAGGGGGGTGACCCCCAGCCGGCCCGGGGGGAAG
>Ga0247829_10000027_pt1 | contig 35897 bp, 40 predicted proteins | sample 12C_Control_Day4_FD_207765 | JGI IMG/M metagenome (GOLD analysis project Ga0247829, IMG submission 207765) | Soil microbial communities from agricultural site in Penn Yan, New York, United States - 12C_Control_Day4 | ecosystem: Environmental > Terrestrial > Soil > Agricultural land | place... | reverse complement strand
CTCGACCAGCAGCTGGTCGGCGCACAGGTCGAGCGAGACGATGCGGCGCGGCTTCTCCGCCGGCTGAGCCGGAGATTGCGCGGCGACCGACCCGCATTGAGCCCATGCCAATGCCGCAGCCGCCAGCGCCATCGCCGCCAGCGGCTGCCGCAACGCTCTGGAGACGTTTGCTACTTCAACCTCCGGGGATCCTCGACGCCGCCGAGCGTCAGCTTGACGCCCGCATAGGCCGCAATCGGGGGCGCATCATAGCCGTAGACCTCTTGATAGTGCCGATCGAGCAGGTTCTCAACGCGCCCGAACACCTCCACGGCCGGAGTGATCTTGTAGGAGGCCGTGGCGTTGAGCAGCCAGTAGGCGTCGAGCGCCACGCGCTCGGTCGGGAAGAAGAACGGCATCCGGAACGCGATGTCCTCCTGGCGGCCGTTGTAGATGGCACCGATGGTGGCGGTGCCGCGCCCACCCATGAAGTCGTATGCGAGGTCCACCTTGCCCGCATGCGGTGGCCGCCGCAGCTCGCGCTCGCCGTCGGGGTTGCGCGCGTCCGTGTAGGTGTAGGCGCCGCCGAGCGTGATCTCGCGCGTGAGCTTGAAGCGGGCCGCCACCTCGACACCCTCGCGCGTGCTCTCGCCCGGCAGGTTGACCGACGTGAACGTACCCGGACGCGGCCCCGGCGCGGTGCCGTTGATCTTGTTGGTGAGGTCGGAGTTGAAATAGGTCACGTCCAGGATCGCCACCCCCTTGAAGAACGTGAACTCGACGCCGGCGTCCCAGCCGAAGCTCTCCTCCGGCGTCAGCGCGGCGTTCGGCACGAAGAAGGGGCTCGTCCCGAACTGCTCGTACATGGTGGGCAGCTTCACGGCCGTGCCGACGCTGGCGTGCGGCCGCATGTAGAGCTCCTTGAGCACCAGCGAGGCCGCTGCCCGCCAGGTCGTGAAGTCCTGGAAATTGTCGTTGTCGTCCCGGCGGATGCCCGCGGTCAGGAACAGGCGGTCGGCGAAGTCGCCGCGCCATTCCCCCGTGTAGGCCATGCGCCCGCGCGCGCGCTCCAATCCATCGGCGAAGTCGCCGAACGGCGTGAAGCGCTCGTCCTCCATCTCGACCCGGCCGGTGAACGCATGCTTCATCCACAGCGCCGGCATGTTCAGGCGATAGGTGGCGAGGTAGGCGTACTTCTCCGCCTCGCTGATGTTGCGGCTGAAGCTTGCGAAGAAGGAGCGGTCGGTGTCGGCGGTGGTCGTGCTGTTGTGGTTGATGCGGAGCTCGTGGGTCAGCGCGCCGCCGAGCATGTCCCAGCGCAGGTTGCCGCCCGCCAGAAACACCCGGTGATCGAGCGTGGAGCGGTCGTCGATGGCGGTGGCGAGCGTGCCGGCCGGTCCGCCGAAGCCGTCGCGGTCGGCCTGCTTGTCGCTCTTGCGCACCGTGAAGTCGAGCGTGACGCCCGGCAGCAGCGTCGCGCCCGCCCGCATCGTGAAGGTGCCCAGGCGCGAGCCGTCGTCCTCGTCGCCGACCGGGGCGATGTTGTAGCCCGCGGTCTCGCGCACCTGGTAGGACACCGACAGATGCGCCTTGTCGTTGCCGACCGCGACGCGGCCGGCGACGTCCGTGGTCCCCATCGAGCCGCCCTCGGTCCGCACCGTGAGGGTCAGCGGCCCCTGCCCGCGCCGCGTGATGATGTTGATCACGCCGCCCACCGCATTGGAGCCGTAGAGGCCGCTCATGGGCCCGCGAATGATCTCGATGCGCTCGATGTCGTCGGCGGAGAGATTGGAGAAGTCGAACTCGCCGTCGGCCGTGTTGTTGGCCTCGATGCCGTCGATCAGGACCAGCGTGTGGTTGCCCTCGGCGCCGCGGATGCGCACCTGCGTGATATTGCCGAAACCGCCGCTGCGGCCCACCGAGACGCCGGGCAGGCTGCGCAGCGCCTCGGCCGCGTAGCGGATCTGCCGCGCGCGCAGCTCCTCGCCGGTGATGACCGTCACCGCGTTGCCGACCGTGTAGGCGGGAACGCCGGCGATTGCGCTCTGCTCGGTGGAGAGTGCGGTGGTCTCGCCGGGAGCGGCCGCCGGGGCCTGGCTCGGCGCCGCCGGGGCGGGCCGCGGGGGTGGAGCCTCGAGCGTGGCCCCCTGCACGGTGATGCCCGGCAGCGCGATCGGCTGCTGGGCGAGCGCTGGCAGGGACAGGACAGGCAGGCCGGTAAGGCCTGCTGCAAGCATGTAGGACTGCAACGACGACGAACGCATGACGCCTCTCCAAGGGTTGGAGCGGAGCGATCGCGTCGGACTTGTCTAAGGGAAGCGGACGAGCAGCCGGAGCCGGCGCGCGCTTTCGCGCCCGGCGATCCGTCTAGGCTGATCCTCTGATACCTCCTGCGGACACGACCGGCACGACCCCACGCTCGAACATGAGCCGTCGCCACTACGGGTGTCCGCTCAACCGCACGCCCCGCGCGGATGATGGGCGACTGGTGCCGGCAGGTCTCCTGGCTCACGGCTGATGCGCGTTGCGCCCGCCTTCCCGCCGGTTGCCCGGCAGTGGCATGTGGGCGACGCTCGCCGCTTACAGTTGCGGGGGCAGCCGCAGCTTTGAGGCCTCGCCCGAAGGCTTACCTCGCACCGCGTTCCCTTTTCACCCGCTGCGACCCTCGCGAGCCGCAACAGGAACCGTCACGCGCCCTCATCGAAGCGGCGCAGGCGGGAGGTTGTCAACAGATTACGAAGGGAGCGAATTCGATCTCGCTTGCATGCTGGCGCGCCGGCCACGCTCACGCTTCGCGCCGAGGCCACTTAGAAGCAGAACACGCGCTGCGAGAAGGCCGAGAGGTCGAGCAGCAGCGCCTCGCCGCGCACCGCGACGAGATAGAGCGCGCCGGCGAGCAGCAAGCCGACACCGGCAAGCAATGCGCGGCGCACGCCCGCCGGCATCAGCGGCCGTCCGGCGTCCCGTTCGCCAATCTCGGTATCGGTCTGCATGCTCCTCACGCGGGCTTCGCTTCCAGCAGCTCCAGCCGCGCCACGGGGCGCTCCTTGATCGGCCAGTGGATCGCGGCGGCGAACAGGCCGAGCGCGATCGAGACCCACCACATCATATCGTACGACTTGGTGGCGTCGTAAAGATAGCCGGCAAGCCACAATCCGCTGAACGAGCCCAGCTGATGCGACAGGAAGACGACGCCGAACAGCATCGTCATCCACCGGGTGCCGAAGAACACCGCCACCAGGCCCGAGGTCAGCGGCACCGTCGACAGCCAGAGCAGCCCGAGCAGGATGCTGAGGCCGATCACGACCGCCGGCGTAATAGGCAGGAACAGCAGCCCCAGGAACACGAAGCAGCGGCCGAAGTAGATGAGGCTCAGGCCCCGCCGCTTCTCGATGAAGCGCCCTGACTGTCCTGCGATATACGTGCCGACGAGATTGGCGAGGCCGACCATGGTCAGCGCGATGACGCCGACGCTGGCGTCGAGCCCGTGGTCGGCCACGAAGCCCGGCAAGTGGACGCTGTAGAAGGCGACGTGGAAGCCGCACACGAAGAAGCCGATGGTCAGCAGCAGATAGCTCGGGTGCGTGAATGCCTCGACGAATGCCCCTCCCAGCGACTGCGTGTCCACCATGCCGGAACCCGCGTTGGGCTTGCCGGCGAGCGTCCAGGCGAGCGGCAGCACAAGCGCCGTCGTCGCCAGCAGCATGAGCAAGCTCGCCTGCCAGCCATAGAACTCCATCAGCAGGTGCGTGTAGGGAAACGCCACGAACCCGCCGATGCCTGAGGCCATGCCGAGCGAGGCGATGGCGCTGGTGCGCTTGTCGGGGGGCGCGGCGCGTGCCACCGCGCCCACGAGCGAGGTCACGCCGGTGCCGCTGACGCCGATGCCCAACAGCACGCCGCTCATCAGGAGATCGAAGCCCGACTGGGCCGCGTACATCATGTACATGCCCGCCATCGTGGCGACGGTGCCGCCGACGACCACGCGTCCCGCGCCGTAGCGGTCGGCGACGATGCCGGCGAACACGGCGCCCAGCCCCCACACCAGGTTCGCCATCGCCATGGCCGTGGAGAACGGCTCGCGGCCGATGCCGAGGTCCTTGGTCATGGGCGTGAGGTAGAGGCCCATCACCTGCCGGATGCCCATGGCGATGCCGACGATCAGGCCGGCGCACAGGATGACGACCCAAAGGGGCCGGGTCGCCGCGGGCGCCGGCGGCGCAACTTTCTGCATTGTCGCGATTCCTCGAGGTTTCCGGGAGGAGTACTACAGTTGAGGCGTTCGCGAGCGCGAATATTTCTCACGGCTCTCATGACCTTTCGTCATGCCAGGGCCGCCCGCCGCAATGCTCGCCGCTCCAGCTCCACGATCTCGCCGCTGTCCGTTTCCAGCCCGCGGCCGATCAGCTCGATGGACCAGGGCGGCCCCTCGATGCGGTAGAGATTGTAGCGGGCGAGCGGCTCGGCCTTGTGGGGGCGCGAGAGAGACGCCGACGGTGCCCCCACAACCGGCGTCGCCGTCGGCCCCGTGCCGCACCAGGCCAGCATGTTGTGGTGGTTGTGGCCGTGCACGACGAGTTCGGCTCCGTGCCGTGCGAGAATCCGCTCGAGCTCGACGGCGTCGCGCAGGCCGCGCAGGCGCTTGGCTTGGCCCGGCAGCGGCGGGTGATGGATCAGCACCAGGCGGAAGTGGCCCGCGCGGCCCAGGCGCTCGAGCACCTTGTCGAGACGGGCAAGCTGCTCGGCGCCGACCCGCCCCGACGCCACCAGCGGTAGCGTCGTGACCGCCGAGTTGACGCCGACGATCGCCACTGCCCCGAGCATGCGCACGAAGGGGAACTCGCCCCCGCCGGCATGCTCGGCGCCCTGCGCGCAGGAGGCCATGTAAGCCGACCATCGCGCCGTGCCCGGGTCCCTGCCCAGTCGCGAATAGATGTCGTGGTTGCCGGGAATGACGCTCACCGCGTGCGCCGCGCCCAGGCTCTCGACCCAGGCCAGCGCATTGATGTGCTCCTGCGGCAGGCCGATGTTGACGAGATCGCCCGTCACGGCGATGTGGTCGGGCGCCTGCGTCATGAGGTCGGCGACGATGCGGTCCAGCACCTCGCGCTGGTAGGCGTCGCGGCGGTTGCGCAGCCAGTTGGCGTAGCCGAGCAGCCGCTTGACGTTCCAATAGCGCGGGCTGAAGCCGGCGATTGGGCCCAGGTGCACGTCCGTCAGGTGCGCGATGGTGATTTGCGTTTTCATGCCTCGCGCCTCACTAGCGACTTTGCGCGAGCTTGCCAAACGCCCCCGGGCGGCTGAAAGGAGGGGGCGATCGCGCGCCGGAGAGGCAGATGGTCAGGCCAGTACTCAGGCCAGTGCTCAGCCCAGTGGTTAGGCCAAATGGTTAGAAATGTCGTCCTGGTCAAGACGCTGCAGCGCTACTGGCGCCTGACGCGCGGCCTGACCATGGGCGTGCAGGCGCTTGTGCTCGATGGCGAGCAGCGCGTGCTGCTGGTGCGGCACGGCTACCAGCCGGGCTGGCATTTCCCGGGCGGCGGCTTGGAGAAGGGGGAGACCGTGGCCACCGCATTGGTGCGCGAGCTGCAGGAGGAGGCCGGCATAGCCCTGTCGGTGCCGCCGCAACTCTTCGGCGTCTACGCCAATTTCCGCAACTTTCCGGGCGATCACATCGTCCTCTTCGTCGCCCGCAAGTGGCGCCAGGACCGGGTGCCGCCGCCCAACGCCGAGATTCGCGAGCAGGGTTTCTTTGCCGCCGACGCATTGCCGCAGGGTGCGACCGACGCGTCGCGCCGCCGCATCGCCGAGGTTCTGGACGGAGTGTCGAGGAGCGAGACGTGGTGAGCCAGGATCGCAACATCATCATGCGTCAGGCTGGTCCTGAGGATTCGCGCGACATCCGCGACCTGCATGCGCGCGCCTTCGGCCCGGGCCGGTTTGCGCGCGCGGCCTATCGCGTGCGCGAGGGCACGCCGGAGTTCTCGCCGTTCTGCCGCGTGTGCCGGATCGACGGTCGGCTCGCCGCGGCCGTGCGTTTCACGCCCGTTCGGATCGGCGGCAAGGGCGGCGCACTCCTGCTCGGCCCGCTGGCGGTGGAGCCCGATTTCGCCAACCAGGGCTACGGGCGTGGGCTGGTCGGCAAGGCGCTGGAGGACGCGCGCGCCGCCGGCATCGCCATCGTGGTCCTGGTCGGCGACGAGCCCTACTACGCCCGCCTCGGCTTCAAGCGCGTGCCGCCGGGCCAGATCGTGCTGCCGGGGCCCGCCAACCCCGAGCGCATTCTCGCCGTGGAGCTGGCAGAGGGGGCGCTCGCCGGCTATTCCGGCCTTGTCGGTGCGGATCGTGATGCGTAGCGCGACCTCCCTCCCTTCACGCTACGTCCCGCCCGCTTTCTTCGAGGCATCGATCCATTTCTCGATCTGCACGGACGTTCCCGCCACGTAGCCCTGACCCTCGTAGAAGCCGAGCGCGCCTTCGTTGCCTTTGCGCACGAGCAGGTTGACCTTCCACACCCCGCGCGCCTCGAGCCAGGCTTCCGCCGCCGCGACCAGCGCAGCGCCGAGCCCGCGGCCCCGGCACGCCGGATCGACGCTCACGTAGTACATGGTGCCGCGATGACCGTCGTGGCCGACCATGGCACTGGCCACGATGCGCTCCCCGACGAGCCCTACCAGCACATCGGAGTTCACCTTGCCGCGCGCGAATGCCAGATCGGCCGCCGGGTCGTTCCAGGGCCGCGTCAGCCCGCACGCGTGCCACAAGGCGATGACGGCGGCTTCCTCCCCGTCCGCCATCGATCGCACCGTCAGCTCGTCGCCTGTCACGAGCCCGCCCCTCGGGACGCGTCGTCCGCAACCTTGCCGTACTCTGCCAGCAGCCATCGGCACACCGCCAGCGCCGAGACGGCACCCGCGAGCTGCGCCAGCACGAACGGCGCCACGTCCGCCGGCCGGATGCCCGCAAACGTATCGGAGAACGCGCGCGCCAGCGTCACGGCTGGATTGGCGAACGAGGTCGATGCCGTGAACCAGTAGGCCGCCGTGATGTAGAGCCCCACGGACGTCGCCACGGCCGCCGCGTTGGCGCGCAACGTGAGCAGGATGGTCACGACCAGCCCGAACGCCGCCACCCACTCGGCAAACCACTGCGCGGGGCCCGAGCGCGCCTTGGCCGAGACCTGCAGCACGTTCTCCTCGAACATGAGATGCGCCGCCATCACCCCGAGCACCGCTCCGACGACCTGCGCGCCGACATAGGCCAGCGCTTCGCCGCGCTCAATCTCGCCCCGCAACGCGAACACGGCCGTCACCGCCGGATTGAAATGCGCGCCCGAGATTGGACCCAGCATGGTGATGAGGACGACCAGCATCGCCCCTGTCGGCAGCGTGTTGCCGAGCAGTGCCAGGGCGACATTCCCGCCCGCCAGCCGCTCGCCCATGATGCCGGAGCCGATCACCGTGGCCAGCAGGAATGCCGAGCCCAACGCCTCCGCGCCGAGCCGCCGACCCAAAGACGAGCCCGCCATCGCTTCATGCCCTCTCTGAAGTCGCCGCGGCCTGGTCCTTGCCGATCGCATCGAGGTGGCGCTGCAGCGCCAGGCGGTCGATGGATGCGAGCGGCAGGTTGCAGAAGATGCTGATGCGCTGGTTGAGCATGCGGTGCGTGTCGGCGAACGCCAGCGCCCGCTCGGCCTCGCCGCCTTCCGCACGCGAGGGATCGGGTAGGCCCCAGTGTGCACTCATGGGCTGGCCCGGCCACACCGGGCAGACCTCTTCGGCGGCGTCGTCGCAGACGGTGAATACGAAATCGAGCGGCGGCGCATCGGGGGCCGCAAACTCCTGCCACGACTTGGAGCGCAGCCCCTCGGTCGGGTAGTTGAGGCGCTTGAGCAGCGCCAGCGCGAGCGGATGGATTGTTCCCCGCGGCTGGCTGCCGGCGCTGTGGGCGATGAACCTGCCCTTGCCCAGACGGTTCATCACGCATTCGGCGATCACGGAGCGGGCCGAATTGTGCGTGCACAGGAACAGGACGTGATAGGGACGGTCGCTCACTTGCGCGCTCCTTTGCTTGCTCCACAGACATCGACAGCCGCCGCGAAGGCTTGCCCGCACAGCTCCGGCCGGCCCTGGCAGCAGTCCTCGGTCAGATAGGCCAGCAGCCTGCGCATGCCCTCCACGTGCACCGCGTAGCGCACATAACGGCCGTCGCGCGTCGCGTGCAGCAGCCCCGCGCGATCCAGCTCCTTGAGGTGGAAGGACATATTGGTGGGCCCGATGCCGACGCGCTGGGCGATCTCGCCTGCCGGCATTCCTGTCGGCCCGCGCTTCACGAGCAGGCGGAAGATCCGCAGCCGGTGCTCATGCGCCAGCGCGGCCAGCCCAGCCACGATCTTGCTCTCGTTCATTCCGGCAATATTTCAAGACTTATTGTAATGTGCAAGTGACATGCGCCTGGGGTGTGGCTAGACCGCCCAGTAACCCTCAACCGCAGCCGCAGCCCTTGTCGCCGGCCGCCTTCGCATCGGCGTCCTGCCGGCAGCAGGCATCCGTCGCCACAGGTGCCGGCCCGCCGCAGCATCCCGCGCTCGCAGCGGCTCCGCCGGCGATCGGCGCGCTGCACACCCCGGTCTCCGGCAGCACCAGCTCGACGCGCTCGGCCGCGTCCCGGTCGCCGCCAATATCGGCCATGATCGAGCGCACCTGCTCGTAGCCCGTCATCATCAGGAACGTCGGCGCCCGCCCATAGGACTTCATGCCCGCCAGATAGAAGCCGGGCTCGGGCTGCGCCAGCTCGCGCGCGCCGTGCGGGCGCACGGTGCCGCAGCTGTGCAGGTTGGGGTCGATCAGCGGCGCCAGCGCCGGGGGGCATTCGAGCGCCGGGTCCAGCGCGATGCGCAGCTCGCGCAGGAACGACAGGTCCGGCCGGAATCCCGCAGCCACGATCAGCTCGTCGGCGATCACGTTGCGACCGCAGCATGCCGATCCCGCGCCGACGCGAACCCTGTCCTCGCCGCTCGTCGTGACATGGCTCGCGCGAAACCCGGTCTCGATGCGCACGCCGCCCTGGCGCACGATGCCGGCGAACTGCAAGCCCAGCTCCCCGCGCGCCGCCAGCTTGTCGTTGGCGCCGCCGCCGAACGATTTCTCCGGGTTGTCGCCCCGCAGGAGCCAGACGATCTGGGTTCCGGGCTCCGTCTCCTTGAGGCGGGCAAGATCGATGATGGTGCCGATTGCCGAATGCCCCGCCCCCAGCACGGCCACGGTCTTGCCGGCATAGCGCGTCCGTTCGGCACCGAGCACGTCGGGCATGCCGTAGGCGATGCTGCCGCCGTGCTCGGCCTCGCCGATGGCTTCGAGCCCGTTGGCCCCCGCGGGGTTGGGCGTGCCCCACGTGCCGGAGGCATCGATCACCGCGTCGGCGCGCAACACGCTCGGTCCCTTGCCGTTGCTGTAGCGGATCTCGAAGGGCGCCTTCTCCCGCCCCGCCGTCTTGGCCTTGTCGAGGCCCGCGCGCGAGATCGACGTGACGCGCGCGTCGGTGCGGACATGCGCGGCCAGCCGCGTCCGGGTCGCCAGCGGCTCCAGGTAGTGCGCCACCAGCTCGGCACCCGTCGGATAGTGATCGGGATCGGGGCTGTTCCACCCGGCCTCCAGCAGCAGGCCTTCGGACGCCTTGTCGACGTTGTAGCGCCAGGGCGAGAACATGCGCACATGGCCCCATTGCGCCACCGCATGGCCTACCGCCTCGCCCTGCTCCAGCACGATCGGCTCGATGCCCCGTCCAAGCGCGTGCGCCGCCGCAGCCAGCCCGGTCGGGCCGCCGCCGATGATGGCAACCGTCTTTGCCGCACTCGCGCTCATGTCTTGGATCCTTCCGGCTTCTTCGAGCCCGTGGACGAAATGCCTATGCCGCCGTATCGGCCGCTTGCCGGACCGCGGCACAATCGCCCTCGGTGCAGCACTCGGCCACCAGGAAGTCGAGCAGGCCGCGCATCACCTGGTAGTTGGCGCGGCAGATCAGCGTCGTGGCATCGCGCTCCTGCGTGAGGAGGCCGACGACGACGAGCGCCTTGATGTGATGGGAGAGCGTGGATGCCGGGATCGCCAGCCGGCTCTGCAGCTTGCCGACCGCCAGGCCCGGCGCGCCGGCCTTGACCAGCGCGCGATAGATGCGAAGCCGGGTCGGGTTGCCGAGCGCTTCCAGGCGGGCTGCTGCATCGCTGATCTTCATGGCGCACATGTAGTCCGCGCCGCGCCCGCCGTCAACTATATTTCTGGATTTATCGAAATAGCATCCTGGCGCGGCTAGGTCGCGGGCGTGCGGCCCTCGAGCACAGTCGCGAGCACGTCGGTGTCGATGTTGCCGCCGCTCAGGATCAGCCCGACGCGCTTGCCGGCCATCCGCCTGCGCTCCTTGAGCAGGGCCGCCAGCGGTGCCGCGCCCGCGCCCTCGGCGACGTTGTGGGTGGCGGTCCAGTATAGCCGGATCGCCTCGGCGATCTCGTCCTCCTCGACGCGCACGATGCGCGCCGCGCCCTTGGCGATGATCTCGATTGCGGCCGCGTGCGGCTCGCGGCAGGCCATGCCGTCGGCGAACGTGCGGGCCGAGTTGGTGGGCACCGGCCGGCCCGCCTCGAACGACAGCGCCACCGCCGGTGCCGCCGCGGCGACCACGCCGACGATCTCGGTCTTCAACCCCAGCAGGTCGCGCGCCGCGATCAGCCCGCAGATGCCGGAGCCCATGCCGATCGGCGCATAGACCGCGGCGAGATCGGGCACCGCGCGGTAAAGCTCCAGAGCGTAGGTGGCGACGCCTTTGACCAGTTGCGCGTCGAAGGAGGGCACGAAGTGGAGGCCTCGCTCCGCCGCGACCTGCCCCGCATACGCCTTGGCCTCGTCGAAGTCGCGGCCATGCACGACAAGCTCCGCACCGAAGCTCTCCATCGCCCTGTTCTTCTCGGCGCTGTTGCCGTGCGGGACCAGGATGGTGGCGGAGAGCCCCGCGCGCCGAGCGGCGAGCGCGATCGACTGGCCATGGTTCCCGCGCGTTGCCGTGATGACGCCTTCCACCTCCGGATGCGCCCGCTTCAGCCAATCCATGTAGGTGATGCCGCCGCGCACCTTGAAGGCGCCGATGGGCGAGTGGTTCTCGTGCTTGACCCACACTTGCGTGCCAGCCCGCTCTGCCAGCAGGGGCCATGCGTACTGCGGCGTCGGCGGCACGAGCGGCTGCACGAGACCGGCCGCCGCCTCGAGGTCGGCGAGCGAGAACAGGGATGGTGCCCCACGGGCCGCGGCCCGCGCCGGCCGGGGTCGCGGCTTAGCCGTTCTTGCGGACGTTATTCTTGCCTACGGCCTCGGGGAACACCCACATGGCGACAACTGCGAATACGCCGAAGCCGATCACGAACCAGAACAGATGCCCGTTGCCGATCGACCTCTCCCAGAAAGCGACCGCGACCGCCACCGCCAGCGCGATCGCCGACAATATCGTCTTGACGTCACTCGGCATGTGAGGCTCCGCGGCATCCCCCTCCCCCCTGCGGGGAGGGGTCAGGGGTGGGGGTGTCTCCCGACCCTAGTAGTTCCCCAGCGGCTGCGCCGAGGCAAGATCGGGCCGCTTGGGACGCCCGCGCAGGTTCTTCTTGAGGTGCGCCTCGCCGTAGCCGTTGAAGAGGTGCCCCAGCAGCCCGCGGTCGAGGTCCGACGTCCCGAACAGCCAGTCCGCAATCGGGAACGTCAGGTTCATGTTGGTCTCCATCATCAGCCGCGCGTTGTGGTGGGCGGTGTGATGGCGCCTCAGCGTGTTCACGAACGGGCAGTTGCGGACGAACCAGTTCTCCTCCACGTGGCAGCAGAAGTGCATGAACTCGTAGATCAGGTACATGCCCGTGGTCGTGCACATGAAGAGCCAGCCGACGTTGGGCGAGAACAGCCAGCCCAGGATCAGCCCACCCGGGATCGACATCAGGATGAAGACGACGAGCGCGTAGGGCGGGAACACGGTGACGCGCCAGTCCTTGTGGTCGCGGAAGCGCATCTCCTCGTCGGTGAAGAACTGGTGGTGGTTGAGGGTGTGGCGCTCGTAGATGGCGCGCAGGCCCTTGAACGGCACCGGCCGGTGCATGACGAAGCGATGCACAGCCCACTCGAACATGTTCGTGAACAGGAAGGTGATCGGCACCGTCAGCCACTCCCGCCACGTCACATCGTGGATGTGCTGCAGGTAGATGGTGAAGGCCGCCGCCCCCATCGCGTAGATGATGACGATGTGCAGGTAGCCGTCGTACCAGCCCATGATGCGGGACCGGTACTCCTGGCGAAATGCCTTCTGCCGCTCGGTGATCATCGCTCGCAACCTTCCCGTTGATCCTTGCCGCCGACCATCCAGCACCGTGGGCCGGCTACATCATGCCGCCCGCCGTTGCCTTGGGCCGCTCCTTGCTCCAGTCCTCCTCCTGCTGCAGGGCGAAGATGGATGTGTAGCCGCCGGACCAGTCGGGCGGCAGCATGCACGGGCGCGGGTCGTGGTAGGCCCAGCGCGCCGGCTTGCCGCGCACGATGGCGCCCATGTAGCGCGACTGCAGCGGGTTGTAGGTGTAGGGCATGGCGTTGGCCGCCGAGTAGACGTTGAGCAGCAGGGGCCGCGGAATCTCCGACCAGTTGGCCTTAGAGTAGTGCAGCGTGCGGCAGTTGTGAATGGTGACGGACCCCGCCGGTCCCTCGAGATAGACGACCTTGCCCATGTCGATCGCCGCCGCGTCGGCGGGTTTCATGCAGCCGACCCACTCGCCCTTGTCGTTGTACTGGTCGACGACGGGCCCGTTGTGGCTGCCGGGCAGCACGCCGAGCGGCCCCTGCTCTGCCGTCGACTCGTAGATGTAGGTGCCGGCCGTGCACGGACTATAGTTGGTGTGCGGCCAGAATGAGATGTCCTGGTGCCACTTCACCTCGTCGCCGCCCTTCGACCATTTGAAGTTGAGCTTGGAGTGGTGGAACTTGACGTCGGGCCCCACCAGGTCGGCGATGGCATCGGGCAGCGGCGAGTCGGGCGCCGACGCATACGCCCAGTACGTGGGATGGTGGTCGTTCATGCTGGACAGCCGGCGCAGCCGCGGGTTGTCGGCCGTGTGGCCCTTGTCGAGGTCCCACACCGCGTCCGACTTGGCGATACGGCGACTCTTGTCGACCATCTCGTCGGTGGTCTTGCGCAGCCGCTCGATCCAGCTGTCCGGCAGGAGCTTCTCCAGCAGCAGATAGCCGTTCTCGAAATAGAACTCGCGCTGCTTCTGGGTCAGGATCTTCGGCTCGATCGAGAGCACCTGTTCGGGTGTCATGCGCTCCTCCCCTGTGGCCGCATCTCGTAATATATCAGCAATCTATCACGACGCGGGCCGGGGTCAATTGCCGCCACCGCCTTTGCCGAATGTCCCCTGTCATCAGCGCCTTACGTCCGGGCGCGCCCGGCGCCATCCCGGCGCCGCGGGTGCGCGATCGCGCGCTAGCGGAGGAAGGCCGGGACCCACCCCCACCTCGCCCGACACGCGTTTCAGACCACCCGCTGTCGTGGTATGCTTCAACATGATCAAAGCTCTTGAACGCGCCATCGAGAAGATCAAGACGCTCTCCGAGCAGCGCCAGCAATACGCCGCCGAGGTGCTCGAAGAGATTGCGGAGCTCGGCGACGACGAGGTCTATCGACTCAGCGACGAAGAGCGCCGGCTTGTGCGCGAAGGCCTGGCCGAGCTCGACCGCGGCGAGATTGCCTCCGTGACCGAAGTGCGCGCAGTCTTCGACAAGTACCGTAAATGAGAGTCGTCTACGCTCCGCAGGCGCTGCGGGACGTAGATGACATTCTGGCGTACATTCACAAGCGCAGTCCCAGCGGGGCACACAATGTTTCGATTGCGATCGAACGCGAGGTAGAAGCCTGCGCCTCCAACCCTCGTGGCGGCGTGAAAACAGACGAAGCCGGGGTTTACCGGCGCCCACTGAGAAAATATCGCTATACGGTTTTCTACCGGTTCTTTCCAGATGCGGACGAGGTTGAAATCGCGCGGGTCGTGCGCGGCGCTCGCGTCAAGAACCTCGGTAGGTTGCCTCGGGACGACTGATGCTCGATGCGAGGCGACCTTACTGCGCCTTCCCTTCGATCTCCGTGACGGCCCGCTCGACGTCCGTGCCCGCGAGCACCCAGTCGTTGTCGAGATCGGCGACCACCCTCTTCATGAACGGTTCCGACAGCCGGATCGCGCGATCCCGATCGCCCAGCTGCTCGTAGAGGATGGCGAGCGCCAGCTGCTGCGGGCTCGCCCCCTCGTAGGTCCACTCGAAGCCCCACTTGGTGAACTGCTTGACCTCGTAGTGCTCGGGCAGCGGCTTGCCGTCGACCGTCACCACCAGGCCATCCATGTTGCGCTTGCCTTCGTAGGTCTTCACGGCTTCGCCTCCCGAATCATGCGTCCGGACATCCTCACCCGCCGGCAGCTCGCGCCCGCGCCACACCGCGCTGAGCACGCACATCGACACCTACCGTCGCCCGCGTGAACGTCTCCGTGTAGTCGATCAGCCGGTCGGAGGCCTCGCCCGCGCGCTTGGCGTCGCCGGCGGCGATGGCGCGCGCCTGCGCCGCGTGCAGTCGCGCGCACAGCGGCAGGTCGGCGGCGGCCTTGTAGTGCATGTACCAGAAGCGGCGCGAATGCCCGTGCAGGAAGCGCATGGCGCGCGCGGCGTAGTCGTTGTGCGCGGCCTCCGAGATCAGCACGTTGAGCTCGCGGTCCAGGCGCATGAAGGCGATGTCGTCGTTGCTCTTGGCGGCGCGATCCATGCCGTCGGCGATCTGGCGGAAGCTGGCGCGCTGCTCCTCGCTGGCGCGCTGGGCGCCGAGCCGCGCCAGCAGCCGCTCGATCTCGCGGCGCACCTCCAGCACCAGCAGCTGCTTCCTGGGATCGGTCTCTGCCACCAGGATGCCCTTGCGCGGCAGGATCGTCACGAGCCCCTCGCGGGCGAGCCGCTGCAGCGCCTCGCGGATCGGCGTGCGCCCGATGGCGAGGCCCTCTGCCAGCGCATACTCGGACAGGAACTCGCCGGGCTTGAGCCTGAGCGTGACGATCTGCTCTTCCAGCTGGCGATAGGCCTGCTCGGTCAGCGTCTGCGGATTGGCCGGACGCGCCGCCCGGCCTGATCGCGCTGCGGTCCTCTTGAGCGCTGCACTCCTCATTTGGGCTGCGGCCGGCCGATGCCGAAGAACCGGTCCCAGAGCGTGCCGCCGACGACGCGCCGCCCCACATAGAAGTAGGCGACGACGACCGCGAGCAGCAGCAGCGCCGGCCAGCCCTGCAGGTCGAAGCCGCCGGGCTCGAGGCCGCCGGTAGCCGCGCCGATCAGGTAGCCGCCGACCGAGAACACCATGATCCAATCGAGGATGGGAGCGAGGACCCGCTTCCACATCGGCGCTGCGGCGACCGGCTCCGTCATGGGGGGCCTCACACCTGCTTGCGCTTCGCCACCATCCTGGCGAACTTCTCGTACTCCTCCTCCTTGACCGTGTAGGAGTGGTCATCGTCGGGGAAAGAGCCCTCCTTCACCTCCTTGATGTACTGCTTGATGCCGCCAACTGCCACCTCGGTGAGCTTGGCGAAGCGCTTGGTGAACTTCGGCTTGAAGTCGGTGAACACGCCGAGGAGGTCGTGGCAGAGCAGGATCTGCCCGTCGGTGCCAACCCCCGCGCCGATGCCGATGGTGGGGATGGTGAGCTGCTCGGAGATCAGCTTGGCGATCTTCGCCGGCACCGCCTCGAACTCCAGCATGAAGCAGCCCGCGTCCTCGATGGCGAGCGCATCCTCCAGGATCTTCATGGCGGCGTCTGCCGTCCGCCCCTGGATCTTGAAGCCGCCGAACATGGCGATGGTGTGCGGCGTGAGCCCGATGTGCGACGCCGTTGGGATGCCGGCATCGACCAGCGCCTTGAGGATGTGCGCCTGCGATTTGCCGCCCTGCGGCTTGACGGCGTCGCAGCCCGCCTGCTGCATGAAGCGCGTGGCGTTGGTGAGCGCCCGGTCGACGGTGTTGTAGCTCTGGTAGGGCATGCATCCGAGCACGAAGGTGTTGGGCGCGCCGCGCCGGATCGCCTGCGCGTGCATCACCATCATGTCCATGGTCGCCGGGATCGTGGAGGGATGCCCGTGCGCGATCATGGCCAGGCTGTCGCCCACGACGCCCACGTCGACGCCCGCCATCTCCGCCCACTTGGCGGACGTGTAGTCCGGCACCGACATGTAGACCATCTTCTCGCCGGTCTTCTTGCTGTCGCGGATCTCGGTGATGGTGCGCTTCTCGCGCTTCTTCTCGACGGCCGCGTCCTTCGCCTCTGCCATGGCAATCCCTCCCCGGCGGCACTCGCGGCCGCACTGATATATCTCGAGTATGCTACCGAGGCGCCGGCGCGCAGGTCAAGCTTCAGCGCGCACCCGACCCGGCATGCTCTATCCGCGCGATGCGCTGCACGGCCTTGCTGCGCTCCGCCAGCCAGGCGTCGTGCTGGCTCTGCAGGTTGAGCCAGAACAGCGCGCTGTTGCCGAACGCGCGTCCGAGCCGCGCGGCGATATCTGCCGTCAGCCCGCGCTTCTCGTTGATGATGTCGTAGAGTGTCTGCCGCGACACACCCAGATGCGAGGCGAGCCGCGACAGCGGCATATCGATCGCCGGCAGCACGTCCTCCCGCAGGATCTCACCGGGATGCGCCGGCTTGAATGCAGGCAGCTTGGCAACATCCTCAGTCGCCATGATAGTCCTCCAAGTCCACTCTGACAGCAGCACCTTCCTCCCACTCGAAGGTGATGCGCCAATTGGCGCGAACGGTAACCGAGTAGGCTCCCCGTCTATCTCCCTTCAATGGATGGAATCTGTATTGAGGCAGAGCCATGTCCTCTGGTGCCGTGGCTGCGCTCAACGATGTGAGGATGCGCTCGATCTTCTTGATGTCTTGCGCCGGGAGGCCCTTGGCCCTGCCCGTGTTCCAATAGCGCTTCAGCGCCGCATTCTTGAACGTTCGGATCATATGTCACGTCAAGCATTACATGTCAAGTATTACATGACAGTCTGGAAGGCACGAAATCAACCCCGCACCAACACCACGCACAACCGTCGCGGCCCATGCGCGCCCATCACCAATTGCCCGCCGATGTCGGCCGTGCGCGACGGCCCCGACACGAAATTGACCGTGCGCGGCATGGCGCCCACCCCGAAGCGGGCGCGCACCTTCTCCCACGCCCCCTCGTAGCCGCCGACCAGGTCCTTGTCCTCGACCACGACGATGCTGGTCTCGGGCAGGAACGTGATGGTGACGGGATTGTCCGCCCCCGACGCCAGCACCAGCGTGCCCGTCTCGGCGACCGCCGCCGCCGCGTGGCTCAACCCCACCTCATCGTCGCCCGCAGCCGGGCCCCGCTTCCTCTCCAGCGCCGGCTCGCTCTTCCACGGCAGCGCCTCGAGATAGGCGTCGTTGCCCACGCGCACCCTGAGCGGCAGGTTGGTCGAGCGCAGATACCCCGCGACCGCCGCCGGCACCTCCGCCGCGCTCGCCGACTCGATCACCGTCGCCGACTGTCCCTCCAGGAACTTGCGGAACAGCCCGCGCAACTCCTCGCGCCCGCCCTTGGCCCGCTGCGGCACCAGCGGCGCCGGCGGCGCGCCGAGGCGCTTGGCGACGGCCGCGCGCCGCCCGTCGGAATTGTCGACGCCGAGGCCTTTGCGCACCCCGGAGATGATCGCGTCGCGGCCCGGACCGCGGGTTGAGTCGCCCGCGCTCATCGGGGCACCCCCGCCTTGGTGTCGGCCCACAGCGCCTGGAACGTGCGGCCCTGCGGCGCGGCGAGGTCGCGGTGCCGCGTCCAGCCGCCCGCCATCGGCAGCCAGCGGAAACCGCCGCGCCGCCGCCCGATAGCACCCAGCAGCGGCATCAGCACGCGCACCAGCGCGTGGTAGAGCCGCGGCCGCTTCGCCACGGCAGCCCAGGCCTTGAGCCCCGCCCGGTACATCAGCGGCGTATCGCCCGCGTCGTACTCCTCCTCCCGCCAGTGCCGCATCAGCCCCGGCAGTGGGATCTTCATCGGGCACACCTCCTCGCAGCGCCCGCAGAAGGTCGAGGCGTTGGGTAGGTGCTTGGCCGAGTGCACGCCGATCAGCGCCGGCGTCAGCACCGCGCCGATGGGACCGGGATAGACCCAGCCGTAGGCATGCCCGCCGATGGCGCCGTAGACCGGGCAGTGGTTCATGCACGCCCCGCAGCGGATGCAGCGCAGCACCTCCTGGAACTGGGTGCCGAGCAGCTCCGTGCGGCCGTTGTCGAGGATGACGATGTGGCAGGCCTCGGGCCCGTCCGGATCGCTGGCGCGCCGCGGCCCCGTCGAGAACGTCGTGTACGTCGAGATCTCCTGCCCCGTCGCCGAGCGCGCCAGCAGCCGGATCAGCGTGCCCACGTCCTCCAGGGTCGGCACCATCTTCTCGATGGAGGCGAGCACGATGTGCACCTTGGGCAGCGACTGCGTGAGGTCGCCGTTGCCCTCGTTGGTGACGATCACGGTCGAGCCGGTCTCCGCGATCATGAAGTTGGCACCCGTGATGCCGACGTCGGCGGCGAGGAACTTCTCGCGCAGGATCAGGCGCGCCTCCGCGACCAGCTGCGAGGGCTCGATCAGCTGCCGGTCCGCCGGCAGCTTGGTGTGCAGGCGGCGGAAGTCGGCCTCCACCTGGTCCTGGGTCAGATGAATGGCCGGCGCGATGATATGGCTCGGCGTCTCGTGGCGGATCTGGATCAGGTACTCGCCGAGGTCCGTCTCCGCCACCACGATGCCGTCCGCCTCCAGCGCGTCGTTGAGGCCGATCTCCTCCGAGATCATCGACTTGCCCTTGGTCACGACCCGCGCACGGGCGTCCCGGCAGATCTTGCGCACGATGTTGCGTGCGTCCTCCGCCGTCGGCGCGAAGTGCACCGTGCTGCCGGCCTCCGTCGCCTTCTTCTCGAACGCCTCGAGATAGAGATCGAGGTAGGCCAGCGTGTGGTCCTTGATCTCGCGGCCCTTGTCGCGCAGCGCCTCGAACTCCGGCAGGCCGGCGCGCGCGGCCCCGCGCCGGGCCGCCAGCCCGCGCGGCACCTCCGACAGCGCCCGCTGCAGCTGCTTGTCCTGCAGCGCGCCGCGCGCGTTCGCCTTGAAGGCCGGCGAGGTGATCGTGCTCATTGAGCGGCCTCCCCGATCGGCGGATCGCTCAACTCACCCGCCAGCACCTCCGCCACGTGGCGCACGGCGATCCTGCGTCCCTGCCGCGAGAGCTTGCCCGCCATGTTCATGAGGCAGCCGAGGTCACCCGCCAGCAGCATATCGGCACCGGTTGCCGCGACGTGCTGGGCCTTGCTCTCGACGATGGAGTTGGAGATCTCGGGGTACTTGATGGAGAAGGTGCCGCCGAAGCCGCAGCACACGTCGGCATCGACGAGATCGACCAGCTCCAGCCCCTTCACCGTGCGCAGGAGCTTCCTCGGCTGCTCGCGCACGCCGAGCTCCCTCAGACCCGAGCAGCTGTCGTGGTAGGTCGCCCGCGCCTCGAGCCTGGCATCGACCGAGGCGACACCGCGCACGTTGACCAGGAACGAGACCAGCTCGTGCACCTTGGCCGCGAACTTCTGGGTCCGCTCCTTCCAGGCGGGATCGCCCGCCAGCAGCTCGGGGTAATGCGCCTTCAGCATGCCCGCGCACGAGCCTGACGGTGCCACCACGTAGTCGTGACCCTCGAACGCGGCAATTGTCAGTCGCGCCAGCTCTCGCGCCGTCGCCTTGTCGCCGGAGTTGTAGGCGGGCTGGCCGCAGCAGGTCTGCTGCGTCGGCACATCGACGTCGCAGCCGGCATCGGTGATGAGCTTGACCGCGGCAAAGCCCACGGATGGCCGGAACAGGTCGACGAGACATGTAACGAACAGGCCGACGCGCGGCCGCTTTGCGGCTGGTCGTGGGGCCGACTGAGGCATGGGTTGGCGAAAGCTCCTCGGGCCCGGCGCGGAAGGTGCGCCTACTTGGAAAACTTCTTGAGGTAGGCGATCACGTCCTTGCGGTCCTGCGCGTCCTTGAGGCCCGCGAACGCCATCTTCGTACCCTTCATGAAGGTGAGCGGGTTCTCCAGATACTTGAACAGCACGTCCTCGGTCCACACCAGACCGCCGCCGCCCGCCGTCTTGTTGGCATCCGAATAGGCGAAGCCTTCGATGGTCCCGGCCTTGCGCCCGATGATGCCGTTGAGCAGGGGGCCGACCTTGTTCTTGGCGTCCGGGCCCACGTCATGGCAGGCGCGGCACTTCTTGAAGACCTCCGCCCCCTCCTCCGCATTGCCATCCTGTGCGGCAGCCGTGCCCGGAGCTCCGAGCACCAGGGCTGCCAGCGCCAGAGCCGTCAGAGAGGCATGGAGTCCACGACGCATTTGTCCCTGGTCCCGTTGTATCGTTTGCGGAGGCGTCACGAGGCTGGCAGACAGGCTATCAGGCCGGCGCCTGTTTCCCACGCGACCCATCGCAGCATCTCGCTGGGTCAATGGCGGTGCCGACAGATTCACGATATACCATGGCGCCCTGACAGATGGGCAAGATGCAAGCCCGCAACCGGCGCGAACCCGCAAGGAGCGATAGAGAGCCATGTCCCATGTGGCCCTGCCGGAGCCCGATGCCGCGATCGTGGCGCGGCGCGACACGATCGTGGAGGATTTGCGGCGGCTGATCGGCCCCGCCGCAGTGATCGGCGACGAGGACGGCCGCCGCGCCTACGAGACGGACGCGCTGACGGCCTACCGGCGCATGCCGCTCGCGGTCGTGCTGCCGGGCTCCACCGAGGAGGTCTCCCGCGTGCTCGCCTATTGCCACCAGAACAACATCAAGGTGGTGGCGCGCGGCGCCGGCACCTCGCTGTCGGGCGGGGCTTTGCCGACCGAGGACGCGGTGGTGGTCGGCGTGTCGCGCATGAGCCGCGTGCTCGAGGTCGACTACGTCAACCGCATCGCCCGGGTCGAGGTCGGCATCACCAATCTCGGCATCAGCGAGGCCGTCAAGGCGCGCGACTTCTTCTACGCCCCGGACCCCTCGAGCCAGCTCGCCTGCACGCTCGCCGGCAACATCGGCATGAACTCGGGCGGCGCCCATTGCCTCAAGTACGGCGTCACCACCAACAACGTTCTCGGCCTCAAGATGGTGCTGATGGACGGCGAGATCGTCGAGATCGGCGGCGCCCATCTCGATTCGCCGGGCTACGATCTGCTGGGCCTGGTGATCGGCTCGGAAGGACAGCTCGGCATCGCCACCGAGGCCACCGTGCGCATCCTGCGCGCGGCCGAAGGCGCGCGGCCCATGCTGCTCGGCTTCGATTCGAGCGAGGCGGCCGGCCAGTGCGTCTCCGCCATCATCGGCGCCGGCATCATCCCCGTCGCCATCGAGTTCATGGACCGCCCCGCCATCCACGTCTGCGAGGCGTTCGCCAAGGCCGGCTATCCCATGGAGGTGGAAGCCCTGCTGATCATCGAGGTGGAGGGCTCCAACGAGGAGATGACCGACCTGCTGGCCGTCATCACCGAGATCGCCAAGCCGTTCGCACCCAAGGCGATCCGCGTCAGCCAGAGCGCGGAGCAGAGCGCCGCCATCTGGAAGGGCCGCAAGGCCGCCTTCGGCGCCATCGGCCGCATCTCCGACTACTACTGCATGGACGGCGTCATCCCGCTCGGCAAGCTCGGCGAGGTTCTCGTCGCCATCGCCCACATTTGCGACAGGGCCGGCCTGCGCGTCGCCAACATCTTCCACGCCGGCGACGGCAACCTGCATCCCCTGATCCTCTACGACGCCAACAAGCCCGACGAGGCGGAGCGCGCCGAGCGGGCCGGCGCCGAGGTGCTCGAGCTGTGCGTTGCGGCCGGCGGCTGTTTGACCGGCGAGCACGGCGTCGGCATCGAGAAGCGCGACCTCATGCGCGTGCAGTTCAACGAGACCGACCTCACCCTGCAGATGCGCATCAAGACCGTGTTCGACCCCAAGTGGCTGCTGAATCCGGCCAAGGTGTTTCCGCTCGATGGCCGCACGGCCGCGGCGCTGGAAGCGGCGTGAGGAGGCGCAGGTGCTGACCAACATCCGCCCGGTCGATGAGCGCGAGTGCGCGCGCGTGCTCGCCGAGGCGACGGCCACCCACACGCCGATCACGGTGCTGGGCGGGGGCTCCAAGCAGCATGTCGGCCGGCCCATGAACACCGCGGCCAACATATCGACCAAAGGTCTGCGCGGCGTCACCCTCTACGAGCCCTCCGAGATGGTCATGTCGGCGCGGGCCGGCACGCCGCTCGAGCAGATCGAGGACGCGCTCGCCGCCCGCGGCCAGATGCTGGCCTTCGAGCCGATCGAGCTTGCCATGCTCAACGGCGGCGAGGCCAACCAGGGCACGGTCGCCGGCATGTTCGCCGCCAACCTGGCCGGCGCCCGCCGCATCCGCGTCGGCGCTCCCCGCGACCACCTGCTCGGCGTGCGCGGCGTCAACGGACGCGGCGAGATCTTCAAGTCCGGCGGCCGCGTCATGAAGAACGTCACCGGCTACGACCTGTGCCGCGGCCTGGCGGGCAGCTGGGGCACGCTGGCGGTCATGAGCGAGGTGACCTTCAAGGTGGTGCCGGCGCCCGAGGACACTGCCACCCTGATCCTGCTCGGCCTGCCCGACGAGATCGCCGTCGAGGTGCTGTGCGCGGCGATGGCGACGCCCTACGAGGTGTCGGGCGCCGTGCACCTGCAGCCGCAGATCGTGGCGCGCCTGTGGCACGAGGGGTTGCGGCGCCAGGGCCAGGCGCTCACCGCGCTCAGGATCGAGAACTTCGCCAAGTCGGTCGCCTACCGCAGCGGCAAGCTCAAGGATCACCTCAAGGCCTACGGCGAGATCCACGATCTCGACCGGGAGAACTCGCTGGCGTTCTGGGGCGAGCTGCGCCAGCTCTCGGTGCTGCAGGGCAGCGACGCCCCGCTCTGGCGCATCTCCACCCCGCCCAGCGCCGGCCCCAAGGTGGTCTCGGCCATCGCCGCCTACATGGAGAGCCGCGCCTTCTACGACTGGTCGGGCGGCCTCGTCTGGATCGAGGTGCTCTCCACAACCGACGCCGGCGCCGCCGACATCCGCCGCGTCATCGCCACCCACGGCGGCCACGCCACGCTGATCCGGGCCGAGCCGCAGGTGCGCTCGGCGGTGGAGGTGTTCCAGCCGCTGGAGGCGGGACTGCAGAAGCTCACCCGCAAGATCAAGGCAGCCTTCGACCCGGCCGGCATCCTCAATCCCGGCCGCATGTACGCCAACCACTGAAAGACAGCCCGGCCGCGCCCCATGCAGACCAACTTCACGCCAAAACAACTGCAGAACCCGCGGACCGCCGAGGTCGAGAAGATCCTGCGCCGCTGCGTGCACTGCGGCTTCTGCACCGCCACCTGCCCGACCTACGTCCTGCTCGGCGACGAGCGCGACAGCCCGCGCGGCCGCATCTACCTGATGAAGGAGATGTTCGAGCAGGGGAGCAAGGCGAGTCCGCAGGTGCAGCATCACGTCGACCGCTGCCTCTCCTGCCTCTCCTGCATGACCACATGCCCGAGCGGCGTCGACTACATGCATCTCGTCGACCACGCCCGCGCGCACATCGAGGACACGGCATCGCGCGGGCTGAGGGAACGGTTCGCGCGCGCCATGCTCGCCGCCACGGTCCCCTACCCCGAGCGCTTCCGCATGGCGCTGCGGCTCGCCCGCTTCGCCCGGCCGTTCACTGGTCTGTTGCGCCGCATGGGCCTCGTCGAGCTCGTCGCCATGCTCGATCTGGCGCCCGCGGGGCTGCTGCGCAGCGGCCATTTCGCGGGTCCCGGCACGGCGTCGACCAGCGCCGAGCGCAGGCGGCGCGTGATCCTGCTCGCCGGTTGCGCCCAGCAGGTGCTGCGGCCCGAGATCAACGACGCCACCATCCGCCTGCTGGCGCGCCGCGGCGTCGACGTCGAGGTGGCGCCGGGCGCCGGCTGCTGCGGGGCGCTCGTGCATCACATGGGCAAGGAGGCCGCCGGCGTCGCCATGGCCAGGCGCAACATCGACGCCTGGACCAAGGTGATCGAGAAGGGCGATCCCGTCGACGCCATCATCATCAACGCCTCGGGTTGCGGCACCACAGTCAAGGACTACGCCCATATGCTGGCGCGCGAGCCCAAGTACGCCGAGCGGGCCGCAAGAATCGCCGCCATGGCGCGCGACGTCACCGAGTTCATCGGCAGCTACGACATGGGGCCGCCCAAGCGCTGGTCGTCGCTGCGCGTCGCCTATCACTCGGCCTGCTCCATGCAGCATGGCCAGCGCATCTACGATGAGCCGCGCAAGCTCCTGCGCAACGCCGGCTTCACCGTGATGGAGGTCCCCGAGGGGCACCTGTGCTGCGGCTCGGCCGGCTCCTACAACATCCTGCAGCCCGCAATCGCCGCCGAGCTGCGCGATCGCAAGGTCGGCAACATCAAGTCCGTGCGTCCCGACGTGGTCGCCACCGGCAACATCGGCTGCCTCACGCAGCTCGCCGGCGGCATGGACATCCCCATCGCCCACACGGTGGAGCTGCTGGACTGGGCCTACGGCGGCCCCATGCCGCGCGGCCTCGAGGCCCTCGCCCGCCACGTTCACGACGTCCCCGAGCCCAAGCCGCTCGTCGCGGTGACGTGATATCGGCTGTGCGCTTTGAGATTGGAGCTGGCATTGGTCCGCAAGTCGCGCCGGCAAGGTGGGCCTCACCAAAAGCGGCTCGTTGGCAAGTGGCTGCAGTTTCTGTCGGTCGCTGGGGGCCTTGGCCTCATTGTATTTCTCTTCTTTCCCGCCGACAGGTCGACCACGGCAACGGGGTGGTGGTCGGTTGCTCAGACCGTCATATGCATCCTCGCTCTGGCAGGTACGGTCGTATTGCTGGCGTTTCTATTGGATCGAGGGGAACGCCACCTTGCCCCGAGCGGGGCAGAGGTCATGCGCAAGGACAAGCGCGCTCCGGTTCTGTACCTACGACCCTTCGAGGCGGAGACAGTTCTTACCGTGCAGGAGCGGGTGCTGGCGCGCATCATGGAAAGCGAGGTTGGTCCACTCGTCGCGGTTGGCAATCCGGGCGATAGACTGCCGCATCTTGGCGCCGCTCGCTTTTACGAGCGCGACTTCTCGGGAGACGGCCGTAACTGGCAGTTGTTCATGCGCGAGATGCTGCTGCGCGCGAGACTGGTTCTCATCGCTCCCGGGCGCACCGTGGGCCTTGCCTGGGAGATCGCGCAATGTCGAGAGGTGCTGGCCCCGCAGCGCCTCGTCGTGTTGATGCGCGGCTCCCCGAAGGCTTACAGCGCGTTCCGTGACATCGCGGCACAGGCGGGCCTCATGCTGCCGCAGATCAGCACAAGCGACTTCGGCTGGAGCGCGGAGAGCGATGTTGTCGGCCTCATTACATTTGGCTCGGATTGGAGTGCGAACCTCGCCGCGTTTCCCCCGCAGTCTCTGCTTGAGGACAATAGTGTGGAGGAGCAGGAGCGGCGGCTGCGTCGGGCCCTCGCGCCTACCATGGATCGATTGGGCGTCTTCATTCGGCAGACTTAGGCGATGCACGCGCCGGAGCGGTCGCCGATTGCCGGAATCGGTCTGACGTAGGCATGACGCGTGCGGCGGCCCGTCCCGTGGGCGGGCCGAGTGGGGACGAGACGATAAGGCCCTTGATCGCTTTTAGAATGAAAATCCCCGTGCCGGGACCTGCGTCGCTTCGTCAGAAACCAGGAGCGCAGCTGGCAAGCGGCATGGACATCCCCATTGCTCACACCGTGGAGCTGCTCGACTGGGCCTACGGCGGCCCCATGCCGCGCGGCCTCGAGGCCCTCGCCCGCCACGTTCACGACGTCCCCGAGCCCAAGCCGCTCGTTGCGGTGACGTAGACGCTGCTTCCATTGCGTTCCCGGAGGCCGAGCCCAGGCACGCAGTGCCAGGCGAAGGCCATCCGGGATCCAGCGGAAAGACCCCGGCTCTGCGCGCCCCGTGGGGGGCGCTCCGGCCGGGGACGCAACACGCCCATCGCCTCCACAAACTCACCAAGATTAAAGCATCCACAGGCCGTAGTTTGCCCGGACGCCGTAGCGTCACTACGTTTGGGGGTGGCTGGCTTGCCCCGGAGAACCCCCACATGCGCATCGGCGTGCCCAAGGAGATCAAGGTCCACGAGTATCGCGTGGGCATGACGCCCGCCAGTGCGCGCGAGGCGGTCGACCACGGCCACGCCGTCTTCGTCGAGCACAATGCCGCCGCGCGCCAGGGCCTCACCAACCAGGACTACGAGCGCGCCGGCGCCAAGATCGTCCCCACGGCCGCCGAGGTCTTCGCCACCGCCGACCTGATCGTCAAGGTCAAGGAGCCGCAGCCCGCCGAATGCGCCATGCTGCGCGCGGGCCAGACCCTCTTCACCTACCTGCACCTCGCGCCCGACCCCGAGCAGGCCAAATCCTTGATGGCCTCGGGCGTCACCGCCATCGCCTACGAGACGGTGACGAGCGCGCGCGGCGGCCTGCCGCTGCTGGCGCCGATGAGCGAGGTCGCCGGCCGCATGGCCATCCAGGCCGGCGCCCATTGCCTGGAGATGGAGCAGGGCGGACGCGGCATGCTGCTCGGCGGCGTGGCGGGCGTCGCACCTGCCAAGGTGGTGGTGCTCGGCGGCGGCGTCTCCGGCGTCAACGCCGCGCGCATGGCCATCGGCCTCGAGGCGCAGGTCACCGTGCTCGACATCAACGTCGACCGCCTCTACGCCATCGACCAGCAGTTCGGCGCCGCCGTCAACACCATCTTCTCCACGCGCCAGGCGGTCGAGGACTACGTGCTGGAGGCCGACCTCGTCATCGGCGCGGTGCTGGTGCCGGGCGCCGCCGCGCCCAAGCTGATCACGGAGAAGCTCGTCCGGGACATGAAGCGCGGTTCGGTTCTGGTCGACATCTCCATCGACCAGGGCGGCTGCTCGGAGACCTCGCGCCCCACCACTCACGCGCAGCCCACCTATGTCGTCGACGGCGTCGTGCACTACTGCGTCACCAACATGCCGGGCGCCGTGGCGCGCACCTCCACCTTCGCGCTCAACAACGCCACGCTGCCCTTCATCCTGGCGCTGGCCGACAAGGGCGTCGAAAGGGCGCTGACCGAGGATCCGCACCTGCTCGACGGCCTCAACGTCTACAGGGGCCACATCACGCACCCAGCCGTAGCCGCCGCGCTGGGCCTGCCGCTGGCCGATCCGCGCAAGCTTCTCGCGGGCTGACCGCGGCCGCGCTGCGACCGCCTCGGGCATCGCCAGCAGGATGTAAGGGTCAATCCTCGAACGGATCGCGCACCAGAATCGTGTCGGCGCGCTCGGGGCTGGTCGACAGCAGCGTCACCGGGCACTCGATCAGCTCCTCGATATGGCGCACATACTTGACCGCCTGCGCCGGCAGCTGGCCCCACGTGCGCGCGCCGCGTGTCGACTCCGACCAGCCTTCCAGCGTCTCGTAGATCGGCTTGACGCGCGCCTGCGCGTTAGTGCCGGCGGGCAGGCTGTCGATGCGTTGCCCGTCGAGCTCGTAGCCGATGCAGACCTTGATTGTATCGAAGCCGTCGAGCACATCGAGCTTGGTGAGCGCGATGCCGTCGATGCCCGACACCTTGATCACCTGGCGCAACAGGCAGGCATCGAACCAGCCGCAGCGGCGCTTGCGGCCCGTGTTGACGCCCCACTCCTGGCCGCGCTCGCCCAGCCGCTCGCCGATCGCATCGGTGAGCTCGGTCGGGAACGGCCCCGAGCCCACGCGCGTCGTATAGGCCTTGGCAAGACCGAGCACGTAGCTGATGGCGCCGGGGCCCATGCCGGAACCGGTCGCGGCCTGGGCCGCCACCGTGTTGGAGGATGTCACGAAGGGATAGGTGCCGTGGTCGACGTCGAGCAGCGCGCCCTGCGCGCCCTCGAACAGGATGCGCTTGCCGGCGCGGCGCTCGCGGTCGAGCAGCGACCACACGTTGTCGACATAGGGCAGCAACTTCGGCGCGATCTCGACCAGCTCGCGCTGCAGGGCCTCCTTGGAGATCTCGGCCTGGCCGAGGCCGCGCCTCAGCGCGTTGTGGTGCACGAGCAGGCGGTCGATCTTGGGCCCCAGCGTGCCGAGGTTCTTCAGGTCCTGGGCGCGGATGGCGCGCCGCCCGGCCTTGTCCTCGTAGGCGGGGCCGATGCCGCGCCCCGTGGTGCCGATCTTCTGCTCGCCGGCTGCCGCCTCGCGCAGCTGGTCGAGCTCGCGGTGCAGCGGCAGGATCAGCGTGGCGTTCTCGGCGACCTTCAGCGTGTCGGGGCCGATGTGGATGCCGCGCTTCTGCAACGCGCCGATCTCGGTGACGAGGTGCCAGGGATCGAGCACGACGCCGTTGCCGATGACGCTGAGCTTGCCCGGCCGCACCACGCCCGACGGCAGCAAGGCGAGCTTGTAGGTCTCGTTGCCGATGACGAGCGTGTGGCCCGCGTTGTGGCCGCCCTGGAACCGCACGACGATGTCGGCGCGCTCGCACAGCCAGTCGACGATCTTGCCCTTGCCCTCGTCGCCCCACTGGGCGCCGATCACCACGACGTTTGCCATCTTGCCTCCAGCCGGCCGGCAGCAAGACCGGCCGTCGCACGGCGCCGTTATAAGGCCTGTTGCGCGGCCTGAATACCTGCGTTTGCCTCGCGAGCGCAGGCTCGACTGTCGCACCGGCGGCGAAGCGGCAGGAACTGCAACATCTTGTGGCAAAAGGCTAATTTTGGACGGTTTTGCCCATCCGCGCGCGAGCCAGGCTTAGCCCCGCCAATCGCAGTTGCAGGTAGCCCCCTCCTCGAGAGTCAGTTGCCGTAGAGGATCCTCTTCGCCGCCGGCCAGGTCACGCGGTAGCCGAACTCGATCGCCTTCTCCTCGTCGGGCTGCAGGCTCATCTCCCAGGCGAGCACGCCGCGCTTGTCGTCGAGGTCGCGCTTGGTGGGCTGTGTCTTGCCGAGCACCTCGACCTTGATATCGGCGTTCTGCGACACCGGCACCTGGTCGATGACGGCCACCTGGATCGCGCGCGGGTGCAGGTTCTTGACGGTGATCTTGTAGTTGCGCGTGTCGGTCTTGGAGGAGGTGATGATGCCGCTCTCGGCGCGCTTCTCCTCGGCGGTGGTGTGGCGCACGCGCACCGAGTCGTCGATGCCGAAGCCCAGCTCGTGCTCCTCGCCCGGCGCCAGCTGCGGTAGCCGTCCGTTGCCGACGAAGGTCGCGTCGCGGAAAAGCGAGACCTGCCCCGCCAGGATCGGCGTGCCCTTCGCCATCGTCGCCTTGGCGTAGAGATAGGCCTTCTGGTCCTGCTTGGGCACCGTGCGCACCGTGAGCGCCGGATCGAGCTGGGCCTCGTCGATCTGCACGCGTTTGGCCTCGCCCGTCGTCGGCACGGTGACACGGCCGGCGATCGAGTAGATCGCCTGGAAGCCCTGCACCTCGACGCCGGCGCGCACCTCCTCGGCCTGCTGCGGCGCCGGCGCTGCTGCTGCCTTGGCGCGCAGGCGCCCCTCCGGGGGCGGTGCGGCGGCGACCTCGGCCATGGTATCGCGCGCGGCGCTGCGCGGAGCCCCGCCGGCGACCGGCGCCGGCCGCAGCGGCGCGTCCGGCTCGTAGTCGACCGTCATCGTCTGCAGCTCCGGCGCCGCTGTCCCCGCGCCCGGTCGCGTCGTTGAAAGCGCGAGCGCGACATTGTCCCAGTTCTCGCCGGTGCGCTGCTGGATGCTGGCGCGACGTACGAGCTGCAACTTGGGGGCCTGCGCCTTGGTGCCGGTGGCGAGGCGCGCATCGTAGAAGGGCACCCACGACGCTGCGCCGACCTGGTAGCGGATGGCGATGTCGGCCTCGAGCGCGCCGCCGGCGTTGACGAAGATCTTGACCTCCGTGCGCTCCTCCTGGGCCGGCGCCAGGGACGCGAGCTTGCCTTCGAGGTCCTTGATCTGGCGGTCGACCTCGCGGACCTTGACCTGCGTCTCGAGCACCGCCTTCTGCGCCTCGGCGAAGCGCTGGCCGATCAGGCCGAACAGCTGGCCCCAGTCGGGCTGCGCCGGCGCTCCGTTGGCAGGCGCCGGGCGATTGGGCAGCTGCGCCAGGTTGCCGATCAGCGTCTTCTGCGCCTCGGCTGCCTGCACGGCGGCCTGCAAAGTCGCCCGCTCGTCCTTGAGCTTCTCGATGGCATCCTCGACGCGCTTCCTCTCGGTGGCGGCGATCGCATCGTCGCTGCGCGGCACGAACATGCGGCGGCTGTCGACCGAGCCGATCTCGAGCCGGCCCGTGGCCTTGCCCTCGACGCGGATGGAGCTCGGAATTGCCCGCGCGGGAAGGTCCGCGAACATCAGCACGTGGTCGCCGGCCTCGAGCCTGACCTTGCCGACGCGCGTCAGCTCGGCGCCGGTGGGAAAGACCGTGACCGCATCGATCCTGGAGGTGGCCTTGACGTCGGCGGCCTGCGCGCCCACGGCGAGCGCAGGCAGCACCAGAAGTGCGAGCACGGAACGGCGCATGAGCAATCCTCCCTTGCGGGCGCTCATCCCTCGCGGCGCCCGTCGAACCCCGCCGGCCAAGGTAGCGGCCTTCATGTCGCCAGTGTGGCTGCCGAGTGCTCCGAACCCGGCAAATTGGCCACGTGTCATGCCGGGGCATGTCCCCGGCATCCACATATCCACACGCATTGGAGCAAGCGGCGTCCTGGATCCCGGGCACAAGGCCCGGGATGACCGGAGATCAAAACTCCAGCCGGTTGACGCGCTTGACCTGCGGCAGTTCGCGCACCTTGGCCATCACCTCGTCCGACACCGGCTCGTCGATGGCGACGATGCAGATGGCCTCGCCGCCCGCCTTGTCGCGGCCGAGGTTGAGGGTGGCGATGTTGAGCCCGGCCTCGCCCATCAGCGAGCCGAAGCGGCCGATGAAGCCCGGCTTGTCGAGGTTGCGCACGAACAGCATGCGGGGTGCGATCTCGAACTCCATGTTGATGTCGCGCACCTGGATGATGCGCGGGCGGCCGTCCGAGAACACCGTGCCGGCGACCGAGCGGTCGTACTCGTCGGTCTTGACGGTGAGCCTGATGTAGCTCTCGAACGCACCCTCCTGGCCGCGCGTGGTCTCCTCGAGCCTGATGCCGCGCTCCTTCGCGCTGGTCGCGGCCGACACCATGTTGACGTCCGAGAGCGAGGGGCGCAGCACGCCGGCGAGCGCCGCCGCCGTCAGCGGCTTGGTGTTGAGGTCCGCCACCTCGCCCGAGTACTCGATGCGCACCGCCTTGATGCTCGTCTCCGTGAGCTGGCCCGCGAACAGGCCGAGCTGCTCGGCGAGCTTGACCCAGGGTCTGAGCCGCGGCGCCTCCTCGGCGGTGATGTTGGGGAAGTTGACGGCGTTGCTGATGGCGCCCTTGAGCAGGTAGTCGGCCATCTGCTCGGCCACCTGCAGGGCGACGTTCTCCTGCGCCTCGGACGTGGCGGCGCCCAGGTGTGGCGTGCAGATCACGTTGGGCAGGCCGAACAGCGGGCTCTCCTTGGCCGGCTCCACCTCGAACACGTCGAAGGCGGCGCCCGCCGCCTGGCCCGATTTCAGCGCCTCGGCGAGCGCCCGCTCGTCGACCAGCCCGCCGCGCGCGCAGTTGACGATGCGCACGCCCTTCTTGGTCTTCTTGAGCGCGGCGGCGTCGATGATGTTGCGGGTCTTGTCGGTGAGCGGCGTGTGCAGCGTGATGAAGTCGGCGCGGCGCAGCAGCTCGTCGAGCTCGACCTTCTCCACGCCCAGCTCGACCGCCCGCTCCGGCGATAGGAAGGGATCGTAGGCGATCACCTTCATCTTGAGGCCGATGGCGCGGTCGGCGACGATGGAGCCGATGTTGCCGCAGCCGATCACACCGAGCGTCTTGGCGTAGAGCTCGACCCCCATGAATTTCGACTTCTCCCATTTGCCGCCCTGCGTCGAGCGATCGGCCTCCGGGATCTGGCGCGCAAGCGCCATCATCAGGGAGAGTGCGTGCTCGGCCGTGGTGATCGAGTTGCCGAACGGCGTGTTCATGACGATGAGGCCTTTGGCGGTGGCGGCCTTCACGTCGATGTTGTCGACGCCGATGCCGGCGCGTCCCACCACCTTGAGCTTGGTCGCGGCGGCGATCACCTTCTCGGTCACCTTGGTCGCCGAGCGCACGGCGAGGCCGTCGTAATCCCCGATGATCTTCTCCAACTCCTCCTTGGAGAGGCCGACCTTGACGTCGGTTGCGAGCCCTCGCTCCTTGAAGATGGCGACGGCGGCAGGCGAGAGCTGATCGGCGATGAGAACGCGGGGGGCCATGATGTGCTTCCTGGATCGTATGGCTGTCATCCCGGAATTTCGCGAAAGCGAAATATCCGGGACCCAGCGATTGTTGAGAAATGCGAGTGGGTCCCGGGTCGCGCTGCGCGCGCCCGGAACGGCAGGTCACGCTGCCTTGGCGAGGCCGGACTTGGTCTCGGCGAAGCCCCAGTCGAGCCAGGGCGTCAGCGCCGCGACATCGGACGTCTCGACGGTGGAGCCGCACCAGATGCGCAGGCAGGGCGGCGCATCCCGATGACCCGCGATATCGCAGGCCGCGCCTTCCTTCTCGAGCCTCGCCTCCAGCGCCTTGACGAACGCGCGCTGGGCGTCCATCGGCAGCTTGCCGATCGCCGGGTCGACTATCTTGAGGCACACCGAGGTGTTGGAGCGGGTCGCAGGCTCGACCGCAAGGTTGTCGACCCAGGGCGTGCGCTCGGCCCACTCGTACAGCACTGCCGAGTTGGCATCGGCGCGTGCGCACAGCCCCTTCACGCCGCCGACGCTCTCGGCCCAGTTGAGGGCGTCGAGGCAATCCTCCACGCACAGCATCGAGGGCGTGTTGATGGTCTCGCCGACGAACACCTCGGCCATGAACTTGCCGCCCTTGGTGAGGCGGAAGATCTTGGGCAGCGGCCAGGCCGGCGTGTAGGTCTCGAGCCGCTCGATGGCGCGCGGCGAGAGGATCAGCATGCCGTGCGCCGCTTCCCCGCCCAGCGCCTTCTGCCAGGAGTAGGTGGTGACATCGACCTTCGAGAAGTCGATCGGCTGGGCGAAGATGGCCGAGGTTGCATCGGCGAAGGTCAACCCCTTGCGGTCGGCCGGGATCCAGTCGCCGTTGGGCACCCGCACGCCCGAGGTGGTGCCGTTCCAGGTGAAGAGCACGTCGCGGGCGAAGTCGACCTTGGCGAGATCGGGCAGCCGGCCGTACTCGCCCTCGAGCACGCGCAGGTCCTTGATCTTGAGCTGCTTGGTGACGTCGGTCACCCAGCCCTTGCCGAAGCTCTCCCAGGCCAGCGCGTCGACGCCGCGGGCGCCCAGCATGCTCCACATCGCCATTTCGAAGGCGCCGGTGTCGGAGGCCGGCACGATCCCGCACACATAGCCCGGCGGCAGGCCGAGCAGTGCCTTGGTCTTGTCGATGACGAGTTTGAGTCGCGCCTTGCCTTCCTTGGCGCGGTGCGAGCGGCCGAGGAACGCCTTGTCGAGCTTTGCGAGGGACCAGCCCGGGCGCTTGGCGCAGGGGCCGGAGGAGAAGTGCGGATTGGCCGGCCGCTTGGCCGGCTTCGTCGCTGCGGTCATGAGCCTACCCTTTCAGATAGCTGCCCCTCGTTGGGGAGGGGTGTCCCGCGGCGGCGTCTAATAGCCGGGCTCGAGCTTGTCAAATCACGAAACTGGAATGCGGGACAAAGAAAAAGGCGGGCCGAAGCCCGCCTTTTTGTTGCCGGTCGCACTGAAGTACGACCATCACCAGATGTTGGCGCGCAGACCGATGCGAGCCTGGTGCTCCCAGTGGTCGCCCATGGTGGCCTTGCTCAGCTGGCCGCTCGGGGTCAGGTCGACGCTGACCTCGTCGAGGTATTGGGCGCGGTAGCCGATGTCGATGGCCCAGCGGTGGTCGAAGGAGATGGTGACGCCCGCCATCAGCGCGGCGGCGAGGCCCCAGCCGGTCTCTTTGCTGGTCGTGTTGACGATGAGCTGCTGGCCTAGCCCCGTCGCCGACGTACCAGTTACCTGGGTCTCCTGCTGGTACTGGGTGCGATCCGTGTCGTAGTAGACGAAGCCGATGCCGGCGCCGACGTAGGGCGAGAAGGCGCCGCGGGGCAGAATGTCGAAATAGCCGTTGACCATGCTCACGACGCCGCGCACGCGCAGGGTTTCCCTGAGCACGCCGTTTATGGTCGGGTTGCCGGTGGAAGTAGAGGTGTAGGAGTAGGTCGTATTGGCGTCGTAGCCCTGCCGCCCGCGGAAGTCGATGGTGAGGTCGCCGCGGAAGCGCGGGAGAAAGTAAGCGCCCACACCGAAGGTGCCGATGAACACGTCGTGCGCTTCCGTCGACACGGCGCCGAATTGCGACGAGCCGAACGTGAAGGGTGGGTTGGCAGTGAAGGCCGTCGCAAGGCCGCCGCCCGTGGTCGTGCCCACGCCGTCGCCAAACACGTTGCCCTGCTCCGAGAACGAGGCTTCGCCGCTCCAGGAGTAGCCGAGGTCGGCCCTGAGGTAGTAGCTGAAGCCCTCACGCACCGGGATCGGCGCAGGCACCGGGATCGGGGCCGGCACGCCCATCTCCTTCATGCCGACACCCCAGCGCATGCTGGTGTCGGCGACCGAGAGCGGCGCGCTCGCGTCGGGCGCGGACAGGTCCTTGAGCCCCGTGCCCCAGCTGAAGTTCTGGGCGCTCGCCGGGCAGCTCACGGCCGCCAGGGCGCCAAGCGCTATAAAAGCGGTTCTGATCTTCATAACGTCCATCCCCTGCCGTCCGTGAAGCCGCGTCGAAGCGCGCGCTCCATCCTGTTGGATGCGGTTGCTGCTTTTTGGAGAGCCGGCCGGAGGGGCGCATGCACGAGGTCCACCGGTGCGACGATCCTCGACAGACCCGCCAACGCACGGGGAGCTGCCGATACACCACGGCACTGTGAACCGGACTGATCGGCGCGGGCGCCGGGCGCCCCGCCGATCCATCCCATCATCTCACGGGCGCCGGAGCCGAAGCGCCGGGCCCTACTCTTTTGTGCGCCGGACCGAGATCGGGTCCGGCGCGCGCGTGGCCCTCAGCGGATGTCCCACCGCAGGCCGACGCGAAGCTCGTGCGCCGTGATGTCGTCGAGGCGCGGACCGGGCGTGGCGAACGTGGTGCCGACGAGATTGCCCGTGCGGGCATCGCCCAGGTAGAGGAAGCGGTAGCCGAGATCGACGTGCAGGCGGCCGGGCTCGTCCACGATCGCCGCGCTGTCCTTGATGCTGACGGGGGCGCGGTGGCCGCGGTCGATGCGGTAGCTCACGCCCGCCATCAGGGCGCCGGCCGCCGACCAGTTGCTGTCGTCGATGTAGGTGGCGCACAGAGTGCAGGCGGTCTGGATGGTGCCGCCGCTGGCGGTGTGACGTGCCGCGCCGACGCCGATGCCGACGTAGGGCGTGAAGCGCTCGTTGGGGCGGAAATCGTAGTAGAGGTTGGCCAGCAGCAGCGAGCTCTTGAGATCGAAGCGGGTGGTGAGCGTGCCAGGGCCCGTGCCCTCCACGTCGGTGCTGCCGCGCCACTCGTAGGTGACGTCGCCGCGCACGCCGCGGCCGAAGTAGCGGCCGATGCCGCCGCCCAGCGCCCACGTGTTGTCGATCGAAACATTCGAGAACGGCTCGATCGGCCGGGCAAGCTCGCCGGCGTCCGACCACGCGTAGCTGTAGTCGCCGCGCAGATACCAGCCGCTGCGCTCGGAGTAGACGACGGCTGCGTCGCTGATGAGCATCGCCAAGAAGATTTAAGAAGGGATTAAGAC
>Ga0247829_10000026_pt1 | contig 36114 bp, 30 predicted proteins | sample 12C_Control_Day4_FD_207765 | JGI IMG/M metagenome (GOLD analysis project Ga0247829, IMG submission 207765) | Soil microbial communities from agricultural site in Penn Yan, New York, United States - 12C_Control_Day4 | ecosystem: Environmental > Terrestrial > Soil > Agricultural land | place... | reverse complement strand
CGATTCCTGTCCGGGCCCCCGAGCCCGGCAACGCTCGAGATCGGCGCCGCACTCAGCGGCGATCACAGCGAGCTCGGCCGCGCGATTGCAGCATTCGCGCACATATGCGCGCGCTCGCAGGCGGCGACCGTCTCCGAGGAGTACCACGAGCTCTTCATCGGCCTCGTCCGCGGCGAGCTCGTCCCCTACGGCTCCTACTATCTAACCGGCTTCCTGCACGAGAAGCCGCTCGCCAAGCTGCGCCAGGACATGGGCCGGCTCGGCGTCGAGCGCGACCCCGACGTCCTCGACCCCGAGGACCACATCGCCTCGCTCTGCGAGATGATGGCGGGCTTCATCGACGGCTCGCTCGGACGCGCGTTCTCGCTCGAGCAGCAGAAGGCCTTCTTCACCGCACACATCGGCTCGTGGGCGCCTGTCCTCTTCCGTGACATGGAAGCGGCCAAGGCGTCTGTGCTCTACGCGACACTCGGGTCCGTCGGCCGCATCTTCCTCGAGATCGAGGAGGGTGCGTTCGCGATGGCGTGAAACTTTCTTCGATTTGGCAACCCCGCTCGGCGGGATGGGACGTGGCAATTGAGACTGGAAATATCGGAACGGAGGCAAGGCTCATGAAGCAGGACAAGAAAGAGGCGGTCGCCGACCGCCGCAGCTTCCTGAAGCTCGCGGGCGCTGGCGCCGCTGCCGGCGGCGCCGCATTGGTTGGCGGAGAGAAGACGGCCGAGGCCGCGGAGGCCAAGCCCAAGGCGTCGCTCTATCGCGAGACCGAGCACATCCGCCGCTACTACGAGCTGGCGCGCTGACGCATTCGAGCACGTACAGCCGGCCGCAAGACGTGGCTGCAGCCGGCGCGAACAAACCAGGGAGAGAGGCATGCTCAGGAAGAAGATGAGCGGCGTGGCGAAAGCCCCCCGTCTGTCGTCTGCCCTGCAGGAGCAGGCGCCAGGCACAGTGGACCGGCGCGCATTCTTGAGGCATTCGGGCCTCGCCATCGGCGGGCTCGCGGCCGTGTCGACGATGGCCGGCGGCAGGGTGCGCGAGGCGCAGGCGGCAGCCCCCACCGCGGGCGCCAGGATCGACGTCAAGAAGTCCGTCTGCACGCACTGCTCGGTCGGCTGCACAATCATGGCCGAGGTGCAGAACGGCGTGTGGATCGGCCAGGAGCCGGGCTTCGACAGCCCCCTCAACCTCGGCGCCCACTGCGCCAAGGGCGCCGCGGCGCGCGAGCATGCGCACGGCGACCGCCGCCTCAAGTATCCCATGAAGCTCGTGGGCGGAAAGTGGACGCGCATCAGCTGGGACGTCGCCATCAACGAGATCGGCGACAAGATGCTCGACATCCGCCAGAAGTCGGGTCAGGACGCGGTCTATTTCCTGGGCTCCGCCAAGTTCTCCAACGAGCAGGCGTACCTGTTCCGCAAGTTCTACGCCTTCTGGGGCTCCAACAACGGCGATCATCAGGCGCGCATCTGCCACTCCACGACCGTCGCGGGCGTCGCGAACACGTGGGGCTACGGCGCCATGACCAACTCCTACAACGACATCCAGAAGTCGAAGGCGATCTTCCTGATCGGCGGCAACCCCGCCGAGGCGCACCCCGTCTCCGTGCAGTTCCTCCTGAAGTGCAAGGAGCAGAACAACGCGCCGCTGATCGTGTGCGACCCGCGCTTCACGCGCACGGCCGCGCATGCCACCGAGTACGTGCGCTTCCGCCCCGGCACCGATATCGCGCTGATCTGGGGCATCCTCTGGCACATCTTCGAGAACGGCTGGGAGGACAAGGAGTTCATCCGCAAGCGCGTCTGGGGCATGGACTTCGTGCGCGAGGAGGTCGGCAAGTGGACACCCGAGGAGACCGAGAAGGTCACGGGCGTGCCCGGCGCGCAGCTGCGCCGCGTTGCCAAGACGCTCGCCACCAACAAGCCGGGCACCGTGATCTGGTGCATGGGCGGCACGCAGCACACGGTCGGCAACGCCAACGTGCGCGCCTACTGCATCCTGCAACTCGCGCTCGGCAACATGGGAACGGCTGGCGGCGGCACCAACATCTTCCGCGGCCATGACAACGTGCAGGGCGCCACCGACTTCGGCGTCGAGCCCGGCACTCTCCCCGGCTACTACGGCCTCGCAGAGGGCGCCTGGAAGCATTGGTCGCGCGTCTGGGATGTCCCCTACGACCACGTGCTCTCCCGCTTCAAGGACAAGAAGATGATGGAGGAGGCGGGCATCCCGCTCTCCCGCTGGGCCGACGGCGTGCTCGAGGCCAAGGAGAACGTCGCGCAGTCCGACACCCTCAAGGCCGTGTTCTTCTGGGGCCATGCGCCGAACTCGCAGACCCGCGGACCCGACCTCAAGAAGGCGTTCGAGAAGCTCGACATGCTGGTCGTCGTCGACCCGCATCCCACCGTCAGCGCCGTGCTGCACGACCGCACCGACGGCGTCTACCTGCTCCCGGCCGCCACCCAGTACGAGACGACGGGATCGGTCACCGCCTCCAACCGCTCGCTGCAGTGGCGCGAGAAGGTGTTCGGTCCGTTCTTCGAGGCCAAGGAAGACCACGAGATCATGTATCTCCTGGCCAAGAAGCTCGGCTTCGAGAAGGAGATGTTCAAGAACATCAAGGTCGAGAAGAACGTCCCCGAGCCCGAGTCCATCACCCGTGAGTTCAACAAGGGCATGTGGACTATCGGCTACACGGGCCAGAGCCCCGAGCGGCTCAAGCTGCACATGGCCAACCAGCACACCTTCGACAGGGTGACGCTGAAGGCCAATGGCGGCCCGTGCGACGGCGACTACTACGGATTGCCGTGGCCCTGCTGGGGCACCGCCGACATCAAGCATCCCGGCACGCCGAACCTCTACGACACCTCCAAGCCCGTCTCCGACGGCGGCCTCAACTTCCGCGTCAACTGGGGGCTGACGGTCAAGGGGCAGGCCAACGACAAGTGGTCGAAGAACGATCCCGTCGCCGACAGCCTGCTCGCCGTCGACAGCTATCCGCAGGGTGCCGAGATCAAGGACGGCCACCCGCCGGTGTCGATGGGCCTGCTGCAGAAGATGGGATGGGACAAGGACCTCACCCCTGAGGAGCTCGCCGTCATCAACAGGATCGGCGGCGACAAGCCCGAGAACGTGATGTGGACGGTCGATATGTCGGGCGGTATCCAGCGCGTGGCGATCAAGCACGGCATCGCGCCGTTCGGCAACGGCAAGGCGCGCTGCGTCGTCTGGAACTTCCCCGACGGCGTGCCGCTGCATCGCGAGCCGCTCTACACGGCGCGCCGCGACCTGCTGCCGAAGTATGCGACCCACCCGGATCGTAAGCTCAACCGCCTGCCCCTGCTGTTCGCGTCGATCCAGGCCAAGGATGTCTCCAAGGACTATCCGATCGTCCTCACCTCGGGCCGTCTGGTCGAGTACGAGGGCGGCGGCGAGGAGCAGCGCTCCAATCCGTGGCTCGCCGAGCTGCAGCAGAACATGTTCGTGGAGATCAACCCCAACGACGCCAACAACCTCGGCATCAAGGACGGCCAGCAGGTGTGGGTGGAGGGGCCCGAGAAGGGCAAGGTCCGCGTCATGGCAATGGTGACGGAGCGGGTCGGCAAGGGCGTCGCCTTCATGCCGTTCCACTTCGGCGGCCACTTCCAGGGCAAGGACCTGCGATCGAAATATCCTGCGGGCACGGACCCCATCGTGCTCGGTGAGTCGGCCAACACGGCCACCACCTACGGGTACGACATCGTCACCCAGATGCAGGAAACCAAGACCACGCTCTGCAAGATTTGGAGGGCCTGACCATGGCGCGCATGAAGTTCCTCTGCGACGCGGAGCGGTGCATCGAGTGCAACGCCTGCGTCACCGCCTGCAAGAACGAGCACGAGGTGCCCTGGGGCGTGAACCGGCGGCGCGTCGTCACCATCAACGACGGCAAGCCGGGCGAGCGCTCGATCTCGGTCGCCTGCATGCACTGCTCGGACGCGCCGTGCGCGGCCGTCTGCCCGGTCGACTGCTTCTATCAGACCGAGGAAGGCGTGGTCCTGCACAACAAGGACCTGTGCATCGGCTGCGGATACTGCTTCTACGCCTGCCCGTTCGGGGCCCCGCAATACCCGCAGGCCTCCAACTTCGGCTCCAGGGGCAAGATGGACAAGTGCACCTTCTGCGCCGGCGGCCCGGAGAAGAACGAGGAGGTGCAGTTCAAAAAGTACGGCCGCAACCGTCTGGCCGAGGGCAAGCTGCCGCTGTGCGCGGAGATGTGCTCGACCAAGGCGCTGCTGGCCGGCGACGGCGACATCGTGTCCGCGATCTACCGCGAGCGCGTCGTCACCCGCGGCTTCGGCTCCGGCGCCTGGGGCTGGGGCAAGGCCTACCCCGGCCAGTCCGGCTGACCTTTGGACCTCGGCACGGGACCAAGCTCGGAGCCGGAGTCGCAAGCTGCTGACGGAAGGGGCGGCCGACAGGTCGCCCTTTCTTGTCTCGACACCATCGGGACCGCCGGGCCGGCGGCTGCGGAGCCGCAGGCCTCAGGGGCCCGGAAGGAGATGCACATGGCACGCCCACGCCGCGTCCTGCTGCTTGCCGCTCTAGTCATCGCTGCGGGCGCGAGCGCCTGCCGCGAGACCGAGCAGAACCGACCACTCGAGTTCGAGCCTCACGTCTACCGGGGCGAGAAGCTGCCGTCTCTGAGCGAGCAGCAGACGCGCAACCTGCAGGAGCGCGGCAATCTGCAGAAGTGAGCGGGCGGGCGGCCCCAGATTGGCAGGACGGGCGCCGCTTGGCACAATGCACGGCAATGGGCTCCAAAGGGCCCGGGCAAAAGGACGATCGGGAGGATCGCACACATGACAACACGCTCGACTGGCCGCTCCATCGGCAGGCGTGTGCTCACGGCAGCAGCGGTGCTCGCCGGCCTCGCGCTGGCGCTGACGCTCGGGTTGTCGTCCGTCGACGCGCAGCAGGCTCCGAGCTCCAGCGTGCGCCCGCCGCCGGGCGCCTCGGTGCCGGGCGGCCCCAACGTCGTCGCTCCGGAGCGGCCCGGCAACTACGACGTCGAGCTCTGGAAGAAAGTGCGTGAGGGCCTCAGCGGCCAGGTCTCGATCCCCGATAGGAAGGCCGGCCAGCTCGTGCAGTCCGACGGCGAGGCCTGGCGCAACTTCCGCAACGGCCCCCTGCCGCGCGTGGGGCTGTGGGCCATGGTGGCCGTGGTCGGCGTGCTCGCCCTCTTCTTCCTGCTGCGCGGCCGCATCAGGATCGAGCACGGCTGGGCCGGCCGCACCATCACCCGCTTCACCGAGATCGAGCGTATCGGCCACTGGCTGCTCGCCGTCTCCTTCATCATCCTGGCGCTGACCGGGCTCAACGTCCTCTACGGCCGCTATGCGCTGCTGCCGCTGATCGGCGCGGATGCCTTCTCGGCCATCTCGATCGCCGGCAAGTGGCTCCACAACTACGTGGCCTTTGCCTTGATGGTGGGCCTGTTTCTGACCTTCGTCGTCTGGATCCGGCACAACTTCCCGTCCTGGCGCGACATCGTGTGGCTCGCCAAGGGCGGCGGCATGTTCGTGAAGGGCTCGCATCCGCCGGCCTGGAAATTCAACGCCGGCCAGAAGATCCTGTTCTGGCTCATCATGCTCGGCGGCCTGTCGCTGTCGCTGTCCGGACTCGCCCTGATGTTCCCGTTCCAGACCGCGCTGTTCGCCAAGACGTTCGCGATCGTCAACATGCTGGGCTTCCATCTGCCGACCGAGCTGACGCCGGTGCAGGAGATGCAGTACGCCACCAGCTGGCACGGCATCGTCGCGCTGGCACTGATCGTGGTGGTGATCGGCCACATCTACATCGGCACGCTCGGCATGCAGGGCGCTTTCTCGGCGATGGGCTCGGGCCAGGTTGACGTCAACTGGGCCAAGGAGCACCACAGCCTGTGGGCCGAGCGCGAGATCGAGAGGATGGAGGCGACGGCGACCGCCGAGACGGGCGCCGCGCGACCAGCCCCGGCCGAGTGAGCAAGTAGCCTGCGCCAGATACACCGGCCCCGAGGAGAACCCGAATGCGAGCCTTCATCCTGAGCCTCGTCGCCCTGGCCGTGATCACGGCGGCGTCGGCGGTCGTGCTGCAGCAGATGCCGATGTCGGCAAGCGACGTGTTCTCGTCCAAGCCCAACGTGCGGCTGTGACACGTAGGTTGGGTTAGCGCGGGCATAGCGGGATCGGCGGTGCTCGAGGGTCGATCCGCGCGTAACCCAACAAGCCGGGAACGCTAGGAATTGTTGGGTTACGCGCTTCGCGCCAACCCAACCTACGGCTGCGCCGACAGGAGGTCCCCTATGAACGAAGACAAGTTCAACATGTCGCTCAGGAAGTTCCTGAAGCAGGTCGGCGTAACCTCGCAGCGCGAGATCGAGCGCGTCGTGCGCGAGAACGGGCTCGACAAGGGCAAGCTCAAGGTGCGCATGGTGCTGACCGCCGCCGGCACCTCCCTCAACCACGTGGTCGAGGAGGACCTCGACCTCGGCTGAGATCTGCCGCCGCGCAGCGCCCCAATGCACCTCGCCGATCCCAGGTTTCCGCCGCTCCTGAAGGGCCATCCCGTGAAGGCGCCGCGGCAGCCGTTCGCGCATGCCTGCCGGCTGGCGCAGACGGCCAAGCTCGGCGCCGGCGATGTGGTGTGGAGCCGCAATGCCGGCCGCGCCCAGCTCGCGATCGTGCTCGAGCCCGAGGTGGCGCTCGAGCGCGCGCTACAGATGGGCCCGCTCATGTTGGTGGCGCTCGGCGACAGCCTGGGCTCGCTCTGCCCGCCCAAGGTGGCCGTTCAGTACCGCTGGCCTGGAAGCCTGCTGCTCAACGGATCGGTGGCGGGAAACGTGCGCCTCGCGGCTGCGCGCGTGCCGGCTGACACGGTGCCCGCCTGGATGGTCGTCGGCGCCGATCTCGACATCGCCGCGCCGCGCCAGGACCGGCAGGACTTCTCCGCGACCTCGCTCGACGAGGAGGCAGGGCCCGGCATCACGCGCACCGACCTCCTGCAATCGCTCGCAGCGCACTTCCTGACGAACCTCAACGCCTGGCAGGACGACGGCTTCCGCGCCGTTAACGACCGGTGGTTTTTCCGGGCGGAGGGACGAGAGGCGCCGACCACGATCATGCATGGCGACGCACTCATCGAGTGTCGGGTGCTCGGCCTCGACGAGAGCGCCGGCCTCCTCGTCAGGACGAAGGACGGCAAGGTCCGCAGCCTGGCCTTCCTCGACAGCGTGGACTTGGTCGGGCCCGCAGCGCCGCGCTGAGCCCATCCGATCGGGGCCCTGGCGCCGACCGGTGCGACGCGCCCGATCCCGAGCCCATCGCGGTGTCCCAAAAACAATCGAGCCCCCGCTGAGGGGGCTCGACCGTTCAGGCTATTCCAGTCTGGCGTCAGTAGGTGAACTTGAGGGTGGCCACGAACCGCTCGTCGCACTGCAGGACCGCGCCCGTGCAGAAGTTGGCGGCGAGGCCGTTGTTGTCGATGCTGGTATCCCAGTAGCGGAAGTCCACCGACCACTTCTCGTGGAAGCCCAGCGTCAGGCCGACGTTCCAGTACCAGTAGTGGTCGTCACCGTTGGCGAACAGGGCCTTGTAGGCAGTGTCGTGACCGGCCTGATAGCCGATCAAGGCGCTGAACGTCGGCGTGAAGATGCTGACCTTCGGCAGAACCTGCGCGAACGAGGTCTCGACCGTCCACACCGACTCGGTCTCGAGCTGGTAGTCGGGCGAGTAGAACACCGTCACGCCGAGCGTGCCGTCTTTCCAGATCTCGGCGCTGGCACCGACCTTGATCTCAACATAGTTGAGGTCGCGACCGATCGGATCGATGGAGTTGGGATAGGTGTAGTAGATGACACCCAGGTCCCAGGTGATCTTGCCGGTGACCGGCTTGATGCCGAGGTACCAGTCCATCTCGATGTGAGCGACGTCCTCGTTGCCCAGTCCGCCCCAGATGGCGTCGCCGCCGAAGTCGAGGGACGATGCCCACACGCCCGCGTAGAAGATACCGCAGGTGACGTCGAACCCGCCCTGCACGGCCGGCCCTTCGGCCGTCTGCGAGAAGCCGCGGAACACGTACTCCGTGGTCAATGCGATGTTGGCCGAGAGGTTGCAGCGTCGTGCCTCGGGCTTGGGGGCGTCCTTGACGCTCCGATACCCGTCGGCGAGTGCCGGTCCGGACAGCATCAGGACGGCGAACGCCGCCGCGATCCCACCCGCAAATCCTTTGAGTCGTCCGTTCATGTTGGCTTCCCTACTGATTCGCCCATCCCCCCAATTTTGCCAAATCTGATGCAGGCGCAATTGAATTCACGACCTGTGAAGGCTATCCACCACACGTCGTGATAGTGCAGCAACACTTTGAGCTTTCAGGGCAAACTGATGCAGGGATTGCCCAGCAAAGAGGCGCATTTTTGGGGTATTTGTGCCTTGGGATTGTGCAGACCAAGCGTGGCCGATTTGCACCGCTCCAGCTCTCAGCTGAGCGACTCGGTTTGAGCCCGCAATGCATATGCGGGAGGGGCTGCCCCCCGAGGTCTCTCTCCCAGTGCCAAACCCCGCGTCGCCACAACAACGCCACGGCCTGCCCCAAGTCCCGCCACCGGCTGCCCCAACTCCTGCCCCAACCGTAAGGGCACAGTAGAGATCGTGGTTGCGTGGTTGTTGATGAGGATCGCCAGCCGCAGGGCCTTGCTCAAGGCCGCCATCGAAGGCGCCAGACTGGCGCCGACGTGGGGGATGGCGGCGAAAAACACAAACCGGCCAAGAGGTTGGCGCCGCCAGGTGCCGCCTTAACAGCCCATTAACGTTAAGGCCCTAACAAAAATGAGCGAAAATCCGAGTGCGCAGAGTGCGGGCGTACGCGGAGTAGGGAAACGGGTGTGTACCATGCGTCGTGTTGGATCGTATTTCCTCGCCGCCTTCGTCTCAGTCCCCCTCCACCAGGCCGCCGCGGGCTCCATGCCCGACATCAAGGTCAGCGCCAAGAACGCTGTGCCGGAGTGCGTGACGCCCGGCCGCCTGATCGAATACCTCAAGAGCCGGAACGTCGAGCTCAGTCCCCGCTTCGAGAGTGTGCCCGCCGAGTACATGCGCATCGGCGAGCAGCTCGGCGTGCGCTGGGACTATGCCTTCTATCAGATGATCTTGGAGACCGGCGCGCTGAGCTACAAGCGCGGCAACCGGTCGGGCGACGTCAAGCCGACCCAGAACAACTTTGCGGGCCTCGGCGCCACCGGCGGCGGCGCCGCCGGCGAGAGCTTCAAGGACGTGCCGACGGGCGTGCGCGCGCACCTCGAGCATCTGCTGCACTACTCCGGCGCCAAGCTCGACAACCCGACCGCCGAGCGCACCCGCAAGGTGCAGGAGTGGGGGGTGCTGACGAGCTGGCACGCGCAGTTCAGCCGCCCCATCACCTACGCCGACCTCGCCGCCAAATGGGCCCCGGGCAGCAACTCCTACTCCAAGATGCTGGAGGCGATTGCCGAGCGCTTCGACCCGTTCTGCAACAAGCCCGATCCGCGGCCGGAGCTGGTCGCCCAGGTGCGCGGAAGCACTCAGGTTGCCGAGGCCAAGCCCGAGCGCCCGTCCGGCTCCGACCTCGCCAAGCGCGCCATCGCCGATGGCAAAGCCGAGGGCGTCGCTCGGAAATCTGCTCTTGGTGCGGTCGATCCGCCGGCGGCGGCTCCGCCGGCACCCTACAAGATCCTGAATGCGCCGCCGCCTTCGCAGGAGACCGCAGACCAGGCCCTCCCCGCGGCTCAGACACAACCGCTGCCTCAACCCCAGGCGCAGCCAGAGCCATCGGCCAAGGCCAGCGCGGTCCCGCCGCCGCCCGCCAGGAGTGACATGCCCTCCGCGAGCAACCCTGCCGCCAAGGCCGCTGCCGCTGCCCCGCCGGCCAAGACCGCTCCCAAGACCACGGCCAGCGTGAACGTGCCGCCCAAGGCAACGGCCGAGAAGCAGGCGCCCTTCCAGGTCGCCTCGGCAGCTGGCGCCGCCAAGCCGATGGCACCGCCGCCGGCCGCCGGTACGCCCACGCAGAAGTGCCGCGTATGGACCGCCAGCTACGGCGGCCAGAAGGCCCTCATCATCAAGTCGGTGATCGACAGGATCGTCAATTACACCGTGCTCGACGTCAACGAGGGCGCCGAGAAGCGCGAGGCCGATGCCTTCATCTCGGCCTACGCCAAGGACGGTGCGATCGCCGGCGAGTACGGCAACCAGTCGCAGGCGCTCGACAAGGCCTTCGAGCTCTGCCCGGAGGGCTGAGCCAGGCAACGCGGCAGACGGCCGGCATGAGCGACTAGGGCTCGCGCCGGCCGCCGCACTACCGATCCGCCGGCACTGACGAGAGGGGACGTCGTAGCGCCGATGCCGTCACAGCGGTCAAAGAACGCACTGCCCATCGTCGCCCTGCTGGCAGCCGGCGGCGCGGCTGCGATGCTTGCCAATGTGACGGACGCCACGGCAGCCGGCAGGCCGGTGCTGCCGCAAATCCGCGTATCGCATACTACCGACGGCGTGCCGGCGTGCGTGACGCCGAGCCGGCTCATGCGCCATGTCATGGAGCGCACGCCCGACCTCGAGCCGCGCTTCCGCGACATCGCCCGCTACTACAAGCAGCACGGCGAGGCGCTCGGCATCCGCTGGGACTACGCCTTCTACCAGATGCTGCTCGAGACCAACTACCTCGCTTTCAGGCGGGGCGACGGCAGCCGGGGCGACGTGCATCCCCGCCAGAACAATTTCGCCGGGATTGGCGCCACTGGCGGCGGCGTGCCGGGCGACAGCTTCCCGGACGTCTCGACCGGCGTGAAGGCGCAGATGCAGCACCTCGTCGCCTATTCGGGCGAGCACGTTCCCAATCCGGCGGCGGCGCGCACGCGCGAGAAGCAGGACGACATCGTCTCCCTGTCCCGGCGGCTGCGGCGCCCGGTGCGCTTCGACGACCTCACCAACCGCTGGGCCAAGGACCGCAACTACGCGGCCTCCATCGAGGTGGTTGCCGACCGCTACCGCCAGGCCAACTGCACGCCGACCGGCGCGCCGCGCGGCGCCAGCGACGACGAGGCCGCGGCCGGCCGCGACCGCCCCCGCCTGGCGGGCATCGCGCCTCCGCCTCCCGGCGACCACGCCCAGCGGGCGCCCGCGGCCCCGCACGCCGGCACCTGCGACGTCTTGAGCGCGAGCTACGGCGGCCGCATCGCGCTGCTGATCCGGGCGGAGGACGGCGGCAGCGTCAGCTACACCGTGCTGCAGGTCGAGGAGGGCCAGGAGCAACGGCAGGCCGACGCCTTCATCCGCGCACACATGCCGAACGGCCGGACCATTGCCAGATTTGCCTCGCGCGACGGGGCGCTGGCTCGTGCTTTCGAACTCTGCCCGGCGCCCTCTTGAGGGAACCGCGGCCCGCTGCGCCACCGAGGCGGACCGGACGGCTGGGCAGAGACAGGGTCCCGACGGGGGACGCCTCTTTTCGGGCTCGCGGCGCATCAACAGCGACGTGAGCCCGAGGAGGGGTGCTGCGCTTGACGAGTGCGCCCGGCGGCCTATCAGTTATCCCCGACAAACTCGGCAGGCGGTTCAATGCGACAATTCACGAGGATGCTGGCAGCGGTGGCGCTGCTCCTGGTCATCTGCACCATGGTCGGCGGGTCGGGCACGGCGCAGGGCGACCCCAGCAAGTATCCGCCCCCCAACAACAATTGCCGCAACACCGGCAGCTTCGAGCCGTGGCTCGCAGCCTTCCGCAAGGAGGCCGCCGCCAAGGGCATCTCGCGGGCCACCATCGCTGCCGTCCTCGACGGCATGACCATGGACCCCGGCATCATCGCCCGCGACCGCCGCCAGGGCTTCTTCGCCCAGAGTTTCAGTGCATTCTCCTCGAAGCTGATCTCCAAGAACCGGCTGCAATCCGGCGCCGCGCAGCTCAAGAAACACGCGGCGCTGCTGGCCAAGGTCGAGGAGAAATACGGCGTGCAGGGCCCCGTGATCGTCGCTTTCTGGGCGCTCGAGAGCGACTTCGGCGCCGGCATGGGCAACCTGCCCGTGCTGCGCTCGCTCGCCACGCTCGCCTACGACTGCCGCCGGCCCGAAATGTTCCGCGACGAGTTCATGGACGCCCTGCGCATCATCGACCGCGGCGACCTCAGGCCTGAGGAGATGATCGGCTCGTGGGCCGGCGAGCTCGGCCAGACGCAATTCCTGCCCTCGCACTATCTCAAGCACGCGGTCGACTTCGACGGCGACGGCCGCCGCAACCTGATGTCGAGCCCCGCCGACGTCGTGGGCTCCACCGGCGCCTTCATGCAGCACCTGGGATGGCAGAAGGGGCAGCCTTGGCTACAGGAGGTGCGCGTCACCAAGCCTCTGCCCTGGGACCAGGCCGACCTCGCCATCCAGCACCCGCGCTCCAAGTGGGCGGGCTGGGGCGTGACGCAGATCAACGGCCAGCCGCTCCCCTCCGACGCCATGCCGGCCTCGCTCGTGCTGCCCATGGGCCGCTTCGGCCCGGCGTTCCTGGCCTACGAGAACTTCCAGGTGTACCTCAAGTGGAACCAGTCGCTGAACTATGCGCTGACCGCCGCGCACCTCGCCGCCCGACTGGCGGGCGCACCCGCGTATGCGGCGCCGACGGCGCAGATCCACGACTGGTCGCAGGAGCAGATGAAGGAGCTGCAGCAGCAGCTGGCCCGGCGCGGCTACAACGTCGGCGAGATCGACGGCAAGATGGGCGCCGGCACACGCGCCGGCGTCAAGGCGGCGCAGATCAAGTTCGGGCTCCCGGCCGACTCCTACCCCACGCCCGAGCTGCTTGAGCGCCTGCGCGCGGCACGGTGAGGCGTTCGGGCGTTTCCAGCCCACGGATCGAGCCCTGCAGCATCAGCGCGGCGTCGAGGATCAGTCCGCGCTCGCGATAGCCGCGAGCGCGCTCGGCGCCGGCGGCGAGCGCGGCCCCTACATCAGCCGGCGTCAGCAACCCCACCGATACCGTCACCGGCAGATCGCGCAGATCGCTGTCGGGATCGAGCTCGCGCGCTGGGCGGCAGGTGATGGCCGGACTGTCGATGTCGACGGCGTTGGCGACAAGCGTAGCGGCGACATCGGCGGTGGCTGCGGTATGGGCGACCACCGTCACGGCATCCGCGATACCCAGCGAGAACGACCGGCCCCGCGTACCCGACGTTGCGATACCGCCGACGCCCGAGGCCGCATCGATACGCATCGCCCCGTTGATTGCGGGGACCGCGCCGCGCGAGAACTCACCCGCGACGCCAACGTCCAGACTATGCCCCGGCATCACCAGAACAGCGATATCGCCGCCGTCGTTGACGAAGGCGCGCTCCAGCTCCGCAGCGGCCGTCATCTCCGCCAGCAGTTCATCGGCCACCGCGCCCGCAACAGCAGCCATCGGCGTCACGAACACCTCGGCGAACGGCCGGCACGCCTCGACCATGCGCTGCGCGACCTTCCCGCTGACCACCGGCCCCTCGTGCATCGGCCGGCGCAGGTCCATCAGCTCGTCGCACAGCTCGGGCAGGATCGCCGGGAACCGCGCCACCGCTGCACGATAGGCCGCTCGCACCTCTTCCGCCCGCCCCCACGCCTTCAGCACGACATCGATCGGCCCGTGCGAGAGGTGCAGGCGCTCGCCGGCCAGCTCCTGGATGACGGGCGGCGCGAACATCACGCTATCTTGGCCAGCGCCTCGACCAGCGCCGCCTTCTCACGGGGCTCGAGCGGCTCGAGCGTGCGCCGCGACACCTCCCCCGCCGCGCCCTTCATGGCTTTGACGGCGGTCTGGCCGTTCGGCGTCAGCGTCAGCATGACGAGGCGCGCGTCCTTGAGGTCGGCGGCCTGCCGCACGTAACCGCGGCCGATCAGGCGCCCGACCACGCCCGAGATGGTCGCGGGGTCCATGCGGGTGAGCCGCCCGAGCTGGTTCTGCGACACCGAGCCCATGTCGTCGAGCTTGGCGAGCGCGGCGAACTGCGTCGGCGTCACGCCGAACCGGCCCATGACGTCGTTGAACACCTCGCTCGCGCGCTGATGCGCGCACCTGAGCAAAAAGCCCACCTGCTCCTCCAGCGCATACACCGCCGCCCGCTCCGCCGCCGTGCCCGCATCCGTCAGCGGCTTGCGCCGTATCCTGGCTGTCGCCATCTCGTTTCACTCCCTGGTTGTCATCCCGGGCCTTGCCTGCACCGGCGAAGGCCGGTGTGCCCGGGATCCATCCATCCTCTTGCGCCGAAGCAAGCGGCGAGTTGGATCCCGGCGACAAGCGCCGGGATGACCTCACGTCTTCCTCTCCGCGAACGGCCACGGGCTGTCGCCGCGCCAACCCTCGATGCGGGCGCTCGGGCCCACCTCGCGGATCACGTCGCTCACATTCACGATGTCGCCGGCGTGACCGCCGAGGCCCTCGTACAGCGCGCGCGGCAGCGTGAACTCGATGGGCGCGACGATCGCCGGCGTCGGCACGTAGCCGAAGGCGTTGCCCGGCAGGCGCGTCACGTCGACCATCACGGTGATGCCGCCGCCCGGCCACACGTAGACGGGCGCACCGCCCATGGTGACGCGCGTCTCGCCCCTGGCGATCGAGCGCGTCAACAGGACCGGGTTCTGCGTCACGCCGGCCCGGAGCGAGCCGCCTGCGCCCGCCATGAACAGCACCGTGCACAGCGAGGGCTCGCAGTTCTCGCCGATGCGCTCCACCACGGCGCGCACCTCGGCGGGCATCTCGGCCGGCTGCGGCACGAGCTTGTCGTCGAGGACGCAGTAGAGCGCATCCTCCCCCGTCGTCGAGGTCATCAGCAGGCGCAGGCCGGGCCAGGCGATCTTGGGATCGATCTTCTGGATGATCGTCAGCGGCTCGGTGATGTTGGTGCCGCCCCAGCCGAGGCCCGAGTTGGCGACCTTGAAGTAGCGCCCGGGCGTCGACTTGCGACCGCGCACGCGAATGCCCGCCGGGGCCATGTCGAGCACGCGGCCCGCCTGGTGCTCGGTGAGCACGCCCGTGATCTGGTCGTCGACCACGATCACCTCGTCGACGTGGCCGAGCCATTGCCTGGCGAAGATGCCCACGGCGGCCGATCCGCAGCCGACCCGCATTCGCACCTCCGGCCGGCCATCGACGATCGGCGCCGCGCCCGCCTGCACGATGACGCCGTGGCCGCCGTCGATCGCCATCTCCACGGGGCGTCCCGCGCACAGGTCGAGCAGGGTGTCGCAGGTGACGGTGCCCTCCTTCTTGGAGCCGCCGGTCAGGTGCCGCACGCCGCCGATCGCCAGCATCTGCGAGCCGTATTCGGTCGTCGTCACGTGTCCGACCTGCTCGCCGTTGACGCGGACCGGCGCCGTCTCGGGGCCGAGGTGGCGATCGGTGTCGATCTTCACCTTGACGCCGCAGTAGGAGAAGATGCCCTCGGTGACGACCGTGACGGTGTCGACCCCGTCGTGCTCGGCCGAGACGATGAAGGGCGCGGGCTTGTAGTCGGGGTAGGTGGTGCCGGCGCCGACGCCGGTGACGAACGTGCGCGCAGGATCAAGCGGCGCGCCGTCCCAGTCGGAGCCCGCGAACGAGGCGACCTTCCCGCCCCCTTCGATCGTGCGTTCGAGCAGCAGCACGGGGTCGGTGCGCACGAGCTGGCCGTTCTCGTTGGCATAGCGCGCGCACGCCCCCGCACGCCCCGGCCGTATCCGGCACAGAACCGGGCACGCGTCGCAGCGCACGATGCCCTCGCCCTCCGCCGCGCCCATCTTGCGCGCCCGTGCCGCCAGCGACAGTTGGTCCCTGCTCATCCGCCGCACTCCGCCGCTGCGCCCCTCCCCCTGCGAGGGGGGAGGGCAATGCGTCCGCGGCTTGGATCGGCCACCACCGACCTCGCCACGAACGCAACGGCCGATCCAAGTCGCTGGACGCATCGGGTGGGGGTGTCTTGTCCCTGCACAAGTGCCACCCCCACCAGGAACGCCATCGGGCTTAGCTCGCCTGCTTGAATGCTGTGCAAGGTTGAGCTTGGCGAGCTAAGCCCGTGGCGTTCCGTCCTCCCCCCTCGAGGGGGAGGCGGAGCTTGCGGCATGCGATGGAGAACCCTCATCCCGTCCCCTCCCTCGCCTGCATCGCCTCCCACAGCCGGTGGGGCAGGACGGGCACGCGGGTGATGCGCACGCCGGTGGCGTGGCGGATGGCGGAGAGGATCGCCGGCGCGGTGGCGATAAGGGCCGGCTCGCCGACGCCCTTGGCGCCGAACGGGCCGAGGGGCTCGGCGTCCTCGATCAGGTAGGTCTTGACCGGCGGCATGTCGCCGACGGTCGGGATCAGATAGTCGTGCAGGTTCTCGGTGCGGCCGGGAATGAACTCCTCCATCAGCGCGAGCCCAAGCCCCTGCGCGATGCCGCCGTGGATCTGGCCCTCGACCAGCGTGGGGTTGATGGCGCGGCCGACGTCGTGCGCGGCGACGATGCCCAGCACCTTGGTGGTGCCGAGCACGGTATCGACCTCCACCTCCGCCATCTGCGCGGCAAACCCGTACGTCGCGTAGGGCACGCCCTGGCCGTTCTCGTCCAGCGGGCTCGTCGGCGGGTCCCACGTGCCGACGCCCTCCAGCGCCGCATCGTCATTTCCGCGAGCGCGCAGCGCGCCAGCGGGAATCCAAGCACTGTCGGGGCCCGAGGCTGGATTCCCGCTCTGCGCTTCGCTTGGCGGGAATGACGTGCTGAGATCGATCGTGCGCAAGGCCTCGCCGTCAGTGATGGAGAGTCGCGCACCCTCGAGCGTCAGCCTCGCATCAGGGCCGGCGTTGCCGAGCGCCAGGATCTTGGCGCGCAGGGCCTCGGCGGCAAGCCGTGCGGCATTGCCCGACACGAAGGTCTGGCGCGAGGCCGAGGTCTTGCCGGCGTCTGCCGTGAGATCCGTGTCGCCCACCACCATGCGGAAGGCAGCGGGCGGCAGGCCCAGCGCATCGGCCGCGATCTGCAGCAGCACGGTGGAGGAGCCCTGGCCGATGTCGACGGCGCCGTTGAAGAAGGTGAGCACGCCGTCCCGGCCGAGCGTGATGCGCATGGTCGAGGGATTGGGCAGCGCCGTGTTGCCGCAGCCGTACCACATGCACGCGACGCCCACCCCGCGCCGGCGTCGCGGACTGCCGGCGTTGTGCACGGCAACGTGCGCCAGTGCCGCGTCCCAATCTCCCTTGAGCGCGTTGAGGCAGGCGGGCAGCCCGGCCGAACGCTCGAGCACCTGGCCCGACGGCGTGGCGTCGCCCGCCTGCAGAGCGTTGCGGCGGCGGATGGCCCAGCGGTCGAGACCCAGCCGCTCCGCGAGATCGTCCATCAGCGTCTCGTGTGCGATCGCCGCCTGCGGCACGCCGAAGCCGCGGAAGGCCCCGGCCGGCGTATCATTGGTGTAGACGGCCCGCGTCGCCAGCCGCGCGTTCGCCACCCGGTAGGGTCCCATGCCATGCACCGGCACGCGGCTCGCCACCGTCGGCCCCCACGAGGCGTAGGCGCCGGTGTTGAAGTCGGCATCCATCTCGAATGCCGTCAGGCGACCCTGCGCGTCGGCCGAGGATTTGGCGCGGATGCGCGCCGGATGGCGCTTGGTGGTGGAAGTCATGGACTCGGTGCGCGTGTAGACGATGCGCACCGGGCGCCGCGTCACCCACGCCGCCAGCGCCAACAGCGGCTGCACCGACACGTCGAGCTTGCCGCCGAACCCGCCGCCGCACGCCGTCGGCTTGATGCGCACGCGCGACTGCGCCACGCCCAGCACGCGCGCGGTCTCCTCGAGGTCCATGTAGGGCGCCTGCGTGCAGGCCGTCACCTCGATGCGGTCGGGCCCGTCGCCGACCGGCACCGCGTAGCCCGCCTCCGGCTCGATATAGGCATGCTCGACGAAACCCGTCTCGAACTCGCCTCCCGCGGTTGCCGCCGCGCGCGCGTGCCCGGCCTCCACGTCGCCGCACTCGAGATGGCCACGCGCCAGCACATTGTCCGGCACGCCTGCATGGATTGCCGGCGATGCCGCAAGACCGGCATCGATGCCGGAGGCTGGCGTCTCCGGCGTCCATTCGATCGGCAGCTCCGCGTCGGAGATGCTCTCGACGGCCGCGCGCGTGCCGACCAGCGCCAGGACCGCCTCGCCGCGGAAGCGCACATGGCCCGGCGCCAGCACCGGCTGGTCCTTCATTTTCGGGAAGATGCCGAACGCGTTCTCGCCCGGCACGTCCTTGGCCGTGAGGACGGCCACGAGGCCCGGCATGCGCGCCTTGACCGCATCCAAGTCGCCGAGCATGAAGCGCGCCCGTGCATGCGGAGAGCGCACCACTCGCATCCACAAAGCATCGGCGGGCACCTCGTCGGCGCCGAACCGGTCGGTGCCGGCAACCTTCGCCCATCCGTCCACCCGCGGCAGACGTGCGCCGACGGCGGGTGCGGGATCGCCCGGTGCCGGGCCGGCATCGACGCAGAGCATGTCCATGGGGTCATCCCCCAGCGCGTCACCGTCCGCAACCTCCAGAATCGCCTCGGCGATCTTGAGATACCCCGTACAGCGGCACAGCACGCCGCCGATGGCATCCTCCACCTCTGTCCGCCCCGGCCGCGGCGACCTTGCCAGCAAGTCGGCCGCAGCCATCAGCATGCCGGGCGTGCAGATGCCGCACTGGGCGGCGCCGTGCGCCAGGAACGCCGTGCGCAGCCGCTCGGTGATGCCGGACGGGCCGGCGCCCTCCACCGTGTCGATGCGCGCGCCGTTCGCCTGCCCGGTCGCAACCAGGCAGGCGCAGACCTGGGCGCCGTCGAGGATGACGGTACACGCGCCGCAGTCGCCGGCCTCGCAGCCGATCTTGGTGCCGGTGAGGCGCAACCGCTCGCGCAGTGTGTCGGCGAGCGAGGCGAACGGCGGCGCCGCGACCGTGGTCGGCTCCCCATTCAGCGTGAAGGACACCGTCGTGCCGGCAGGGGCGATCGGGACCGTATCCTGCATCAGGCGGCCCTCCGTCGCTCGGATTGCGCCAGCTCGGCCAGCAGGTCCCTGACGAGGGCGAGCGCCGCCTTCCGGCGATAGGCCGCCGAGCCGCGGATGTCGTCGATGGGCGCAAGCGGCTCGAGATGGTCTACAAAAACGAGGTCCGCCGCAGCCGCCGGCGGCTGCCCAATGAGCGCTGCCTCGAGCGCCGGCAGGCGCTGCGGGACTGCCGAGCACGCGCCGACGGCGATGCGGGCGGCGGCGATGACGCCCGCCGCATCGATCTCGATGACGCCGGCCACCATGACGATGGAGATGACGAGATACTTGCGCGCGCCGAGCTTGAGGAAATGACTGCGCGCCACCGCACCCTTCGGCCTCGGCACCAGGATGGCGGTGACGAGCTCGTGTGCCTCGCACTGGGTGTGGCGATAGCCGTCGATGAAGCCGCGCATGGGCACGATGCGGCGGCCCTGCACACCCACAAGCTCCACGCTCGCATCGAGCGCCAGCAGGTTGGGCGCACCGTCTCCCGCCGGCGAGGCCGTGCAGATGTTGCCGGCGAGCGTGCCGCGGTTCTGGATCTGCACCCCGCCGACCTCGCGCGCGGCGAGCTTCAGCCCATCGAACTGCGGCGGCAGCTCGGCGCGGATGATGTCGGTCCAGGTGGCGAGCGCGCCGATGCGCCAGCCGTCGCCGTCCGCGGAAATACCTCGCAATCCCGGCACGGCGGAGATGTCGAGCACATCGGGCTGACGCATGTCGCCCCAGCCCACGCGCGCGGCCCTCGCCGGGTAGACGTCGGTGCCGCCCGCCAGCACCGTCGCGGCCCCCTCGGCCCTGATGGCGAGGGCTTCCTCGAGCGTCGTGGGGCGGTGATAGGCAGCCATCTGCTATCGCCCCGCTTTGCGCAGCGCGGCGGTCGCGGCCGCGTCGATCGCGCCGTCCGCACCAATCGCAACACCGAACAACGTCCGCGCCTCCTCGCCGGTGTAGTAACCACGGCTCACGTCGCGATCGACGAGTGCCGCATCGCGGCCCAGCGGATCACCGTAACCGCCACCGCCCGGCGTCATCACCTCCACGCGGTCGCCGGCCTTGAGCGGAATGTCCTGGTCCTTGGAGAGATGCTCCGGGACCATCGTCTCGCCGCCCCGGTGCACGCGCACCACGTTGGGCGCGCCGTCCCGGCCGCCCTGCACGCCCGGCGGACCAAAGCGTCCGTGATCCATGACGAAGGAGGCCCGCGCCTCCCCGCGCAAGAGCTCCACATCGTAGTGCACGCCGAAGCCGCCCCGCTGCGCGCCGGCCCCGCCCGAACCCTCGCGCAATGCGAAGCGGTGGAACAGAATGGGATAGTACTGCTCGAGCACCTCGACCGGCTGGCTCTTGGAGATGCCGATCGTGGAGCAGCCGTTGGTGAGGCCGTCGGTTTCAGCGTTGCCGCCGTAGCCGCCGCCGGAGATCTGGTACATCACGTAGCCGCGGTCCTTGGCCGGGTCCCAGCCGCCGAGCGCGAAGTTGCCGGAGCTGCCGGCCGGCGCCGCCGTGACCTTGTCGGGAATCGCCTTCACCAGCGCCAGGAACACCGACTCGGCGATGCGCTGCGACACCTCCGCCGCGCACCCCGACACGGGCCGCGGATAGCGCGCATCTAGGAACGTGCCCACGGGTCGCTTGATCACGAGCGGCTCGAACGCGCCGGAGTTGAGCGGCGTGTCGGGGAAGATGTGGCGCATGGCGAGGTAGACGGCCGAGTACGTGGTCGCCACGACCGAGTTCATGGGCCCGCGGCAGGGCGGCGAGGAGCCCGTGAAGTCGAAGGCCAGGGTCTCGCCCGACTTGGTGACGCTGAGCGCGATCCTCAGCGGCTCGTTGACGACGCCGTCGGAGTCCACGAACGCCTCGGACGTGTAGACGCCGTCGGGAATGGCGGCGATCTGGGAGCGCATGAGGCGAGCCGCGCGCTGGCGCATCTCGGCGATGGCCGCCACGATCGTGTCGCGGCCGTAGCGGTCCATCAGCCCGGTCAGCCCCCGCTCGCCGATCTTGAGGGCGGCCGCCTGCGCCTTGATGTCGCCGATGCGCTGCTCGGCGATGCGCATGTTGGAGTTGAGGATGGCGAAGATCTCCGCATCCATCACGCCCCTCTTGAAGAGCTTGACCGGCGGCAGCCGCAGCCCTTCCTGCTCCACCTCGGTCGCGTGTGCCGAGAAGCCACCCGGCACCATGCCGCCGATGTCGGGCCAGTGCCCCGTGTTCTGCAGCCAGCAGAAGTGCTCGCCGCGGTAGTAGAACGGCAGCGCGAAACGCATGTCCATCAGGTGCGTGCCGCCGAGATAGGGGTCGTTGACCATGTAGATGTCGCCGGGCTCCGGCGCGCCGGCCTTGCCCTCGCCGATCAGGCGGATGATCTCGGCGGTCGAGTACTGCATGACGCCGACGAACACGGGCAGTCCGAATTCGCCCTGGCTGATCAGCGCGCCGGTGGTCTTGTCGTAGATGCCCGAGGAGCGGTCGTCGGCCTCGGCGATGACGGGCGAGAAGGCCGCCCGCGAGAAGCAGATGTCCATCTCGTTGCAGATCTGCCCGAGTGCGGCCTGGATGACGGCCAGAGTGATCGGATCGATGGTGATGGGGTCGATGGCGCTCATTGGGCCCCTCCGACGGCGATGCGCAGGTTGCCGATCGGATCGACCGTGGCGGCCGCGCCCGGCTCGATCGCGGTAGTGGCGTCGATCTGCTGCACGATGGCGGGCCCGCTGATGCGCGCGCCGATCGGCAGCTTCACGCGCTCCAGCACCTGTGCCGACTGCCAGCGCCCGTCCGCGTACATTTGCCGCTCGCCGATCACGGCATCCGCGACCTTGCTCGCGCGCGCGGCGGGGTCGATGAGCGAGGCGATGGGGAACGCGCGCCGCTTGCCGATCACCGACGTGACGAGGTTCACCAGCACCGCCCGGATCTCCGGCAGCTCGACCTGGAAGCGCGCGAAATAGGCTGTCTCGAACAGCGCCTGGATCTCCTCGCGCGCCACGTCCGCGCGCGGGAATGCCACGCGGATCAGGTGCGTCTGGCCGCGGAACTGCATGTCGGCGCCGTGCAGCACGATCGTCTCGACGATCTCGCTCTGCTCCTCGGCGTTGACGGTGATTCCACGCTCCCTCTGCGCCGCGAGAGTGGTGTGCACCTCGCCCATGTCGGCGGCATCGAGGCCGACATTGAGCGTGTTGACGAAATCCTGCCTCAGATCCGCAACGAGGCAGCCCAGCGCATTCGTAAGCCCCGGCCGCGCCGGCACCAGCACCTCCGGCAACCCGAGCTCGCGCGCCAGGGCCACGGCATGCAGCGGCCCGGCGCCGCCGAACGCGAACAGCGTGAAATCCCGCGGATCGAGGCCGCGCGCCAGCGACACCATGCGGATGGCGCCGGCCATGTGCGTATTGCCGAGCCGGATCACGGCCGCGGCCGCCTCGTCGACGCTCAGACCCAATGGCTTGGCCAGCTTGGCCGCGAAGATGTCGCGAACCTGATCCACCGTCACGGGCCGCGACACCGCCAGCAGGCCCTTGGGATCGAGGCGTCCGAGCACGAGATTGGCGTCGGTGACAGTCGGCTCGGTCCCGCCGCGCCCGTAGCAGATGGGCCCCGGCTCGGAGCCCGCGGACCGCGGCCCGACCTGCAGCAGCCCCGCCGCATTGATCGAGGCAATCGAGCCGCCGCCCGCGCCGACGCTCTTGACGTCCACCATCGGCACATGGATCGGCAGGCCGTAGTCGATGGCGATCTCGGAGGACACCTGCGGCACGCCGCCATGGATCAGGGCCACGTCGGTCGAGGTGCCGCCCATGTCGTAGGTGATGGCGTTGGCGATGCCCGACTGCGCGAGCGTCGCCGCCGCCGCCATCACGCCCGACGCCGGCCCCGACATGATGGTCTTGGCCGCCTCGCGCGCAACGAGCCGCGCCGCCATCGTGCCGCCGTTGCCGTTCATGACGAGCAGGTCGCGCCTGAAGCCCTGGCCCTCGAGCTCGCCCTGCAGTCGGCGCACGTAGCGGTCGAGGATCGGCTGCACCGCGGCATTGACCGAGGCGGTTGTACCACGCTCGTACTCGCGGAACTCGGAGAGCAGCTGGTGACCGAGCGTGATGTACTCGTTCGGCCACAGCGAGCGCGCAATCTCGCCCGCGCGCAGCTCGTGCGCGGGATTGGCGTAGGAATGCAGGAAGTGGATGACGAGGCTCTCGCAGCCCATGGCGGCGAGCCGGGCCGCCGCGGCCTCCACCTCAGCCTCGTCGAGCGGCGTCACGACCCCACCATCGACGTTCATGCGCTCGTCGACCTCGAGCCTGCGCTCGCGTGGGATCAGCGGCTCGAACGTGCCGGTCATGCCATAGGGCCGCGGCCTGGTGCGGCGGCCCAACTCGAGGGTGTCGCGGAAGCCCGCCGTGGTGATGAGCCCGACGGTTGCCACCTCGCGCTCGAGCACGGCGTTGGTGGTGGTGGTCGTGCCGTGGATGACGAGGTCGAGATCGCGCGGGGAGGTGCCGGCATTCGCGATTGCCGCGAGCACGCCGTCGGCCTGGTTGGCCGCGGTGGTGAGGATCTTGGCAAGGCGGACTTGGGAGCCCTGCGGCCCCACCTCGTAGAGCAACAGGTCCGTGAACGTGCCGCCGACATCGACGCCAACGACCCGCCGCATGCTCGCCCGCCTCCTGGACGTCAGGACTCGATGCTCATTAGCATACGAACAATCTGGGCGTTGTTCAACGCCCCCGATGAGGCGTAGGGCGCAATAAGCCGAAGCCGCATTGCGCCGATTGGCGGCAAGGCGGCGCAATACGCTTCGCTATTGCGCCCTACGGCTCAGGCCGGCGGCGGGCCGCGGCGGATGGCATAGAGATGATCGACGGGGCCGTGGCCGCGGCCGACGCCCAGCGTGCGGCCAGCCTCCAGCCCTCGCCACACGTAGTCCTTGGCCCGGCCGACTGCCTCCCGCATGGCCACGCCTTGCGCCACCAGCGCGGCAATTGCCGCCGACAGCGTACAGCCGGTGCCGTGGGTGTGGGGCGTCTCCACGCGCGGGCGCACGAACCGCTCCACGCCTGCACCGTCGCACAGATAGTCGACGGCCTCCTCCCCCTTGGCATGGCCGCCCTTGATGAGGACCGCGTCGCAACCGAGGAACCGCAACGCCTTGCCCTGCGCGACGGCCTCCGCCTCGCTCGCGGCCGGCTGGGCTCCGAGCAGCCGCGCGGCCTCGGGCAGGTTGGGCGTTATGATGGTGGCGAGCGGGATCAACTCGCGTTTCACGGCGTCGATGGCGTCGGGCGCCAGCAGGACGTCGCCGCTGGTCGCCACCATCACCGGATCGACGACCAGCAGCCGCCGCTGCCCCTGGCGCAACCGGCCGGCCACCATCTCCACGATCGCCGCATCGGCCAGCATCCCGGTCTTGATCGCGCGCACGTCGAGGTCGGACAGCACCGCATCGATCTGCGCGCCCACGAACGAGGCCGCCACCGGGTCGACGCCCACGACCCCGCGCGTGTTCTGCGCGGTGAGCGCAGTGATGACCGATGCCCCGTACACGCCGAACGCCGAGAACGTCTTGAGGTCAGCCTGGATGCCCGCGCCCCCCGAGCTGTCCGAGCCCGCAATGGTCAGCGCGATCGCGATCGGTCCCGCCGTCATCTTCCCCCCTCCTTCAAGATCTCGGTCTGCAGCCGCTCGGGCGTGAAGGCCTCCTCGATACGCGCGAGGATCGGCACGTTGTCGATCAGCCACTGCCCGAACCAGTTGAGCGAGCCCGTCAGCATCAGCACGCCCGTCACCACCAGCAGCAGGCCCATCACCATCTCGACGCGGGGCAGGTGCCGCTTGAACCTCTGCAAGAAGGCGATGAACGGCCCGATCGCCGCCGCCGCCAGCACGAAGGGGATGCCTAGCCCGAGGGAGTAGACGAAGAGCAGGCGCACGCCTGCGCCGAGGCTCCCCTCGCTGGCCGCCAGCGTCAGCACGGTTGCCAGCACCGGACCTATGCAGGGCGTCCAGCCGAACGCGAACGCGAGCCCCATCACGAAGGCGCCGACGAGGCTCGCGCCTTCGACGCGCGTATGAAAGCGCGCCTGCCGATACAGCAGCGGCACGCGCAGAAGCCCCAGGAAGTGCAACCCGAAGCCGATGATGACGATGCCGGCTACGACCGAGAGCTGGCCCTTGTGCTCCTGCACCCATTGGCCCAGCACCGAGGCACCGGCGCCGAGCGCCACGAACACCGTGGTGAAGCCGAGCACGAAGCACAGCGAGGCCAGCACCACGCGCCGCCTGACCTTATCGTCGACGCCGCCGCGCTCCGTCATCTGCTCGATGGTGGTGCCGCCGAGGTAGCCCAGATAGGGCGGCACCAGCGGCAGCACGCATGGCGACAGGAAGCTCACGAGGCCCGCCAGCGCCACGCCGAGATGGATGTAGACTTGTGTGAGCATGCCCGCGTTTCCGGGGTGATCCAGCTCAGGTGGGGTGCTGGGAGCCCCCAGTAAAGCGGCGCGGCGGGACCGCTCAGCCGCCCGCGCGCACGATCTTGACCGATTTGCGCTGCTGCGGCGAGAGCAGCTGGCGGTGCTTGAGATATGTGCCGACGACCTCCCAGATCGGAGGGCCCTCGACGGCCTCGTTGACCGAGCCCCAGCCCGCGACCACGTACTCCTTGCCGGCCTCGATCGGTGCACCGGAGCCCAGGATGTGCAGCCCCGTTATGCGGCTGCCGATCGCCGCATCGATGTTGATGGTGTAGCCCATGCCGCCGACCCGGACCATATCGCCGCCCTGCTGCAGGTAGGGGTCGGGGTTGAAGGAGTTGTCGGCAACCTCCTCCAGGATCTGCTTGATGGTGTCGCCGGTCATGACCGAACGATACGCGGCCGGATAGGTGATGGCGGTGGCGTTGTAGACGTCCTCCCAGGTCACGGCTTCGCCGGCGATCAGCGTGCCGCCCCAGCGGAAGCCGGGCGAGAGCGCGATCTCGGCGTCGCGCACCGAGAGCAGCGCGTCGCAGATGAGATCGTCCAGCGTGCCGGCAAACGTACCGCGGCGGTAGAGCATGCCGTCGGTGCGGGCAAGCTCGGTTCCCAGCATGGTCTCGTGCGGGGCCCGGATGCCGGCGATCAGCGAGGCCATATCGGGATCGGGCGCAATGGCGTCGGCGAGCACGGGTATCAGCCCGTAGGAGACGTCCATGACGCGACCGGCGCTGACCTCGATGTCGATCCGCGACAGGAACTTGCCGTGCGAGCCCGAGGCCACGAGCAGCGCGCCGCCGACCCGCGTTGGGCGCGGCATGGCGTCGTGCGTGTGCGCGGTCAGGATGATGTCGATGCCCTCAACGCGCGAGGCGAGCTTGGCATCGACATCGTAGCCGTTGTGGGAGAGCAGCACGACGACCTCGGCGCCGCGCGCGCGCGCCTGCGCCACCGACCGGCGCACCTCCCGCTCGCGGATGCCGAACGACCAGCTCGGGATCATCCAGCGCGGGTTGGCGATCGCCGTGTACGGGAAGGCCTGGCCGATCACCGCAATGTTGACCCCGCCGCGCTCGAACAGCGCCATGTTGGGGAACACGGGCTCCTCGAAGTCGGTGTCGCGCACGTTGCCGGCGAGAAAGTCGATGTTGGAGGATCCCGGCCGGCCGATGCCGCCGAACAGCTCGGCGACCCGCTTGGCGCCGAGCGTGAACTCCCAGTGTCCCGTAGTGGCGTCGACCCCGAGCTCCTGCAGAACGGAGACCATGTCGCCGCCGTTGGTGGCGAGCGCCGTGTAGGAGCCTTGCAGCGCATCGCCGCCGTCGAGCAGCAGCACACGCTCGGGCCCGCGCTCCGCCTGGATCGCCTTGACGAGGGTAGCGACCCGGTCCATGCCGCCGACCCGGCCGTAGCTCTTGGCCAGCGCCTCGTAGTCGTCCGAGCTCAGCATGTAGGCGTTGGGCGAATGCTCCTCGATGCCGAAGGCGGTGAGCAGGTCGGCACCGGTGATGTGGGGCAGCCGACCGTTGGCCTCGCCGACGCCGAGGTTCAGCGATGGCTCGCGGTAGTAGAGCGGCTTCAGCTGCGCATGGGTGTCCGCCATGTGCAGGATGGTGAGCTGGCCCTTGGCGTCGAACCTGAGCAGTTGCTCCTGCCGGATCGCCTGCTGGGCCGCGGCACGGCCCAGCCGCCCGCCGAGGCCGGTGATGGCAGCGGTGGCTGCGGCAACCTGCAGGAGGCTTCGGCGCGTGATCATGCTTGTTCCATTCTATCGCACAACGCAACGCACCCGCATCCGGCACCGCCCAGCGGCCCAAACCGGCGAATCCTCTAGCCTACTTGTTAACAGGGCTTTCCGGTGACATCACGAAGGCCACCAGATCCTTGATCTGATCGATGGTCAGAAACCCCGAGGTGCCCATTCGCGGCATGTTCGCGCAAGGAATGGTGGCGTGGGGGTTGTAGATCCGCTCGTAGACCGCCTTCACGTCGTCAGCCCCGTATTTGCGGATCTTGCCGTACTCGCGCAAGGACGGGCCCAGAGTGCCGAAGCTCAGCTCCTTGCCGTCCATCTGGTGGCAGGCATAGCAGTTGCCGCCGTTGGCGGTGCGCGGGGGATAGTCGGTGAAGCGGCCGCCATAGCCGCTCTGGGCGAGCTGCTCGCCCCTCTTCCAGTCGCCCATCAGCTTGCCGTCGGCGGGATATTTGATGGCGGCCTTCTCGCGCGCCAGGATGGCGTCCGCCAGCCCCGGCGGCGGCGCGTTGCGGTACTGGCTGCACACCCTCTGCGTCTCGTCCTGCGAGAGCCGCGCTTGCCATTCGGGCGTTGCCGTCGCCCAGCTCGACTTGATGACGTCATCGACGGACATCGCGCTGTGTCCGCGCCCCAGCAGCAGATAGGCGACGACGGGGACCCCGATCACGACTACGGCAACCATGAGAAGACGGTGCATGGCGGGGGCTCAGCTAGCGCTTGATGCTGGGCGCGGTGATCTCCCCGCCCTTGGCCTGGTTCACGAGATACATGCCGAGAGCCACCGTCGCATCCGAGCCGTAGTCGATGAGCGGCAGGCGCATCTGCCAGTAGCAGTCGGCGATACGGTGCTGCATTGTCATGACAGTCCCCTGCGACACGCGATAGGCTGGCCATTCGCCGATCACCTTTCGCGCCTCCTCGGGCTTGCCGAGGAACGGCAGGCTCTGCAGGCGGATGCGCCGGCCCGTGTCGGCGTGGCAGGTGGCGCAGGAGAAGTCCATCGGTCCCTGCCGGCGGAAGAACAGCGCCTCGCCGACAGCGAGCGCCTGCTTCTCCTTGGCGTGGGCGAGGCTCGGCTGATACTTGAGCCCGCGCGACTTGGAGGCGACGTAGGTCGCGAGCGCCTCGAGCTCGGTGCCGGCCTGGTTGGCCTTGGAGTAGGGCCGCTTGACGATGTCGGCGTGGGCAAGGCCCTGCAGCTTCTCCATGCACCACACGAGCCGCGTCTCGAGGTCCATCACCCGGTCGGCATCCCGAAAGTAGCGCGGCAGCTCGGCAAACGCGCCCTCGACCTTGTCGGGGCCCTTGCCGAGGTCGCAGGCCTCGAGCGATGCGTTGCTGGGGCCACGCTTCTCCTTCCACAGCGCCTCGCCGCGGTCGGCATCGAGCATCGCCGGGTTCGACCACGGGTCGTCCTTCAGCATCTGCCTATAGCGCTCGAGCTCCTTCTCGGTCTCGTCGAGGGCGGCAGCCGGTACAACCAGCACCAGGCAGGCTAAGGCGGACGCTAGGCTCCGGCGCAGGCGCATGTCGAGAGCTCCCTGGTATGCCAGCGCATAAGTGCGTGTTCACCACGGTGAAGTCAATTTGAACCAAGGCCACTGGAATATCTTTGCGGGTCTTGTCGTACGGGCGGCTGCGGAATACTCATGATCCGCCGCTCCGTGAAAGAAAATATGGGCCCGATTGCCATGCCGACTCCCGCCGGAAGTTCATTGCGTCTCGTGCTGACAATGTGCGCCGTGGTACTCGCGCTCGGATGCGCTGCCGCCACGGCGCAAGCCCCGGCGCCGGCTCCCGCACCTGCGCCCGCCGCCAAGGAAGCGCAGACCGAGGACGTCATCGTCAGCGGCAAGCCCGAGCAGAAGTCGAGGGTGCGCCAGGCCCTCGACCGCCTGCTCGGCAAGACCGAGAGCAAGAAGCTCGAGACGACCGGCTCGGAGGTCATATCGCTGCCGAAGGAGAAGGCGGCGGAGCTCAAGAAGCGGCTGGAGAAGCTCGGCGCCAAGGTCACCACGCTGCGCAAGGACTGGAACCACATCCTCCACCCCGCCAAGAAGGACACGCCGCTGACGACCAAGCAGAAGGCCGCCATCGAGACGGCCGCCAAGGCTCCCGAGACCGTCAACGTCGGCGTGCTGAAGATGCCCGACGCTGCGGTGGCCGAGCTCGCCCTGACGAAGTTCGAGCAGAGCGTCGGCACCAGGGGTCGTGCCGGACCGCAGGATGACCCCTACGCCAAGGTGATGCTGCCGATGGCCGGCGGCGGCCACATCACGCTCGTGCGCACGCGGGCCCCGGACTTCACGCCGGGCGGCGTCACCTGGGTCGGCGAGACCGAGGAGACGAAGGAGCGCGCTGTCCTCATGCTGTGGAAGGACGGCCACCTCTCCGGCTACTTCGGCTTCAAGGGTCGCGTCTACACCGTCAATCACGTCGGCGGCGACATCCACACCATGGCGGAGATCGACCCCAAGAAGCTGCCGCCCGACCACGCGCCCGATCCCAAGAACCGCAATGCCGCCGTGGCGCCGCCTCCCGCGCCCGCTACGCCTCCCCTGCGGCCGCCCGAGCCCGAGGTGGCGCCGTTCGCCGACGCCGACCGCCAGGCGCTCGAGACCAAGCCGATCGTCATCGACGTGATGCTCCTCATCACCAAGAAGGTGGTCGACAGCTACATTCGCAACCCCGTCGACCTCTCGACGCTCGCCATCGAGCAGGCCAACAACACCTTCCGCAACAGCGGGCTCGGCAACATCACGCTGCGTCTCGCGCACAGCCAGGTCATCGACTACAACGAAGCCGACGTCGATCAGTTCGACTCCCTCTACGCGATGGTCGACGGGGTCGGCGTCTTCAAAGACCTGAAGAAGCTGCGCAACGAGAAGCGCGCGGACATCGTCGGGATGGTGCTCGACAGTCCGAAGGGGTGCGGCCTCTCCACCCGCGTCGGCGCCGAGGCCGACGAGGCTTTCTTCGTCGTGCATCACGCCTGCGCCGCCATCACCTACTCGATCGCGCACGAGATCGGCCACATCATCGGCACGCGGCACGACCGCTACATGGACACCAACGACAAGCCGATCCCCTACGCGCACGGCTTCATCAACGGCACCAAGTGGCGCGACATGATGAGCTACCAGGAGGGCTGCAACGGCTGTCCGCGCATTCCCTTCTGGTCCAATCCGCGCGTGCGGTACGAGGGCGAGCCAACGGGCACTGCGGCGAGCGACAACGCCCGCGTGATCCTGGAGCAGGCCGAGCGCGTCGCCAAGTTCCGCTGACCCACAGCGTGCATCCCCGGACGCCGCGCATCGCGCGGCGATCCGGGACCCTGCCCCTACCAAGTTGAAGCTCACCCTCAGCGCGCGAGCTGAAACCGCTCGAAGCGGTGCAGCTCCTCCTCGATCCGCCGCTTGTGCGCGCGCGGCGCGCCGCGCCCGACCCAGGTCCAGCGCTGCATGATGAGCTTCCCGCGCTCGCGATCGGTCTTGAGGTCGATTGCCGCGACGATCTCGTCGCCGACCAGCACCGGCAGGGCGAAGTAGCCGAAAACGCGCTTGTCCTTGGGCACGTAGGCCTCGAACCGGTGCTCGTAGCCGAAGAACAGCGCAACCCGCTTGCGCTGGTTGATGAGGGGATCGAAGGGCGAGAGGATGTGCACCAGCTCCCCGGCAGGGGCGCCAGGGTCAACCTCGATCGCCTCCGGCCGCGCCCAGTGCTGCTGCTTGCCTGCGCCCTCAATGTCGACGGGCACGAGCTCCCTGCGGCGCACCCTCGCCTCGACCGCGCGCCGCACGGCCAGCTTGCGGCGCGCGTCCAGGTAGCAGATCGAGTCCAGGCTGACGATGCCCTGCGCCCTGAGCGCCCGGTCGAGCAGATGGTCGACGACCTCCCGCTCGGTGGCGGCTCTCGGCGCCTTGTCCCAGCCGAAATGCCGGCCGGTCAGCTCGTAGGTCTTGAGCATGCCGGTGCGCCGGCTGACGGTGACGAGACCCTTGAAGAAAGCAACCTGCAGCGCGCGCTTGGACGGCTTGCGGCTCGCCCACAGGTGGTCCTTCTCGATCAGCTCATCGTCGTCGATGTCGCGGATCGTCAGCGCCCCGTGCCTGCGGATGCGCGAGATCACCTTGCGCTGGTCCTGCTCGGTGACTGCCGTGAACCACGTGCTCCGCCGCGCCCAGTCGCGCCGCATGGCGCCGAGGTGGAAGCGCAGGTCGCGGACGGGGAGGTAGGAGAGCGCGTGCGTCCAGTACTCGAACACCGTCTTGTCGACGGACTGGGCCTGGTGCAGGTGTTCGCGGCGATACTCGGGAATGCGCGTGAAAAGAATGTGATGGTGGCAGCGCTCGATGACGTTGATGGTGTCGATCTGCACGTAGCCCAGGTGCTCGATCGCGGCCCGCGTCGCCTCAGCCGCGCCGCCGAACGGCGCCGGCTCGTCGAGCCTCTGGGCGTGAAGCCAGATGCGTCGGGCACGCGAGACACTGAGCGGAACAGGTTTGGCGGCTGTGCTGACCATGGGGCGATACCTGCACAACGCACCGCCATCGTGTCAATTTCGCCGGGCTTGCAGCTATGTATCAATTTTGATACATAGATTTGGGGGCTAACTGTGAAGCGGTTACCGGCGAACTTCTATGCGCTTGGCTCTGGCCGAGAGCCTGTTCGCGAGTGGCTCAAGAAGCTCGATGTCGAAGATCGAAAGCTCATCGGTGAGGACATCAAGGATGTGGAGTTCTCTTGGCCGATCGGCATGCCGCTTTGCCGCTCCCTCGGCGCCGGTCTCTGGGAAGTTCGCAGCCAGCTGGCCGGAGGCCGGATTGCCCGCATCATATTCTGCGTCCACCAGGGACGGATGGTCCTGTTGCACGGGTTCATGAAGAAGACGCAGAAGACGCAACCACGCGAGATCGAACTCGCAGCCAAGCGCATGAAGGAAATCACATGAAAGCTCGAAGGGGTCGCATCGGTTCGTCGTTCGATGACCACTTGAAGGAAGAGGGTATCTATGAGGAGGTGACCGCGCGCGCCATCAAGCGGGTGATCGCGCGGCAGCTCGCCACTCTCATGCGCGATCAGGGCCTGACAAAGTCCGAGTTGGCCAAGCGCATGCACACGAGTCGCGCTCAGCTCGACCGGCTGCTCGACCCCGAAAATGAGTCCGTCACGCTTGGCACGCTGACTCGAGCCGCGCACGTCGTGGGCAGGCAGCTCAAGATGGAGCTGGTCTGAGGCCAGGCGTCGCGGTCCCGGCCCTGTCAACCTCGCGCGAGCGCGGCAACGCCCGGCAGCTCGCGGCCCTCGAGCCACTCGAGGAACGCGCCGCCCGCGGTCGACACATAGCTGAAATCGTCGGTGACGCCGGCCGCATTGAGGGCGGCCACGGTGTCGCCGCCGCCGGCCACCGACTTGAGCTTGCCCGCCTTGGTGAGCTTCGCCGCCGCGCGCGCGAGCGCAAACGTACCCTCGCCGAACGGTGCCACCTCGAAGGCTCCGAGCGGACCATTCCACAACAGCGTCCTGGAACTGCCTAGCATGTCCGTATAGTGCCCGACGGTCTTGGGGCCGACGTCGAGGATCATGAGGTCCGATGGCGCCTCCAGCGTCACCACCACGCGCGAGGGCGCGCCGGCTTCGAGCTTGGCGGCCACCACGAAATCGTGCGGCAGGATCACCTCGCAGTGGCGCTGCTTGGCGGCATGCATGATCTCGAGCGCGGTCTTGGCGAGGTCGGGCTCGGCCAGCGACTTGCCGATCTCCACGCCCTCGGCCAGGAAGAACGTGTTGGCCATGGCGCCGCCGATGATCAGCTTGTCGACCTTGGCGGCGAGGTTGGTGAGCACCTCGATCTTGGTCGAGACCTTGGCGCCGCCGATCACGGCGGCCACCGGGCGCTCCGGCTTCTCGAGCACGCTCACGAGCGCGTTGATCTCCTCGATCATCAGAGGCCCGGCATAAGCCGGAAGGAGATGTGCGATGGCCTCCGTGGAGGCGTGCGCGCGATGCGCGCTCGAGAAAGCGTCGCCCACGAAGATGTCGCCGAGCGCGGCCAGCGCCATGGCGAAGGCCGGGTCGTTCTTCTCCTCGCCCTTGTGGAAGCGCAGGTTCTCCAGCACCGCCACCTCGCCGTCCCTCAGCGCGCCGACCACCTTTGCGGCAGGCTCGCCGATGCAGTCGCCGGCGAACGCGACGGGCAGACCCAGCAGGGTGCCGAGCTCCTCGGCAACCGGCTTCAGGCTATACTGCGGGTCCGGACCACCCTTCGGCCGGCCGAAGTGCGACATGACGATGACCTTGGCGCCGCGCCTGGCGAGATCCTGCAAGCCCGGCACGAGGCGCGCGAGCCGCGTCGCATCGCTGACCTTGCCGTCGCGCACAGGCACGTTGAGGTCCGCGCGCACCAGCACGCGCTTGCCCCTGACATCGAGGCCGTCCGTGGTCTTGAGCTTGTCGAGGTGCATCAGTCCAGCCGCAAATCGTCGAGTCGCAGTGCTATCGAAGCCGCCTTCAGCGGCGTCAAGGTCTCGCTGCGCCCGACCTCTGTGATCCGCGCATAGCCTGCCGCCGATGGCTCGCGATGGACGCGGGTCGTGAGCGTCACGGCATCGATCACCCAGTAATCGGGCACCCCGAGCATAGCGTAGACCTCTGACTTGCGCCCGGTGTCGTAGGCGAGGCTCGATACAGCGATCTCGATCGCCAGCAGCACGTCGGACGGGGAAACGCGGCCCGGGTTGGGGGCGCTCTTGAAAATCAGGATATCGGGCTCGAGGTAGTTCTCGTCGTTGGGGCGCCAGCCAAGTGCCACAGCCAGCAGCAAATCCTGCGGCAGCCTGCGGTACATCCAGTTGCTGAGCAGGGTCTTGACGTTCTCGTGCCGATTGCCCTTGGGCGAGATGGGAACCAGCTCTCCCCCGATCAGCTCGATGCGGTCATCCTCCGTGAGGATGCCAAGCTCGGCGAGGCGGTCGAACTCGGCCAGCGTCCAGCGCAGTCGCGGCACACCTTCTGCGGCCTGCGTCGTGGGGCGAACCCTGGGCTGGGGCGATAGCTCGTTCATCGAGTTGCTGAACTCAACTGCTCATCCTCAGACTACCAGCTTACGCGCCGCCTCCACAATCTTGGCTGGCGTTATGCCGAAGTGCTCGTAGAGCCTGGGGGCGGGGGCCGAGGCGCCGAAGCCGGTCATGCCGATGAAGGTGCCTCTCTCGCCCAGCCACCGCTCCCAGCCCTGCTCCACGGCCGCCTCCACGGCCACGCGCGGCGCCGTTCCCAGCACCTCGTTGCGATAGGCAACGGGCTGGCTGGCGAACAGTTCCCAGCACGGCATCGACACCACGGCGGCCTCGATCCCGTCCTTGGCCAGCAGGCCGCGTGCCTCGACGGCCAGGCTCACCTCGGAGCCGGTCGCCAGGATGGTGACGTCGCGTGTCTTGCCGGCCGTCTCTGCCAGAACATAGGCACCCTTGGCGCAGAGGTTCTCGTCGGTGTGGGCCGTGCGCAGGTTCGCCACGGACTGTCGCGTCAGCGCCAGCAATGAAGGCGCATCGCCGGAGCGCACCGCCAGCTCCCAGCACTCCGCCGTCTCCACGCCGTCGGCAGGGCGGAACACGTTGAGGTTGGGGATGGCCCGCAGGCTTGCCAGCTGCTCGACCGGCTGGTGCGTGGGACCATCCTCGCCCAGGCCGATGGAGTCGTGCGTCATCACATATATGACGCGCTGGCGCATGAGCGCGGAAAGGCGGATCGCTGGCCTGCAGTAGTCGGAGAAGACGAGGAACGTGCCGCCGTAAGGGATGAGACCGCCGTGCAGCGCCATGCCGTTCATGGCGGCGGCCATGCCGTGCTCGCGCACGCCGTAGTGGATGTAGCTGCCGGCGAAGCTCTCCCGCGTGACGACCGCTTGCGTCTTGGCCTTGGTGTTGTTGGAGCCGGTGAGGTCGGCCGAGCCGCCGATCAGTGCGGGCAGCGCGGGGACCAGGTGCTCGAGCGTCGCCTCCGACCAGTTGCGGGTCGCCTTGGTGGCCTTCGATGTGGCGGCAGCCTTTTTGGCGGCTGCGATCGCCGAGGCGATCGCAGGAGCAACGGCGCGCGCGGGATGCTCGACGGCCTCCCTTGTCTTGGCATCGACAGCGTCCCAGCGCTTCGTCCACGCACCGCGCGCGGTCGCGCCGCGCGATCCGCACGCGCGCCAGGCCGCCAGCACATCGGCCGGCACCTCGAACGGCGCATGCGGCCAGCCGAGCTTGGCTCGCGCCCCGGCAATCTCCTCGGCCCCGAGCGGCGAGCCGTGGGTCGAGGCCTTGCCGGCCTTGGTCGGCGCGCCGTAGCCGATCGTCGTCTTGCACGCGACCAGCGTTGGCCGGTCCGAGCGGCGGGCGGACTCGAGCGCCACCGCGATCGCCTCGGGATCGTGGCCATCGACCCACACGGTGTTCCAGCCGGCGGCCCGGAAGCGCGCGATCTGGTCATCGGAGACGGCGAGCGAGGTAGGCCCGTCGATCGAAATCTGATTGTCGTCGAACAGCACGATCAGCTTGTTGAGCCTGAGGTGGCCGGCGAGCGAGATCGCCTCGTGGCTCAGGCCCTCCATCAGGCAGCCGTCGCCGGCCACCACGTAGGTGTAGTGATCGACGATGGCGTCGCCCAATCGCGCGTTGAGCAGGCGTTCGGCAAGCGCCATGCCGACCGCGTTGCCCAGGCCCTGGCCGAGCGGGCCGGTGGTCGTCTCGATGCCGGGGGCATGACCGAACTCGGGATGGCCCGCGGTCTTGGAGCCGAGCTGGCGGAAGCGCCTGAGCTCGTCGATGCTCATGCCGGGATAGCCCGTCAGGTAGAGCA
>Ga0247829_10000022_pt1 | contig 37296 bp, 37 predicted proteins | sample 12C_Control_Day4_FD_207765 | JGI IMG/M metagenome (GOLD analysis project Ga0247829, IMG submission 207765) | Soil microbial communities from agricultural site in Penn Yan, New York, United States - 12C_Control_Day4 | ecosystem: Environmental > Terrestrial > Soil > Agricultural land | place... | reverse complement strand
ACGGCGTGGGGCCCTACAACCAGCGCTTCTACGACCGCTACACCGAGGCGCCCCTGCGCAGCGTCTGCAGCGCGTTGCAGCAGGCGCTGGACCCGGGGCTCCAGCTGGGCAATGTGCGGCTGGGTGGCGACGCGGTGCCGGCCTGAGGCGATCAGCCAGCCTGCGGCGGTGCGCACGAATGACGCAGCACCATCTCGGTCGGCACTTCGAGCATGCGGTAGGGCGGGCGTTCGCTGCCTTCCTCGCGCAGGCGCTCCAGCATCATCTGCGCCGCCCACCGGCCGCACTGGGCGATGTCCCAGCGCACGGCCGTGATGGCCGGCGTGCTCAGTCGGACCAGTTCGGTGTCGCCGATGCCGATGAGCGAGAGCTCGCGCGGGACCGACAGGTTCAGGGTGCCCACCGCCGACATCAGGCCGGCCAGCATCTGCGTGCCAAGGCAGATCACGGCGGTGGGCCGTTGCCCTTGCGTGTGTCCCAGCATGCGCTTGGCCGCGCTGAAGGCCATGTCCCCGCCCGAGGCGTCCAGGATCGCCTCCAGCGCCGGGTCGTGCGCGATACCGGCCTCCTGCAAGGCCTCGCGGTAGCCGGCCAGCCGCTCGCGGCCCGGCCGGATCGAGGCGCTGGGCGTCATCAGCGCGATGCGGCGATGGCCGAGCCCAATCAGGTGGCGCGTGGCCTCGTGCGCACCCATGCGGTGGTCGGGCCCGACCGCATCGCCGATGCCGAGCAGGTCGCGGTCGTGGAACACCACCGGCAGGCGCAGCGACTGCAGGGCCTGCAGCGTTCGGGGATGCAGTTCGTCGGCGATGCCCGCGATGACACCGTCCACCCGGCCGCGGCCGAACAGCTCCAGCAGCGCGACATCGCGCTCGGCCTGGCTCTTGTCGTTGGCGACGATCAGAAAGTAGCCCTCGGGCTCCAGGCACTCCTGCACCGCCGCCAGGAAGCGGCCGTGCAGCGGGTTGGCCATGTCCGAGACGATGGCACCGATGGTCATGGTGCGCTGCGTCTTCAGGCTCTGGGCCACGCTGTTGGGGATGTAGTTCAGCGCGCGGGCCGCTTCGAGCACCTGCTTGCGCAGATCGTCCGAGACCCAGTTCTTGCCCGTGAGCACGCGCGAGACGCTGCCGGCAGACACCCCCGCATGGCGAGCGACATCGGAAACGGTGGGTTTTCGCAGCGGGGTGTCTTTCACGCGGCGATTCTCCCACAGCTTGAAATTTACTGAAATCGATATGAGTTAACTTCAAACAAAGCCAGGGAATACCCTATTAAATTTGACTAATATCGTTATTAGACTTCAGCGCATTCCAGACCATATCAAGCCACGGAAGCGCCATCCCCCATGAAGACCATCACGCTGGGCAGCATCACCATCGACCGCGTGGTCGAGTACGAAACCATCTATCTCGACGCGGCGTGGATGTACCCCGCCGTCACGCCCGACATGCTGGATCGGCATCAAGCCGAACTGGGCCCGGTGCTGATCCACCCAGAGACCAGGAAGCTCGGCCTGAGCTTTCACAGTTTCCTGATCCGCACCCGCGGCAAGAACATCCTGGTCGACACCTGCAACGGCAACCACAAGCACCGGGGCCCGCGCATGGCGTGGCAGCACCTGCTGGATTCGCCCGACTACCTGGGCAACCTGGCGAAGTTCGGGCTGCAGCCCAAGGACATCGATGTCGTGCTCTGCACCCATCTGCACACCGACCACGTCGGCTGGAACACGCGGCTGGAGGATGGCCGCTGGGTGCCGACCTTCCCCAACGCCAAATACGTCATGGCGCGCCAGGAGTTCGACCACTTCAATCGCCTGCACGCGGCCAAGCCCGACTACCCAGTGGGGCACGGCTCCTTCGCGGACAGCGTGCTGCCTATCGTGGCGGCGGGCCAGGCCCTGTTCGTGGACATGAACCACCTGGTCGAAGGCACGCTGGACGACGGCGTGTGGCTGGAGCCATCCACGGGCCACACGCCGGGCCATGTGTCGATTCACGTCAAAGGCGGCGGGGTCGAGGCCATCATGACCGGCGACCTCATCCACCACCCGATCCTGTTTCTCGAGCCCTCGCTGGAGACGCAGCACAACTTTGATCAGGCGATGGCCAACGCCGCGAAGAACCGGGTCATCGAACGGCTCGCCGACACGCAGGACCTGCTGCTGACGGCGCATTTCCCTGCCCCGACGGCGGGCCGCATCTGCTCGTGCAGCAGCGGCTTTCGCTTCCGCTTCCTCGACCAGTGAGCGCCACCACATGAAACGACTGCAAGACAAGATCTGCCTGCTGATGGGTGGGGGCTCGTCCTTCCACGAAGGCGGCCTGAGCAACGGGCAGGCCGTCGCGCTGACGTTCGCCCGCGAAGGGGCCGTGCTGGCGGTGGTCGACAAGCACCTTGAAGCGGCGCAGGCCACCGTGGTGCAGATCGAGGCCGCCGGCGGCCGCGCCATCGCGCTGCAGGCGGACGTGAGCCAGCACGCCGAGGTGGGCGCGGCCGTGGCGGCCACCGTGAAGGCATATGGGCGCATCGACATCCTGCACAACAACGTCGGCATCGAAGTGCGCGGCGACGTGGTGGAGAGCACCGAAGCGTCGTGGGACCTGGTGCACGACGTGAACCTCAAGAGCGTCTTCCTCACCTGCAAGGAAGTGATCCCCATCATGCAGCGCCAGGGCGCGGGCGCGATCGTCAACGTCTCCTCCACCGCCAGCCTCAAATGGAGCCCGCAGGCCTTCGTGTCGTACAGCTCATCCAAGGCCGCGCTGAATCACCTGACGCGCGTCATGGCCCGCCAGTACGCGCACCAGAACATCCGCTGCAACGTGGTGGTGCCCGGAATGATCGACACGCCCCACATCCGCACCCTGTACAAGGACAAGACGGCCGAGGAATTCGAGCAGATCATGGCCGCGCGCAACGCGCGCTGCCCCATGGGCCGCCAGGGCACCAGCCAGGAGATCGCCAATGCCGCGCTTTTCCTGGCCTCCGACGAAGCGTCCTACGTCACCGGCGCCCTGCTGGTGGTCGACGGCGCCATGAGCATCTGAGGCCGCCATGGAACTCCAGCTGGCCAAAGACAAGGTGGTGCTGATCACTGGCGCCTCGCGCGAACGCGGCATCGGCCTGGCGACCGCCCGGCTGTTCGCCGAACACGGCGCCAAGGTCGCCATCCTCGACCTCGACGACGGCGAAGCGAGCGCGGCGGCCCGGGGGCTGGGCGAAGCGCACATGGGCGTGGGCTGCGATGTGACGGACGCGCAGGCCTGCCAGGCGGCGGTGGCCGCCGTCCTGCAACGCCACGGCCGCATCGACGTGCTGGTCAACAACGCCGGCCTCACGCAACGCAAGGGTGTGCTCGACGTCACCGACGCAGACTACGAACTCGTGACCAGCGTGGTGCTCAAGGGCACTTTGCTCATGTCGCAGGCCGTGCTGCCCATCCTGCGCCGCCAGGGCGGCGGCAACATCGTGTGCGTGAGTTCGCTCTCGGCCCTGCAGGGTGGCGGCGTCTTCGGCGGCGCGCATTACTGCGCGGCCAAGGCCGGCGTGCTGGGCCTGGCACGGGCCATGGCGCGCGAGTTCGGGCCCGACAACATCCGCGTCAACGCGGTCGCGCCGGGCCTCATCCTGACCGACTTCTCGCGCGGCGCGAACCCCGACTCGGCCAAGCACGAGCTGGCGCGCAGCTTCCCGCTGCGGCGCGTGGGCATGCCGGCGGACATCGCAGGCGCCTGTCTCTACCTGGCCAGCGACCTGGCGGCCTTTGTCACGGGCATCACGCTGGACGTCAACGGCGGCGCCTTCATCCGGCCCTGAGGAACAGCCAATGGTCATCTCACTCATCGTGGCCGGCCTCGCGCTCGGCAGCATCTACGCCCTGCTGGGTCTGTCCCTGGTGCTGGTGAACAAGGCCACCGACGTCGTCAACTTCGCCCAGGGCGAGATCGGCATGATCGGTGCCTTCACCGGCATGACCGTGCTGGCCGCTTCCGGCTGGCCGCTGCCCCTGGTGTTCGTGGTCGGCATGCTCAGCGGCGCGCTGCTGGGCCTGTTCCTGGAACGCGTGGTCATCCGACCGCTCGGGGCCGCGCCCCACCTGAACCTGCTGATCGTGACGGTGGGCCTCTGGTTCATCTTCAACAGCGTGGCGGGCCTGATCTGGGGTTACGACCCGTACCGCTTCCCCTCGCTGTTGCCGGCCGAACCGCTGGACATCCTGGGCGCCAAGGTGCCGCCCAGCAGCCTGGGCATCGTCGCCGTGGCCTGTGTGTCCATGGCGCTGCTCTACCTGTTCTTCGAGCACACCCGCGACGGCATCGCGATGCGCGCGGCCAGCAACAACCCGCGTGCCGCGCGGCTGATGGGCATCCGCGTCGAGCGCGTGGCCGCGATCTCCTGGGCCGTGGCCTGCGGCCTGTCGGTGACCTCGTCCATGTTGATCGCGCCCGTCACCTTCCTCGACCAGCAGATGATGGTGCCGGTGATCCTCAAGGCGTTCGCTGGCGCCATCCTCGGCGGCTTCACCAGCCTGCCGGGCACCGTGGTGGGCTGTGTGCTGCTCGGTCTGGCCGAAACCTTCGTGGGCGCCTACCTCTCGGCCGCGCTCAAGGACGCCCTGGCCTTCACCCTGATCATCCTGGTGCTGATGGTCAAGCCCGCCGGCCTCTTCGGCCGCTCCATCCGAAAGAAGGTGTGACGTGATGCGCGCACTCAAGACACACGGGCTGGCTGGCATGGCGCTGGCCATCGCCCTCGTGGCACCGCACGCGGTAGGGCCCTACGGGCACTACATCCTCGCCATGGTCCTGGTCTACGCCCTCGTGTGCATGAGCATGAACGTGCTCATGGGCATGGGCGGGCAGATCTCCATCGGCCATGCCGCGTTCTGGGCCATCGGCGCGTACACCAGCGCCGTGCTGGTGTCCAAGCTGGGCGCGCCGCTGCTCGTGGGGGTGCTGGCAGGCGGCGTGCTGGCCCTGCTGGCGGGCCTGCTCGTGGCGCTGCCGGCCCTGCGCGTCCAGGGCCACTACCTCGCCATCGCCACCCTGGGCTTCGCGCTGGTGGTGCACCAGATTCTCTACGAGTGGGACGCCGTCACGGGCGGGCGCTCGGGCATGCTGGTGCCGCGGCCGGACGTCTGGGGCATCGATCTTTCCAGCGACCTGAGCTACTACCACCTGGTGCTGGCCGTGTGCGTGCTTGCCGCCTGGCTCACGCACAACTTCCGCCAGTCCATGGATGGGCTGGGGCTGATGGCGCTTCGCATGAGCCCGACGGCGGGGCAGGTGATGGGCATCGGCCGCGCCCGAAGCCTCTTCATGGCCTTCGGCATCAGCGCCTTCCTCACCGGCCTCTCGGGCGCGCTCTTCGGGCACCTGATCGGCCAGCTGAGCACCGACTCGTTCACGCTCACCGTGTCCTTGAGCTTCATGACGGCGGCAGTGGTCGGTGGCATGAACAGCGTGGCTGGCGCCATCCTTGGCGGGCTCTTCCTCGCGCTCGCGCCGGAGCTGCTGCGCAGCCTCAAAGACGCGCAGAACATCGTCTACGGCCTGATCCTGATCGGGTTCATGCACTTCCTGCCCGGCGGCATCGCCTCGCTGCCGCAGCGGTTGGGCGAGCTGTGGCGCCACCTGCGCGAGCGCCGCGCGAGCGGCGACGAGACCGCGGCGGTGCCTCGGCAGAAAGGCGGTACCGCATGAAAGAAGGCTTGAAGATCCGCGGCCTCTCGCTGTCCTTCGCCGGCCTCAAGGCGCTGGAGGACGTGAGCTTCGACGTGCCGCCGGGCGCCATCGTCGGCCTGATCGGGCCGAACGGTGCCGGCAAGAGCTCGCTGCTCAACTGCCTCAGCCGCCTCTACACCCCCAACCAGGGGCAACTGCGCTACCAGGGTGTGGACCTGCTGGAGCAGCCGGTGCACGGCCTCGCCTCGCTGGGCATCATGCGCACCTTCCAGAACCTGGAGATGTTCCCCGAGGCCAGCGCGCTGGACAACGTGCTCACCGGCAGCCTGTTCCGCCACCGTGTCGGCCTGCTGCCGCAGCTGCTGACGCTGCCCCGGGCGCGCCGCGCCCATGCCCGCGCGCGCAGGGAAGCGCGCGCCTTCCTGGGCCAGGTGGCGCTGGAGCACTTGGCGGACACGCCGGTGGGCGAGCTCGCCTTCGGCACGCAGAAGAACATCGAGCTGGCCCGCGCGCTGGCCGGCCGGCCCTCGCTGCTGCTGCTCGACGAACCCGCGGCGGGCATGAACCCGCAGGAGTCGCAGTGGCTGGGCGAGCGCATCCGCCGCATTCGCGACGAGCTGGCCACCAGCGTGCTGCTGGTCGAGCACGACATGCGCCTGGTGATGAGCGTGTGCGAGCACATCGTGGTCCTCGTGCAGGGCCGCAAGGTGTTCGAAGGCACGCCCGCCGAGGTGCGCTGCCATCCACTGGTGATCGAGGCCTACCTCGGGGAGGAAGAACATGCCGCTGCTTGAAGTCCGAGGCCTGCGCGCGCGCTATGGCGGCATCCGGGCGCTCATGGGCATCGACCTGGATGTCGACAAGGGCGACGTGGTCTCGCTGCTGGGCGCCAACGGCGCTGGCAAGTCCACCCTGATGGCCGCCATCACCGGGGTGATGAGCAGGGGCGTGGAGGGGTCGATCCGGCTCGATGGCAAGGAAATCCTGGGCCTGGGCGCGGACAAGGTCGTGCGCGAAGGCGTGGCGCTCTCGCCCGAGGGACGCCAGCTCTTCGGTGACCTCACCGTCGCGGAGAACCTGAAGATGGGCGCCTACACGCGGCGCGACAGCGCCGGCATCCAGGCCGACTGGGACCGCGTGCTGCACATCTTCCCGCGCGTGAAGGAGCGCCTGTCGCAACTCGCCTCCACCCTGTCGGGTGGCGAGCAGCAGATGGTGGCCATCGGCCGCGCGCTGATGTCGCGGCCCCGCCTGCTGCTGCTGGACGAACCCTCGCTGGGCCTCTCGCCCCGCTTCGTGCAGGACATCATGAAACTGATCCGGCAGATCAACCAGCAGGGCACCACGGTGCTGCTGGTCGAGCAGAACGTGCGCCAGGCCCTTCACATCTCCAACCGCGCCTACGTCCTGGAAAAAGGCGCCATCCAGATGTCCGGAGAGGCGGCCACGGTGGCCCGCGATCCCCGTGTCTTGTCAGCGTATCTCGGTGCCGACTGAGCACCACCCACCCACCCCGAGGAGACCCCATGCAACGCAGAGACTTCCACAAGCTGGCCATCGCGGCCGCCGCCACCTTCACCGCGCTGTCGGCGCATGCCGAGCCGGGCATCAGCGACAAGGAGATCCGCCTCGGCGGCATCCTGCCGCTGCAGAGCGGCCTCTCGGCCGGTGCCACCCAGTACCGCGATGGCCTGGACTCGTACTTCAAATGGGTCAATGCCAATGGCGGCATCCATGGCCGCAAGATCGTCTGGGGCGCCGAGAACGACTCCTACAACCCGCAGCAGGCGGTGGCCGCCGTCAAGAAACTGGTGGACCGCGACGAGGTGTTCGCCATCGTCGGCACGCTGGGCACCACCAACACCCTGGCCATGCTGCCTTTTCTCAAGCAGCGCGGCGTACCGCTGCTCGGCCCCCTGGGCAGCCACCCCAGCATCAACGAACCGGAAGACCGCAACGTCTTTCCCATGTCCCCGCTGGGTCCCCTGCATGGGCGCTCGCTGGCCCAGTTCGCCAACGAAAACCTGAAGGCGAAAAAGATCGCGGTGTTCTACCAGGACGACCAGTACGGCAAGGAGCTGCTCGCCGGCGCCAGGAAGTACGCGGCCGACAACGGCATGACCGTCGTCGGCGAGGCCGTGTACGTGCCCAGCGACGTGGACGTGAGCGCCCAGGTTCTGTCGCTGAGCAAGACGCAGCCCGACGCTGTGCTCATGGCCGTGATCCCCAAGCAGGGCGCGCTGTTCCTGCAGGGCGCGCAGCGCATCGGCTTCAAGTCCGCGTTCCTCGCGCCGCAGCTCATGGCCGACCCGGTGGCACTGCAGCTGGCGGGCGATGCCATCAACGGCCTCTACATGAACGTGTACGTGGCGCACGAATCCATGACCACCCCGGCGGTGAAGGAGGCGCGGGAGATCCTCGCGAAGTACGCGCCGCAGACGCCGCCGGGCTACTGGGCCTTCGCCGGCATGTCGGGTGCCAAGATGTTTCACCTCGCCGCCCTGAAGGTGGGCAAGGACCTGACGCGCGAGAAGCTGATGGCCCAGCTCAACGCCACGGGCCGTTTCCCCACCGGCCTGGTGCCACCCGTCAGCTACACCGAGGCGCGCCGCTCGGGCCCCGAGTCCTTCGGCTACGCGCGCTGGGAAGCGGGCAAGGTAACGATGATCAAGACCTGGGCGGAGTGATCGCATGAACACGACGATCCTTCAAACCCTCCAGCGGCTCCTCGTGGTGGCGGCGGTGGCCGCCGCCGGCCCGGCCCTCGCGCAGGACGCCAGCGATTTCCCCAGGCAGCCCATCCGCATCGTCACGGGCTCGTCGGCGGGCAGCGGCAGCGACATCGTCGCGCGCTACCTCGGCGTCAAGCTCACGCCCCTGCTCGGCCAGTCCATCATCGTGGAGAACAAGCCCGGTGCCGCCGGGACCATCGGCACGCTGTACGTCGCGCGCGAAAAGCCCGACGGCTACACCCTCACGGTGGGTGGCGCCTCGACCCACATGCTCAGCGCCGCCCTCAACCCCAAGCTGGGCTACGACCCGGTCAAGGACTTCGCCACCATCGGCCAGATCGGCACGGCCGGCATCCTGCTGATCGCGAACAAGAACTTCCCCGGCAACTCCCTGAAGGACATCGTCGCGTTGGCCAAGGGCAAGCCCGAGTCCGTTCAATACGCCAGCTGGGGCAACGGATCGACCGGGCAGTTCTGCGGCGAGGTGTTCGGCCAGCTCGCGGGCGTGAAACTGCTGCACGTGCCATACAAGAGCATTCCGCAGGTGATCACCGACGTCGAGGCCGGCCACATCCAGCTGGGTTTCTCGGACATTTCCTCGGGCACGGCCTTCGTCAAGGCCGGCAAGGTCAAGGGCATCGCGACCTGCGGCTCCCGCTCGCCGGCCCTGCCCAACGTCACGAGCTACTCCGATCAGGGCGTTCCCTTCGACCGCACCTTCCGCTGGGGTCTCTACGCGCCCAAGGGAACGCCCAAGCCCGTGGTCGACAAGCTGGCCGCCGCGCTGAAGAACGTGCTCGAACAACCGGAGGTGGTGGCCAGGCTGCTCGAACTGGGCATCACCGCCGCGTACACGCCGGGCGAGGAACTGGCGGCGGTGACGGCGCGCGACATCGAGGCCTGGAAGGTCGTCGCCAAGGACGCCAACCTGAAGGCGGACTGAACCCGTGACGCCCACGACCCCTGCGCAGCCGGGCCCGCGCGCTGTCGGCCTGATCGGTCTCGGGCTGATGGGACGCGGCATCGGGCTGTGCCTGCTGCGCGCCGGCTTCCGTGTCACCGTTCTGGCCCACCGCCAGCGGGCCGTGGTGGACGAACTCGTGGCGGCCGGCGCGCGCGAGGCCCCATCACCGCGCGAGGTCGCCAGTCTTAGCGATGTGGTGGTGCTCTGCCTGCCGGGCCAGGACGCGGTCAACGCCGTGCTGCTGGGGCGCGACTCGCTGGTGGACGGGGCCCGGGCCGGCCTGCACGTGATCGAGTGCTCCACCCTGACGCTGGATGCCGGCCAACGCTTGCACCGCGCCGCGAAGGCGCATGGGGTGTGCTTCGTCGATGCGCCGCTGACCGGTGGGCCGCGTGAAGCGCTGGAGGCGCGCCTGCACGCGCTCGTGGGCGGGGAGAGCGACACCAACGTGGCCACTGCCGCGCCGGTGCTGGCGGCCTTCTGCCAGCGGCAACACCGCTTCCCCGGCGTGGGCCAGGGCTACGCGGCCAAGCTGGTCAACAACCTGCTCGCGTTCGCCAACCTCACGGCCGTGGCCGAGGCGATGACCACCGCCGCCAAGGCAGGTCTGGACATCGGCACGCTGGCGGGAGCGATCGAATGCTCGGGTGGGCAAAGCCGTTGCCTGAATGGGCTGGCGCCCTGGTTGTCGGGTCAGGGCGAGAGCCGCTCCATCGTCACGGTGCGCACCGCCGCCAAGGACGTGAACTACTTCTGCCAGTTCGCGGACGCCCTGGGCACGCTGGGGCCGATCGCCTCCCAGGTGAGCAGCAGCCTGGCCGACGCACTGGCCGAAGGGCTGGGCGAAGCGCTCACGCCCCGGTACGTGCAGTTGATCGCGGCGCGAGAGGGTGTCGAGCTCCCGGTGGGGCGCGGGTGAAGAACCCCCGCGTCACCACCGGCAGGCTTCAGCCGCCGCGCGCCATCGCGAGCACCGCGCGCGCCTGCGCCGCATCGGCACCCGGGGTGTCGCTCGTCCAGGCGACGAAGCTGTCCGGGCGCACCAGCACCAGGCGGGCCTCGTAGCGCGCGGCCTCGCCGGTCCGGGTGTCTTCCACCACGTTCAGCGGCAGCTTCAGGGCGGCCGCGGCCTCGCGGAACGCCTGCGCTTCAGCGGCGCTGGCGCCCAGCGCGATCAGGGTGTAGCCCGGCCCGAAGGCCTCGTACACGTTGCGCCCGGAGGACAGGACCGCCGGCGCGATGTGGTGGCCGGCCCGCGCGACGAACTGGTGCGAGCCCACCGAGCTCGGGCCTTGTCCGCTGCCGTTGGGCTGCACCACGGGCGAGCCTTCGTAGTTCGGCTCGAAGGCGTGCACCTCGCCCACCGCGCCTTTCGCGCGCGCCTGCCAGGCGGCGTCGAACGCGGCCTGGTCAACGGCCGGGTCGTGCGTCTCCAGGAACTCGCGGTCGGTGTCGATCGACTTGGCGATGAAGTCGCGGATCGTGGAGCCGAACACCGGGCGGCGTTCCGCGTCGTAGGAGTCGAGCAGGTCCCCGCCGCCCCAGCCCTGCAGCGTGGACGCCAGCTTCCAGCCCAGGTTGCGCGCGTCCTCCAGGCCGGAGTTCACGCCATAACCCCCGTAAGGCGGGTGGCTGTGGGCGGCGTCGCCCGCGATGAAGACGCGGCCCTGGCGGTAGCTGTCGGCCAGCATGAAGCGCAGGTCCCAGAAACCGATGTGCTCGAACTCGACCTCGAACGGCGCGCCCACGGCTTCGTGCAGGTAGGCGGCGAAGTCGAAGTTGTCCTTGGTGGTGCCCGGCGGCACCGGCGCGTGGAAGAACCAGGTGCTGCCCAGGTCCACGCGGCCGAAGAATTTCCAGTACCCCTTGAGGCCCGGCTGCAGCACGTTGTAGTAGGACTTGCCGGGGTAGCGCTTGAGCAGCTCGTGCAGCCCTTCGGACTTGAACACCAGCAGCACCATCATGCGGTCGTGGTCGGTGCGGGTCTGGGTCATGCCGGCCTTGTCGCGGATCACCGAGCGCGCGCCGTCGCAGCCCACGGCATAGGCCGCGCGCAGCTGCCGGCGGCCCGAGCCGCCGCGCTCCACCACGCTCACCGTCACGCCGTCGGCGTCCTGCTGCACGTCCTCGGCCTCCCAGCCGTACAGGGTGTGCACGCTGGGCAGCTCGGCCACGCGGCGGCGCAGCACGGCCTCGGTGGCGTACTGCGGCAGCCGCTCGTTGCCGGTGAAGTAATAGGGTTTGACCAGGTCGCGCTGCAGCCAGTCGTAGTGCGGCCCCAGCAGGGTGCCATAGGCCGTCAGGCCGCCGATGCCGTACTCCGGCGGAATGGTGCGCGCGGCGCGCAGCGCCGGCTCCGCGCCCCAGGCGTGGAAGTGCTCCATGGTGCGCTGGGTCAGGTTCTGGCCCTTGGGGATCGGCTGCGGCTGCGGGTAACGCTCCACCACCACGCAGCGCACGCCGCGCTGGCCCAGCTCGATCGCCAGGCCCGTGCCCACCGGGCCGCCACCGACGATGACCACCTCGGTGTCGAACGTGCTGTCGGCCTTGTTGTTGTGTTTGCTCATGTGTTCTCTCTTACTCGGCGGTGATGCCCTGGGCCTTGATCAGGCTGGCCCAGCGCTGGGCGTCGGTGGTCATCAGCTGCTGGAACGCTTCCGGGGTGGAGTGGGCGGGCGTCATGCCCTGGGTCTCGAACGCGGTCGCGATCGCGGGCTGCGCGAGGATGTCGCGCAGCTCCTTGTTCAGCTGGTCGATCAGCGCGCGCGGCGTGGCCGCGGGCGCCAGCACGCCGTACCACATGTCCACGTTCAGGTTGCCCAGGTTCAGGCTGCTGAGCGGCGGCACGTCGGGCAGCAGCGGGTTCGCCTGGCTCGAGCTGATGGCCAGCGCCTTGAGCTTGCCCGCCTTGATGTGCTGCAACGCCACGTGGATCGGCAGGAACATCAGTTCGATCTGTCCGCCCAGCAGGTCGGTCACGGCCGGCGCCGTGCCCCGGTAGCCGATGTGCGTGATGGAAATCTTGGCGCGGTTCTTCAGCAGCTCCATCGCCAGGTGGTGCGGCGTGCCGGCACCGGGCGAGCCGTAGTTGAGGGCGCCGGGGCGCGCTCGGGCGCGCTCCAGCAGGCCCTTGAGCGAATCGATCTTGGTGTTGGGGTGGGTCACCAGCAGCAGCTGGCCCCAGCTCGTGAGCGAGACGGCCGCAAGGTCCTTGACCGGGTTGAAGCCCGCGTTCGGGTACAGCGCGGCGTTCATCACCAGCGTGTTGACGCTCACCAGCAGCGTGCTGCCGTCCGGCGTGGCGCGCACGACTTCCTGGGTGCCGATGTTGCCGGAGGCGCCGGCCTTGTTCTCGACGAAGAAGGGCCGCTTCAGGCGCTCGGCCAGCTGGGGCGCGATCTGGCGCGCGATCAGGTCGATGCCGGTGCCGGGGGTGAACGGCACCACCAGGCGCACCGGTCCGTTGGCCGGGCCCTGGGCCCGCACGAAAGGCGCGGCCACCGTGGCCAGGCCACCGAGCACGAGGCTTCGGCGCAGCGGGGAGGGGGGAAGGAAGGCGGGAGGGGTTTTCATGGTGCGGTCTCCATTGATGAGGGAGAATTACAGCAACACCTTTGACATTCATCAAACGGAAGATTTTGAACAACTCTTCAAGAAAACTGATCAATGTGGGCAGCCGGCAGCTTCAGGCCTTTCTGGAGGTGGCGCGCCTGCGCAGCTTCGCCAAGGCGGCCGAACAGGTGCACCTGTCGCCCTCGGGCATGAGCATGCTGGTCAAGGAACTCGAAGATCAGGTGGGCGCGCGCCTGTTCGACCGCACCACGCGCTCCGTCACGCTCACCGACGCCGGGCGCCGCCTGCAGCCGGTGGCCCAGCGCATCGTGGCCGAGCTGCGCGCGATCGACGACGTGATCGGCGGCACCGAGGCGGCCGTGCGCTCGCGCATCGACGTGGCGGCCACGCCCATGGTCTCGGCCAGCCTGTTGCCGGAGGTGATCAGCGCCTTCAACCAGAGCCACCCCCAGGTGCAGATCCACCTGGCGGACGTGGACGTGAGCGTGGTGCGCCAGCGCATCCTGGAGGGTGAGGCCGACATCGGCCTGGGCTTCTTCATCAAGCCCGCCTTGGGCCTGCAGCGCCAGCCGCTGTGCAAGTTCCGGCTGATGCGCATCAGCCCGCCGGGCAAGGGCGCGGGCGGCCTGGGGCCCAGCCAGACCTGGAGCAGCCTGGCGGAGCTGCCGCTCATCAGCCTGCCGGTCGACAACCCGATCCAGGCCGTGATCGAAAAACACCTCGCGCGCATCGGGCGCGCGCACGAGGAGCGGCCGCGCATGAACCTGATCGGCACCCTGATCGCGATGGTGCGCGCCGGCCGGGGCCACGCCATCGTGCCGTCCTTCGCGCTGGAGGACTGCCTGCGCCAGGGGCTCAAGGTGTCCATGCTCAGCAACCCCACGGTGCACATCGAGCTGCACGTGGTGTCGCTGCGCGGCACGCAGCCCAAGCTGGCGGCCACGGCCTTCGCGTCTGCCGTGAAGAAGGCGGCCTCGCGCCTGCCCGGTTAGGCCTTGCGAGGGCGCACGGTGCGCGCCGGTTGCCGCGCCACCTCGCGCAGCGCGTCCAGCAGGCCGTCCACCGCCGCGAAGCCGAGCGCGTCCTTGCGCCAGTACATCGTCATGGCGCTGGGCGTCTCCAGCAGCAGCGGCAGGCGCTTGAGCATCTTCCAGCGCTCGGGCAGCTCGATGGCGCGCTCGGAGACCACGGCCACCATGTCGCTTTCCGCCACCAGCGCGATGGTGGCGAGCAGGGAGTTCGACTGCACGCTCGCGCCCGGGATCGTGCGGCCGGCGGCCGAGAGCGCCGATTCGAGCAGGTCGCGCGCGGGGATGTCGCGCGTCCAGACCACCCAGCGCTGGGCCAGCAGGTGCGACCACTGCAGCGACTTGCGCTGCGCCAGCGGGTGGTCGGGCCGCACCGCGAAATGCAGCCGCTCCTCGTAGAGCACCTCCGAGGCGATGCCCGGGTCGTGGTACTTGGCCGCCGGCCGGCCCACCGCGATGTCGATCTCGCGCTGCGTGAGCTGCTGGAACAGCCGGTCCATCGGCGCCTCGACCAGCTCCACGCTCGCGTTGGGCATGCGGGCCAGCAGCGACAGCACCGCCTGCGGCACCACGCCCGCGATGGTGGCGCCCGAGGCACCGATCACCGCGCGGCCGCTGCCGCCGTCGCGCAGCGCGGCCATCTCTTCCCGCGCGCGGTCGAGCTCGTTGCCGATGTGCACCGCGAACTCGCGCAGGATCTGGCCGTGGGCGGTGGGGCGAAGCCCGCGCGCGTGGCGTTCGAACAGCGTCAGCCCGATGTCGGCCTCCAGCTCCTTGAGCCACTTCGAGAGCGCGGGCTGCGTCATGTGCAGCCGCTCGGCGGAGTGGCTGATGTTCTGCGTCTCCGCCAGGCTGACCAGTATCTGCAGGTGCCGCAGGCGCAGTCGATTCGTCCAGTCCATGGGCCGTCCTGCTATGTTCAAAAAGTTATGGATGAGAGCAATTCACCATTTTACGAGGCATGGCATCGGGCCAATACTCGACACCTTCAAGAACAGGAGACAAGACCATGATTCGCCGAAGCCTTCTGGCCTGCGTCGCGCTGTCCGCCATTGCCATGGCGGTGCAGGCCCAGGACACCTACCCGTCCAAGCCCATCAAGTTCGTCGTGGGCTACTCGCCCGGCGGCTCCAACGACATCCTCGCGCGCATCGTCGCCAAGCGCCTGGGCGACAGCCTGGGCCAGCCGGTGGTGGTGGAGAACCGCCCCAGCACCGGCGCCATCGTGGGGGCCGTGGTGACCAAGCAGGCCGCGCCCGATGGCTACACGCTGATGATCGGCGCCAGCGGCCCGCTGGTGATCAACGCCGCCACCTATGCCAACCTGCCGTACTCGCCGCAGAAGGACTTCATCCCGATCTCCACGATCGCGACCTTCCCGCTGATCGTCTCGGTCAAGGCGGACTCGCCGTTCAAGTCCATGCCCGACCTGGTGAAGTACACCAAGGAGAACCCGCAGCTCTCCAACTACGCCTCCAGCGCCTCCACCTTCCAGCTCGCCACCGAGCTGCTGAAGGAGCGCACCGGCATCCAGTCGCAGCACGTGCCCTACAAGGGCAGCGGCGACTCGATGAAGTCCGTGGCCGGCGGCGAGACCACCTTCAGCATGCTCGACCCCGGCCCGGCGGCCGGCGCCATCAACGGCAAGCTGGTGCGGGGCCTGGCCGTCTCGTCCGACGTGCGCAACCCGTCCTTCCCCGACATCCCCACGCTCAAGGAGCAGGGCATCGACCTGAGCATCCAGTTCTGGATCGGCCTGTTCGCGCCCGCCGGCACGCCCGCGCCCATCGTGAAGCTGCTGGAGCGTGAAGTGGCCAAGGCGGTGCAGCACCCGGAGACGCTCAAGAGCATGGCCCAGCTGGGCCTGACGCCGGCCTCCAGCACCTCGGAAGCCTTCACCCGCCAGATCGCGCAGGAGATCCCCACCTGGACCGAGGTCGCCCGCAAGAACAACATCAAGGCCGATCAGTGAGCATGAGCGAGATCACCTACCGCGCGCCGCGCCTGTTCATCGGAGGTCAGTGGCGCGCCGGCAGCGCGGACACGCGCAGCGCGGTGATCAACCCCGCCACCGAAGCCGTGCTCGACGAGCTGACGCACGCCTCGGCGCGCGACCTCGACGACGCGCTCGCGGCGGTGGCCCAGGGCTTCAAGGTCTGGCGCGCCACGCCCGCGGCGGCGCGCCAGCGCGTGCTGCTGCAGGGCGTGCAGAACCTGCGCGCGCAGCGCGAGACCATCGCGCGCCTGCTCACGCTGGAGCAGGGCAAGCCCCTGGCCCAGGCGCGCATGGAAGTCGATGTGGCGGCCGACATGGTGCAGTGGTACGCCGAGCAGGCCAAGCGCGTCTACGGCCGCATCCTGCCGGCGCCGCAGCCGGGCGCCGACTACGAGGTGCGCAAGGAGCCGGTGGGGCCCTGCCTGCTGATGTCGCCCTGGAACGTGCCCGTGATCCTCGCCGCGCGCAAGCTCGGCGGCGCGCTCGCGGCGGGCTGCTCGTGCATCCTCAAGCCGCCCGAGGAAACCCCTGCCTCGGTTGCGAAGATGGTCGAGTGCTTCATCGAAGCCGGCGCGCCCGATGGCGTCATCAACCTCGTCTTCGGCGTGCCGGCCTTCGTGTCCTCGCACCTCATCGCGTCGGACGTGATCCGCAAGGTGTCCTTCACCGGATCGGTGGCGGTGGGGCAGGGCCTGGCCCGCCTGGCCGCGCCCGGCCTCAAGCGCCTCACGCTGGAACTCGGCGGCCACTCGCCGGTGATCGTGTTCGACGACGCCGACGTGGACGCCGTGGCGCGCCAGCTGGTCGCGGCCAAGTTCCGCAACGCCGGCCAGCTCTGCCACGCGCCCACGCGCTTCTTCGTGCAGCGCGGCGCCTACGCGCGCTTCGTCGACACCTTCGCGGCCGCCGCCTCGCAACTGCGCGTGGGCGACGGCCTGGCCGAGGGCACCGACATGGGCCCGCTGGCCAACGGCCGGCGCCTGGGCGCGATCCGCGAACTCGTCGATGCGACACGCACCGAAGGCACGCTGGTGGCCGGCGGCGAGCGCGTGGGCGAGCAGGGCTACTTCCACCAGCCCACCGTGTTCGCCGACGTGAACCCCGATGCCAAGGCCATGCGCGAGGAGCCCTTCGGCCCGGTCGCGCTGATCCGCGCCTTCGACACGCCCGCGCAGGCCATCGAGCTGGCCAACGCCACGCGCTACGGCCTGGGCTCCTACGTGTTCACCGACTCCGCGCGCCTGCAACGCCAGATGATCGCCGACCTGGAGGTGGGCAGCGTCGCCATCAACAGCACCGTCGTCACCGTCGCCGAGGCGCCGTTCGGCGGCGTGCGCGACAGCGGCTACGGCTACGAGAGCGGCGAAGAGGGCCTCGACAGTTACCTCCACACCAAGTTCGTCAACCGCAGCTATTCCGCATGAGCCCCGTTTCCCCGACCCCTTTCACCGTGCGCGACGGCGTGTACGACGTGCTGCGCCAGTTCGGCGTGGACACCATCTTCGGCAACCCGGGCTCCACCGAGCTGCCCATGTTCCGCGACTTCCCCAGCGACATCCAGTACGTGCTGGGCCTGCAGGAAGCCGTGTGCGTGGGCATGGCCGACGGGTATGCCCAGGCCACCGGCAAGGTCGGCTTCGTCAACCTGCACTCGGCCGCCGGCGTGGGCCACGGCATGGGCAACCTCTACACCGCGTTCAAGAACCGCACGCCGCTGGTGGTCATCGCAGGCCAACAGTCGCGCTCGATCCAGCCGCTGGACGCCTACCTGGCCTCCGAGCGCGCCACCGAGCTGCCGCAGCCGTACGTGAAATGGAGCATCGAACCGGCGCGCGCGCAGGACGTGCCCCAGGCCATCGCCACCGCCTGCCGCCGCGCGCTGCAGGCGCCTTGCGGCCCGGTGCTGGTCTCCGTGCCCTCGGACGACTGGGACCAGCCCGCCGAGCCGGTGGTGCAGCGCGCCATGAGCCGGCGCACGGCGCCCGAGCCGCAGGCCATCGCCGCGCTGGCGCAGGCGCTCGCGGCCTGCGAGCGGCCGGTGTTCGTGGCCGGCGCGGAAGTGGACCGCACCGGGGCCTGGGACGGCATCGTCGCCCTGGCCGAGCGCCACGGCGCCAAGGTGTTCAACGCGCCCATGTCGGCGCGCGCGGGCTTCCCCGAGGACCATGCGCTGTTCCACGGTTTCCTGCCCGCGGTCAAGGCGCAGATCGTGCAGAAACTGGCCGGCCACGACCTGATCGTGGTGATCGGCGCGCCGGTGTTCACCTACCACGTGGAAGGCGACGGCCCGCACCTGCCCGACGGTGCCACGCTGTGGCAGCTCACCGAAGACCCCGATGCCGCCGCGCGCTCGCCGGTGGGCACCTCGGTGGTGGGCGACGTGGCGCTCGCGCTGCAGGCGCTGCAGGGCGCGCAACCGCAGCGCGCGCGCACCCCGCCGCCGGCCTGGGTGCGCGAAGCCCGCGCCGAACCGGGCGCGCCGATCCAGGTGGCCTTCCTGCTGCAGACCATCGCGGAACTGCGCTCGCCCGACGACGTGATCGTGGAAGAGGCCCCCACCGCGCGCGTGGTGATGCACCAGCACCTGCCGATCCAGAAGCCGCGCTCCTTCTTCACCATGGCCAGCGGTGGCCTGGGCCACAGCATGCCGGCCGCCGCCGGCATCGCCCTGGCCTGGCGCGAGCGCCGCGTGATCGCCATCATCGGCGACGGCTCCAGCATGTACTCGATCCAGACGCTGTGGACCGCCGCGCAGCTCGGCCTGAACATCAGCTTCGTCGTGGTCAACAACCGCCGCTACGGCGCGATGAAGCGCTTCGGCGGCGTGCTCGGTTTCCCGGCCGGCGCCGTGCTGCCGGGCACCGACCTGCCGGGCATCGACTTCGTCGCGCTGGCGCAAGGGCATGGCGTGCCCGGCGAGCGCGTGGAAGACCCCGGCCAGTTGCACGCGGCCTTGAAAGCGTCCCTCGCCTCGAGAGGCCCCTCGCTCGTGGAAGTGCGGGTCGCCTGAACAACCACCACCAGGAGACAAGACGATGAACCCCAACCTCCGCCGACGAAGCTTCGTGGGCGCGGCCCTCGCCGCCGGCGCCGCGCCCCTGGCCTTCGCCCAGGCCGGCCCCTACCCCAACCGGCCGATCCGCATCTTCGTCGGCTACGCCGCCGGTGGCGCGGTGGACACCATGGCGCGCATCGTCGCGCAGCGACTCACCACCGCGCTGGGCCAGTCCGTCATCGTGGAGAACCGCGCCGGCTCGGCCGGCCTGCTGGCGGCCGACACGGTGGCCAAGGCGCCGGCCGATGGCTACACGCTGCTGCACGGCGAAAGCGCGCTGCTCATCGCACCGCAGCTGCAGAACCAGACCTCCTCGCTGGACCCGATCAAATCGCTCGTTCCCGTGGCCGGCCTGTTCCAGTCGCGCCTGCTGCTGGTGGCCAACAACGACGTGAAGGCCAGCAACCCGGCCGAGTTCCTCGCGCTGGTCAAGGCCAACCCGGGCCGTTTCACCTACGGCACCTCGGGCATCGGCACCGTGCACCACCTGGGCGTGGAGCTGTTCAAGTCGCGCACCAAGACGCACCTGCTGCACATCCCCTACCGCGGCGCGTCGCAGCTCGTCACCGACGTGATCAATGGCCAGTTGCAGTTCGGCGTGGTGAGCGCCGCGGCCGGCGTGCCGCAGGTGCGCAGCGGGCGCGTGAAGGCCATCGCCATGTTCAGCTCGACCCGCCTGGCCGGCGCGGACGACATCGGCACCCTGGCCGAGGTGGTGCCGGGTTTTCACGTCGCGCCGCGCCAGATGCTGCTGGCGCCGGCCGGCACGCCGCAGGCCGTCATCGACCGCCTGAGCGCGGCCGTGGGCGAGCTGCTGGCCACGCCCGAGGCGGCCAGCGCCGCCGCCGCGCAAGGCGTCACCACCGCCTACCTGGCGCCGGGCCCGCTGGCGGCCGATGTGAAGCGCGAGTACGCGGAGTGGGGCCGGGTCATCAAGGCCCAGGGCATCTCGGCCGAATGAGCGCGCCGCGCCCCCGCATCGGCCTGATCGTGCCGCCGGCCCACGGGCGCGTGCCGCCCGATGCGCCCCTGCTGTACGGCGAGCGCTTCGACTTCATCGCGCGCGGCCTGGGCATCGACGGCGTGTCGCCCCGGGGCTTCGCGCCCGTGGTGAACCAGATCGTCGACCACGCCCGCGCCCTGCGCGCGGACGGCGCGCAGGCGATCTCGCTCATGGGCACCTCGCTCAGCTTCTACCAGGGCCCGGCCTTCACCGACCAGCTGCGCGACGCCATGCAGCAGGCCACGGGCGTGCCCTGCACCACCATGAGCCACGCCGTCGTCTCGGCGCTGCAGGCCCTGGGTGTGCAGCGCGTGGCGGTGGCCACCTCGTACATCGACGAGCTCAATCAGCGCCTGGTTGTCTACCTCGGCGCCCTGGGCTTCGAGGTCACCGCCATCGAAGGCCTGGGCATCGAGCCGGTCGGCGGCGCGGCCGAGGTCTCCACCGAACGCCTGGTCGCGCTGAGCCGAAAGGTGCACGCCCAGGCGCCTGGCGCGCAAGGCATCTTCATGTCCTGCGGCGGCCTGCTCACGCTCGACGCCATCGCCGTGCTGGAAGAGCAGCTCGGCCTTCCCGCCATCGGCAGCTCGCCCAGCGGTTTCCGGGACGTGGTGCGCGCGGCGGGCGAAGACCCGCGCAGCCGCACCGCCGGCGGCCGCCTGTTCACCCTGGCCTGAACTCCACCCTTCGCCCATGAAAATCATCCGCATCACCGCCACCGCGCTCCACATCCCCTTCACGCTCGACGTGCCCGGCGGCGGCCAGCACCAGGAGGCGCTCGGCTGCTGCGTCGTCGAGGTCGAGACCGACGAAGGCCTGATCGGCCACGGCCTGACCGCGATCACGCAGGAGAAGGTGGCCGAGTCCATCATCACCCACGTGCTCGCGCCGGCCCTCATCGGCACCGACCCGCTGGCGCACGAGGCGCGCTGGGAGCAGATGTACTGGCTCACCGCCTCGCGCGGCCAGACCGGCTACGCGCAGCACGCCATCGCCGCCATCGACGTGGCGCTGTGGGACATCAAGGGCAAGGCGCTCAAGCAGCCGATCTGGCGCCTGCTCGGCGCGGCGCGCAAGGAGCTCGACATCTATGCCACCTTCGGTTTCGAGTTCCTCGACATCGACGGCCTGCGCGGCGCGGTCAAGTCCCTGTCCACCGAAGGCGTGGAGCACCTGAAGATGGTGGTGGGCTTTCGCGCGCTGCCGCGCCGCGAGAGCCGCAGCCTCATGTCGGTCATCAAGGAAGACGCCAAGCGCGTGCACGCGGTGCGCGAGGCCGCGGGCGACGAGGTCTCGCTCTACATCGACGCCAACTGCGGCCTGGACGCGTACCACGCCGAGCGCCTGATCCGCCTGACGGCTGACTGCAACCTCGGCTTCTTCGAAGAACCGATCACGCAGAACGACGTGCTGGCCATGGCCGACCTGCGCGCGCGCACCGGCATGCCGCTGACCTGCGGCCAGAACGAAGGCCTGGCCTACCGCTTCCGCGACTGGCTGATGGCGCGCAGCGTGGACTTCGTGCAGCCCAACGTGGTCATCACCGGCGGCTTCACGCAGTGCGTGCGCATCGCCGCGCTGGCCAATGCCTTCAACGTGTCCATCACCAGCGGCGGCGCCTACCCGCTGCACAACATGCACCTGCAGGCCGGCGTGGGCAACGGCACCAAGGTCGAGTGGCACCTGCCGGTGGTGGCCATGATGAAGCGCCTCTACCAGGGCTTCCCCGAGCCCGTGGGTGGGCGCATCACCATGTCGGAAGCGCCGGGCCTGGGCTTCGACCTGATCCCCGGCGCCGTGCAGGCGCTGCGGGCCTGACCCCGTGCTCCTCAACCTCGACGACTTCGACGCCGCCGCGCGCTCGCGCCTGCCGCGCGCGCTCTACGGCTTCGCGGCCAACGGCTCGGAGCGCGGCGCCTCGGTGCTGGCCAACGCGCGCTCGTTCGAACGCTGGTCCTTCGTGCCGCGCACGCTGGTGGACGTGGCCTCGGTGAAGCAGGACACCACGCTGTTCGGCACCCCCTACGCCTCGCCCTTCGGCATCGCCCCCATGGGCGGCTGCGCGCTGTTCGCGCACCGCGCCGACCTCGCGCTCGCGCAGGGCGCGCATGCCAGCGGCATCCCCTTCGTGCTCAGCGCCGCCTCCAGCGTGCCGCTGGAGCAGGTGATGGAGGCCGCGCCCGGCAGCTGGTACCAGGGCTACATCCCCGGCGACGAGGCGCGCATCACCGCCTTGCTCGCGCGGTTGCGCAGCGCCCAGGTGGGCGTGCTCGTGGTCACCGTGGACGTGCCCATCGCCTCCAACCGCGACCGCGACCGCCGCCTGGGTTTCACCATCCCGCTCAAGCCGCGCCTCTCGCTCGCGGTGGACGGCGTGCTGCACCCGCGCTGGCTGTGCGGCACCTTCGCGCGCACGCTGCTGGCCGACGGCATTCCGCGCCTGCCCAACTTCGGCGGCGAGGCCAAAGGCCGGCCCATCATCGCCACGCCCACGGCCGCCGCCCGCTCGGACCGCGACCGCTTCACCTGGGCGCACGTGGCCTTCATCCGCCGCCAGTGGGGCGGGGCGCTGCTCATCAAAGGCGTGCTCAGCGCCGACGACGCGCGCCTGGCCCGCGAGGCCGGTGTGGACGGCCTCATCGTCTCCAACCACGGCGGGCGCCAGCTCGACGGCGCGGCCGCGCCCCTGGACGTGTTGCCCGAAGTGCTCGACGCGGCGGGCGAGCTGCCGGTGTGCCTGGACGGTGGCATCCGGCGCGGCACCGACGCACTGAAAGCCCTCGCGCTTGGCGCGCGCCTCGTCTTTGTGGGCCGGCCCATGCTCTACGCCGCCAGCGTCGGCGGGCAGGCCGGGGTTGAGCAGGCGATCGGCATCCTGCAGAGCGAGATCAAGACCAGCCTGGCCCTGCTGGGCTGCAACCGCATCGACGAGCTGCGGCCTTCCCACCTTCGCGCCTCATGAGCACCACCACCCATTCGGCCCAGGTCCTGATCGTGGGTGGCGGCCCGGTCGGCCTCACGCTCGCCATCGACCTCGCACAACGCGGCATCGACGTGCTGCTGGTGGAGCAGCGCCCGCGCGGCGAACGGCCCGAGGCCAAGTGCAACCACGTCTCGGCGCGCTCCATGGAAATCTTTCGCCGCCTCGGTGTGGCCAAGGCCTTGCGCGACACCGGCCTGCCGGCCGACCACCCCGCCGACGTGGCCTACCGCACCACCTTCACCGGCGACGAACTCTCGCGCATCCCCATTCCTTCGCGGCGCGACCGCTACACCGCCACGCAAGGCCCCGACACCGGCTGGCCCACGCCCGAGCCGCCGCACCGCATCAACCAGATCTACCTGGAGCCGGTGCTGTTCGACCATGCGCTGGCCACGCCCGGCCTGCGCATCCTCACGCACACCCGCGTCGAAGACCTCGCGCAGGACGACACGGGCGTGAGCGCCCAGGCCGTGGACATTGCCAGCGGTGCCACGGTGATGTTGCGCGCCGACCACCTCATCGGCTGCGATGGCGGTCGTTCCCTCGTGCGCAAGAAGATCGGTGCCGCGCTGCACGGCGTGGAGGTGGTGCAGCGCGTGCAGTCCACCTTCCTGCGCGCGCCCGACCTGCTGCAACGCGCCCAGCACCCGCCGGCCTGGGCCACCTTCTCGTACAACCCGCGCCGCAGCGGCAACGTGTACGCCATCGACGGCATCGAGAAATTCGTGCTGCACAACTACCTGCGCCCCGGCGAGACCGACTTCGAGTCGGTGGACCGGGACGCCTGCATCCGCACCATCCTCGGCGTGGGCGCCGACTTCCGCTACGACGTGATCTCGAAGGAAGACTGGATCGGCCGGCGCCTCGTGGCCGACAAGCTGCGCGAGCGGCGGATCTTCATCTGCGGCGACGCCGCGCACCTCTGGGTGCCCATGGCCGGCTACGGCATGAACGCCGGCATCGCCGACGCCATGAACCTCTCGTGGCTGCTCGCGGGCCACCTGCAGGGCTGGGCCGGGCCGCGCGCGCTCGATGCCTACGAAGCCGAGCGCCTGCCCATCACCGAGCAGGTGTCGCGCTTCGCGATGAACCATTCCATCGCGCTGCAGAAAGAGCGCGAGAGCGTGCCCGCCGACCTGGAGGCCGAAGGCTCGGCAGGCGCGGCCCTGCGCGCCGCCGCCGGCAAGACCCTGTACGACCTCAACGTGAAGCAGTACTGCTGCGCGGGCCTGAACTTCGGCTACTTCTACGACGCCTCACCCCTGATCGCCCCCGACGGTGAAAGCCCGCCCGGCTACACCATGGACACCTTCACGCCCTCCACCGTGCCGGGCTGCCGCACACCGCACGTGTGGCTGGACGACGGGCGCTCGCTCTACGACGCGATGGGCGACGGCTTCGCGCTGCTGCGCGCAGACCCGCAGGCCGATGCAAGCCCCTTGCTCGATGCCGCGAAGCAGCGCGGCCTGCCGCTGCGCGTGGTGGACCTGGCTTCGGCCGAGGCCGCTGGCGTCTACGGCCACCGCTGGGTGCTGTCCCGGCCGGACCAGCATGTGGCCTGGCGCGGGGACGAACTGCCGGCCGATCCCCTGGCCTTGATCGATCGGGTGCGCGGCGCTTAGCGCTGTGGATATACTGCTTCCGTTGTACAAAATCTGTGCAACCAGGATTGGCGTCCTGATACCCTAAAAGTTGACGAGGTGGCTGCAACGAGTGCGTTGCAGCCACCTCCGTCCTCTTGTCCGTGCCATTTTTATGGTGGCCCGGGCGGGGAGACGCAAGTCTCGCCGGAGTTGACTTTCAGGGCCGGTACGCCAACCTGCTTGGGCCACCGCCACCTCAAAAGGGTGGCGGTGACATCACCAGCCAGCAACAGGAAGGCACATGCAACAAGCTCCCTTCGTGGCCACACGGCGACCCCGCCTGGCCCTGCTCATCGACGCCGAAAACTTCAGCGCCCGCAAGGCCTTGCGGCTCATGTCCCACGTCGCTGACCGGGGCGACGCCATCATCCGCCGCGCCTACGCGGACTGGACCAGCCCCCGGCAGCTTGCCTGGCGCAAGATCCTGCACGTGCAGGCCATCCGCCCCATCCAGCAATTTCACTACGCCCACCAGAAGAACGCCTCGGACTCCGCGCTCATCATGGACGCCATGGAGCTCAAGACCCAAAGCCCCCGGCTGGACGGCATCTGCATCGCCTCGTGCGACAGCGACTTCACCGGCATCGCCGGGCGCCTGCGCGAAGCCGACATCGCCGTCTACGGCTTTGGCCGGCCCGACGCCTCACCGGCCTTCGTGGCCGCGTGCAACACCTTCGTGTTCCTGTAGCCGCTCAGTGCTTTTCGAAATTGGCAGGAATTCATGTTGTTGGGTCAGTATGTCAACGGTACAAAGACGAATCCTGGCGGAGGAGACGCAGCGCCCTGGGGCCTTCCCGCCGGGCTTCATGAAACTGCTGGCATTTGCCGGGCCTGTCGATCGCGGGACCCCTGCTTCGTCGTGGAGTCATCACTCATCCAAAGGAGTCGTTCATGAAGTACCTCGGTCTTGCGTACTACAACCCCGAGAAATTCGCCGCCATGGCGCCCGCCGAGGTGCAGGCCCTGGTGAGCCAATGCCCGCCGCTGGACGAGAAGATGCGCGCCACCGGGAAGATGCTGGTGTCGGCGTCGCTTGCCGAGCCGAAGGACTGGGTCACGCTGCGCCCGCGCGGCGGCAAGCCGCAGATCACCGATGGCCCCTACACCGAGGCCAAGGAAATGGTGGGCGGGATGTTCATCATCGAGGCAGACAACCGCGACGAGGCCCTGCGCCTGGCGGCCATGCACCCCGCCGCCACGCTGGGTGAAGCGGGTGGGTGGGGCGTCGAGCTGATTCCGCTGGATTTCTTCCTGGGCTGAGGTACGCTGTCTCACCCCCCGGTTACCAGGAGATCACGCGCATGGCCCTCCGTCGTCACGTCCTCGTCACCGCAGCCGTCGCGCTGGCCGCGCCCACACTGCTTCGCGCCCAGCACCACGGCCACCACAGCGGCCAGTTCGAGCGCCTGAACCAGCCCGGGCGCATCGACCTGCCCGAGATCCACGCGCAGCAGGCCGTCAGCGACAGCCCCGCGCCGCGCGCGGCCAAGGCCGGTGCCTGGCGGGCGCGGGCGCCGCTGCCGATTCCGCGCACCGAGATGGCCTGGGCGGTGGCGTACCGCAACCGCGTGCACCTGGTCGGCGGTTACGCCGAGCAGCGGGTGGACAAGCCGTACCACCACGCCTACGACCCCAGGACCGATCGCTGGGAGGAACTGCCCCAGCTGCCGCGCGGTGCGAACCACGTGGGTGTGGCGACGCTGGGCGACCGGCTCTATGCGTTCGGCGGTTTCATCGAGCAGAACCGCACGCCGCACGACGAGGCCTTCCGCTTCGACGGCGCGCGCTGGGAGCGCGTGCGCCGCCTGCCCGAGGCCTGCGGGGCCATGGCCTGCATCGCGCTGGGTTCACGCATCCACCTGATCGGCGGCGCCATCGGCAGCGACTGGCGGCGCTCGATCGACTGGCACATCGTCTACGACCCCGCGAGCGACCGCTATGAGAAGCGCCAGCCCCTGCCGGTGGCGCGGGATCACATCGGCATCGTGGTGGTGGGGCCGTCCATTCACGTGATCGGTGGCCGCGTGGATTCCTTCCACACCAACAGCAGCCTGCACCACAGCTACGACGCGCAGGCGGACCGCTGGGTGGCGCGCACGCCCATGCCTACACCGCGCAGCGGCCATGGTTGTGTGCTGTACCGCGACCAGGTGTTCGTGATGGGCGGGGAGGGCACGAACCGCGTGTTCGGCCAGAACGAGGCCTGGGATCCGGTGGCCGACCGCTGGGTGTCGCACGCGCCCATGCTCACACCGCGCCACGGCATGGGCGCGGTGGTGATCGGCGACGAAATCATCGTGGCCGGTGGCGGGCCTCAGATGGGCGGTGGCGTGAAGAGCGCGATCAACGAATCCTTCACCCTGGCCTGACTCAGCTGGTGCAGGAGGCCGATGCGCGCGCGCCCTGGCGGGCAGACGGGGCGGGGCCGGGGCGGGTTTCGAGCGAGAAGGGGATGGTGTCCACAAAGTCCTGCTGGACTTTCGGTGCCAGCTCGCTGTTGCTGAGCAGCACCTGGATGTACTTCACATAGGACTCGCGCACGGTTTCGGCGAACAGGCCCGACCAGGCGCGAAAGACAATGTCCTTTTCCAGCGGGGCGAGTTCGATCGCGTCCTGCAGCGCGCCTTCGAGGCAGTGGGCGTAACGCACCGCGTCGAACGCGCTGGCGGCGAGGTCGAAGTCGAGGCGCTCCTGTTGCAGGATGCGCTCCAGGGCTGCCGACTCGTCGCGTGTGTTGGCGCCGATGCGCTTGGACAGGCGATGCACGTTGTTGGAGCGCACGGGTGATGAGAGCGGGCCTTGCAGTTCGTTGCGAAACAGGGTCACGAAGCGGCCAGCGATCTGCCCCTGGCGCATGAGCAGGCGCAGCGCCAGCTGGCGTTCGATGGGCAGGTCTTTGGTGCGCGACTCGGTGTTCGCGTGGACGAACAGCAAGACCTTCCGCAGGTATTCGCTGACCAGCAGGGGCGCATCGTGGGTCGAGAATTCGGCCAGCAGGGTGCGCATCTCGGATCGGTACAGGGCCGCTGTCTGCTGCATGGTGCTCACTCCGGTGTGGGACGGTGCCATCTTCGTACCATGGGGGGTATGCCGATCACCACATGCTTCAAATGCGCCACAGGTGCCACGAAGCGCGGCGGCGGCGGAATGAGCGGCCGCAGTCGGAGTGACAATCGGCGGTGCGTCTACCCGACCGGCCGCACCACCACTGTTTCACCATGCCCGCTCCGTCCCGCACCTCTCGCACCCTGGCCTCTGCCGCCGCCGATGGTCACTCGCAAGCCACGCTGGGGCTGCACGAGCCCGGCCACCTGTTTCGGCGTGCCCACCAGCACTCGGTGGCGTGTTTCAACGCGGTGTTCGGGCGGGCCGTGACGCCGCTGCAGTACGCCGCGCTGCGGGTGCTGCAGGAGCACCCGGGCATCGACCAGGTCACGCTGGCCGCAGCCATCGCGCTGGACACCTCCACCACGGCGGAGATTGCGGTGCGCCTGGAGCGCGACGGCTGGATCGTGCGCGAGCTGGGCGCGCGCCGCCAGCGCCGGCTGGAGCTCACTGCCGAAGGGCAGCGGGTGATCAACGAGATGCTGCGGTCCGAGGCCGTGCTGGCCGACCGCATCCTCACCAAGCTCGATGCCGGTGAGCGCGAGGTGCTCATGGGCCTGATGCACAAGCTGCTCGGCAAAACCCCCGCCTGAATCTGGTTGACGACCGGCCCCAGCTTGGGCTACCATTTGATTCAGTGTACTGAATGAAGGAGACGACATGAGCTGGATGCGCAATGCCTGGTATGTGGGTGCCACCTCGGTGGAGGTGGGCGATGCCCCCTTGGGCCGGCGCCTGTTGGGCTCCCGCATGGCTTTTTTCCGCGACGCGGACGGCCGTGTGCAGGCGGTGGAGGATTTCTGCCCGCACCGGGGCGCGGCGCTGTCGCTGGGCCGCGTGTGCAAGGGTGAGCTGGTGTGTGGCTATCACGGCTTGGTCATGGGCGGCGACGGCGTGACCCGCTCGATGCCCGGCCAGCGCGTGGCGGCGTTCCCGCGCATCCAGCGGTTCGCGGTGGAAGAGCGTTACGGTTTCATCTGGGTCTGGGCGGGCGAGGCCGAGCAGGCCGATCCCTCGACCATTCCGGTGCTCGAATGGCACGACAACCCGGCCTGGGCCTACGGCGGCGGCCTGTTTCACATCAAGGCCGACTACCGCCTGATGATCGACAACCTGATGGACCTCACGCACGAGACCTATGTGCACTCGACCAGCATCGGCCAGCAGGAGATCGACGAGACGCCCTGCACCACGCGCCGCGAGGGCACCACGGTGGTGACCAGCCGCTTCATGGAGAACATCGAGGCGCCACCGTTCTGGCTTGATGCGCTGCGCGCCATCGGCGTGGAGGGCAACCCCAGGGTGGACCGCTGGCAGGTGTGCCGCTTCTCGCCGCCCAGCCATGTGCTGATCGAGGTCGGCGTGGCCCTGGCCGGCCAGGGCGGCTACGACGCGCCCGACGACAAGAAGGTCTACAGCGTGGTGACCGACTTCATCACGCCCGAGGTCGATGGCTCCATGTGGTATTTCTGGGGCATGGCGCGCCGCTTCCGGCCGCAGGACGCGGCGCTGACCGACCGCATCCGCGCCGGGCAGCACGGCATTTTCTCGGAAGACCTCGAAGTGCTGGAGCGCCAGCAGCAGAACCTGGACGCCTTCGCGCAGCGCAAGCTGCTCAAGCTCAACATCGACGCGGGCGGCGTGCAGGCGCGGCGCGTGATCGAGGAGCACATCGCGAAGGAAGCGGTGCCGGCATAGAGATCAGGGCCCGCGCGCCGCTCGACGTGGTGGGCGGCGGCCGTACGCGGTCTGCGCCATGAGCAGGGTGGCCACCAGGGTGCGGATCAGCCACAGCGCCAGCCGCTCGAGCCAGGGCCCTGTGAGGGCGGGCGGCGGCACGGCCACCACGGCCGGGTGCATGTCCAGCCGATCCCAGCCCAGGGACGCCAGCGCCTGGCGTTCGGCCGGGCTCGGGTCCGGGCTGTCGGCGATCACCACCTCCAGCGTGCGAACGCCCTGGGCGTGCAGCGCCGTGGCCAGCGGCACCAGGTCGGCCCGCGCGGGCGGCCAGTAGACCCGCTCGCGCGCGCGCCGCACCGTGTCGAACACGATCACGGCGTGGCCCGCCGCCGGCAGGGCGGCGGCCCAGTCGTTTGCGGTCACCACGGCATCGGCCAGGCGCGGTGGCATGCGCAGAAAGCGGTGCGTGGTCAGCACCGTGACCTGGTCGTACCGGGCGTCGCCCAGCGCGGCGTGCAAGGCGGCGCCGCCGGCACCGCCGCCCGCGCCGATCACCACCACGTGCCGCTCGGGCGGGGCAGGCCGCATCAGGCAAACGGGGCCGCCAGGGCGAACCACACGCCCAGCGCCACCGAGATGATGAAGGCGCCGTCCAGCAGGCCGGCGAGCAGGAAGACCTTGGGCTGCAGGGCTTCCATCATCTCGGGCTGGCGGGCCGATGCCTCCAGGTACTTGCTGGCCATCACGCCGATGCCGATGCAGGAGCCGAGGGCGCCCAGGCCGATCATGTGGCCGACGGCGAGGGGGAGCTGGCTGAGGTCTGACATGTGAAACTCCTTTCTGGTTGGACTGGCTTCACTGTGACGGAGGGGCGACATGAAATCCATGACGCGGGAGGTCATGGCGCTGCGATCACCCGCTTCCTTTCAACCGCCGAAGCCTGACCCTCATGCACCGACTGGCCCCGCCCGAGAGGCGCCGAATAGGGGTCTCGCGCTGTCGGGTCGGCTGCCCTACACTGCGCAAGTGGCGCCCGGCAGACATGGGCGCAAGCTTGCCGAGCCCAAGCGCATCAAGGAGGAGGCCGCCGTGACCCACCCGGTCCTGAGTTTCTTCAGCGACATCCGCATCCTGTCCGCCATCCTGATCGCGATGCTGGGCATGACCTTTCTGGCGCACGCCAGCGCCCGCTCATGGCCGTACGTGAAATGGCTGGCGGGTTCGGCGCTGGTGTTTGGGGTCACGCAGGGGCTGCTGGTGTCGGCGGACGCGCTGGGCTGGATCTCGGGCGAGGTTGCCGGCCCGGTGGGTTCCGCGATGGGCCTGGGCGCCCTGGCCGCCCTGCTGGCGGGCCTGCAGGCCTGCTTCACCCCGGGTGGCACACCGCCCTCGCGCGTGTTTGCCGCCGTGCTGGTGGGCGCCCCGGTGCTGGTGGTGGCGATGAGCGGCCTGATGGACGGTTGGGCCTTCGCCGGGCCGGCGGCGATCGCCCTCATCTTCACGGCAGCCGCCTGCTGGCTGGCCTGGCTGTGGACGCGCGACGGCTGGGGCGGGCAGTTGGTGCTGGCCGTGTTGTGCCTGGGCTACCCCGTGCTGTTCGTGGTCGCCATGCTCTCCGACATGAGCCTGCTGCAGTTCCGCCAGGTCACGCCGTTGCCGGTGAGCATCGCCTACGTGTTCGTGATGACCCTGATCCTGCAGCGCGACTCGCTGATCCTCGCGCGCGAGCTGCGCGAGCGCGTGCGGGCCGAGCAGGCCCTGCAGCAGCTCACCGATTCGCTGGAAGAGATCGTGCGCAGCCGCACGCGCCAGCTGGAAGAGATCATCCAGGGCCTGCGCTCGTTCGCGGGCATGGTCTCGCACGACCTGCGCGGCCCCTTGCGCAACACCGCCGGCCTGGCCGACCTGGCGCTGGAGGACTACCGCGCGGGCAACACCGCCGGGGCGGAGCGCTCGCTGGAGCTGATCCGCCGCGAGGCGCAGCGCGCCACCGACATGGTGAACGACCTGCTCACGCTGGCCAAGGTGGACCAGGGGCCGCCCAGCCCCGAGGCGGTGGACATGCAGGCCCTGCTGCGCGAATGCCTGCAGTCGCTGGCCGTGCAGTTCCCGCAGGCGCCCGAGGCGGTGCAGGCTGCACCCCTGCCGGTGGTGCAGGCCGATGCGGGCCTGATGCGCCACGTGCTGATGAACCTGCTGGGCAATGCGCTGAAGTTCGGTGCCGAGCGGCGCGACCTGCACATCTCGCTCGACGCCCGCGAGGAAGGCGGTTTCTGGCGCTTCTCGGTGGCGGACAACGGACCGGGCTTCGATCCCGACAAGAGTGGGGAGCTGTTCAAGCCGTTCTCCCGGCTGGACGAGCGCCAGGCCGGCGGCACGGGCCTGGGGCTCACGGTGGTCAAGCGCGCGGTGGAGCGGCACGGCGGCACGGTCGGCGCGTGGTCCTCGCCCGGCGAGGGCGCGGCCTTCTGGTGGACCCTGCCGATGACGGCTGCCCCTCAGGGCTGAGAAAGCGGTTTCAGGCGCGCTGTTCGCCGTCTCGCACCGCCAGGCTTTGCACAATGCCCTCGAAGGCCCGGGCGGCATTCGGAGAAGCGTGGATCATGGAGAGGAAGGCGTGCAGCAGGCCAGGGCAGCGCACGGTTTCGCAGTCCACGCCCGCCGCCGTCAGGCGTTCGCCGTAGGCTTCGCCCTCGTCGCGCAGCGGGTCGCACTCGGCGGTGAAGATGCGCGCTGGCGGCAGGCCCGCGAGGTCGGTGGCCTGCAGCGGTGAGGCGTCGGGGTGGCGGCGCGCCGCCGTGTCGGGGCAGTAGTGGTCCCAGAACCAGCGCATGTCGTCCGCGCTCAGCAAGTGGCCCTGCGCGTAGTCGCGGTAGCTGGCGGTGTCGAAGCCGGCGTCGGTCACCGGGTACACCAGCACCTGCAAGTCCACCGGCCGCGCGCCGGGCAGCTCGCGCAGGCGCCGCGTGGCCACGGTGGCCAGGGTGGCGCCGGCGCTGTCGCCCATGGCGATCAGGCGCCGCAGGGGTTGGCCCAGCCAGGTCGCACCGGCCTGGCCGCCTTGCAGCAACGCGGCGATGGCGTCGTCCACCGGGCCGGGGTGGGGGCTCTCCGGAGCCAGGCGGTAGTCCACCGACAGCACGGCCGCGTGGGTTCGGGCCGCCAGCGTGGCGGTGAACGGGTCGTGGTCGGCCACCGAGCCCAGCACCCAGCCGCCGCCGTGGAAGTAGACGATCAGGTCGCCGTTGCAGGCTTCGGGCACGTAGAGGCGCGCGGGCAGCCGGTGGCCCTGGGGCGTGGGCAGGGTGAGGTCTTGCACCCGAGCCACCGGCAGGCGCTCGCCGAACAGGCTTTTCATGAGGGTGGGGAAAGCACGCGCCTCTGTGGCGGTGCAGGCCGAGATGGGTTTGCGGCCAGCGGCGCGGACGCGTTCGAGGAGGTCGAGGGTGGGCGTGTCAAAGGTCATGGGACTCCAGGCGGTGGAATGAATTCGCGGTGAGTGAGTTGACAGGGCAACCGATGGTAGTCCCGTTGATTCATGGGATGGCACTCACGTGAGTCGGGCAACGGCGTCCGCGCGTCGCGTAAGAAAGCCCGCTCAGCACGGGCTCTTTTTCGGGTGTCACGCACCGATGTTATGGTCGCGCGTTTTTCTTCAACGCTGAAAGGATGTTCGATGCTGGCCCGCCGATTTGTCTGGACTTTGCTGCTGGTGCCCTTCTTGCTGGTGGGTTGCGGCAAGACCGATCCTCAGGCCGCGCTCGAAGCGGCGGTGCAGAGGCTGCAGGACAACTTGGAGGCGAAAAAGACCGGGGCCGTGATGGACCAGCTGCACCCGAGTTTCCAGGCGGGCGAGGGCATGGACCGCGAGTGGGCCAAGCGCACGATGACGCTGATGTTCATGCGCTACGCAAACATCAAGATCATCGCCGTCACGCGCAGCAGCCGCATCGACAGTGGCAGTTCGCAGGTGGGCCACACCGAGGCCAAGGTGGTGGTGACGGGCGCGCAGGGGCTCATTCCCGAGCGCGCCGAACCCTATGCCGTCCAGCTGCAATGGCGGCTGGACGGCGGCGAATGGAAGCTGATCGAACTGCATTGGGAGTGAATGTCCGAGGCCCGGGTCGGACTGGGCCTACAGACGCTCCGGGTACCCCTTCCTAGCATGGTGAATCCAGGGGCGGTGCCCCCCGCACCGCCTGGCTCTCAGGAGGTTCACACCATGTTTGCATCCATTTGTCACCACCCACGCGGCTGGGTGGCCGCAGCGGCACTCGCCGTCTGCCTGCCTGCGGCCTGGGCCGCGGGCCCCGACAAGGCCGCGATCGAAGCCGCCTACCAGCGCGACCGCGCCGCCTGCCAGGCCCTCAGCCCCACACAGGACCGCACCAGCTGCCTGCGCGATGCGGGCGCGCACCGCGCGCAGGCACTGAAATCCGGCATCCGGGGTGGCTCATCGGCGCAAGACCTCGAGCGCAACGCGCTGCAACGCTGCCAGCGGCACACGGGCGAACAACGCACGATCTGCGAGCGCATGGCGCGTGGCGAAGGCTCGGTCTCCGGTTCCGTTCAAGGCGGCGGCACGATCCGCGAGCTGGTGACGCAGGAGACCCTGCCGGTGCCGCCACCACCGCCGCCCCAGGCGCCCGTGTTGTCGCCGCCGCTGCAACCGGCGCCCATGTCCCCACCGCCGTCGCTCTCGCCACCGCCCTCGATGAACCCGACGCCCGCGCCGCTGCCACCGACGGCCCCGCCGCTGTCGCGCTGAGCTTCAGGTCAGAGCCAGTACTCCCACATCCGCGCGAAGAATTCCTTGAAGCGCAGGTTCAGGCCGCGCCGCTGCCATTCGGCGAGCGTGACCTGTTTCGACGCCGCGAGATCGGCGTCGAACAGCTTCTGCAGTTGGGCGTTGAACTCCGCGCCCAGCACGACCGCGTTCAATTCGTAGTTGTGCAGGAAGCTGCGCCAGTCCAGGTTGGTGGATCCGATGGTGGACCACACGCCATCGACCGAGCCCGTCTTGGTGTGCAGGATGACGCCCTGGCGTTCATAGATCTTCACGCCGGCCTTGAGCAACTGCGTGTAGTAGTTGCGCCCGGCGTGGAAGATCAGCCACGAGTCGGTCTTGCCCGGCAGGATGAGCTTCACGTCCACCCCGCGCCGCGCCGCGTCCTCCAGTGCCGTGAGCAATTGTGGGTCGGGTGCGAAATAGGCGTTGGTGAGGTAGACCGTCGACTCCGCGCTGGCGATGGCCGACAGCAGCGTGGCGTAGATGAGGCTGTAGCTGTCCTTGGGTGAGCTGCCGATGGCGCGCACCACGTCCGAGCCGGCGCGCACCGGCGTGGGGTAGTAGTTGCGCGCGGCCATGGCCTCGCCTTTCTGCGCAGCCCAGGTCTCCAGGAACAGCTTCTGGAACTCCGCCACCACCGGGCCCTGCAGCTGCACATGCGTGTCGCGCCAGGGGATGCCGTCGATGTCGCTCTTTTTTCCATCCGTCTTGCCGCTGCTGCCCGAGCCCATCGACAGGGAACCGCTGGAGTACACGCCGCTGATGTTGATGCCGCCCAGGAAGGCGATGCGGCCGTCCACGATCAGCAGCTTGCGGTGGTCGCGCTCGTTGAGCTCCCATTCCTTGCGCGCCAGCGCGGGGTTGATCGGGTTGAACTCGATGACCTTGATGCCGGCGTCGGTCAGGCGCTTGAAGAACTCGTCGGGCGTGCCGATGGTGCCCACGCTGTCGTGGATCAGGTGCACCTGCACGCCTTGCTGCTGCTTGGCGATCAACGCGTTGGCGAACTGCTGCCCCACCTCGTCGTCGTCGAGGATGTAGGTCTCCAGGTGGATGTGGTCCTTGGCCGTGTCGATGGCCGCGAGCATGGCCCTGTAGGTGGCCGGGCCGTCCTCCAGCAGGTCCACCTTGTTGCCGGCGGTCAGCGGACTGCCGACGATGGCCTCTTCCAGCGCGAGGTGCCGCGAGAGCACGTCGCTGCCCTGGCCCCCCGCGCGCAGGCGCTCCAGGATGGCGCGGCTGCGCTCGGCCGACAGCGGGCCTTGGGAGCCTTCGAGGCGGACCGGGGGCGGGCGCCGGTCCAGGTCGGGCACCACCCGCGGCAGGCTTTTGCAGCCGACCAGGCCGACCGCGAGCAGCAGGCCCGCCGTCAAGACCTGGGCCCTTCGCCACGAACCGTGGGGCTGAGGCAACATGCTTCGAACCTCTTTTGTGACTTTGTTGTGAACAGCGGCGGGCATGGTGTGCAGGCGAGTTGTAACGAATGGTATGTTCAACGCATTGACATTTTGTTGAGTGTTCATCATGTTGCATCACCTTTCCTCCGCCCGTTGGATGTCCTTGTGTTCCGCTGTGCTGTTGGCCGCTTGCGGTGGGAGCGGGGGAGGGGCTGGAGCGCCCACGGGCGGGGGTGCGACGCCCTCGACCACGCTGTCGATCAGTCCTTCGGCGCTGGTGCTGTCGGTCCGCGACACTGCCAGATCCCCGACTCTCACGGGAAAACCTCGAAAGTTCACCATCACAAACACCGGCAACGCACCCGCGCTGTCGGTGATATTTGCCGTGGCTACAGGAAGTCCGGCCCTGCCAACGCGCACCACGGCGACTTCCAACTGCACGACGCTTGCCCCCGGTGCCAGCTGCACCATCACGGTGACACCGGATGACACGCCGTCTTCTGCGCGAGGCAGCACCAGTCCTGTGCCTGTCACCCTCAGCGTTGGTGGCAGCAACACCAACCTTCTCTCACCGACGGTGCAAGTGGTCGGCTACGCGAACGTCTACCAGGGCGGCTATGTGTTCGCCATCGACGACACCACGCCTGATACCGGCAGCGTGGGTGGCAAAGTGGCCGCGCTCGAAGATGCAGGTGGCGCACCGGCGCCGACAAAGCCCTGGAGTACCAGCAACGACAACGTGACCGCCAGCGCGAGCCTGACGGATGGCCAGGCCAATACCACGGCGATGCTGGCGCAATACGCCGGACTTGAGCTGCCCGCCAACTACGCGGCCGGCCTCTGCAGCCTTTCCACCAATGGTGGGGTCCCGGGTTGGTATTTGCCAGCCATCTGCGAGATGGGCCATGACCAGGCCGTGGCTGGAACAGGTTGTGGTACAGCCGCCGCCCCGCTCATTGAGAACATGCAGTCAAACTTGGTTGCAGATGGCAGCGTCACGGGTTTGCCACCGAGCTACTGGAGCTCAACGCAAGCGTCGATGACGCAGGCCTGGAAGCAGGAATTCGCGAACGGTCTGGCAAGTGGCACGCAGGCGCTCGGAAGCAAAGCGGGCGATTTGACGCCGGTGCGTTGCGTTCGAGCGTTGACGTACTGATCTGATCTCTCCCCAGCAGCCGGCGCTCAAGTCACCGGCGCCGGATTGAACAGCACCAGCGCGTTGTGCAGCTTCCAGCGCTCGGCCCAGGTCCGCTGGCGGCCGCTGGCGACCTCGAGCATCAGGCGGAACAGCTCCCAGCCCACGTCTTCGATGCTGGCCGTGCCGTCAGCGATGGTGCCGGCGTTGATGTCCATCAGGTCGTGCCAGCGCCGGGCCAGTTCGCTGCGCGTGGCGACCTTGATCACCGGCACCGGCGCCAGGCCATACGGCGTGCCGCGCCCCGTGGTGAACACGTGCAGGTTCATACCCGCAGCCAGCTGCAGCGTGCCGCAGATGAAGTCGCTCGCCGGCGTGGCGGCGTAGGTCAGGCCCTTGGCCTTGAGCTTCTCGCCGGGTGAGAGCACGTTGCTGATCGGCGCGCTGCCCGACTTCACGATCGAACCCATCGCCTTTTCCACGATGTTGGACAGGCCGCCTTTCTTGTTGCCCGGCGTGGTGT
>Ga0247829_10000020_pt1 | contig 37534 bp, 37 predicted proteins | sample 12C_Control_Day4_FD_207765 | JGI IMG/M metagenome (GOLD analysis project Ga0247829, IMG submission 207765) | Soil microbial communities from agricultural site in Penn Yan, New York, United States - 12C_Control_Day4 | ecosystem: Environmental > Terrestrial > Soil > Agricultural land | place... | reverse complement strand
CGCCGTCGTTGCCGACGACGAGGGAGCGGCCGCTGGCGGCGTAGCCGGGCAGGGTGCGGCCGAATTCGTCGACGAGCGCGACCGAGAGCGAGCCGTCGCCGGCATAGACCTCGAGCGGCGTGGGGCCCGTGCCGAGGTAGGCGGCGTGCGCGGCGGCGCCCTCGGCGTCGTTGTAGTGGAGCGCGACCGCGGCCCACGGGGTCGGCGAAGCGCGCACGAACGGCGCGAACGAGATCGGCGCCGACACCGACTCGCCCCACGACGTCCCGAGGCCGGGGCGATCGGGGACCGCCTCGGCGATGTAGTCGCCGCTCGGTGCGACGGCCGCGTGCGACGGCGAGCCCGATGGTGCGGCGGTGGTCGCGACCTCGGCGCCGTAGCTCGCCGGCGCGTACCTCGGCGACATGGCCTGCTTCTGGCCACCACATGCGGCGGTGAGGAGGAGCGGCGCGAGGAGGGCAGGGCACAGCCATGGGTGACGCATCACCCGCGTTGCGAGACGCATAACGATCCTTTCGTGAAGGTCAGCGACCGAAATGGAAGCCGAAGTCGAAGAACATGCTGGCGTCGAGGCGCGACGGCTTGGTCGCGCGCGAGCACGGGCCACCGCACACCGCGGGCGTGTCCATCTCGGGACCGTTCGCGAGGTGCGTGCGGAACGCCATGAAGTAGCCGCCATAGCGCCGGCTGCCATCGCTGCGGGGCTTGCCACGGCGGTCGACGTCGAAGCCGAGCGCGAGCTCGAGGCTCGGACGATCGAGCACGCCGCCTTCACGCCAGCTCACGTGCTCGAGGCCGGCGCCGACCTCGGTCCACAGATCGATGCCCGTGCTCGAGCTGTCGGGCTCGTCGAAGCCGGCGCTCACCAGCGCGTAGCGCACGGCGCCGCCGATGCGGGCAGCGCGCCCACGGCGACTCATCGCCTCGTCGCCGCCGTCGCCGACCCGGTAGTAGTCGAAGATGGCGCGCAGCGTGACGTCGCCGAGGCGATAGCCCAGCGCGCCCGAGAAGCCGAGCGAGAAGCCGTCCGCATCGCCGACGTCACTGCCGCCGAGCAACATGCCGAAGCGGCCCTCGACGCGGCGCTCGGAGGCGTCGCGCGTCTCGGGGCGCGACGCCGGCCGCGGCGCGTAGCCGTCGTACGCGACGACGTTGGCCGTCGCGCTCGACGCGGTGGCGGCGACCAGGGCCAGACCGAGGAGCGCGAGCTTCGTCATCATGCCCCACCAACGCGAGCACCACGGCGCGGCTTACAGGCGGTCGATCACCAGGGCCACACCGTCCACGTGAAGTAGGCGCCCGCCAACAGGATCGCCGTGATCGCCCACGCACCGAACAGGTGAAGCGCGCGGTCTTGCCACGGTCGCGGCGCGATGCGGCAGAGCAGGGCGCCGACGGCCGCGCCGCAGATCGCGCCTCCCGCGCCCCAGGCGACGATGCCGAGGTACTGCACGGTGAGCGCACTCGAGCGCTCGAACGTGAGCTCGCCGGACAGCGGGATGTAGGTCAGCCGCGGCCAGCGTCCCCACTCGCAGGCGGCGTACGCGAACGCGCCCCCGATCAGCGCGCACATCGCGATCACGTACGCACGCTGTGCGCGCGGCATCGTCGTCTCGTCGGTCATCGCTTCGCTCCGGGGTGGCACCGGGTGCACGTCGTCCCCGTGAGCTTGAACGCCGTGGTCCCGTCGTGGCAGGTCGCGCACGCCGCTTTCTTCGGTGCGGCGAGCCGGAGGAGGTCGGGCGCTGAGAGATCCTCGTGGCAGCTCTTGCACGCGAGCTCGCGTCCGTCCTTGCCCACGGCGTGCGTCGCATGATCGAACGTCGCGCGCGTCGACCACGGCGCGCCGAGCCGCGCGAGCATGCGCCGGCTCGCGAGCTCGAGCGTATGGCAGCCTTCGCAGGCGGTGAGCTGCGGCGCGGGCCCGCCCGTCGGAGCATGGCAGCCGCTACCGAGGCACGCGCGATGTCCGCGCGGCGGACGCAGCTGCGCGGTCTGCGTGCGCAGGCTATGACAGCGCTTGCAGTCGCCGGCGTGCGCCGCGTGCGGCAGCGACGCCCCGAACTCGGTGTCCTCGCGCGGCAGCCGATCCGCGACGAGCTTGCGCCACGGATCCGTCGTGTTGTGGCATGCACGGCAGATCAGCGGATCGCGCTTGCCGAAGTCATCGGCGTGGCAGGCCGCACACGGCGCGTGCCCCGCGACGAGGACCTCGCCGGCCGGCGTCAGCGGATGACAGCTGGCGCATGCACCCTGCGCGTGCTCGGTACGCAGGTGCGTGAAGCGGGGCGTCGTGCGATCGACGTCGTATTTTCCGTCGGGTGGCTTGGTGTGGCAGCGCGTGCACGCGACGGTGATCGCGAACACCGGCTTGCCATCGTGACAGCCGCCGACGGCGCAGGTCGACGCTTGCGGCCGCGGCAGGATCGAGTCGTTCGTCTCGCGGATCGGCGCATGGCAGGTGATGCACGCCGCGCCCGTCGTGCCGCGCGCTGCATGCTTGTCGTGCGAGAACGTCGACGTCACCGTGTTCTTCGGCTGCGCGAGCTTGGGCGGCTGCGGCGACCCGCTGCCCGGCGTGTGGCAGCCCTCACACGCGGTCATCGGCGGACCGTGCCCCGGCGCGGCGACCCCGTCGTGGCACGTGATGCACCGCCGGTGCGGGGGCAGCTTGGCGTTCACGTGGCACGAGGTGCAGCTCGCGCTGCGATGCGTCTGGTGTGGCGCCGCGAGCAGGAAGTCCGTCGCGACGTAGGGCGGGTAGGTGACCGGCAACGTGGCGCCGGTGGGTGCGGCGAGCGCAGCCTCGGTGTGGCAGCTCGTGCAGAGGCGCAGCCTCTCCGGCGCGAGGACGAGCTTGTCGCCGCGCTTGGGCTTCGCAGGCGGCGGCCCGTGGCACGCCCCGAAGCACGCGGCGTGTCCCGGCTTGCCGACGAGCGAGCCGTTCTTCATCGCGTGGCAGCTCGCGCACGGGATCGGCGGCTTGCTCTCGAGGTCGACGTCGCGCGCGTGCACGTAGTGATCGAAGTCCGCGCGCGCGGTCGCCGCGGCGAGCCCGAGCATCAGCACCACGATCGCCGCGCGCATCAGTACACCCCCGACATCATCAGCCGCAGGCTGCGATACCCCGTCACCTGCGGCGACATGTCCAGCGTGCTCGTCGCGTCGTACGCGGCGTACACCTTGAGGTTCGGGCCGATCCACGCGTCGAGCGACACGCGCCCGCCGAGCCGAAGGTCGGTGCTCGGAACCTCGAGGAGCGGATCTTCGTAGAGGATCGCGTAGCGCGTGCGCCGGCCGTAGACCTCGACCGCCGTCGAGAACTGGCGCGCGCCGAGCGAGAGCTTGAGCGTCCCGCCCGCCTCGGTGAAGCCTTCTTCGCCGCGCACGTCGTTCGCCGGCAAGGGCTCCGTCATGCCCGGGACGTCGCGCACCGGCGCGAGCACCTCGCCGCGCTGCGTGTCGCGCGTGAGCACGCTGCCGCCGAGCGCGATCGTGCGCCGCAAGCGAACCTCGAACGCACCGCCGAGCTCCGCGTAGGGCGACGCGAACGTGTTGCGCACCGCGCCGGGCTCATCTCCGGGGTTGGCGGCGAACGCACCGCGCAAATAGAGGTCGACGTTCTCGGCGATCAGCGTGCCGGCGCGGAGCGAGCCCATGACCTGCGGCACGACAGGCCCGAGGTCGAGGTAGCGGCGCGCCGTGCCCGTCTCGAGGTCGGCCGAGACCAGGGATGGATCCCATCGCCAGTCGTCCTCGGTGCGGCGCGTGAGGTCGAACACGAGGTTCGTGACCTGCTTGTAGCGCGCGCGCAGCTCGACGCGCTGGCTCGCGATCTGACCGTCGCGCGCGCGCAGCTGCCCGATCACGGCGATGTCGCGGTCGGGCCGCCAGTCGCCTTGCACGAGCATGCTCTGGGTCGCCGGCTGTTCGGCCTCGACGCTCTCACCGAGCGCGAGCAGCTCGCCCTGCACCGCGATCGGCAGTGGCCGCGGCAGCCCGCGCAGATCGACGCGCAGCGAGGCACCCGCGACCGCCGGCCGGCGGTCCGACTGACTGCGCGTGTAGTCGGTGTGACGCACGCCGGAGTACGCGGCGGCCTGCAGCAGCGTGCCGTCGTACGCGACGGTGACGCCGTCGAGGTGAACGACCCAGGGCGCGTAGATGTACTGGCCGCCCGCGCGCACGCGCACCTTCGACAGCCCCCATGCCTTGGGGAGGAAGTCGACGAGCTCGGCCCACCCCGAGCGCGGCTCGAGACCCGAGCGTTCGAACCACGTCGCGATCGGTGTCGGGACCACGCCGCTGACCATCGCCTCGGGATCGAGGCGGAGCTGGCGTACCGCCTGGAACCGCACCGCGAAGTACGTCGACAGGTTGCTCATGCCGAGCCCGCGCGTGCTGCCGAACAGCTCGCCGAATCCGTACGATCGGAGCGCGGTGTAATCGCGATCCAGCGTCGGCGCCCGCGCGTCGAGCGAGGCCTTGCCGCTCGGACTCGCCGCATCGACCTGGTAGCCGAGATCGAGGCTGAACGAGACCTTGTTCGCGAGGTCACGCCGCGCCGACTGCTGATCCTCGACCGGCGCGACGTACGCGCGCGATGTCAGCGGCGGCGGCGCGGCCGGCATCGGCGTGGGCTTGCGCGCGGGTGGGCTCGGGGCCAGGGCGACCGCGCGCCGCATCTTCAACGAGCGTGGCGTGGGCTCGCGTTGAAGCCGCAGCTCGATCGCCGGCTCTGCCGACGCGAGCCCCGCCGACAGCGCGACCAGCGAGGCGACGAGAGGCTTCACGGCGCGAACCTCGGCGCCGGCGCGCTGTGGCACTGCGCGCAGAACGAGTCACCGTGGCACGTCGTGCACGCGCGGATGTTGATGCGCGCGAGTCGCCCGTGCTCGGCCATGAACGTGCCGACCATGCCGTGCGAGCGCGGGCGCTGCGCATGGCACGACGTGCAGAACTCGACGACGTGGCAGCGCGCGCACCGCTCGCGGTCGGCCGCGGCCTCGGGGCCGTGATCCAGCTCGCGCCACATGATGCGGTGGTCGGCGGGCTGCATCGTCTGATGGCACTCGTCGCACGCCTGGCGCGGATTGCCCGACATGCGCGTGTGACAGGTCGCGCACCGCTTCGCGTCGCGGTTGGCGACCTCGGCGTGATCGCGGCGGAACGCGAGCGTGTGGTCGAGCGGGCGCTCCGTCGACGGCAAGTGGCTGCGCGGCGCGATCGTCGTCAGCGATCCGGTGCGGGCGCTGTGACACGTCTCGCATACGCGCATCGACATGCCCTTCGGGACACGGTCCGAGTCGTCGTGGCAGGTCACGCACGTGCTCACCGTCGGCGGTGTGTGATCGGCGTAGCTCGGCGACTGCGTCGTCTGCTTGTGGCAGGCGTCGCAGCGGATCGCACGGCCACGACGGTCGACGCGGTGACGCTCGTGGTCGAAGTGCAGATCGTCGCGGATCACCCGCGCGCGCGTGCGTTCGCGGGCCTCGTCGAGATGGCACGAGGTGCACTGATCCATACGCGGCGCGTTGGGCAGCCCAGCCTCCGCCGAGTGGCAACGGCCGCACGTCGCGTGATCGGGGCGCACGCGCTGCCGGTCGCGCTCGTGGCAATCCGAGCACGTGATGTTGAACCCGACCCGTGACTCCATCAGCGCCTTGTCGAGGTGGCGCTTGTGCGAGAACCGCGACGGCAGCGCCTGCCACGCGTCCTCGATCGGGTACGGCTTGAGCGGGGCGCTCAGCGGCTGGGCGACGATCTGCGTGTGGCAGACCTGGCACAGCGGTCCGGGCTGCGCGAGGAACTCCTTGCGGTGGCACGCACCGTCGTCGCACGGCTTGTGATCGTCCTGCCCCGGCCGCGCCGACGAGCGGTGACAACCGCTGCACGGCAGCTGTGCGTGCTGTGCGTGCGAGAGGCGCGTGAGGTCCTTCGGCGGCAGCGGTACCTCGCTCGCGCGCGACGGCGAGCACGCGCTGGCCAGCGCGATCAACACGGCGAGCACGAGGCGCGTCGGCATCCCCGTCGCCGACGCTAACACGCCGTCAGCGGCCCGGTGGCGAGAGCCCCCCTGCGAGAAGCTCGGCGCGATCGCGCGGCTCGACGTGCGGGCGGGCGGGCGTGAGCTCGCGGTAGCCGACCGCGCGGCGCCCCGGGGCCTCCGGCGTCCACCACTGGATCGCGAACGCGCGCTCGGCCGGCGGCGTGTAGACGACGATCGCGACCTCGCCGGGGAGCGCGTCGGGGAGCGCGTCGAGCGCGGCGTGCACGATGACCTGGCCGCCTGGCGCGAGCCGGTCGCGTGCCACGCGCCACAGCCGCTCGAAGAACGCGCGATCGGTGCGCCGCCAGACCGCGCGCTCGATCTCGGCGACGCGGAGGCGCGGCGTGCCCTCGGCGTCGTCGGGGATCGGCGCGTTGCAGGTGACGACGTCCGCCGGCTGCGCGGGCGCGGTCGCGAGGTCTCCGTGCTCGATGGTGACGTGCCCGACGCCCGAGAGCGCGAGCCCGAGCCGCGCATAGCGCACCGCGCGGGCATTGAGCTCGACGCCGGTGATCGCGCTCGCGTGCTCGGGCCGCGCGAGCGCTGCGAACGCCGAGCCGGTGCCGAGGTCGAGCCAGCGGCCGACGCGCCCCGGCGCGAGCGCGCTCGCGAGGTGGTAGCTCGAGTCGTCGGGCCAGCACACGAGGTCGACGTGGTCCTCGGCGTCGAGCCGATCACAGACGAGCAGGCAGCGCGCCAGCGGCAGGATCGCGACCGCCGCGCGCACGCGGTCGCCGGCGCGCTCGACCAGCCCGTGCGCGAGCAGCGCCGCGAGCGGCAGCCGCCGCGCGACCACATCGCTGGCGAGCTCCGCACCGGCGACGAACAGCGCGAGCGCGGTCGCCGCGGGCCCCACGGGGCGCGCCGCCAGGGCGGGGACCACGTTGGGCAGCAGCGACAGCCGGTACGTCCCCGCCCACGCGAGCAGCGCTTGCTCCGTCAGTCCGCCGACGACGAGCCGGTGCCCGAGCGCGCGCAGCTCGTCGGTCATGGCAGGGCGAGATACCTGCGCGCGAGATCGTACTCGGCATCGAGCACCAGCGCCGCGGTCACGACCTGCGCGAGCAGCGCGCGCTTGCCGGCGGGCGTCGCGGCTCGCGGATCGAGCCCGAGCACCGCGCCGTAGTACGCGAGCTCCGCCTTGCGCGGTCCGGTGGTCGCGGAGGCGCGCAGCTGATCGAAGGGCACGCGGCCGGTCGCCGCGCGCGCGAGCAGCTCGTACCAGGTGTCGCCCTCGCGGCTCGCGAGGAACTCGGCCGCGAGGCGATCGAGCGGCTGCCCGCGGTGCTTGGCCTCGCCCGCGATCCACAGCGTCATGTAGACCTTGTAGCGATCACCGAGGTCGGCGCCGAGCCCGCGGTGATAGGCATCGACCGCGTCGGGGTAGCGCCCCACCTCGAGCAGGAACGCGATCGCGGCCGCGACGAGGCCGCCGTTGTCGGCATCGCGCGAGACGGCATCGAGCATGTCCTCGACGGCGCGGTCCTGATCGCCGAGCCACCAGTGTGCGCGGCCTTCCTCGAGCCGGCGCTCGGCGGCGATCTGCTCGGGTAGCTCCTTGATATCGCCGAGCGACGTCCACGACTGGAGACTCGCGCGATACGCAGCCGCCGCTTGCGGCGCCCGACCGGCGCGGCGCAGCGCATCTCCGTCGAGCCGCTCGAGCTTGGCGCGGCGGTAGCGGTCGCCGAGCGTGCGATCACCGAGCAGCTCGAGCCCTTGCGCGACCCACTTGCGAGCCGAGCTGAGCTCGTCGGTCTGGAGGTCGACCGTCGTCAGCGTCTCGAGCGCGTCGATCGACGGTGCGCGTCCGATCGACGCGCGCAGCGATCGCCGCGCTTCCGTGACCAGGCCCTGGCTCGCGAGCCCGCGCCCGAGGCTCGCCTGCGCGATCGCCTGCGCCTGCTGCCAGACCGTGTCTGGGTGCGCTCGCGCCGCGCGCTCCGTGAAGTCGAGTGCGTGGCGCCACGCCGCCTGCGCCGCCGCCGGACGCCCGCCCGCGGCGAGCCCCTCGATCCGTTCGCCGTACAGCGTGCCGAGCTGGAGCGCCGCGGCCTCGTCCACCGCCTCACGGCTCGCGGCCAGGGCGCGCTCTGCGAGCTGGATCGCCTGGTCGACGCGTCCGAGCTCGCGCGCGTCTCCGGAGGCGGCCAGCGCGAGCTCGGTCGCGTCGGGGAACTTCGCGAGCCCCGCGAGACAGACCGCGAGCGCGGCGGCCGGATCGCCATGGCGATCGTTGGGGTCGTCCGCACGCAAGCGCTCCGCGAGGCCGGCGTAGGCGTCGGGCGTGGGCTGAGACGCGAGCACGTCGGCGCGGATCGTCAGCTCGCGATCAGCGCCGATGCCGCGCAGCCCGACGACGCGCCGGTAGATGTCGTCGATTCGCCCCGCGCGGGCGAGCACGTTCGCGATCCGCCGCCCGGTCGACAGCACGTCGTGGTGTGCGCGGACCAGCTGCATCGACGCGCCCTGGCTGTCGAGCAGGCCCGAGACGATGCGCTGGCGCTCGACGAGCAGCGTGACGTAGCGATCGACGAGCCATGGCAGCGGCACCGCGAGCGCGGTCGGCGTGAGCAGCGCGATCGGCTGCGCGCGCCCGGCGTTGGCGCCGTTCTCGGCGATCGCGAGGTCGTCGGCGAACGCGAGGATCTCGTCGATCTCCGCCAGGTGCGCCGCGCGCTGATCGGGGTCCGCCTCGGCGAGCACCACCAGCGCGCGCAGCGCCGGCTCGAGCGCACCCGACCGCGCGAACGTCGCACGCAACCGCCGCAACAGCTCGACATGCGGCGCCAGGCCACGCCCCAGCTGCGTGGGCTCGGTCTCCCACAGCTGCGTCAGCCGATCGAGCAGCGCGGCCGCGGTCGCCGGCCGTTCCTCGTCGAGTGCGGTCTCGATCCGCCGCGCCAGTGACCGCGCGAGCTCGGTCCGCGCCGCCTCGCGCTCGGCGCCGGTGGGCAGCGCCCAGAACCGATCGATCATCCAATCGCGGTCGGCGTCATCGAGCAGCGTGAACTGCGCATCCGGCCACTGCGGCCGCGGCTGCACGCTCGCGGGACATCCGGCCGCGGCGAGCAGTGCGACCAGCACGAAGCGACGAGCGACCATGCGAGGAAGGCTAGCAGGAGTAGGGAACGCTCGTGGGGCGTTGATCGTGTATGGTGCCCGACGTGACGCCCCTCGCTCCGACCGGAATCGTGGTCCAGAAGTACGGCGGCTCCTCCGTCGCCGATGCGGAGAAGATCAAGCTCGTCGCGAAGCGCATCGCGCGCACCAAAGCCGCGGGCAAGAAGGTCGTGGTCGTCGTCTCCGCGATGGGCAAGACGACCAATCAGCTGATCGAGAAGGCCAAGTCGATCAGCGACGCACCGTCGCGCCGCGAGCTCGACATGCTGCTCACCTGTGGTGAGCGGGAGTCGATGGCGCTGCTGTCCATGGCGTGCTCCGAGGAGGGCCTCGAGGCGATCAGCTTCACCGGCTCGCAGGCCGGCATCCTCACCAACGATCGTCACTCGGGGGCGCGCATCGTCGAGGTCCGTCCGTTCCGCGTCGAGGACGAGCTCGATCGTGGCAAGGTCGTCATCGTCGCCGGCTTCCAGGGCGTCTCGTACAAGCGCGAGATCACCACGCTCGGCCGCGGCGGCTCCGACACCACCGCCGTCGCGCTCGCCGGCGCCCTGCGCGCGGATTATTGCGAGATCTGCTCGGACGTCGACGGCGTGTACACGGCCGATCCGCGCGTGGTCGATGCGGCGACCCTGCTGCACTCGATCAGCCACGACGAGATGCTCGAGCTCGCCGCGCAGGGAGCGAAGGTCCTGCACGACGCCTCGGTCGAGTTCGCGCGGCGCAGCGGCATCGCGCTCTACGCGCGCGCCACCAACAAGGATGGCGGCGGCACGCGCATCGACTTCACGCCGGAGCGCGAGCGCCAGGTCGCCGCGGTGACCGGCCAGTCGTCGCTGATCCGGCTGCGCGTCAATGGCGGCGCCGCGGTCGAGCACTGCCTGCAGATCCTCGAGACCGCCGCGATCCCGCTCACCCACCTCGACCTCGAGGGCAAGGATCTGCGCGCGTGGTTCACCATCGCCGACGTCCCCGACTGGGCCGACGTCCGCAAGCGCCTCGATAACGTGCTCGGCGAGCAGGTCGAGTTCGGCGAGGAGGGCGCCGTCACCATCGTCGGGCATGGCATCGGCTCGAACCCGGGCGTCATCAACAAGGCGCGCGCGAGCGCGGTCGGCGCCGGCGTGCCGCTCAACGCGGTCAGCGTCTCGCCCCTGCGCGTGACGCTGTGGTGCGATCGCCAGCACGTCGACAACCTGACGAGGGCGCTGCACAAGACCTTCGTCGAGTAGTCACGGATGGTGAAGTCATCGCTCGCGCGGCTGCTGCCGCATCTGGGCCGGATGGGGCGAGCGTCGCGGTGGAAGCGCACGCGCGGACGCCCGCGGGTGTGGGCGCATCGCGGCGACTCGGCGCACGCGCCCGAGAACACGATGCTCGCCTTCGACAAGGCCGTCGCCGCGCGCGCCGACGGCATCGAGCTCGACGTCCGGCTCGACGGCGACGGCAACGTCGTCGTGTTCCACGATCGCGATCTCGCGCGCCTCACCGGGCAGCAGGGCCGGATGGACGAGCTGTCGCGCACGCAGCGCGAGCAGCTGCGCGTCGGCGGCGAGAAGGTCGCCACGCTCGCCGAGGTGCTGCACGCGATCGATCTCGAGATCGACGTCGAGATCAAGTCGGATCGGCCGGGCCGCTCGGGCGCGCTGGTCGCCGCGACCGCGAAGGTGATCAAGGACTCCGGTCGCGCCGATCAGGTCCTCGTGTCCTCGTTCGATCCGGTCGTGCTCGTGCAATTTCATCGCGAGCTGCCGGACATCGCGCTCGGCTTCATCTTCGGTGACGAGCAGGCGCTGCCGCTGCGCCGCGGCTGGGCCGGCACGCTCGTCGGCGCGAGCCTCGTCCATCCGCAGAACACGCTGTGCACCGAAGCGACCGTGCGGGCGTGGCACCGCGCGGGCACACCGGTCAACGTGTGGACCGTCGACGCGCCGACCGAGCTCGCGCGGCTGGCGCAGCTCGGCGTCGACGGTGTGTTCTGCAACGATCCCGCGGCCGCGCTCGCCGCGCTCTCCGCCGCTACGTGAGCTCGAACGGGCGCGTCGGATCCGTCGTCCGCGCGACCACCATCCGCACCCACGCGACCTGCTGCACATCGAGGCCGACGAACTCGACGCCAAACCCGATCGGTCCATCGCGGCGCTCCGCGCGATCGACGACGCGCCGCACGACTCCCTGCACGACCATCGACGGGCCACCCTCGACGAGGAGCGTCAACGTGCACCGCGTCCCCAACGGATCGAGCACCGTCGAGCAGATGAAGACGCCGCTCTCGCTGAGGTCGCGCGAGACGGCCTCGACCTCCAGCTCCGTGCTCGTGTAGACGACCCGCAGCTCGATCGGGGAGCGGTCGTGCCGTCGCGGCGTCGGCTGCGGCCCGAGCGGCGGCGGCTCGGTCGCGGCGATCTGCGAGCTGCCGCGCGCCGTCGGGGGAGGGAGCTTCGACAGCACGAACGTCGCCGGCTCCGTCAGCGAGTCCTTGATGACGCGCACGGTGAGCAGCCGCGTGCCGACGCTGATCTTGTCGCCGTCGACGATGCGCAGCGCATCGCCGACCAGGTTGCCGTTGAGCAGCGTCCCGTTGCTGCTGCCGAGGTCCTCGACGAACACCTCGCCCTGGCGATGGATGAACCGCAGGTGCTTACGCGACACAGACGGATCGTTGAACCGCATCGAGCACGCCACATCTCGCCCGATCAACGTCTCGCCGATGTGCAGCTCCACACTGTCGCCCATGTACTCGAGGAACACCCGCGCCACCCGTTGAGTTTGCCAAAGAACGCGCCGCGCTGGGTGACCACCGCGCGTTCTGCGTCGGTGTGGGATCGTGCGCTAATTGGGCAAAGCGGGCTCGACCGTGAACTGCAAGGAGAATTTCGCGTCGCCTCGCCACAGCTGCGCCGTCACCGTGTTCGCGGTCCGTAGGGAATCCCACAAACCCTGGAGCTGGTCGGGCCGTGCGAGCGGTTGTCCGTTCACCGCGAGCAGCACGTCGCCGGGAAGGAGATCGACGTCGATCAGCGGGCCCTGGCGATCGATCAGCTGCACGAGCTGCCAGCCGACGAACCGCTCGCCGGTCATCCGCGGCGTCACCTCGACCTGACGCAGGAACTGCCCGGCGCCCGCGTCGAGGATCTTGACCAAGCGGTCGCGCGCGATCACGCCTGCGCGCAGGCCCTTGCCGGGAGGCGCCTCGGGCCGCACCGTCGCGACGGGCGCGACGGGTGCCGGCTGCGTACGCGGCCCGAGATCCTCGTCGAAGGCGACGGGCTGCGTGCTGACCTTGGGGCCACACGCGGCGGTGGCGACGACGAGAGCGAGCACGAGGCGCATGGAACGAGGCTACGCCCACGTGCGCCGCGTGCAAGTTTGTCGCTACGCGAGCGTCCCGACGAGGTTCAGGATCGCGGCGAACACCGCATCCGGGCTGGCCTCGCCGTCGAGGATCTCGATGCGCTCGCCCTGTGCGGTGAGCTCGGCGATCGTGGCCTTGTACCCGGCGGCGACGTCCTCCTGCATCCGCAGGTCTTCGAACAGCTCCTGGACCCGACCCGCCGCCACGCGCCGCGCCGCGGCCACCTCCGGCCGGACCGAGAGGAACAGGGTGAGGTCGGGCCGGCGCGCGCGCGCGTTGAGCGTCGTGATCCAGTCGCGGTCGGCGCCGGTCCCCTGATAGGCGAGCGACGAGTGGTACCAGCGATCGGAGACCACGGTCGCGCCCGCGCTCAGCTGCGGCTCCACCTCGCGCTGCAGGTGATCGAGTCGGTCCGCCGCGAACAGCAGGCCGAACGTGCCCTGCGAGATCGCGGCTCCTGGGATCGCGTGCCCACCGGTCAGCATCTGCCGCAGCAGCACACCGATCGGCCCGTCGCTGGGCTCGCGCGTGAGGTGCGCCGGGGTGCCGTGAGCGCCGAGGTGCTCGACGAGGCGCTTGGCCTGCGTCGTCGTCCCCGCGCCGTCGAGTCCTTCGAGGACGATCAACTTGCCCTTCATCGTCGGGCACGCATCATCGCACGACGAGCGGGGGGCTACGCACGACGGCGGCGCATCATCGCGGCGCCGAACAGCAGCGCCGCCATCGCGCCGGCGAACAGCGCCAGGTACAGCATCCACGTCGGCCGTCGCGACGGCGAGGTGCGCTCGGCCGCGTCCTGCGCCGGGGCATAGTCGGGCTTGAGCGCGACCGCCCGCCGATAGTCGGGCCCGCCGTCCTTGCCCGCAGCCTCGAGCGCCTTGCCCAGCATGTAGTGGTGCGCGGCGAGCGCCTCGACGGCCTTCTCGCCCTTGGGATCGAGGCCGTGCGACTTCGAGTACGCGGCGGCGGCCTCGCCCCACTGCTTGGCGCCGGCGAGCTTCTTCGCATACGCGAAGTAGACCTTCGCCATCTCGGCCGTCTGCGGCCGCTGCGGGTCCTGCGCGAGCAGGCGATCGAGCAGCTGCGTCGCGCCCGCCAGATCTCCGGCGTCCGCCTTCTGCTTCGCCGCGGCCCACTGCACGCTGTCCTGCTTGGCGCGCTCGTCGTCGAAGTAGTCGAACAGACGCTTGGTGACCTGCTCGAGATCGATCTTCACGGTGTTGGTCGGCCGCTCGTTGTCGTCGAGCGACATCGGGTCCTCGAGCGGGTAGTCCTCGTGCAGCAGCTCGTTCGCCGAGATCCGCAGCTCGTTGTCCGCGAGCTCGCGATACGTGAGGTACAGCGGCTTCTCCTTCTTGGTCAGCTTGCCGCCGGGCAGCTTGAGCTTCGCCTTGGGCGCGGGCGGCGGGGGAGGGCCGGTGATGTAGTCCATCCAGGCGGCACGCGCGGCGGCGCGCACGCGCGGGCGGCCGTCGGTGACCATCGTCCACACCGCGTGCACCGCCTCGCGCAGCTTCGTCGTGCGATACACGTCGAGGATCGCGATCGTCAGCGCCTCGTCGCCGGCGGCGGCCGCGAGCGCCTTGCCCGGCTCCTGGCGATCGATGCGCTCGAGCTGGTAGTTGCCGTAGCGCTTGCGATCCCCCGAGCGCTGGGACGCCTTGGTCAGCGCGGGAATCGAGTACGGGTCCATCTTGCGCAAGTACCGCCCGCACTCGTCGCGGTAGATCATCGTGTCGTCGGCGAACGCGGCCTCGAAGATCGGATACGCGGCCCGGATGTCCTTGGTCGCGGCGAGCGCGCGGATCGCGGCGTCGTCGGCGATCACCTCGCCGACACCTGGCATCGCCGGATCGAGCGTGAGGAGCTTGGGCAGCCAGTCGACCTCGTCGTCGGCCTTGCGCTCCTTGCCCTCCTGGCGCGGCGGTGTTTTGAACTTGCCCGACTTGTCCGGCACGCTCGCATCGATCATCGCGAGCACGTCGCGACGCTCCTGCACCGTCGACGTGTGCGCGCGCACGAGCCACTCGCCGATGGCCTCGATCGCGGTCGGCGCGATCTTGTCGAGCTCCTGGATCGCCGCGGTGCGCTCGGCGCTGCTCTTGCCGGCGACGATCTTCTCGAGGATCGCGACCGCCCGCGCGTCGTTGGGGCCCGGCGTCCGCGGCGCGGGCTGCGCCTTGGCATCGCCCGTGGGCTGCGCGAACGCGACCGCCTGCACGAGGAGCAGGAGCACCAACAGCACGCGTGTCACGGAACAGGACGTAGCCAATCGCGCGGTCCGACGCAAGTTACGGAGCCAACGCGTACGTCGCGCGAATGATTCTGACTTAGTGCAGGCGATCTGCGTCGATGCGCTCGCCGGCGTCGACGAACTCGAGGAACCGCAGGCCAACCGCGCGCGAGCTCGCCGCCTCGCCCGACCCAGCGAAGTTGAGGTAGTGGTGGTGCTTGACCTCGGCGCGCGCGACGATCTCGTCGACCTGATCCTCGCCGCGGAGGTGCTGGAAGTGCACCGTCACGATCGTGCCGAGCGGCGGTGCGTAGCTGAGCTCGACCAGGATGCCGCCTGCCGACACGTTGCGCGCGATCCCGGCGGTGTCCCCGTACAGCTCGCTGCCCACCATCACCAGGAAGGCCTTATCGAAGCGGCTATGGACGCGCTTCTCGCGGGACGCGACCTCGAGCGGGCCCCCGAGCTCGGCGCGGTGCGGCCGGCTGTCTTCGAGGACGTGGGCGAGGTCCGGTAATGGTTCACGGCGCTTCACGGGATAATGATCGCCAGCGCGGGCCCATGGAGTCAAAAATCTCACCTTATCCTACATCGGGAAGAGCGCTGGCCCGACCGAGGCGACTTCGCTAATGTCTCGGGCCATGCGGTGGCTAGCGCTCGGAGCGTCGATCGTCGCGGTGGCCGGCACCGCGCACGCGGAGGCCAAGCGCAGCAACCCTGCTTTCCTCGGCATCGGGATGCACGACGTGCAAGGCCAGCCACCCGGTGGTGGCGGTGCGGTCGGGCCGTGCATGGTCGACTCGGTCACGCGCGGTAGCGGAGCGAAGGCGGCCGGCCTCGCGACCGAAGACGTACTGCGCTCGATCGGCGGCGTCGCCGTCCCCAACTGCGATGCGGTGCTGCGCGCCGTGCAGTCGCGCGAGCCCGGTGACGTCGTGACCGTGCACGTGGTGCGCGATGGCCGCCCGCTGCAGCTGACCGCGCAGCTCGTGTCGCGCGACGAGATCCTGCGCCGCCGCCTCGTCGGTCAGCCGATCGTCGCGACGGATCTCTACGGGCTCGAGGACAAGTCGTCGATCGATCTCAGCGCGCTGCGCGGCAAGACGACCATCGTCGGCTGGTTCGATGCGCGGCGCTGCACCGGCTGCGATGCGGTGTTCGCCAAGCTCGCGGCGTGGTCGCGCGAACAAGCCGACAAGCCGGGCATCGCGCGGCCGATGCCGCTGGCGGTCACCGCCGGCGATCGCGAGGACGCCCGCGCGCAGCGCATGCCCTCGCTCGACGTGCCGCTCGCGCTCGCGGAGCCCTCGCTCTACGAAGAGTTCACGATCCCCGACGGCGAGCGCATCCACTTCACCGTCGTCGACTGTCGCGGCGTCATCAACTACGTCGCTCCTGTCGCGCCGACCGCCGACGATCTCGAGGCAGTGCTCGACGAGCTGTTCGCCGCCGCGGAGCAAGCGGCGCGGCGTCCGTTGCGCTGATGCCGGCGACGCTTCGCACGTTCGGCGGCAAGCGACCGGTGATCGGCCGCGGCGTGTACCTGGCCGAAACCTGCGCAGTGATCGGCGACGTGGAGATCGGCGACGAGAGCTCGATCTGGTACGGCACCGCGATCCGCGGGGACGTGATGCCGATCCGCATCGGCGCACGTACGTCGGTGCAGGACAACGCGGTGGTTCACGTGACCAGCGAGCGGTTCGGCACCACGATCGGCAGTGACTGCACGATCGGTCACGCGGCCATCATTCACGCCTGTGTGATCGAGGACTTCTGCTTGATCGGCATGGGCTCGATCATCCTCGACGGTGCGCGCATCGGACACCACAGCCTCGTGGGTGCAGGTGCGCTCGTCACGCCGGGCACCGACATCCCGCCGTTCAGCTTGGTGATCGGATCACCCGCGAAGGTGAAGCGCGTCATCGACGAAAAAGAGCGGGAGCAGATCGAGTACGGCGCTGCACACTACGTCGAGCTTGCGCGCCGGTACCTTGCAGACGGCGGCTGATTCTCTGTACGGTAAAGCTGGACGTTGAAGACGCTCGTGGGGAGCGACGTCTCAATCGTCGAACGCATGACACGACCCGTCGCCGTTGCTTTCGTTCGCGCCACCGTCCTGCGCGTGTTGGCGCTCACGGCGTTGGTGCTCGTCGCGCTCGGCTCGTCGACTGTGCACGCACAGGCCGTCGACAAGCTGGCCAAGGAGCTCGAGGCCGACTCCGAGCGCGTGCGGCTGTCGGCCGCGCTCAACTTGACCAAGCTCGGCGATCCGAAGGGCATCCTGCCGTTGACCAAGGCGCTGGGGAACGACAGCGACACGAAGGTGCGCAGCGCGGCGGCAGTCGGCCTCGGCAAGCTGATCCCGGCGAGCAAGAACAAGAGCGTCAACAACACCGCGATCAGCGCACTCAAGAAGGCAGCGGCGGGTGACAGCAGCGCGCTCGTCAAGGCGCAGGCCGAGAACGCGCTCAAGAACCTCGGCGTATCCGGAGACTCGCCTCCTCCGACCTCGGGAGGCGGCGGCTCGGTCTACGTCAACATCGGTCCGATGTCGTCGAAGACCGGCGACGCGGGGAAGGATCCCAAGCTCCGCGGGCTCATGCAGAAGACGGCGACCCAGACCTTGAACCGGGTCGCCAAGTCGATGGCGACCACGTGGGCCGGGGGCGGTACCCCGACCAAGCCCCAGCTACAACAGAAGGGATTCCAGGGGTTTTACGTCGACGGGACCCTGAACGAGCTGAAGGTCACGACGAGCGGATCCACGGCGACGGTTTCCTGTAAAATCTCGATGTTGCTCGCGAGCTTCCCCGATAAGAGCGTGTTCGGCTTCTTGAACGGCGGCGCCAAGGTCCAGGGCAGTGCCTCTCCAGGCGACGTCGCGCTGGCCGGTGAGGATTGCGTGGCGGCCGTGGTCGAAGACTTGATCGCGAAGAAGATTGTCCCGACCATTCAAACCAAGGCGGGACCGTGAGCGCAGCCAAGCCATACAAGCGGAGCTGGAAGAACCTTCTTATCAACAAGAAGTACCAGCTGCGCTTCACGCTGTTCATGGTCGGTATCTCGACCCTGCTGATGCTCGGCCTCGGCTGGTGGGTCATGCGCGTGGCCAACGAGACCACGATGGTCGCGGTCGGCAGCGTGTGGGGCACGCGGTGTCCGGAAGTGCCCGCGATGCTCGACGTCCCCGAGCAGACGCTGCCGCCTGCGGAGCCACCGGCGGTTCCGATGCAGCTCGACGAGCCGGGAAAGCCCGCGCCGCCGCCGCCACCACCCGCCGAGCCTGCGAGCGACGAGGCCAGCGCCGCGGCCGGTAGCGCCGACGAGCCCGCGGCCGACGCGCCGCCGCGCCGCGCGACGATCACGATGGGCGACAGCTCGCTGACGCTCGTCAAGACCGTCAAGAAGATGCCGCCCGACTTCGGCGTGAAGATCGTGGCGTACTGGACGTGCAAGCTTCGCCAGGCGGGCAAGCTCGAGGCGCTCGAGCACGGCCGCCTCCGCATCCTCTGGGTGTTGATCGGCACCGGGCTCGTGCTCGTGCTCGGGCTCGCGCTCTACGGCCTCAAGATGACCCACAAGGTCGCGGGCCCGCTGTTCAAGGTGAGCCTGTACTTCGCCAAGATGCGCGACGGCCGCTTCGACAAGGTGTGGAACCTGCGCAAGGGCGATCAGCTCGTCGACTTCTACGAGCACTTCAAGACCGCGCACGCGGGCGTCGTGACCATGCAGAAGGACGACCTCGCGCGGATCGCGGAGGTCATCGCGGCCGCCGAGGCCGCGGGGCTCGGCGAGCACCCGTCGATCGTCGCGCTCCGCGAGCTGCAGCTCAAGAAGGAGAACGCCATTGAGTAGCGATCCGAGCGCAGCCAGCACGGCACCGGCAGCGGGGCGCCCCAAGTACAAGCGCAAGCTGTCGAACTACCTGCTCGACAAGAAGCTGCAGCTTCGTTACGTCCTGCTCGTCACGATCCTGTCGGGCCTGATCGCGGGCGCGCTGGGCTACATGATCTACCAGCAGAAGCGCGCGGCGTTCGAGTCGCTCGAGCGCGACATGGCCGAGCTGACCCAGGGCACGACCAACCCCGGCGCGTTCGATGACACGCTCGAGAGCCTGGAGTCCGAGGACCGCGCGCTCGTCTACAAGATGGTCGGCGTCGGCGTCGGGCTCGTCGTGATCCTCTCGCTCTATCTGCTCGTCATGACCCACAAGGTCGCGGGGCCGCTCTACAAGGTCTCGATGTACTTCGACAAGATGGCAGTCGGGAAGCTCGGCAAGGTGACGCCCTTGCGGCAAGGCGACATGCTCCAGGACTTCTACGCGAGCTTCCACGAGATGCACGACGCGGTGCGAGCCCGGGCGCAAGCCGAGGTCGATACGCTCGACGGTGCGCTCGTGAAGCTGCGCGAAGCGAAGAACCAGGCCGACTATCGCGGCGAAGCGCAGAGCAAGCTCGACGATGCACTCGACAACCTCGAGAAGCACGTCGCTCAGCGCAAGCAACACCTCGCATGATCGCGGAGCGGATGCGGGCGGCGTGCTGGGTCGCGGCGGGGCTCGCAGTCGCAAGCGCAGTCATCATCGCGCTGCGGTCGCCGGCGCCGGCGCGGGTGTCGACCGATGACGATGATCGCGATTTCATCACGTGCCCGATCCACACCACGAGAGAAGAGGTCCAGAGGCTCGAGCGCGAGCTCCAGGGCGTCGACCGTCGAATCAAGCTGCTCATCGAGCATAACAAGATGACGCGCGAGCTCCTCGACGAGGGCGCGCGACGGCAGCGCGAGCTCGAGCGCAACGATATGCTGTTGCGGCCACCGGCACACGCTTCGACCAACGGGTGACTTTTCTCGCGCATCTCGCGCGGGACCGATGTTATCTCCGAGAGGTGATTCGCTCCGTCGTCCTCGTCGGTCTCCTCGCCTCCGCCGCAAGCGCCGAGCGCTACGCGCCCAAGGCGCGCCCGACGATCGAAGCGATGGAGCGTTCGAAGTGGAGCTCGTTCGCGGATCCGGTCGCGTTCCTCTACGCGGCGTACATCGACCAGAGCCTGGGCACCGCGACGGCGGGCGCGGGCGCGATGGTGAAGCAGGGCGATCCGGGGCTGGCGGCGGGCGACGCGCACTCGCTCGGCGAGATCGCGGTGCTGTCGGCGAACGGCCAGCAGATCGTCGAGATCGGGTGGCACGTGGACCCGCTCGTCAACGAAGATCTGCAGCCGCGGCTGTTCGTGTTCCATTGGATCGACGGGCAGCCGACTTGCTACAACGGCTGCGGCTTCGTCCAGGTGTCGACGACGATGCGCCCCGGCATGCGCGTCCAGGCGGGCGCGACGGCTGAATACAAGATCGAGCTGCGCAGCGGCAACTGGTGGCTGGCGTACCAGGGCGAGGACATCGGGTACTTCCCCGGCTCGTTGTGGACCACGCCGTTCACGACCGCCGGCTACGTGCAGTGGTTCGGCGAGATCGCGGCCGCGACCGCGTCGACGTGCAGCGAGATGGGCAACGGCCTGTTTGGCAACCAGCCGGGCGCGTCGTCGATGAGCGGCCTGTTCAAGATCATGCCCGGCGGCCAGAAGGTCGCGGCGAACGCGCACACGGGTACGGTAACGAACCCGAACAACTGGAACGTCGGGCAGACGACCCCGACGAGCTTCTCGTTCGGCGGGCCGGGTCAGAGCGGCGGCGGTTGCTGCACGCCGCAGTCGTGCGCGGCCGCGATGGCGCAGTGCGGGCAGGTCGCCGACTCGTGCGGCGCGCCGCTCCAGTGTGGCGACTGCGACAACGGCATCACGTGCACGGCGCAGAAGACGTGCGGCACGCAGCCGAACCCCGGCGATGCCGGCGTCGATCCCGACGCGTCGACGGTGGGAGACGATGCCGGTACGAGCGGTGGGGATGGCGGCGGCAACGGCATCGATGACCCCAGCGCGGCCTCGGCCGGCTGCTGCGAAGCGGGGCAGGGCGCGACGCCCGCGCTGCTGCCCGCGCTCGGCGTCGTGCTGGTCCTGCGGCGGCGCCGCCGTCAGTACAGGTAGTCGTACATCTTCGCGAGCGCGGTCGTCTTGACGTACGGCACCGCCCACAGCTCGACGAGCGACGTGAACCGCTGCTGCGCGCGCCGCGCGACGATGTTCTCCGCGGCGCGGCGATCGAGCGCGACGTCGAAGTCGAGGATGTCCTGGCCCGCCGTGTTCGCGAGCTGGAGGAGGCGGTGGACCACGGGACGGCAGCGGGTGTCGATCAAGCCGTCGAGGTCGGTCTCCGAGCCGCAGCGGCCGTCGACGTAGAGGTAGTCGTACATCCGGCGCAGCGCGACGGGGCCCACGTACGTGATGGCGTCGAGGTCGGCGAGCTGGATGAACGGCGCCGTGCCGCGCGTGTTCACGATCGCGTTGACGGCGCGGATGTCGAGGCGGACGTCCTGGCGCAGCACCTCGGCGGTGGCCGTGTTCGCGAGCTCGAGGATCTCGTGGACCACCGGCGCGCAGGTCGGGGCGACGCTGCCGTCGGGGCGCAGCTCGTCGCCCGGAGCGCACCGGTCGCCGCGGAACCGCGTGAAGTCCGGGTAGAAGAACGCCGCGCCGATCTTGTCGAGCTCGGTCAGCTGCAGCGACCAGTCGCCCTCGCCGTCGCACCACGGGTAGTGCATCGTCGAGCGCCGGTCGTACTGGGTGATCGAGCGAAACCGATCATCCTCGTAGCAGAACGACGCCGAGCTCTCCGGCCGGATGTGCTCGTGGCGGAAGCCGAGCGTGTGCCCGAGCTCGTGCCGCAGGATGCCCTCGAGGGAGGCCTCGGGATAGCGCGCGCTCAGGTCGTCGTACGCCTCGAAGCTCACCCGGATCGCCGGCTCGTACTCCGAGTTGTACGGGAAGAACGCGCGCGCGATGTACATGGCGTCCCACGGCGCGACGGTGACGGGGAAGCGCACGCGGGGATTGTCCTCGGTGCAGCGCTCGTTCTCCTCGGGCAGGTAGCGGTAGTCGACCTTCGCGGCCGCCTCCCACTCGGCGGTGGCGCTCGCCATCGCGGCGACGAGTCGCTGGTGCTGCTCCGGGGTGAAGCCGGCCGGGCTCACGCAGTAGGTCAGGTCGAAGCGGTCGACCGCGTTCCACAGCAGATCGACATCGTTCTGCCGGAACACCGACAGCCCGCCCGGCGCGCTCGTCCGCGACTCGAAGAAGGCCTGGAGCGCCTGCTCGCCGACGAGCGGGATGTCGCCCTCGACGATGCACACGCCGGTGTCGGGCTCGCAGTAGACCTGCTCGCGCCATTCATCGTAGCCGTCGGCCTTGCCGCCGCCGCCGGACGTGCTGGTCTCGGGATCGCTGGCCATGCAGGCGGCCAGGTTCGCGGAGAGCAGCGCGGCGGTGGCAAGGCGGAGGGACGTCATGGGGGAGGTCGAAGCAAGCGGCGTGCGCGACGGGCGGGCCGGTAGACCATCGAGATCGCGCGCGTTCTCCGCCGGCAGCCAGCGCTTCCGGCTGCCAGCGTAGCCAGCTCGTGGCGCGTCCTGGCGGGACGATGGTGTGTGCGATCGGGTACAGTCGCGGCGATGGGATCTGCCACCGCGCTCGTCGAGCTGGGTGACCGCTACTGGGCACTCGGCTTGCCGGCCGCGGCGAAGAGCGCGCTGGTGCGAGCGCTCGCGCAGACCGACGATCCCGAGCCGGCGCTGCGGCTCGCCGATCTCGCGCTCGCGCAGGGCGACGCCGCGAGCGCCCGCTCGTTCGCGACCGAAGCGGCGAAGCGCGCGCCGGGGCCGGCGACCAAGATCCTCCTCGGCCGCGCGCAGCTCGCGGCGGGCGAGCTCGCGGCCGCGCGCATGTCGTTCGGCGCCGCGCTCGACGCGCCGAAGGCGACGGCCTGGGATCGCGCGCGCGCGCACCTCGAGCTGTCGCGCGCCGCGGCCGCGCAGGGCGATCCGTCGGGCGCGGCGGCACAAGCGGGCGCGGCGTTCGAGGCGGCGATCACGGCGGCGTCGCAGGCGGTGAGTGCCGCGTCGCTGACGCTGCTCGAGGAGATCGCGGCGGCGCTGATCTCGCACGGGCGGCAAGCGGATGCGATGGCGAGCCTGGAGACCGCGCGCGACTCGCTCGGCCGGAGGATGTGCGCGGCGGCGCTGCTCGCGGCGCGTCACGCGGCGGGCGATGCCACCGTTGGAGAAGCGGAGCTCGACGCGGCGCTCGCCACGATCGAGGAAGAGGGCGGCGCGACCAGCGGCATCACGCTGCGCCGGCTCGAGCGCCGCACGCGCAAGCCGTCCACCGCGGAGCGCGAGGCGCTGCTCGGTGAGCTCGATGCGCTGATCCACGCCTCCGCCGGCGAGGACCTGCCGGCGATCGATCGCGCGCGGATGTGGTTCTTGTACGGCGCGCTGTGCGCCGACGATCTCGCGACCCGCGACCGCGCCGAGGAGGCGTATCGCAAGGGGCTCGCGTTCCAGCCCGGGCACACCGCGGCGGCGTGCCGGCTCGCGCTGCTCGTGCTCGATCGCGGCGATCAGGCCGGCGCGCTCGCGGAGATCGAGCGAGCGCTGCGCATCGATGCGAGCCACGGCATGGCCTGGCGCAACGCGGCCCGCATGCTCGACGCGCAGTCGCCCAGCCTCGGCGTGATCGTCGGGCGCCTGCTCGACGCGGCGAACCCGGGTGCTGGCAGCGCAGCCGGCAGCGTCGCGCCGCGCCTCGTCACCGCCACGGCCGAGGTCGTGCGCCACGACGTGATCGCCGGTGTGTACGCGCATGGCCATCGCGTGAAGAACCTCCTCGGCATCATCGGCGCCCGCACGCGCTCCGCGCGCAAGCTGGCGGCCGAGGGCGATGTGCACGATCGCCTGAAGGACCTCGAGGCCGACGTCACCGCGCTGTACGAAGAGTGGGCGCAGTACCTGCGGTCGATGCAGGCGCCGACGCCGACCGTCGAGCGCGTGCCGCTGCCGCCGCTGCTCCACGAGGTCGTGCTCGCGGCGCAGGCACGCATCCAGCACGTGCCGATCGCCGTCGACACCGCGGCCGCGCTGCCCGACGTCCACGGTGACCGCATGCTGCTGCGCGAGGCGCTGCTCAACATCGTGTCGAACGCCGCCGAGGCCTGTGCGTCATTGACCTCCGCACCGCCCTCCGGCGGTGCTGCGCGCGCCGGCGAAGCCGGCACTTGCGGTTCGGGTGGGGAGGTCGCCGTGCGCGTGCGCGCCGTCGCCGCGCCCGGTGCGAGCACCGCGCCCCTGGTCGAGATCGTGGTCGCGGACACCGGCCCCGGCATCGCGCGCGCGCACCTCGGCAGGTTGTTCGTGCCCGGCTTCACGACGAAGGAGACCGGCTCGGGCGTCGGCCTCGCGATCGCGGAGCGCGTGGTCAGCGCGCACCACGGCCGGATCACGCTCGAGTCCGAAGAGGGCCGCGGCACGACGATCACGATCACCCTGCCGACCGACAAGAGCTCGCTGGCATCGCTGCCGATGTGGGCGAGCGAGCGAGGCGCACCGTGACGCTCGGCGAGCATCGCGAGCCGATGGGCAAGGCCCCCCGGGGAATCGGCACCATCGTGTGCGTCGACGATCAGGCGGAGGTGCGCCGCCTCCTCGGCGACGTGTTCCGCGCGCGCGGCGGCAACGTCGTCGGCTTCGATGACGGCGAGGACGCGATCGCGTGGCTCGCCAGCAACGAAGCCGACCTCGCGGTGCTCGATCTCGACCTCGGCCCGGGCCGCCGCTCGGGCATCGAGATCTGTCGCACGATCCGCGCGCGCCTGCCCGAGCTGCCGATCATCATGCTCACCGGACACGGCACGATCGACGACGCCGTCGCCGCAGTGAAGGCCGGCGCGGTCGACTTCATCACCAAGGATCCGTACCTCGAGGACAAGCTCGAGATCTCCGTCGAGAAGGTCGAGCGCATCTTGCAGCACGCGCTCGATCGCAAGCGGCTCGAGGCCGAGAACCGCGAGCTGCGCGCGACCAACGAGCGCCTGCGCAAGGCGGCGGGGCGACGGTGGCAGATCGTCGGCGACTCGCAGGCGATGCGCACCGTGATGACGAAGATCGAGAAGGTCGCGCCCGTGCCGCGCCCGGTCCTCGTGCTCGGACCGCGCGGCACCGGCAAGGAGCTCGTCGCGCGCGCGATCCACACGCTGTCACCGCGCGCGAGCGAGCCGTACGTCACGATCAACTGCGCCGCGGTCGCCGAGAGCCTGCTCGAGAGCGAGCTGTTCGGGCACGAGGAAGGCGCGTTCACCGGGGCGACCAAGCAGAAGGAAGGCAAGTTCGAGCTCGCCGACGGCGGCACGCTGTTCCTCGACGAGATCGGGAACATGTCGCTCGAGTTCCAGGCGAAGATCCTGCGCGTCCTCGAGTACCAGCGGTTCGAGCGCGTCGCCGGCAGCGAGTCGATCCAGGTCAACGTGCGGGTGATCGCGGCGACCAACGCGGATCTCAAGCAGGCGATCGCCGACGGCAAGTTCCGCGCGGACCTCTACGATCGCCTCGCATTCGAGGTGATCAACCTGCCGCCGCTCGCGCAGCGGATCGAGGACGTGCCCGTGCTCGCCGCGCACTTCCTGACGCGCTTCCGTCAGGAGGTCGCGGGCATCACCGCCAAGGAGATCAGCGCGGGCGCCCTCGATCGCTTCGCGCAGTACGACTACCCGGGCAACGTGCGCGAGCTGAAGAACATCGTCGAGCGCGCGGTGTACATGGCGCCGGGCGAGGTGATCACCGAGGCCGATGTCGACGCGGCGCTGCCGCCCGAGGCGCATGGCGCCGCGGCCTCGACGGGGCCGGGCTTCGCGGACGATCCACGCAAGCCGCTCGACGAGCGCGTCGAGGCCTTCGAGGCGTGGCTGTGCCGCGACGCCCTCGAGCGCACGCGGTTCAAGCAGAAGGAAGCCGCGGCGCTGCTCGGGCTCACCTACGACCAGTTCCGTCAGCGCTACCGCAAGTACGGACTGGGCAAGGATTAGGCTATCCTCCGAGCGTATGGGCTTCTTCGGCAGGCTGAAGCAGGGCATCTCGAGCAAGGCGAACGCCGCGCTCGACAAGGCGATCGATCCCGAGAAAGAGCTCGAGATGGCGATCCTGGAGCTCGAGGAAGGCCGCAAGAAGGCGCTCGCCGAGCTCATCACCTACAAGGCCACCGCGAAGCAGCTCGACAACGACCTCGAGAAGTTCAAGGCCAAGGCCGCCGAGTGGGAGCGGCGCGCGATGGTCGCGGTCAAGGCCGGCGACGATGACGCCGCGCGCACGGCACTGCGCGAGAAGAAGAGCTGCGAGACCGAGTACGCGAAGATCGAGCGCGACAAGCATGAGGCCGCGAGCTACGCGATCCAGCTCAACAAGAGCCGCAAGGAGTTCGAGACCAAGCTGCAGCTCCTGAAGATGCGCAAGGGCACGCTCGCGACGCAGATCGCGGCGGCGCGCTCGGCGGGCGGCGACGCGTTCGGCAACGACTCGAGCGTGTGGGATCGGTTCAAGGCCGCCGAGGACCGCATCGACTCCGAGGTGATCGAGTCCGAGGTCGACTCCGCGATGCGCGGCGAGGACCCCGACGGCGCCGCACTCGACGCGAAGATTCTGGCGGCGTCGCACAAGGACGGCCAGCTCGCGCTGCCCAACGGCCCCGACGACGCGCTCTCGGTCTTGAAGGCGAAGATGGCCGCGGACAAAGAAGCCAAGCAGAAGGCGCTGGCCGCCGGCGACAAGCCCGCGGACGACAAGAGCAAGACGTGAGGCAGCGGTGACCCTGGTCGCGAACGTCGGGCCGACCGCCGGGCAGGCGATGGCCATGGATCCAGACGAAGCGCTATCGGCGCGGCTGCGCGACCTCGCGCTCGTCGAGCTCGACGCACTGGTCGCCGGTGCCGGTGCACCGCAGGCGCTGATCGCCGCGTACGCCGACGACGTCGCCGATGCCCTCCGGGAAGCCCGTGCGCGGATCACCGCACTGCGCACGTCGCTCGGCGGGCCGGACCCGCTGAACGTGCTCGACCTCGCGCCGCGCGTGCGGGCGTCGGATACCGCGCACGCCGGTGCCGAGCGCGTTCGCACCAAGCTGGTCGCGCACGCCGAGGCCGCGCGGGCGCTGGCCCGACTGTCCGAGCTGGCCGCGACCCTCGCCCCCAGGCTGTTCGAGGCGGATCGCCGCCGCTAACGGACCCAAGGCCCAACGTCGTGCTGTTGTCCAAGCGGTCGTCACTCTATAGTTCTTGTAATGGCTGAGGACTCCGATCTCGACCGCGCCCGCGAGGGTGATCGGGAAGCGTTCGGTCGCCTCGTCCAGCGCTACCAACGACGCGTGTACGCCGCCGCGCTCCATATCCTCGGTAACCACAGCGACGCCGACGACGTCGCGCAGGAGGCGTTCGTCCGCGCGTATCGCGGGCTCAAGGCCTTCGACGGCCGCGCCGACTTCTTCACCTGGCTCTACCGGATCACCGTCAACACCGCGCTCAATGCGATGCGCTCCGACAAGCGCGGCGCGGCGCTGCACCAGCGCGGCAACACCGAAGCCGCGCACGTCGGTGGACGTCCCGAGGCGCTCGGCCTGCACGCGCCGACGCCGGCGACACAGGTGCAACACAGCGGCGAGGTCACGCGCGTGCTCGAGGCCGTCGCGTCGCTGTCGGCCACGCTGCGGGTCACGCTCGTGCTCGCCACCGTCGAGGAGCTGCCGCACAAACAGATCGCCGAGATCCTCGAGATCCCTGAGGGCACGGTCGCGTGGCGCGTCAACGAAGCGCGTCGGTTGCTCCGGCAGAAACTATCGACCGACGAGGTGGCCGCCGCGGCGGTCAAGTGAAAAATGTCCGACGACGTCGATGAGCAACTCCGGCGCGCGATGAAAGTCCTGGACGATCAGGTGCCCTCGGGTTATTTCGAGGGCCTTCCGCAGCGGACCCTGGCGCGCCTGGAGGACAGCACGATCATGCAGACCTCGTCGGAAACGAATCGCAGCACCCCTCCCGCCCCCGTTTCCACCATGAACCAAAAAGAACGAGACGAAGACTCCGGCCTGCACGACATCCGTAGCCTCGCGTCGTCGACCAAGGCGCGGCTGTCGTCGCGTCGCTCGACCTCGCAGCCGGTCGCGAGCGAGGACGACATCCTCGCGTCGTCGAGCGCCGGCTGGAAGGCCGTCGCGCTGCCGGAGCCGGCGAAGATGGTCTCGCTCCCCGAGCTCGCGAGCCTGCCGTCGAGGTCCGAGGTCGAGGCCGCGGACCGCGCGGCGCGCGCGCAGCTGAAGGCAGAGCTCAAGGCAGAGAAGAAGATCGCGGTCGCGACGGCCACGGTGGCCGACGAGGCGCCGTCGGCGTCGATGGTCGATGCGCCGTCGATCGGATCGCGGATCGCCGCGAAGAAGAGCGGCAAGGGCGCGATGATCGCGCTCGTGGGCGTGGGCCTCGCGGCCGCCGCCGGCGCCGCGATCTACTTCGCGACCGCGAGCAAGGACAAGACGGAGACCGTCGCCGCGGCGTCGCGCCCGCTGCCGAAGGCCCCCGAGCTGACGTCGACGACGAAGGAGCTGCCGCCGCCGCCCGCGCAGGTCGCGCCGCCCGCGCCGGAAGTGCCGGCGGTCGCCGCCGCCGTGCCCGCCGCCGCCGCCGAGCCTGCGGTCGAGGAGACCAAGCCCGCCGCGAAGTCCGACCGCAAGGAGCCCAAGGAGAAGGTTCACAAGGTCGAGATCCGCGACACCGTGAACGGTGGCGCGAGCGCCAAGCCCGACAAGCCGGTCACGCCTCCCAAGGAGGAAGTGAAGGCGGGCGGTGGCGAGAGCGAGCCGTCGTTCGATGACCTCCTGAAGGAGGCCGGCGTCTCCGAGACCAAGGCGACCGCCAAGCCCAAGCTCGACAAGAAGTCGCTCTCGGGAGCAGACATCAAGGCCGGCATGAGCTCGGTCGCGGGCAAGGCGCAGGGTTGCTTTGCGGGTACGCAAGGCACCGCGGCGGTGAAGCTCACGGTCGCTCCCTCGGGTCAGGTGCAGAAGGTCACCGTCACCGGCGTGTTCGCCAACACTCCCGTCGGTGCGTGCGTCGAGAAGGCCGTGAAGTCGGCGACGTTCCCGCCGTGGGATGGTGGTCCGCAGAGCTTCGCGTACAGCTACTTGCTCGCGGAGTAGTGGTCGACAAGCGGAGCCTTGTCGCGAGGCGATCCCCGGTATAGGGTCGCCCTCCGCGTCATGAGGAAGGTTTCGACGGGTCGATTCTTCGAGGATTTCGGCATCGGCCAGCACCTGGTGCATGCCATCCCTCGCACGCTGCACGGCGGCGACATCTCGACGTACATGTCGCTGACGGCGGACCGGCAGCCGCTCTCGTCCTCGACGGAGCTCGCCCGGTCGCTCGGCTTCGCGCGCGAAGTGCTGCCCGACCTGCTGGTCTTCCACGTCGTGTTCGGCAAGTCGGTGCCCGACGTCTCGCACAACGCGACCGCCAACCTCGGCTACGCCGACGTCCGGTTCCTGCGTCCGGTCTACCCCGGTGACACGCTGCTCGCGGAGAGCGAGGTCATCGGCCTGCGCGAGGTGTCGAGCGGGGAGGCCGGCGTGGTCTACGTGCGCACGCGCGGCACGAACCAAAAAGGGCAGGAGGTGCTGTCCTTCGTGCGCTGGGTGATGGTCCCCAAGCGCGACAAGGACGCGGCGAAGGGCGTGAACACCGTGCCGACGCTGCCGCCGGTGGTGACGCCGGATCGGCTGCCGGTGCCCGAGGCGATGAACCTGCAGCGCTTCCCCGACCTCGCCTGGGCGTTCGGCTCGACGGCGCGCTGGGACGACTACGACGTCGGCGAGCGGCTCGATCACCCGGATGCGATGACGATCGAAGAGGCTGACCACGTCCAGGCGACGCGCCTCTATCACAACACCGCGCAGGTCCACTTCGACGCGAAGACCATGGCCAACAGCAAGAACGGCCGGCGTCTCGTCTACGGCGGGCACGTCATCAGCGTCGCGACCGCGCTCGCGCAGAACGGGCTCAACACCCAGCTCAAGATCGCAGCGTGGAACGGCGGCGCGCACGTGGCCCCGACGTTCGCGGGCGATACGCTGCGCGCGTTCACGCAGGTGGTCGAGCGCGCCGAGATCCCGGGGCGGCGCGACGTCGGCGCGTTGCGGCTGCGGCTGTCGGCGGTCAAGAACCTCAGCCACGCCGAGCTCACCGGTGTGCCGCCGCTGCTGTCGGGGACCAAGGATCCGCGGATCGTCCTCGAGCTCGACTACTGGGCGCTGTTCCCGCGACGTTAGCGTCCGGCGCCGATGTGGGCACTCCGCATACGCATCGTGCACAATTGAGTTGCGCGCAATTTAATTGAATGCGACACGTCCGCTCTGCTACGGATCGATCATGGACGTCATTGGTGCGGGGCGGCGGTTCGTGGCGACGGCGGTTTCGGACCGCCAAAACCTCGTGATGTCGGACGACGGCAAGCTAAGGGCACGGTTGGATGGAGATGTCGACGGACGGCGCGGTGTGAGTCCCGAGCAGGTGTTCGCCGCTGGGTTCGCGGCGTGCGTCAACCGCACCATCATCGAGGTCGCGCGAGCCCGCGGGCTGGCGACGGGCGCGGTGTGGGTGACCGCGCGGGTCGTGGTGCCGGCGGGCGAGGGTGGCCGCCTGCGTATCGAGGTCGTGGCCGACATCGCCGAGCTCTCGGCCGGCGATGCCGAGGCGCTCGTGAGGGCGGCGTTCGACGCGTGTCCGGTTTCGGCGGCGATGCGGGGAAACATCGACCTGGAGCTACGCGTGGCATGATGCAGCCGATGTCGAATGTGGACTTGCTGTTGCTCGATCGGCAGCTGTGCTTCGCGCTGTACGCGGCGTCGCGCGCGGTCGTTCGTGCGTACGCGCCGCTGCTCGAGCCGCTCGGCCTGACCTATCCGCAGTACCTGGTGTTCCTCGTGCTGTGGGAGCAAGACGGGGTCGCCGTCAGCCACCTCGGCGAGCGGCTGGCGCTCGACTCGGGCACGCTGACGCCGCTGCTCAAGCGGCTCGAGGAGCGCGAGCTCATCGAGCGCCGGCGTTCGACCGAGGACGAGCGCGTGGTCAACGTGCACCTGACCGCGGACGGCCGCGCGCTGCGCGACAAGGCGACGACGATTCCGCTGCAGGTCGCTCAGTGCGCTGGCTACGATCTCACGAGCGCGAAGGACATCTCCGAGATTCTGCGTTTGCGCGAGGAGCTGATCTCGCTCACCAAGCGCGTCGCCTGAGCTACGCGGTCGGGCGGCGCTGGCGCTCGCGCACGGCGATCCACGCGGCGAGGCCCGCGATCGCGGCCAGTGCGAGCGCGAGCGCGGCCTTGAGCGTGCCCTTCGAGCCGGCCTCGACGGTGAACGGGCCGACCTTTGCGAGCTCGGGGCGATGGGCACCGATCATGGTCACGACGTTGGGCGCGGTGACCTCGGGGGCGACGGCACGCAGCAGCGTCGCCGCGGCGGCGGAGATGGCGTCGCGGTCGGCGTGATCGTCCACGATGATCAGCGCCGCCGCGGTCGCCGTGCGCGGAGCGAGAGAGCCGCTCTGCGTCGCGCGGCGGGGCAGGGGCGCTGCGAGCGGATCGTCGACGGGGCGCGTGATCGTTACGCTCGCCGTGATCGCGCCCGGCACGTGCGCGAGCTGCCGAGTCACGGATGCGGCATCCTCGCGGTCGCGGGCACGCTGTTTCTCAACGGGTCCGTCGACCGTCGGCGCGCACGCGACGAGGCATGCGGCGATACCGGCCCCTACGAAGCAGACCGAGACGGCTGCGCGTCGACGATCGACCACGTCGCGACGGTAGCACGGCACGATGTGGCTCTCGCGGCGCGATCTCGGCAGCACGCGGCGCGGTGACGTAGGATGAGCGCCTCGTGAACGCCGTCGAGCACATCGCCGCGCTGATCCCGCCCGAGGCGGTGCGGCGACTCGCGGCGCTGCGCGTGATCCGGTTCGAGGCAGTTGCGACGTCGCTGGCGCCGAGCGGGCGCGTGCTCGACGTCGAGGAGGCGAGGGCGCGCGTCGTGGCGCGGTGGGGAACTGACCTGTGCGGGATGCTCAACGCGATGACGCGCGGCGAGCTCGCCGAGGCGGCGACGGCGCTGCGCGTGCCTGCTGTGGGCAAGAGCCCCGCGCTGCGCGAGGCGTTGTGGGCGAAGGGCGCCGAGCTCGAGCGACGGGGCGTCGAGGTCGGGCCCGGCGTGCAGCCGCGGCCGGTGTTGCTCGCAGGACACCTCGTCGTGATGGCGCCCCCGCGCGGGATGGCGCCGCCGAGCGCAGCGTGGCCGCGCCCGGTGCCGCACGCGGTGGCGGCGCAGCCACCGGCCGAGGAGCCCGACTCTCTCGACGAGCTGCTCGCCGCCGCGGATCGTGCGGTCGGTGTGCGGCTCGGGCCGCGTGGCCGCGACAAGGGCGCGTGGGGTGCGCGCGCGGCACAGCTGCTCGGCGTCGTCGAGCGCGGCGTCGACGAGCCGGACTGGCGCGGCGACGTCGAGATCAAGACCGTGCCGATCGCGCGCGAGGCAGGTGGGCGATGGGCGGTCGTCGAGGATCCGGCGATCGCGATGGTGGGGTCGATCGAGCCTTGGGGCGGGTTCGCGAAGCTCCAGCGGACGCTGTGGCTCGCGCGCGCGTCGCTCGACGACGATGCGACGATCGTGTCGTGGTACTTGCTCGATTGGGATGCCGATGTCGCGCGCCTCGCGAAGCGCTACCTGCACGTGCGCCCGAAAGGGCCACGCGCGTCGACGACGTTCGGCATGTATCTACACAAGCGCTTCTTTGCGGACGCGGGCCTGCTCGCGTCGCTGAATGGATGGACGCATGCCTAGTGTGGACGAGCTGCGGATCGTCGGATCGACGCAGACCAACGTGGTGATGAACGCCGAGCTCACGCGGGTCGCTCAGCGCGCGCTCGGTCGCCGCCCACCGAACGCGCGCAAGGAGGGGCTCGGGCAGCTCGTGATGCCGTTCGATCGCGAGCTCGCGTGGGCCGCGGTCACGTACATGCGCACGCCGACCCGCGTGCTGTGGGACGTCGCGCGCTCCGACGCCGATCGCCTCGAGCCGCTGTACGACGACTTCCTGAACGACTTCCTGCAGGACAGCCGCGTGCTGTGGCACGACGGCGACGGCATCTCCGTCGAGGCCCGCCGCGTCGAGGAGTTCGCCGCCGGTGAGCGCCAGGTCGTCGGTACCGTGAAGAACGCGATCATCGACGCGGCGCGCCGGCGCGGCGCGCGGCTGCACGTCGATCCGGATCGCCCGGCGACGCGCTGGGTGGTGCGCATGGACGACCGGGGTGACCTGGTGCTGTCGATCGATCTCGGCGGCGGCTCGCTGTCGCAGCGCGGGTGGCGCCGCGAGGCGGGCGAGGCGCCGCTGCGCGAGCACCTGGCGGCGGTGCTGCTCATGCTCGCGCGGTTCGATCCGCGCACCGACATCCTCGTCGACCCCATGTGTGGCTCGGGCACGATCGCGATCGAAGGCGTGCTCGCTGCGCGCGCGACCCCGCGGCCGACGCCCGCGCTCTCGGCGCTCGGCATCACACCGCCCGGCGGTCGTACCGTCGAACCCTTGTTCGGCGACGCCACGCCGGTCGTCGTCGGCTGCGACATCGATCTCGAGGTGCTCGCCGCCGCACGCGACAACGCTCGCATGGCGGGCGTCGCCGATGACGTCGTGTGGCAGCGCGCCGACGTGGCCACGCTGCGCCCGGAGACGATCGCCGACATCGCGCGCGAGCGCGGTAGAGCTGCATCGACGGGGCTCTTGCTGTCGAACCCGCCGTACGGCGAGCGGCTCGACGATCACGACCTGCGCGCGCTCTACGCCGCGCTCGCGCACACGTGCCGCCGGTTCGCCGGCTGGCGCGCGGGGTTCATCGTGTCGAACCCGCTGCTCGAGGAGACGTTCATGTCGATCGTCGGGCGGCCGCGGATCAAGAAGCCGCTCGCGAACGCGAACCTACGCGCGTACTTCTTCCTCTACGATCTCTAATCGCCTTGGCGTGCAGCCCACGCCGAGATCAGCTCGAAGTCGTCGATGATGCGCGAGTGGTAGTGGCCCCACACATCGGACACCATGACCATCGAGCCACGCGAGAGCTGCGGCGTCAGATAGACCGCGTAGTAGCGCGCGCCCGAACCATCCTCGACCTCACCGACGAGATCGAGCGGCTGCTTCGAGACGGGACAGAAGAGCTCGCAGCGCGTCCCGTGCGGGATCTCGAACGGCTTGGTCTTGCGTCCGTCGCCGTGGATCGGAGACAGGTGGACGAGGCCTTCCTGGCCATTCGCGCGGATGCCGAGGGTCACCGCCGGGTGACCATCGAACTGAACGTCCGAAATGCCGACGAGCTGGTCGCCGCGCGGGCCATACGCCTGGGTCAGGATGACGGTGACGTCGTTCTCGACGGCGAGATGGCGGCCGGTGACGGCGCGGTGACGCCCGGTGATGGCGAGATTCCGACGATCGACGGGATCCATTTAGAGCCCAGCTGGCCATGGCCGCCACAGGTTGGCAAGCACAACGTGTATGGAAGGGTATATATTCGCGAACGGTGACTCGGAGCTTTGCACTCACCGTCGCCGTGCTGCTCGCGCTCGCGAGCGCCGCTGTCGCGAAACCCAAGATCGCGATCACGCCGATCGATGGCGATGACAACGAGCAGATGGCCGATCAGCTCGAGTCGGCGATCGACGGGAGCGAGCTCGATGTCACGGGCACCAGGAGCACCGCGCGCACGCTCGACAAGCTCGGTTACGACACCGATCTCACGGCGAAGCAGGCGAAGAAGGTCTCGAAGGCGCTCGAGGTCGATGCGATCCTGATCGGCACGCTCGATCGCAAGGGCGTCAACAAGGTGCTGCGGTTCCGCATGTTCGTCCGCGGCAAGAAGGTCCGCGGGTTTTCGGTCACGTTCAACAACGCGCGCTCGGACCGCTTCAAGGTGATGTTGCGCGAGAAGCTCGTCGACAAGATCGAGAACGGCGACGAGGAAACGAAGCGCGACAAGGACGACGACGAGGACGAGGACAAGGCCAAGGACCGCGACGACGACGACGACGGCAAGGATAAGCGCCGTCGGCGGGGCAAGGACCGCGACGAGGAGGACGAGGAGGAGGAGGACGAAGACGGCGCGGTCCGCGCGAGCTCCGCGCGTCCGGCCAACCGCGCCGCGCTGCGACTCGACGTCGGCATGTCCGTGCAGAACCGGTCGCTCTCGTTCACGAGCCGCAAGAACAACTACCCGCAGGCGCCGAATCCATACGAGAACGCGCCCGTCCCCGGGGCGCGCCTCGAGGCCGAGCTCTATCCGCTCGCGTTCTCCAAGCCGCGCAGCTTCGCCGGTGGGCTCGGACTCGCGGCGTCGTTCGATCGCACGCTGTCGCTGACGCTCAGCACGAGCGAGGAGCCGGGCGTGCCGGTCAAGGCGACGCAGCAGGCGTGGTCGGTCGGCGCGCGCATGCGCATCGCGTTCGGCCAGGCCGATCTCGCGCCCACCATGACCATCGCCGCGGACTACGGCGTGCGCACGTTCAAGACCGATCGTAGCGGCCTCATGGATCCGGCGAACCTCGACCTGCCCGACACGCAGTACACGTTCGTCGGAGGCGGCGTCGGGTTCCGGTTCCCACTCGCGAAGGTGGTGGCGCTCGCGTTCGGCGGCCGCGTCCTCGGCGTCCTCGATGCCGGGCCGATCCAGCAGCCCGACCAGTACGGCCAGGCCAAGGTGTTCGGCGGGCAGGCCAACGCGGGGCTCGACATCACGTTCGGTCGGTTCGCGATCAAGCTCGCCGGTGAGTTCTCGCAGTTCGGGTTCGCGTTCACCGGCAACGGCTTCATGACGAACTCGCGCGACATGGACCCCGATACGAAGGACATCGGCGGTGCCGCGGATCGCTCGATCGGCGGCGCCGCGACGTTCGGCGTCCTGTACTGACGCCGCAATTCCTGCGCGCCTTGCCAAGACGGCCACCGACGGAGCTGGGGCAGGCGGCCTCGTTCCACGTCATCGTCGGATCTGCGCCGCTGGGCGACGCGTCTGACCGTTTTCAACGCGGTCCCGCCGCGGTAGGGTGCGCCGCGTGGATTCCACACGTCGCTCCGCTTCGCTACGCGATCTCGACATCCTCGCTCCATCCGATACCTTCGCGCGCCGGCACATCGCGCCGGGGGAGGTCGAGCAGACCGAGATGCTCGCTGCGCTCGGCTACAAGTCCCTCGACGAGCTCGCCGCCGCGACCGTGCCCGGCGCGATCCGGCTGAAGAAGCCGCTCGCGCTCGCGGAGCCGCTCGGAGAGCACGCCTTGATCGAGGAGTTGAAGAACCTCGCCGCCGACAATCAGGTGCTGCGGTCGTTCATCGGTCAGGGCTACTACGACACGATCACGCCGCCCGTGATCCTGCGGAACGTCCTCGAGAACCCGGGCTGGTACACGCAGTACACGCCCTATCAGGCGGAGATCTCGCAGGGGCGCCTCGAAGCGCTCGTCAACTTCCAGACGATGATCGAGGAGCTCACCGCCCTGCCGATCGCGAACGCGTCGCTGCTCGACGAGGGCACCGCGGCCGCCGAGGCGATGGTGATGGCGTACGAGCACGCGGCGCACGCGCGCAAGACGTTCTGGGTCGACGCGGCGACGCACCCGCAGACGATCGCGGTGATGCGCACGCGCGCCGAGCCGCTCGGCATCAAGCTCGCGATCGCGGAGCCCGCGGCGTTCGCCCTCGACGGCGGTGACGTGTGCGGCGCGCTGCTGTCGTATCCGACGACGGATGGTCGCGTCGTCGATCACCGCGCGCTGATCCAGCGCGTGCACGCCGCGGCGGGCGCCGTCGTGATGGCGACGGATCTGCTCGCGCTGACGCTGCTCGTACCGCCTGGCGAGCTCGGCGCCGACATCGCGATCGGCAGCGCGCAGCGGTTCGGCGTGCCGATGGGGTTCGGCGGCCCGCACGCGGCGTTCCTGTCGTGCAAGGACGACTTCCGCCGCCAGATCCCCGGCCGCATCATCGGCGTGTCGAAGGATGCGAAGGGCAAGGTCGCGTTCCGCCTCGCGCTGCAGACGCGCGAGCAGCACATCCGGCGCGAGAAGGCCACCTCGAACATCTGCACCGCGCAGGTGCTGCTCGCGATCATGGCCTCGATGTACGCCGTCTATCACGGGCCCGATGGGCTCGTGCAGATCGCGCGGCGCGCGCGCGGGTTCACCACCGTGGTCGCGGCGGGACTCGCGAAGCTCGGCTTCACGCCGCGCGCGGGCGTCTACGTCGACACGCTGCGCGTCGACATCCCCGACGCCAACCGCCGCGCCCAGATCCACCAGCGCGCCGGCGAGCTCGGCCTGAACCTGCGCGCGTACGACGACGGCATCGGCATCTCGTGCGACGAGACGACGAGCCACGGCGACGTGCACATGCTGCTCGAGGCGTTCGTGCCGGATCGCGGCGACCTGCCGTTCGAGCTCGACGCGCTGATCGCGGCGGCGGAGCTGCCTGCGCTCCCTGCGGAGCTCGCGCGCACGTCGGCGTTCCTCACGCACCCCACGTTCCATCGCTACCACGCGGAGCACGAGCTGCTCCGCTACTTGAACCGCCTGCAGGCGAAGGACCTCTCGCTCACGACGTCGATGATCCCGCTCGGCTCGTGCACCATGAAGCTCAACGCGACCACCGAGATGATCCCGGTGACGTGGCCCGAGTTGGGCTGCAGCGACACCGCCGCGAAGCCCGTGATCTCGGCGAGCCACGCCTCGAGCTGCTCGAACAGGGCCCGGTAACCGCCCCACTGCTCGGC
>Ga0247829_10000019_pt1 | contig 37899 bp, 30 predicted proteins | sample 12C_Control_Day4_FD_207765 | JGI IMG/M metagenome (GOLD analysis project Ga0247829, IMG submission 207765) | Soil microbial communities from agricultural site in Penn Yan, New York, United States - 12C_Control_Day4 | ecosystem: Environmental > Terrestrial > Soil > Agricultural land | place... | reverse complement strand
TCCCTCACCAGCGCGAGCGATTTCCGCAGTCGGCTCCCACCCACCTGGAGTGGCGTGGTTCCGCCGGAGCGCAGCTCCGCCTCGAAGTGCTCACCCGCAGTGAAGCAGTAGACCCTGACGTCCACCTGGGCTCGTGACAGGGCCCGCACCATGTAGGTGAACTGCTTCTCCGCGCCCCCCCTGGCCAGCGTCCCGGCCACCAGGGCTACCCGGACACGCCCCTCGGGCTCAATCACCGGTCGGAGTCAGTCGGGTCGCGACGGAACGGCGGCGGGGGCGAGACTGCGCCGCCAGCGCGGCCTTCCAGAGTTGCTCGCGTCGGAGGAAGGCCGTGGCTCCTGCGGCCAGAAACCAGAGTCCCCGGCTCTGAAACTCGGTGGAGGTGAACGCGGCGACGAGGAGCACCGTCGTGAGGACGCCGATCCGCCGTCGGTCGGGATCGCCGCTCCGCCACCCGGACACCCCGATCGACAGGACGTAGAGAACGAACAGCGGGAATCCGACGATGCCGTTTTCGGCCAGGACCTTGATCCAGGCCGCGTGCGACATCACCTCCAGCGTTGTATGGTAGGCCGGGGCCACTTCCCGACCCCCGCCAGGCAATGCCCAGCTGGCGCCGAAACCTCCGGTGCCCACGCCCAGCGGGTGGGTGGCGAACATGTGCAGTCCTCCCACCAGCAGTTCGGAGCGTCCGCTGGTGCGGGAACGGACCGAAATTCGGGGGTCCACGGACTCGCGGAGCCGATCGTACATGTGCTCCTGGAGGTCGCCGAAACTGGCCAGCGTCCAAAGCCCGAGCATCGCGGACACCCCTAAGATGGTACCTCTGCGCCCGATGCCCCGCGTTGCCAGGATCAGGTAGATGCCGCAGAGCGCAGCCAGCAAGAAGTTGCCCCGGCTGCTGCTGAGGAACACCCATACCGCATTCACGAACCCGAGCGCGGCTAGCAGGGGCTGCCCCAGGCGGCGCTCGCGCGCCGCCGGGTACCCCAGGCAGATGGCGAACAGCCCGGTCACAGGCACGTGTGACCAGGCGTTGGGGTTGATGGTGGACAAGAGGGCCGGTTCTCGATAGAAGGCGATGCCTGCCCCTGCTCCGACGATGCCGCAGATCACTCCGAGCCAGTACCAACTCCGCGGGTCGATCGCGACCACGGCGAAGTAGGCGGTGAAACCGAAAATGGACAGGAATAGAATTATCTGGTCGGCGCCGTCGTGAAGGTCGGGCGTGATCGCCAGTCCGGCGAGCAGCGCGAGACCGAACGCCACCAGCAGCATTGTCTGGGTGTCCCGCAGGCGCGACAAACCCGGGATCGAGAGTAACGCGACGATCAGCAGCCAGTAGCTCAAACTGTTCCACCGCAGCAAGCCACCGGTCAAGAAATACACCCGGACCGCGGGGTCGAGCGTCGCCAGCATGCCAATGCCCAGAATGCCGAGCCGCGGCCGCCAGAGGCCGACGATTGCGGCGGCATAGCCCAGAATGGTGAGGGCGGCGAGACTGTGCCGGAAACCAACCCCGACGCTGGCCAGCCAGATCAGCGTCACCAGCGCCGCGATGAAGAGGTATTGCCGCTCCGAAGCGGTGTCCCCGGCGGTGGCCACCACCTTGGAGCGGCGAGAAGCGATGCCCATCAGCGCAGCCGTCCGTCTTCCAGGCGAACGCCCCATTGGGCGGCGCAGGCCTCGGCGATCTGTGTCCGCCACCGCTCGATGGTGAAGAGCTCCGCGAAGCGCCGGCAGCGCCGCCGCACCGCCGGCCAGTCGGTCCCGTCGAGCGCGAGCCGCCCGACCACATGGGCGATGGCCCGGGCGTCTCCGGACGGGACCAGCCAGCCGCGTTCTCCGTCCTGGCCGACGAGCTCCGCCCCGAACCCCACCGGGGTGGTGACCGTGGGCACGCCACATAGCATCGCATCCAGCCGCGCCTTGCAGAAGCTTTCCGTCAGGGAGGGAAGCACGCACACGTCGCTGGCGAGGAGCTCGGCCAGGAGTTGGGGACGGGGCAGCTGACCGGCGAACCGGATCTGTGGGCCGCACCCGAGCCCCTGGGCAAGCCCCTCCAGGGCGTGTCGCTCGGGGCCGTCACCCACCACGGTGAGGCTGACCCGGCAGGCCCGGGGCTCTCCGCCGGCCCGCAGAGCAGCCAGCGCCTCGATCAGATAGCGCACACCCTTCTCCGGCGACAGCCTGCCGGGGTAGATCAGACGCAGGTCCGATGGGATGCGATCCAGATCCGGTTGCGTGGTCCGCACCTCGGTCTCCGAGATGGCGGTGGCGAACAGCCACTCGATCCCCCGGGCGGGCGGGAGGTCGCCGGCACCGGTGGCGAACATGACGTGGCGCCGACCGCGCAAGCCCCGCATGCACGTCCTGGTGACCCGGTTCATGAAGGTGGACTGGGAGGTGGGAAACCAGGATCCTCCGTATCGCACTAGCATCCGTTTCCGGCACAGGGCTCCGAGGGCGAGGCCGAGCAAAGGAAGATCTCCCGGCAGCGGGAGGTGCACCACGTCGGCCCGGGATACGTGCGGAAGCATCCGGCCGAGATAGTACGGCAGGCGGCTCAGGACCGAAAGCTTGCGGCGTCCATCGGCTCCTACCGGCCGGGCCAGGGGAACCACGAGCGCCCGCCGGGGGAGCGGCATCCCTCCCTGCCGGGGCGGGACGCCCACCACCAGCATGCGGACATCATCGAACAGTGAGCTGATCGCATGCATCTGCTGTGGGAAACCGCCGTAGGACAACCAGCCACCATTTCCGTCCGGCCAGCATTCCTTGAAGGTGACGATGCAGAGCTTCATGCGACTCGCACTCCTTCGGCCAGCAGGTCTCGCGGCCGCGTGATCCGCAGCCTGCCCGCCGCACGCCACTCGGCCACCTGCCGGAGGAGGCTCTCGAACAACTCCAGAGATTGCGGTGAGTCGGACACGGTCACCGAGTGCGGGTGACCCCAGAGCAGCCAGATCCCATCGTCATCGAGGTGATCGGCCAGCAGCTTCCGCGAGGAGGCGCCGAAGCCCACCGGAACGTTCAACCGGAGGCAGGCCAGACCGGAAATGCGCTCCAGGCGGGAAGGCCGGTGCAGCTCGCGTCCGATGATCTTCTCTGCGACGCGCTGGAGCAGTCCCCGATACGCGACCCGGGCGAAACTGTATCCGGTCTCGACCAACATGGCGCACAGGCGGGTCAGGTCCGTTCGGTGCTCGCCGGCGGTCTGGCGCTCGCTCAGACTGAATGACCATCCCGGCGGGTAGTCGAACGGCTGGTTGAACGGCGGCACGAAGCTCGTGACTTCGGCTCCGATGCATTGCTCCAGGGCGTCCTTGCTGGTCCGGAGCGTCCGCCGGAGCTCCAGGGGGGTCAACCCGGGGAGCCACTCGTGCCGCAGTGAATGGCTCGCCACTTCGTGTCCAGCCGCGTGAATTCGGCGGATCTGCGCCGGGTCGTGGTAGGGGCGCTCGCCCGGCAGCGCGGCGGCACCGACGACGGCGAAACACGCGGCCACGTCGTGCTCCGCGTGCAGCTCCAGCAACCGCTCGGTGTTCTCGAACTCCAGGTGCCCCCAGGTCTTGCACCCTCCAGGGCTGCGCGAGCTGTCCGCGCCCCACTGGGTGTCATAGTCCCAGAAGAACAGCAGTACGGGGCTGCGCTCACGCCGTGATGCCATGCCGCTCGACCCAGAGTCCCAGGAGCATGAGATCGAACAACTGCCGGGCCAGCGTGCCGCTCTGGAAAGTGGGGGCACCGACGCCGACGACTTCGTAGTCGCTCACCAGTCGTTCCAGCCGCTTGCGCTGAAAGCCGATACCGGTCAGCACGTCGACCAGCCCCCAGTTCCTCCAGTGCGTCGGCGCCAGCGCCCGGCTCCAGGCATCGAGGGGGAAGGAGAATCCTTGCTTGGGAGCAGGCCGTCGCAGGGTCGGGGCCAGCGACTCGGCCAGCGTCCGGAGCGGCTCCTTGGTTCGGCCTCGCTGGGTCCGCAGGTGTACCGGCAGACGCGAGGCGTACTCCAGCATGGCGTTGGACAGCAAAGGCACGCGCACCTCGAGACTGTGCGCCATGGACATCCGATCGACCTTGAACAGATTGTCGCACGGCAGGTCGACCAAGAGATGGAAGCGGAGCTGCTGCTCGGGAAAACCTCCCGTGCTCCCCGGACCGATGAGCTCACGCACTTCGGGGAAGGTCGCCTGGTCCCCCGGGAATACGCTGGCATGGAGGTCGGGGCCCAGCAGCTGGTGCAGGGTCGTCGCATCCCAGCGGCGCGCCCATTCGATGATGAGCCCGGCGTCGTCCCGGAGCGAGAGCTCCAGATACTTCCGCAGGCGGCGGGGCCCCACCGAGTGGAAGCCGGCCAGGCTCGCAGAAACTCGCCGGCGCAGACTCGCGGGGCCAAGGCGGAATGCCCGTCCCAGGCGCTGTCGCGCCAGGCCGGTATACCCGAGGAACACCTCGTCGCCACCATCGCCGCTCAAGGCCACTTTCACCAGCGGCCGCGCCGCCCGGCACAGGACGAACATGGCGAGCGCCGACGTATCCCCGAACGGCTCTCCCAGTCCCATCACCAACCCGTCCATCACTCGGCGGTCAAAGGGCAGCTCCTCGGCCGATACGGTGCAATGATGGGTGCCGAGCTCCGCGGCGATCGCCGCCGACCGGACCGATTCGTCGAGTTCGGGCACCCAGAATTTGACGGTGAAGGTGCGAAGAATCTCTCGGCTATGCCCTACCCGCCCGGCCAACCCCAGCACCGTGCTCGAGTCCAGGCCGCTGCTGAGAAAGCCGCCCAGCGGCACGTCGGCGACCAGTTGGGAGCCAACCGAAGCGGTGAGGCGATCGCGGAGATCGTCCAGGGCCTGAGCCGGATCACCCAGGCGTCCGTCGGGCCGATACTCCCACGCGTGATAGCGGGACCGGCTCAGCCGGCGGTCCCTCCAGCGAACCCACTCGCCCGGGGAGACTTGGGTCACGTTCTCGACCCAGGTATCTGGGTGGATCGCGTACCCGAAGTGGAGGAACTGGGCCAGCGCGCGGTGGTTCATCCGGCGGGGCACGCTCGGCTCCGATAGCACGGCATTGAGATCGCTGGCGAAGACCAGGTCGCCGGTCCGGGCGTCATGCCAATACACCAGTGGCTTGATGCCGGCCGGATCCCGGGCCAGCAGCAGCGAGTGGTCGCGGGAGTCGTACAGTGCGAACGCGAACATCCCATCGAGCTCGGATACCATGCCGGGCCCCAGCTCCTCGTACAGATGAACCAGGACCTCGGTATCGCCGACGCTCCTGAATCGATGACCGCGGGTCAGTAGCGAGCGGCGGAGCTCGGCGAAGTTGTAGATCTCCCCATTGTAGGTCGCGATGACGCTGCCGTCCTCATTGGCCATCGGCTGGGACGATCCTTCCAGATCCAGAATGCTCAGCCGGGTATGTCCCAGCAGGGTCCGGCTCCCCGCGCCCCGCCACAGGTCGCAGGCGTCGGGTCCTCGGTGGTGAAGCGCGCGCAGAACCGGAGCGAGGTTCACCTCCGGACCCACCGGGTTCACCCCGATCCTGCCACAGATGCCGCACATGCTAGCGTCCCCCCGCCGGCGCTGGCCGACCGGGTTCCTCCCCCGCGCGCGACCGGGAGAGGGGGCGGCCCTCCGGCACCGCCGCGGGACCGAACGCCACCCTGAGGTAGGCCCGCCAATAGCCCCTGAGGTATCGCCAAAACCATACGGTCAGGCTGGGCCGGAGCAGATTCAGGCTCTGTAGCAGCCCATCGAGCAGGTAGGCATAGCGGAACCAGGCAGCGTCCGTCCACGACCGGCGATCCAGGCAGGTGACATGGATGGAGTAGGCGTTCTCGACCGTCATGGAGCCGTAGTGGTACGGGGTGGGCCGGCCGGCGGGCTCATGGAGATGCACCGCGCGAGCGGAGCCCGTCACCATCAGGGCGCCAAGCCGCCGCATTCGCAGGCTGAATTCCAGATCCTCGCCGTTGGCATATCCCGCGAAGCGCTCCTGAAATCCCACCTGCCGAACCAAGGCGGTCTTCCACATGAACGCAGCTCCCGGCAACCAATCGCCCTGCGTCAGCAGCTCCGGACCCGCTGAGGCGGGCAGAAATCCCCAGGGAATGGACATGCCCGACCGGGAATAGCGACCCGGCTCCAGAGTGGACACGATGCCGAGTCGCCGCCGCCACCGCCACAGCCTCGACGGCGCCGCGAGCTCGTTCTCCACCACGGGAGCGACGCCCGCCACCCTGGGACCGCCCTGCCGGTGCACCGACTCGAGAGCCTGCAGGCAACCGGGGCGCAACACCACGTCATCGTCGACGAACGCCACCAGATCGGTCCGGACCCGCTCCACAGCGAAGTTCCGCTGCCGAGTCAGACCGCGCAGCGGCTCGCCCACGCGAAAGTATCTCCAGCCTTCGCCCAGCCGGGGCCCCACCGGGTGGTCGTTGGCGACCGCCTCGGTAGCGCCATCCGGGCTCGCGTCAACCACGATGAGATCGTCCGGAAGCCGGCTCTGCTCTAGGACCGAGCTCAGCAGTCGGCTCAGGCTGGCCGGACGCCTGAAGGTGCAGACCACGAGGCTCAGGCCCGTGCGGAGCGGCGGGTCTTCTGCCGGAACTGGCCCGGGACTCCCGCCCTTCGGCCCGCTCATGCGCTCCGCGCTCCACCGGCCCGTCTCCGTCGCCCGTCGGCGAACGCCTGGACGGCGTCGGCGTAGAATGCCTCGTTGCGGGGGATCAACGCGTCGGTCGAGAACCGCTCGCTCGCGGTTCGGCGGCCGGCCGCGCCCAACTGCCGGGCGAGGTCGTCGTCCGAGAGGACTTGGAGGATCGTCGCGGCGAGCTGCCCCACGTCGGCGGGGTCGACCAGCAGGCCGTCCGCTCCGTGCTGGATCAGCTCGGGGCCGCTCCCCCGTGAGGTATAAATCGTGGGACAGCCGGCCTCCATGGCCTCCAGGGGTGCCATCGCGAACGCTTCTGCGAACGAGGGGAAGACCGCGACCCGAGCCTGAGCCAGCGCCTCGCGAACGCGAGCCCTGGCCACCGGGCCGTGAAAGTGGACCTTGGCGGCGGACCGGGGCATGAGATGACTCAGGAGATACTCCCGCATGGAGCCCCCCTCGGGTGCCCGATCATCCCGGCCGTACAGATGTAGCTCGGCGGCGGGAGCCTGCGCCGCCACGAGGTTCCACGCCTCGCAGAGGGGGACCACGCCCTTCTTCGCCGCGAGGGTGCCGCTGAACAGAACGCGGTGGCCGGACCTCGGCCCCGGCGGAGCCCTGCGCACCTCTACCGGGTTGTAGAGAATGGCTGGCGACCGGTCTCGAAACGGGAGCAGCGCCTGGGAGCGGCGCGCGGCGTACTCGCTGACCGCGCACCAGCCGTCGGCCCGGGCCGCGGAGGCTTGTTCGAGCCACTGGTCCACCGGTCTCGGCGACCGTCCCGATTCGGCGGCGAAGTAGCTCATGGATCCATGCACCCGCACGGTCACCGGAACCGGCAGCGCGCCCCAGGCGGCCGCCCAGCCCTCCCAATCCGGCACCTCCACCAGATCGATTTCGCCTCGCCGCGCCCAGCCGGCCACCAGTCGCCACAGCCCCCAGCGGGCGTGGATCCAGGAGCCTCGGTGCGACGGGCCAGCCAGGCGCCACACGTCGATTCCATCTTCCGACCGGCGGTCCCCTTTTCGGCCCGCCCCGGCGGAACATCCCACGACCCGGACCGCATGATTCCGGCGCGCCAGGGCACGGCTCAATGTGTGCACCACGCTTCCGATTCCGCCGTGTGGGGCCGGAGGGTACTCGTGGCATACGAAGCACACTCTCACCGCGCGCCGCCGGCGATAGCCGCCAGGACTTCGGCGATGCGCTCCGTGGCTTGCCCGATCGGCTGCCCGACCTCGAGCTCCAGGAGGCGCCGGCGACCCTCGCGGTCGAGGCTCGGGTCGGCCAGATAGGCGTTGACGTGCGTGGCGAGGTCCGCCGGCGAGCGGGCGACCCGGGCCGCGCCGAGCGCGACCACCGGCCGGTAGTGGTCGAACTGGTAGTAGTGTCCCCAGTGGCCACCTGGAAAGCGTGGGGGACTGGCGTGGTCGAACGCCACATTCACTACCGGCTTGTCGCGGATGGCGAAATCGAGTGTCATGGTCGAGGCCATGTTCACGTTCAGGTCCGCGTGGTAGGTGAGGTTGCAGAGAAACTGCAGGTCGTCCGGCAAGGGAAACACCCGGCTCCAGTTCGACCGCTCGCTCTGGACCCACTGCGGCCGGGCGAAGAGGAGCTCGGGAAACTCCTCGCGGACCCCGGCGTAGCGGTCGGCCGGGTCCACCGGTGAGGGTCGCAGGAGCACCTGCGGACTACCGGCGATCCGCCCGTCTCGAACCTGCTGTAGCAGCTCCCGCAGGTGGAGGTGGTCCTCGGGACACGTGCCGGCGTCCCCTCCCGAGAAGCAGATGATCCTGCGATCCGGGACCGCGCCCACCCGGCGACAGAACTCCCGACGCGTCCAGAGGAGGTCGGTGTCCACATACGGGTCGAACTGCGGGGTGCCGACGATGTGAATCCCGGACGCCGCCACGTAAGGATGGAACCGCAGGAGCTCCTCCCGCATGTGCTCGCTCCAGACCAGATAGTGCTGGAACGGCGCCGCGATATAGCCTCGCGTCGTAAGATTGTCCCAACTGAACACGAAGGTCGCTGTAGGGATGCCCATCGAGCGTGCTGCCACGACCGGTGCCAGGACCTCGAGTGGGGTTTGATGGGTGGCGAAGACGACCCCAGGTCGCGCCTCCCGGAAGACCCGCCGATAACGCTCGACCTCTCGCTGCCGGGCGACAACGAAGCGATGCCACGCGGCCAGGCGTTCGACTCCGGCTCGGTGGGAGGCCAGCCGACCGAGCGCCCGCGCGGCGCCCCGAGCGGCGCGATAGCGCCAGCTCCCCCCGAGCGGCCGGCGGCGCTCGAATCGCATCGCATGCGTATCGGCCCAGTACATCTGGGCATAGACCAGAGCGTTACGCACGAAGAACGTCTGAGCCGTTTCCCGATACGGCAGCAGAGGACGCCAGCCGGCTCCCGCAGGGTTGCGGTCACGATACACCCCGAGCAGCGCGTCCGGAATCAGATGGTAGACGTCGACGCAGTGCGTCCGGCCGACGGCGTGGAGGAGCCGGCCGAGAAGGAAATTTCTCACGCCCACGCCGTCGGGCACCAGCAACGCGATGGAACGGGACACGGGCGCTAGCTCGCGGGGGACATGGTGACGGCATGTCCGCAGTAGCCGAAGTGGTACGCCCCCCGGTCGCGGGCCTGGTCGACACTCACCGGAAGCGTCGAGTGGCCCTGTGCCAGCCGGGCCTGCTGAATGCGCGTGGCAAGCGCCGTGACCGCGGTGGCATCGAACCGTTTGTCGGTCGTGCTCCAATAGCTCGGCGCCACGGTCCGCAGGCGGCCAAAGGAAAACTCCACCGGGAGTCCCAGCACGTGCCGGAGCCGGCGGCCCAGTGTGACGCGATCCCACGCCGTAGGACCGAGCAGTCCATGGAGGCCGCGGTAGCAGCGGTCCAACTGCGGCCCAGGGCGGCCGCGAAGTACCGGCAGGAGCGCCTGGGTGACCCGCCGATGCGAGCACCCGTCGTTCGCGCAGAACCAATCCCGGATCACTTGGTCGAGCTCGCGGCGCACGGGGACCTGCGCGGGTGCGCCCCCGTCGAAAATGTCGGCCACCACGGAGCGGAGTTCCGGGTAGGTCTGCGTCGGCAGGCTGACCCGTTCGGCGAGTTCCATCCTGAACCACGACGGGATCCAGTCAGGTGAGAGCGTAGGGACACCCGCCAGGCCCGCCTCGACGGAGGTGGTGCAATTGCGCTGGATGACGACCGCTGCCCGAAAGATGTCGGGCTGAACCGGACCCCCGAGGCTGAAACTGACGTTGGGTCGGTCTGCCAGCGCGCGTCGGTACGGCTCGGGGCTCTCGTGGGGGTGGGGCCGGATGACCAGCGGCACGGCCGGGAAATCCCTCGCCAGGTCCTCGGCCAGCGCGATCGTCGCCCCGACGGCGGCCCGTTCGATCTCCATCTTGGTCCTGATCGATTCCTCGGACCAGCCGAAGTGCGAGCGAAAGTCCTGGATATGGCGCTCGACAGTGGTAAACCGGGGATTGGTCATCGAGTATTGGGTATTGAGCAGGATGCAGCGGTCGCCCCGGTCGACTGGCTGCGCGAGGACGGCCCTCCACTGGGGGGCATAGAAGTCGAAGCGGGGGCAGCCGGTAACTCGCATCCGGTCCGCCGCGAAGAGTCCCTGCTGCGCCAGATGCTGGCCGAGCTTTTCTCCCCAGAGACAGAGGCACTCCACGGCGCCGCGCAGCCCGGCCTCCTCCCAGAGGAGATCGGTATAGTCCTTGTATTCCGCCCAGACGATGCCTTCGGTGTCGAGCAGGCCCAGACCGATGCCGGCCTCGACCAGCCCGTGGGCCAGCGGCTCAGTCCCCCGGCGGAGAAAGTTGAGCACCACGAAATCGGGAGCCAGTGCGAAGAGCTCGCGGTCCTGCAGGTTCAGCGGAACAAAGTGACAGGTGAAGCCGTGCTGACAGAGCTCGACGGCCGTGAGGGTGAGGCCTGCCAGATCACGCTGGGGGTGATCCACGATGAGGGCGACCCGAGGACCGTCAGGACGGCTAACCACGGACCGGCGCATGAGAAAGGACGCTCCCGTCAAGAGGCCGTCGGTCGGATGTTCCAGGAACCTGCCACGAGCTCGCAAGGAGAATGCCGGGGCGCAGCACGCACTCGACCATGCACGCCTTTGCGAGGCCCGCGGTTAGCCACCGCATGTAGGCTATTGCGGCAGGGCCGCAACACGCCGGCGGTGCCGTCATGTCGCACCGACGCCACCGCCTCACGACGACAGCCCGAGCGCGCCGGCCGCGTCAGCCCGGGCGACGGCCTTCCCCCGCCCATTTCCCAGCCCCTGGAATCGGGTCTCCAGCCAAGGACACAGCGCCACGGCAGCCAGGACGACGATGCCCGGCTGCCCGGGGAAGAGGTAGCGCGGCTCGGCATACGTGAAGAGGTGAAAGAAGAGGAGTCCCGTCCACGGCACCCACAGTGGCGCGCACAGGGGCAGGTCTCGAGGGCGACGAATCACGAACCGGAGCGCCAGCGCCAACACGGTCACCCAGGCCAGGTTAACGGCCGCGTGGAAGAGCCAGTACGCCACGGGCCCGCTGATCGGGCCCACCTGGAATGCCTCGGGCGCCTTCGAGTTCACGAAGGCCAGGTTGAGCGTCAGCAGCCGAATGGCCGCGCACTGGAGCGTGACCCAGGGGTGGTGGCGCAGGTCATCGCCGATCCACTGCCAGCGCAGCGGCGAAACCGGGGTGTGAGTCGCCGCGGCAACGCGCTCCAGGCTATCGGAGACGTGCACCCAGGCCGCGTAGTCGGCGCTGCCGCCTCGGGTCTCGTTGTCCCAGTAGCGCCAATCGAAGGGCTCGGTGCGGTATTGAAACCGCCCGTGCAACACGACGTGGGAGAGATTCTCCAGCTGACTGCTCCCGGGCTGGGTTCGCGGTAGCCACCGCAGCGTGAGCGGCGCCACCAGAACCAGGACGGTCGTCAGCGTCACCAGCCAACCCATGGCACGGGCGTCCACGGCATCTGGGGAGTGCCGCCGAGCGAGCAGCAGCGCGCTGAGCCCGAGCAGGGGTAGCACCAGGATGGCGTTGGGGCGGGAAAGCAGGAACACGGCGAGGGCCAGCATGCCGACCCAAGGGACCCCGGCGGACGGCGCCCGGCGCCGCGCAATGCGGGCGGTCCAGACCTGGCTGAGCACGGCCGCCGCCAGGAAGGCCGGAGGCTCCGCGCTGATCCCGAACGCGTAATACACGCCGAAGGGGGAGGCCAGTACCAGGCAGCCCGCAACGACTCCGCCCAAGGGTCCGCTCACCGCGGCGCCCGCCCGCTTCAGACCGAGCAGGGCGACGGCCATCCAAAGCACGTTCCAGTAGAACCCTGCGCGCCAGAAGACTTCTTCCCCCGCTCCGGTCGGGACCAGGAGAAACGGGATCGTGTAATAGAGTACCGGCGCCGGACCCCGGGAAACGGCGACGTCTGCCCAGGGCCCGGTGCCCTTCAGCGCCGCCGCGAGCGCCTTCGCCTCCAGGTAGAAATTCAGGTCGCCCATCGGCTTGGCCGCGAACGGCAGGCGGCTCACGGCGAAGAACTCGAGCAGCAGGACGAGCAGGAGCAGCCCATCCCAGCCGTCGAGGGGAAGACGACGGACCTGGGGAAGCCGGGTCACGCGCTGCCCCATGGAGTCTCGCTTGCCGTCGCCGCCGGCGGGAAGCAGATTGAGGCACGATCCCCTCGAATCGCGAGATGGCCACTCCTTCCGCTGCGCCGGTCCTCCCCGCCCCACCGGCGTCCACCCAGCCGCTCAAGTCCACCGTGCGCCTGCCGGCGTTGGATGGTGTCCGCGGCTTGGCCATCCTTCTGGTCCTGACCAACAACCTCTACCCTGAACGACCGTCCATCAGGCTCGACCAGCTGGTCGAGACTGCGAGCAACGCCGGATGGATCGGCGTGGATCTCTTCTTCGTCCTCTCGGGCTTTCTGATTACCGGCATCCTGCTCGATGGGAAGGGCGCGCCGAACTATTTTCGCAACTTCTATGCACGGCGATTCCTCCGAATCTTTCCACTGTACTACGGGGTCCTGCTGGTCCTGCTGGCCCTGGTCGCCTGGGGCGGCATCGGTACGCCCGAGGAGCGCGCGCACTACCTCGAGCGACAGGGGTGGTACTGGACCTATCTCGTCAACCTGATGACCGCGTGGATCGGGTCCGGCGCGGCGAAGTTCGGCACCGGTCCGTTCTGGTCGCTGGCGGTGGAAGAGCAGTTCTACCTGATCTGGCCGCTGGTCGTCAGTCTGCTCCCACGCAGACGTCTCGTGAGCCTGTCCCTCCTGCTGCTGGCGGCGGCGGTGGCCCTCCGCACCACCTGGCGGATCGCCGGACTCAACCCCGAAGCGATGTACCTGCTCACCCCCGCCCGGATGGATACGCTGGCCGTCGGCGCGCTCCTGGCGGTGGGGGCGAGAAGCTCGGCCGTCCGCGACACGCTCGCCCGCGGGAGCCCGGTTGTCCTTGGGGCTGCGGGCGCGCTCCTGCTGGCGCTGGCCGTCTGGCGCGGCGGTCTGAGTGCCGAGGACGTGGCGGTGCAAACGGCGGGTTACACCCTGATCGGGCTGATGTTCGGGTCCTTGATCGCAGTCCTCGTGACCGGCGACCGGAGCCCACGACTGCGCCGAGCGTTCGAGATGCCGCCGCTGCGACTGCTCGGGCGCTACAGCTATGGCATCTACATCTTTCAGGGGCCGGTCATGTTCGGCCTCGAGCGCTCCGTCCCTTTCGTGCGCACCCTGCCCCGGGTCTTCGGCTCGCAGGTGCCGGCGGCGCTGCTCGTGCTGGTATCGGCCTCGGCGCTGTCCATCGGGCTCGCGATGGTCAGCTGGCATTGCTATGAGACCCGCTTCCTGCGACTCAAGCACCGCTTCCCCAGCGACGGGGCTACGGTCGGGACTCAGGACGACATGGCGTCCCCTCGTCATGACTGAACGCCGGGGAGGACGGCGGTGGTCGTCTCAGGGGCGGATCGCACCGGAACGATCCCCTCGAGCCGCAAGTAGGCGGCCCGCCCCGCGGCGATCTGTCCATCCGCCGTTTCGATCAGACCGGCTCGGTGAGCGTCGGCCCGCTCCCAGGCGGATTCCATGGCCGCCGATAGCATGTCGGCCAGCGCGGGATCATCCAGATCGAGCACCTGGCACCCGGACCCGAACTGGTCCCGCAATCCATGGAACTTGTCGAGATAGTAGGCGGACCGACCGAGGCAGATGACGGACACCCCTTGAGCCAGGCTGAAGACGGCGGCGTGATACGCACCGGTGACGATTACGCGGCAGCGGCCGGCCGCGCGGATCACTTCGTCGGGCGTGTCCGCCGCGACGCCCCCGTCTGAGGCGTCGTCGAACCCGGCGAGCAGCCAGCGGATCGTCCGAGGGTCGTTGGCTCCGACCTGGTGATGCGAGATCGGGAGCGGGATCAGCGGGACGCCCCGGGACCGCGCGAAGGCGTGCAGCACCGGTCGAAGGCGCGCCGGTACGGTCCCGTCCCGGAGGGCCTCCGGCGCGATGCGGAGGTGGATACCCACGCCGCTGCCCAGGTGGTCCGGTCGCAAGCCGGCCGCGAGCTCGACCGCGTCATCGCCGGTCATCACGATCCGGTCGGGGCGCACGCCCAACGCCTCGACCAGCGCCCGTCCCTGACGCTCCTCTCGCAGCGCGACCAATCGAGCGTGCGGCAGGATCGCCGCCGCCAGGCGACGCAGACCTGCATCCGACAGCGGCCCAATGCCCTGGCCGAAGAAGACCACCGGCACTCCCGCCGCGTGCGCGAACGCCGCGGTGGCAAGCATGCTGCGGGCGTGATCGCGTGCCGCGTCGGCCAGGGTCCCCTGACCTGCGAACACCAGCGCGTCGGCTCCGGACAGGCGATCGGGGAAGGTGGCCAACTCCTCCGCCCCGCCCGGCCGGCCGAGAAACCGCAGGTCGAGCGCCCGGCGATACAACCCGGGCCGGTGCCTCCGTACCCGATCCTGCGCCCGGGCCGCGAGTCGCCACGCCGGTCCCCGGAGCACGCGTCGAAGCCCGCCCCAGAGCTGGCGGTCGTCGAGCCAGGCTTCCCTGGCCCAGTGCGACAACGGATGCACCCCGGGGCACTGCCGCGCCAATTCGGCCGGGTCCTCCGTGAACACGTGAATCGTGCTGTCCGGAAGGACCTCACCGATTCGCGCCAGCGCCACCCGCAGCATGGCCACGTCGCCCATGTTGCGGCAGTTGCGGGTTCCGGGATCGACGATCACCCGGGTCACGGCGCCCCCATGGTGAGGGAGCCCGGAGCGGGGGCCGCTGCCTGCGGGTGGGGCGTGGGCAGCAGCATGGGTAGCACCCGTCCGACCACTTCGTCGGCGATCGCGAGTGCGGCGGTGGCGCCGGGGCTGGGCGCATTCAACAGGTGTACCGCCTGGGGACCGGTGGCGAAGACGAAATCGGTCTCCAACGTGCCGTCGGCGTGCATGGCCTGGGCTCGAACGCCGGAGAACGCCGGAGCCAGATCGGCGGCACGGATCGCCGGCACCAGTCGTTGCAGAGCTTGGGCGAACCGCTCCCGGCTCAAGCTCAGCCTGACTTCGTGCCAGCAGGGACGCGGATGGCGCGCCAGGAAGCGCCACAGCCCCTGGAACCTGGCGATCTCGGCGGTATCGCGAAGGTTGACCGAGCGCCCGCTGTACCCCTCGCGCGACAGGGCTAGCACCGCATTGGGCCCGGCCGTCACGGTATCGTCGACGCCGCGCGTGAAGTGCACACCCAGGAAGGGAAACCTCGGGTCGGGCACCGGATAGATCAGGTGCCGCACCAGGTGGACCCGCTCCAGCCGCAGGGTATAGTAGAGCCCGCGGAACGGGACGATGCGGAGCGAGGTCCGGACCCCGGCCTGGCGCGCGACACGGTCGGCGAAGAGCCCGGCGCAATTGACCAGCACTTGGGCGGTGAATTCCCGTTGGCCGGCGGCCGCCACCCACCGGCCCGCGTTCCGGTGAAGCTCCCGGACCCGCACTCCCGTCTGTACCACGCCTCCTCGATCGGCGATCTGGCGGGCCAGCGCCCGACAAACGCCGGGGTAGTTCACCACGCCTTCCTCCGGCACCCACAGCGCCGCCACGCCCGCGGCGGAGGGCTCGTAGTCGCGGATTCGGCCGGCGTCGACCCAGACCAGATTGCGCAGTCCGTTCTGCCGACCGCGCTCCTGCAGGTCCCGGAGCCGGCTGACCTCGGGCGCCGATGCCGCCACCACCAGCTTGCCGCAGATCCGGTGCTCCACGCCGTGGGCCCGGCAAAACGCGGTCATCTGCCTGATACCGGCCACGGCGAGCCGGGCCTTACTCGATCCGGGGAGGTAGGAAAGTCCCGCGTGCAGGACCCCGCTGTTGTGGCTGCTCTGGTGACGCCCCGGGGCGGCCTCCTTCTCCAGAACCCGCACCGCAAGTCCGGGCCGCGCCAGCAGGAGCTTGTATGCGGAGGCGAGCCCGATGAGGCCTGCACCGATCACTACCACGTCCGAGGCCCGGTCGTCGTCAGGCGTCGGCATACGCCACCAGCCCGTGCCGCGTGAGCTCGTCGATCGTCCCCGCCACCGCCTCGAACGAGATCCCACAGGTCTCGGCGATGTCGGCGACGCTCCGGGTACCATCGATCAGAAACATGATGTCGAAGAGTGCGCGGTTCCCTTCCGGATTCTGGATCGGATCGATGTGGATGCCGTAGCGGGAGCAGAACACCTCTCCGCTGAATCGGTTGACCGGCACCCGGTCGGACTCCAGGGCGGCGATCATCGCCAGCACCAGGTCGCGCGATTCCTCCAGCGTTCCCGGAGGCACCAGCTCGGGGACATCGTGGGAGGAGTGGTACTCGCGATAGGGAAAGTCGGGGTGCGAGGGCGCCAGCTGCCGCGTCAAGGCCAGCATCGGAACCCGCACTCCCGGTGCGTTGAACTGCCGCTCATCGTTGCCGGCCAGGGTGCGGAACGGCGCCGTCCAGCCGCCCGGCGCAAGGCGGCGGAGCACCCGCGCGAAACACCGATCCAGCGGGGTATCGCCCGCGAACGACAGCTGGAGCGCGTGGGGGTGCCGCCGCCCCAGCATCTCGAGGAACAGACCGCCTTTGAGCGACGGCAGCAGCTCGGGATGCTGGCTGAGATGCGCCACCGAGCCGATGGTCTCGGGTACGATCAGGAGTCGGTAGGTGTACCGCGGAGTCGGCTGCGCCAGGAGACGTCGCATGACGTCGAGACCGACCACGACTCCGGTGAGGTCGTCGTTGACCATCCCCGGGTGGCACAGGTGGGAGCACAGCACGATGGTGTCGGTGCTGCGACCCGGCACCACCACCTCGCCGACCTTGAGCGTGCCGTAGCTGAACTCGCTCCGGATCACCACCCGATACCGGTCCTCGGTCAGCCGATCCTTCAGGCTCCGGCTGCAGCAGAGGCCCCAGTCACGGTCGTAGTACTTGAACATGAACGGCACGGCGTCCGTGAGCTGCGGATGGACGTGGAGGTGCTGGAAAAGGACCCCGCGACTGACCTCGCCCTCGAACGGGAGGGAGTACGACACCACGTGCAGGGGATGGTCGGCGTAAGAGAAGAGCCGCCGTCCGTCGAGGGTCTCCAGATACGCCTCGTGACAGCTCCACTTCTCGGGCACGACCCAGGTCCAGCCCTCCAGGCCGGTCGGATATGAGTGGATGCGCATGGGGACCTGACCAGCCAGCGCCGTCAGGGCGACGTCGTACCCGTCCGAAATCAGATCGCGGGGAAGCCGCCACAAGGCCTCGATCATCTCCTCCATGGAGGCGCCCGACCGCAACTCGACTGCGGGCACCCGTGTGCCGATGCGGGTGACCTCGAGCTGGAGCGGATCGGCGGCCGGACCGCGCGCCGTGAACCACCGGTCGCATCGCAGGTGCCCCGCGGTGAACTCGAAGAACTCCGGGCAGTCCACCGCCAGGACTTCTCCGGCACCCAGCGGCGCCGCCCGACATACACCGGCATCCCGGGCGAGGCGCTCGAGCCTGGCGGCATCCGAATCGGCGTTGGACGCGAGGATGCGCACGTAGTACAGCCAGCCCTCCCGACGCACCACGCCACGGTCGCGAATCTGGCCGGTGAACAACTTCCGGAAGCGATACGGAACCCCGACCATCTCCTCGATGTGATGCCGGAACGTCGCCTCTTCCAGCGGGAGCCCGAGGAGACAGATCTTTGCGCCGGCGGCCCGCAGACGGTCGAAGATCGATCCTGGACCAAAACACGTCGACGGCAGCCCGCTCACGAGCGCTCGCGCCTCCGGGCCCAGGCCGGCAACAGAATGAATCGGATCCCGCGACCGATGCGCCTCCGGGAGGCGCCGGAGGTACTCCAGGACTTCGGGCGACCGGCTCCACGGGCCGCCCCGAGTGACCGTCTCCTGCAGGTCGTACAGCTCCTGTCGGCAGAACGAGAAGGAATATGTCGGCATCAGCAAGGTGCCGTCCGGCCCCACGGCCTGACGCACGGCGTCCACGACGATCCTTCCGCGCTCGTCGGGAGCGGCGTCCTGGCCGAGACCAAGCGGGCCCAGGGAGACGTGAACGAAGACGGTGTCGCCCAGGCGCACTCCGACCGAGCGGAGACTCTGGACCAGCTGCGCCGTGAGCGACGCCGATGCCACCTGCGTCACGGGTTCATCCTTAGGTCCATTCATTGCTTGTGAAACGGCGCGAAGCGCCGTACTGTATGCCAGTCCGATCAGGGTCGATCCCCCTGCACTTCCCCGCTTTCTTCGTCCGAGACTGCTCGTCCCCCACGGAGTCTCCCCCCGAGCGCGTGGCCGCCCTCGATGGCCTTCGAGGCATCGCCATCCTGGTGTACGCCTGCCACAACTTGTACGCCGGCCCGGCAGGCACTCGGATCGAGGGCGCCGTGTGGTTCACCCTGCGATCCGGGTGGGTCGGGGTCAGCCTCTTCTTCGTGCTGACCGGCTTCCTGACCACCGGTACGCTGTGTGACACCAAGGGCGTCGACGCGGGATACCGCCACTACTACCTGCGGCGTGTGTTCCGTATCGTGCCCCTGTACTACGGCTTCCTTCTCCTCTGGCTGCTCGCGGCGGCCCACCTCGGCACGTACACGGCGGAGGAAATCGTTTCGCTCCAAGCCAGCCAAGGATGGTACTGGACTTTTCTGGCCAACCTTCGTCTCACCCTTCACCAGGGCAGCTTCGGGGCCGAGCCGACCATCTTCTGGTCGCTCGCGGTGGCGACGCACTTCTACCTGCTGTGGCCGCTCGTGGTAGCAGGCACGCGGCGGGACTGGTTAGTCCGCGTGTGCCTGGCCCTGATCGTGACCGCCGTACTCGTTCGTCTGTCGCTGCGCGCGGCGGGGATACAGCCGCCGATCGCCGAGGCCATCTACACGGCGACGCCGGCCAGAATGGATGACCTCGCACTCGGGGCGCTGCTTGCCCTCTGGATCCGCACGCCGGGCCTCGCCCCGCGCATGGCTCGCTGGAGCCCTCCGGCGGGGGTTCTCCTCACCGTAGCACTCCTCGCCGCCTTCGTCCTGGGTCGAGGCCTCCGCCTCGACAGCCGGTTCTTCCAGACCATCGGGTATACCTTGGTGTCCACGACCGCCGCAGCCTACGTCGCCATGGCGTTGACGACCCGCCCCGCCAGTTCCCTGCAGCAGGTCTTGCAATGGGCGCCGTTACGCGCCTGTGGGCGGTGGAGCTATGGCACCTACGTCTGGCACGGGGCTCTGTTCTACGCCCTGAGCCGCCGGTCCTGGTATATCCACCCGCCTCCTCTGCTCGGCTCCCGGCTCGCTGGCGCGCTCGCCCTCTGCTTCGGACTCGTGGGCGCGGGGACCATCCTTGGCGCCGTGAGCTGGCGCATCTACGAGCAGCCAATGCTCCGGCTCGCCCGACGCGGTCCGTCCCGTGTCGGCTCCGACCCTACCCCGACGCTTTGACCGCGGCTCACCCGCTTCCTCACGCGGCCGATCCGGCCGGCCGCACGCCTGAGCTCGACGGGCTCCGAGGCGTCGCCATTCTCCTGGTCCTCGTCAACAACCTGTACGACGGACCTTCGAACGGAGGGTTGGAATACGTCCTGTATCATCTGGCCAAATCGGGATGGGTCGGCGTCGATCTCTTCTTCGTGCTTTCCGGGTTCCTGATTACCGGGATCCTGTCCGACACCAGGAACTCGGGACGGTACTTCCGCAACTTCTACGCTCGCAGAATCCTGCGCATCTTCCCGCTCTACTATGGATTTCTGATCGTCTGGAGCCTGTTCCTGGCCTTGTCCCCGGCCTTCACCCTCGCGCAGGCGCGAGGATGGCAGGCGACCCAGTGGTGGTACTGGCTATACGCGGCCAACTTCCACCTCGCCTTCACGCCCGGTGCCGCGCCGGGCGAGCCCACCGTCTTCTGGTCCCTCGCGGTGGAGGAGCAGTTCTACCTGCTCTGGCCCATCGTCGTCGCGACCGTGGATCGACGTCGTCTCGCCGCGGTCTCCCTGGCCCTGATCGCGACCGCGTTCCTGCTGCGAGTCGCCTGGTACGCGATGGGGCCGGCCGGGGCCTATCCGGAGGCGTTGTACTTCATCACTCCCGCGCGGATGGACGCACTGGCGACCGGCTCGCTCCTCGCCATCCTGTGGCGTGAACCTGCCAGCCGGCCGTGGCTCACCCGGACAGCCGGACCTCTGGCCACATGTACGACGGCCGTCCTGTTGTCCTGGCTGGTCTGGGACCACGGTCTCCGGAAGGAGGCACCTGTGGTGCAGACTGCCGGCTACACTCTGCTCGCCGTCACGGCCGGCGCCTGGCTCCTGCTCAGCATCAGCTCCGAGGCCAGTCGGCCCTGGCGCCGGATCCTCGCCCACCCCGCGCTGCGATTCTTCGGCTGGTACAGCTACGGGATCTACGTCTGGCACGAACTCGTCTATCATCTCTCACGGAACGTCGCCTGGATCGCACACCCGCCCCGCTGGCTCGGTTCCCGTGTGCCCGCCTCGATCGGCGTGTGGATCGTGCTTACGATGATTACCACGGGCCTGGCGGTCTTGAGCTGGCATGGATACGAGCGTCACTTCCTCCGGCTCAAGTCGATCTTCGCGTACCATCGGCCGGTCAGCCGCCCGGATGACCCTGTGCCGGGGTCACCGGCTCCCCTGCCAGTTCGAGAATCCGGTCAATGACGTAGCGCTGGGTCTCCGGCTGAAGTCCCACCGAACACGGCAGGCTGAGGGCTTCCCGGTTGAGCCGTTCCGCCACCGCTCCGCCAAGGGTCGGCGACCCCGCGTGCGCCGGGGAGCAGTGGAGTGGCTGCCACAACGGACGGGTCTGGATCCCGCGCATCGCCAGCCGGGTGAGGAGTTCGCGGGAACTCACCGGCGCGCGGGCATCCAGTAGAATGGTGTACAGCCAAAACACGCTCCGGGCCCAAGGCGCCTCCGGCATCAATGTGACGCCCGGAAGGTTGCCGAGGGCCGAGGCATAGAGCTCTGCAATCCGGCGCTTGGCCCCCAAGCACTCGTCGAGCCGCTCCATCTGGGCCAATCCGATCGCCGCCAGCACATTGGTGAGACGGTAGTTGTAGCCGACCTCGGTGTGCACGTACTCGATCGGATCGGCCTTCGCTTGGGTCGTCAGGTACCGCGCCCGCGTAGCCCAATCCAGCCGGTCCGTCACCAGCATCCCGCCGCCGCCTGTCGTGATCAGCTTGTTCCCGTTGAAGCTGAAGCAGGCGACGTCGCCGAGGTGCCCCACCGGCGTGCCGCGGTAGGTCGCGCCCAGGCTCTCGGTGGCATCCTCGATAACGGGAACGTCGTGTTCCCCGGCTGCGGCCAGGATCGGAGCCAGATCGACCGGATGGCCCAGCGCGTGCACTGGCAGGATCGCGCCGATCCGTCTGCCGGTGGAGCGGTTGACCAGCCCGCGCGGGCCGGGCACGCACGATTCGGCCAGGAACCGGCTGACCAGCGCGGAATCCATCTGCCAATAGGCCGGCTCGGCGTCGACGAAGAGCGGGTGAGCGCCGACATACCGGATCGCGTTCGCCGGCGCGATGAACGTGAGAGACGAGACGAGGACCTCGTCGCCCGGTCCGACACCGGCCACCTGCAGGGCGATATGGAGCGCCGAAGTTCCGTTCACCGTCGCCACGGCGTGGCGGGCTCCCACAGCCCCGGCCACCGCCGCCTCGAACCGGTCCACGTACGCGCCGACCGACGAGACCCAGCCGGTGTCCAGACAGCTCTTGACGTACTCCCACTCCCGGCCGGCGATGGCCGGCTCACACAGCGGCACCGAGGGTGGAGCGGACGGGGCGATCGACCGGCTGGCGCTCAATTGCGATACCTCGCTTCGGTGTAGTCTCCCACGGCGCCCGAACGCACGAGGTCGACGACTTCACGGATCCCATCCGCCACGGTCCGGGTGGTTTGGAAGCCCAGCCGATCGTGCAGCCGGCTGAACGACACCCGATAGTCGCGCGGATCTTCGGCCTTGTGGACGTACTCGACAGTGGCGGTCGGGGCATAAGGGCGGATCAGCTCCACCAGCTGCTGTTTCTGGTAGTTCTGATCGGTCGCGCCGACGTTGAAGACCTCGCCCCTCACTTCAGGCTCGGGTCTCGCCAGCAGCTGCACGATGGCGCGCGCCGCGTCCCGGACGTGGACATAGGGACGCCAGAACTGCTCGCCGAAGACGCGAAGGCGCCCCATCACGACCATCTCCGCAGTGAACTCGTTGACCGTCAAATCGAAGCGCATCCGGGGCGACACACCGAACACCGTGGCCAGACGGATCGCCGTGGCACAGGTGCCGTGTTCCTGGGCCAGGGCCAGCGTAGCGTGCTCGACCGCCACCTTGGTCTCGGCGTACAGCGACACTGGGGCCAGCTCGGAGGTCTCGTCCACCAATTGGGTCGGGTCCTTCATCCGCCCGTAATTGCTGCAGGTAGACGCGAAGATGAACCGCCGCACCCCGGCATTCCGGATCGCCTCCAGGAGCCGCAGCGAGGCCTCGAGGTTGACTTCGGTCGCCAGCTGCGGGTCACGAGCACAGGCCGGGTCGCCGACGATGGCCGCAAGGTGGACGACCGCCTCCATCCCGTCGAGGGCATCCCGGACTACTTCGTCCTGGCGGATGTCTCCTCGGCCGAATTCGAACCCGGGATGACTCCAGACTCCCAGCAGCGAGCCACCCCCGTGGAGCAAGGCATCCAGCACCCGCACGTGATGTCCTTGGCCCAAAAGCTCGGGGACCAGCGTCGAACCCACGTAGCCCGCGCCGCCGGTGACCAGGACGTTCATGCTAGAGTCTCACCGTCTCGACGTCGGACTGAGCACGCTCGTAGTCTTCGGCTCGTCCGATGTCGAGCCAATACTCGACGATGGGGAAGCTGACTACGGTCCGGCCCTGCTGGAGCAGCACCTGGATCAGCTCGGTCATATCGAAGCGCTCCCCTGGTGGAATGCAGCCGAGGACCGTCGGCTCGAGCAGATAGATGCCTGCGTTGACCAGGAACCGCTCGGTCGGTTTTTCCTGCAGGGCCTTTACCTGGGTGCCCTCGCACTCCACCACGCCGTAGGGGACCGTCAGGTCGTACTTGCGGACGGCGACCGTCGCGTCCGCTCGGTGCTCTCGATGGAACGCCAGGAGCGCATGGAAGTTCAGGTTGGTCAGGATGTCGCCGTTCATGACCAGCAACGGGCCCGCCGGACGGTTTACCAGAGCCAGCGCACCCGCGGTGCCCAGGGGGCGGTCCTCGTTCAGATACGTGATGTCGACCCCGAAGGCCTTGCCGTCGCCGAAGTGGCTGGCGATCCGATCTCCGAGATAGTGCGTCGTGACCCGCACGTCCTGAATGCCGGCCTCCCGCAGGCGCCGGACGGTGCGCTCGAGCAGGGGTCGGTCACCAACCGGCAGCATGGGCTTGGGCATGTCGTCGGTGAGGGGCCGCAGCCGGGTGCCGTAGCCTCCCGCCATGATGACCGCGGAGAGGGCCACCGGTTCCGCACTCACCAGGTCACTGCGCAGCCAGAGCTGCAGCAGCTCTCCCGTCGGCTGGATCAGCGGCAGCTGGTTCACCACGAATTCGCGCCCATGATTCATCAAGGCCAGCGCGTCGGCCGGGGTAGTATCGGGCCCGCCGGTGAGGGGAGCCCGATTGGCGACCCGGTGACAGGGCTCGTCCAGCCGCCCGCCGGCCAGGATGTGACGCCGGATGTCGCCGTCGGTGACGACACCCAGCAGTCGCCGGTCCTCTCGCGCCAGCAGGAGCATGCCCGTGCCCGCCTCTTCGAGACGCGCCAAGGCATCGGCGATGGGGAGATCGGGGTCGGTCATCACCTGGGCCAGCCGCGTGGCCATCAATTCGGGTTCCATGGCGCTGCTCTCCTAACCGCTGGCCGCCGGATGGCGGCAGGGAGTTCCAAGGCGTGTGCCGATCGGCCAGGCGGGGGTGTAGGGACTGCCGTCCCGCTCCTGCACTTCCTGCAGCAGGAGGGCGGAGTCGCCGGTCTTGACCAGTACACCACCCTCCTCCCGTCCGACAACCTGGCCGGGCGTAGCCAGGTACTTGGGCCACTCCGGGTCGCAATACGCCCGCCATACCGTGATCCGCCGCTCGCCGCGGAGCGTGCGGGCACCAGGCCCGGGCCGGGTGATGGCGCGCACCTTGTTGTGCAAGTTGACGCTGCTGTCGGACCAGTCGAGCCACTCGTCGCCCTCGCTCCGGCCGGCGAAGTAGGTCCCGGTCTTGGGCTGCGGGGTGCGCGTGTACCGGCCTCCCGCCACGAGGTCCAGCGCGTCGATCACCAGTGACGGCAGGGCCTGAACGGCCCGACACAGCACGTCCCCGTAGCCATCCGTCCATCCGATCGGGACCCGCCGCTGCAGCAGCAAGTCTCCGGTGTCGATCCCTTCGTCCACGAAGTGCGCGGTGAGCCCCAGGTCCCGTTCGCCGTTGATGATTGCCCAGTTGATCACATTCCGGCCGCGATAGAACGGCAGCATACCCGCGTGGAAATTGAGAAACCCGAGGCGCGGCAGGTCGAGCAAGGCCCGGCGAAAGATCTGGTTGTAGGCGATGGACAGGCCCAGATCCGGCGCCCAGGTCCGGAGCTGTTCCAGGACCGGAGGGTCGTTCACGACTCTCGGCTGCAGGACCGGGACGCCGAGTTCCCGGGCGGCGTCCATCAGGGATCCGTCGCTCGGCTGGCGCCGCAGCACGACGCCGAGAGCGCGATGCGGCGTGTTCCGCAGCGCGAGCAGCGTCTCCGCAGCCCAGGCCCCATCCCCGAAGAGGACTACGCCCAGTCCCGTCGTCATGCCAGATCCGCCCACTCCAGCTCCTCCTCGGGCGCCACGTCGCGCGTGAGCCGGCGTCCCACGACGTAAGTGAGCTCGTCGGGCTGGATGCCGGTGCCGGGCCGCTTGAACTCCACGTCCCCGGCGGTGATCCGCTCACCACTCTTGAGCGCCCTGACCGCGACCATTCGACGGCGGAACACCTTGCGCTTCTCCAGCTCGGCCGTCCCCATCACCCTGGCCGCGCTGCCCATGGCCGCGAAGACCGCGCGAGCCCCGTCCACCAGGGCGCGCAGCTCCACGGGGTCGGCCGAGATGGCATGGTCCCACCCTTCCAGCTCGCGGCTCAGGGTGAAATGCTTCTCGATGGCGCAGGCGCCCAGCGCCACCGCGGCCAGAGGCACGGGCGTGCCTAGGGTGTGATCGCTGTAGCCGACCGGCACGTCGAAGGCCTGCCGCCAAGTAGCCAGCATCCGGAGATTGACCTGCTCGGGCGGACAGGGATACGACGACACGCAGTGCAGCAGCGCGACCGGTCCGGAGCCGGCGTCCCGCAGCGCGGCCAGTGCGCGCTCGACCTCGCCCAGAGTCGCCATTCCGGTGGACAGGAGCACCGGCTTTCCGGTCCGGCCGACGGAGTCCAGCAGTGGGAGATGGTTCACGTCCATGGACGCGATCTTGTACGCCGGCACCTCCAGCGACTCCAGCAGGTCCACTTCCGCGTGTGCGAAGCAGCTGGCGAACCACACCACGCCGCGGGCCCGGCAGACCTTGGCCACCGTCCGCAGCCCTTCACTGCCCAGCTGGTAGCGCTCCACCGCCTCCTCCAGCGAAGGTGCGGCGCCGTTTTGGCGATACCTCGTATTGCGCTGGTATTCGGCCCGGGAGATCAGCGAGTCCTTGGTCCAGGACTGGAACTTGACGGCGTCCGCTCCGCTCTCAACGGCGGCATCGATCAGACGGCGGCAGAGATCCAGATCGCCATTATGGTTCGCGCCGATCTCAGCGATCACGTAGGGCGAGTGCGCCGGGCCGATCGCCCGTCCCGAGATAGTCAGCTCCTCCACACGTCCTCCAGCTCGGGATGGGCGACACACCACCACCACACGTACTCGGCCGGGAGCCGGTTCAGCGCCGCCAGGTAGCGCTCCAGCACGGCGTCCGAATTCACGATGGCGCGGTGGAATTGCTCTACTCTGGCCCGGGCAAGCTCCAACGCCTCCCGTCCCGGACCGGACACTGCCGTCGCCCGGAAGAGGGCCTGATAGTGGCCGAGCACCAGATCGGTCGCGGCCCGGACACCCTCGGTCGAGAACGGTCCGATCACGCGGGCGACGTTCTGGCCGTACTGGCGGTACACCATTCGCGGCACCGGGTCGAATCCAATGGCCGCGCCACCGAGCCAGGCCCGTGAGGCCAGAAACCAGTCCATGAGCACGCAGTCCGCCGGGAGTGGCAGACAGTCAACCAGGCAGCGCGAGCGGTAGGCTGAGTTGGACAATCCGAACACGTTCGCACGGGGCAGCAGAGCGCAGGGGTCCACGCCCCGGGGCGGCCCGAACACCGGGCCGAGGTCACTCCCGCTCTCGTTCACGAGGCGCAAGGCGCAGCCGCTCAAGTCCCACCGGCCCAACGCCTCATGTGCCGCGGCGATCCGGCTGGGCTCCAGGAGATCGTCGCTGTCCGTCAGGACCACCCCGTCGTAGGCACCCACGATGCGTTCCAGTGCGTCGCTCCGGACCTGCGCGGGCGTGGCGCCCGGTCGGCCCGGCACCCAGGTGATCCGTTCCAGCCCCGGGAGGGCCTTCCCCGCGTCCGTGAGATCCCAGTCGTGCACCCCCACCCACACGTCGAAGTCCTGGTCGGTCTGCTCTGCCACCGACCGCGCCCACTCGGGCAAGTATCGCTCGACCGCCGGGTAGACGGTGGTATAGAGCGCGATGCGCCGGGCGGTCACGGTCGAGACTCCGAGCCCACCGGCGCGGCCAGCAGGATTTCGGCGAGCCGCCAATCGTCCTCGCCGTCGATGTCCACTCCGCGATACCAGGGCATCTCCCACCCGGTGCGACCGGCGGCGTGAAAGGTGCGCTCCCGCCGGAGCATCGAGGTCGCGGCCCACCACACGGCGCCGGTCGGGCAGAAGAGCGGCGGCAGGTCCTGCCCTCGGGCCTGGACGAACTGTTGGAAGACCGGCTGCAGGACTCCCGCCGAGTCTCGTTCCGCCGCCCACCAGGGATTCTGCCAGCCGAATCGGGTGACCGAGATCTGTGAAGCCGCGCCACTGTTCCGAAACGCCTGGTAGCTCGATCGGATGTCCTCGGCTCCCCGCAGCGGGCAGGTCGGCATGAGCTGCGCGAGGCAGGGAAAGCGGTCACCGGCCGGGTCCAACCGCTCGAGCGCATCCAGCGTCACCAGTGACACCGGCGTGAAGTCGTCGGCCAGGTCGGCCGACCGAAGGAAGGGCACCTCCGCGCCGGCCGCTTCGGCGATGGCTGCGATCTCCGGGCTATCCGTGCTCACCACGACTCGGTCGAACAGCTCGCTCCGGCGGGCCGCGTCAATGGTGTAGGCCAGCATCGGCTGCCCGCCGAGAAGCCGGACATTCTTTCTCGGCACGCGCTTGGATCCGGCCCGCGCGGGGATCACCGCGAGACGGGGCTCCTCATGTACCACCACGCGGTCAGCCATCCGCGGCCTCCATCAGGGCGCCGGCCGGGGGGGAGACGAAGACCGGCGGGGCCCCCTGTGTCTCCCAGAGCATCCGGTAAGTCGGGCAGATCGTGAGGAGCTGTTCGTGGGTGCCGAACCCGACCATCCGGCCGGTGTCGAGTACCAGGATCCGCTCCGCCTTCCGCAGCGTGGAGAACCGGTGGGCGATCACGAAGGTTGTGCGGCCGGCCATCAGGTGCTCGATCGCGACCTGCACCCGCTGCTCCGAGACGGCATCCAGGCTGCTCGTCGCCTCGTCGAGGAAGAGGATCGGCGCGTTCTTGAGCAGCGCGGCGGCGATCGCCAGGCGCTGCTTCTGCCCTGCCGAAATGCCCCGTGCCCCGCGCCCGACGCCCAGGAGCGTGTCGTAGCCCTGCTCCATGGCCAAGACTTCGTCGTGGATGTTGGCCGCCTTCGCGGCGGCGATCACCTGCTCAATTGACGCGGCCGGTCGACCGAACCGGATGTTGTTGGCGACGGTGTCCATGAAGAGCAGCGGCTCCTGGAGCACGATGCTGCTCCGGTCCATGAGATCGGCATGGCGGATGGCGCGCAGGTCGACCCCGTCCAGGTAGATTCCGCCCCGGCTCGGATCGTAAAACCGGAGGAGCAGGGAGATCAGCGTGGACTTGCCGGCTCCCGATGGACCCACGATCCCGACGGTCTCGCCCCGATGGAAGGTGGCGGACACACCCTCGAGCACCGGCCGGTCGCGATAGGCGAACCCGACGTCCCGCAGCTCGATCACCGCGGGAGCGGTGGGCAAGGGCCGGGCACCGGGCTGATCCTCGATCTCGGCCGGTTCGCGCATGATGGTCTGGATCCGGTCGAGGCTGGGAATGACGCTGCGAATGGTCCCGTACAGCTGGACCAGGCCGACGATGGGGGAGTACACCGCCATCATGGCGATCATGAGACCGAGCAGCGCCTGCCAGGACAGTGCCCCGCTGGCGACGTCCCGCCCCCCCATCACCAGCATCAGCGCAAGGCCGAGACCCGACACCGCCTCCAGCAGCAGACGCGCCATCCCCTTCTGCACCGCCTGCCTGATAAGGTGATGATGGAGTTCCCGGGCCAGCTCCTGCGCCCGAGCCACCACCTGGGCCTGCCCGCGGTTGACCTTGATCACCCGGATCGCCGTGGCGACCTGATGGAAGCTCTGGTGCAGCGTGGTCACCGCCTCGCGCTCGCCCCGGGCCGCCTCGGTGATGCTCAGGCCGAACCGGTAGGCCGGCAGCACCCCGAGCGGCACGGAGACCAGTCCGATGATGGCAAGGCTTGGGCTCATCATCCACGCCGCCGCGGCCAGGCCCGCCAGCTGGGAGAGGTAGAGCACGGCTTTCCCCACCTCGAGCGTGACCGCGCGGATGCCCTTGAGGTCGTAATAGGAGGCCATTACCACGTCGGCCTGACTCGTTCGATCGAAGAAGCGGATCGACAACTTGAGGAGCCGAGTGAGGACCTCCAGCATCGACTCGGTTTCGACCCGGTAGGCGAGGTGGACCGACAGTGTCTCCGCCGCGAAGCTGCTGAACGACCGCAAAACCCAGACGCCAAGAATGAGCAGCGCGCCGCCCAGCAGTGATCCCAGCGCGACGTCCTGGGGGGTGCCGAAGCTCTCCAGGACGTGACGCAGGGTCCAGATCAACAGCCCCTGCAGGGTGCCCTGGATCAGGGTCGCGGTGAGAAACCCGGCGGCCAGCAACGGCCGTCGCCTCATCGCGCGGAGACCGATTCCGAGGGCCTGCAGGACACCAGGCGAGGTCGGGGGAGTGCCGCTCGCCTCAAGCACGGGCCGCCCGGGCGGTGGAGGGTGTGTTGAGCAGCAGAGCCAGGCTGATCCACTGCCAGACGAAGTGACTGTTGTCTCCCTCCCCCAGGCAAAAGCGCTGCCACCGCGTCCGCACCGCCGCCGGCTCTAGCCAGGTCCCGCCCACTGCCTGCAGCGCGCTCTCGATCCCGGTCTCCGCCCATTCCCGCAGCGGCCCACGCAACCACTCCCGCTGGGGTGTCTGCACCGGGCGCTTGGGGGCTTCGGCCAGTCCTTCCGGCATGAGCTCGCTGGCGATGCTGCGGAGCAGATGTTTGCCCTGATCTCCCACGATCTTGCGCTCGGGCGGCTGGCGCAGCGCGAGCTCGACCAGACGGTGGTCGAGGAACGGCTCCCGCAGCTCCTCGGCCTCGCGCATCGAGACCCGATCGTTGAACCGCAGCGCCCGGGGGAGCTTGGTCTGGCACAGGTCGCGGTACTGCGCGTTGCGCAGCGCATCGGGGAAAGGTCTCGGCGCATCCAGCGGCGGGACCAATTGCGACAGCTCCGGCGTCAAACAGTCCGCATGGGTCGCTGGGCTGCGACTTCCCTGGATCAACCCCGGCGTGCCGCCGCGCAGCGCCTCCCGGTAGTAGTCGTAGCCGGCCCACTGCTCGTCCATGCCCTGGCCGTCGAGCAGCACCGTCACGCCGCGGGCCCGCGCTTCCTCGAAGACCCGGGCGTAGGCCAGTGTCGGGATGCCGCCGAAGGGCTCGTCCTCGACCTCCTGCACGGACTCCGCCAGCGCGGGCACCTGATCCGGAGACAGCCGGCACACGGTCAAAGGGTGGCGGGTGCGGGCCAGCGCCCGTTCGACCCAGGGCAGCTCGTCGTAACGAGGGTCCCCGGTCACGAAGGTGAAGGCCTGGACGTCGTCCTCCGGGCCCCGGACGGCGGCGACGAGGCCGAGCAAGGTGGCCGAATCGACCCCCCCGCTGAGGCTGATGCCGACCGGAACGTCCGAGCGGAAGCGTAGCCGGATCGTCTCCCGGAGCAGGCCGGTGTACTCCTCGCGCACCTCACCGACGGACCGGCCGTCCCACTCCTGGCCGACCCGATCCGCTACGTCGTACCACCGCGTGACTCGGTACCGGGCGCCCTGCCAGTCCAGGAAGGCCCCCGCCGGCAGACGAGTGACGCCGTCCCAGAAAGTGCCGCCGTCGTGGTCACACACACCGGACGCCAGGTAGGCGCCCCACCTGCCCGCGTCGGGGACGCGGGGGACGCCGGCCGCCCACAGGGCCTTGATCTCGCTGCTCAGGACCAGGGAGCCGTCGGGGCTCGCGTGGTAGTACAGGGGCTTCACGCCGAAGCGGTCCCGGGCCGCGAGCAGCCGCTGTTCCCGATCGTCCCACAGCAGAAAGGCGAACATCCCAATCAGTCGGTCCAGGCACGCCGTCCCCCAGCGCAGGTAGGCCGCGAGGATGACCTCGGTGTCGGTCCCGGTCATGAACGGGTAGTCGCCCAGCTCGGCCCTCAGCTCGAGGTAGTTGTAGATCTCTCCATTCAGGACCAGCTGCAGCCGACCGTCGGGAGTGGCCATCGGTTGCCGGCCGGCGGCGGAGAGATCGATGATGCTGAGGCGGTTGTGTCCCAGGGCGGCGCGGCCCGAGGGGGCCAGGAACACGCCCTCGTCGTCCGGCCCGCGATGGCGCTGCGCCTCGACCATAGCGCGGAGCCCGGAGGGCTGACAGCCCGGACCCACCATGCCGGAGATGCCGCACATGGTCAGATCACTCCTAGGTGCAACATCATCTGCTCGGCCCGGACCCAGTCCTCGGGATCGTCGATGTTCACACTCCGCTCCGGTGCCATGGGATACCCCACCAGCCGTTCTCCGTACAGGCTGTCCTGGCCCAGCACGACGCGGGTCCGGGTCACATAGACCGAGCCCTCCCGATGGACCGCGGCGGGCAGCTGCTGGCGACAGGGTATCGGTGTTCCGGCGCCGGTACTGAGCCGCAGCAATCCAGTCTCATCGGTGAGGTAGACCCAGTGTGGGTTGTGCTCCGGCGGCACCGGCAGGGTCGTCATGACCGCGTCGGCACCGCTGCTGAGCAACAACCCGATGCATCCGTCGATGTCCTCGGTCGAGCGGAGCGGGCTGGTGGGCTGCAGCAGGCACACCGCGTCGTAGTCATCACCCATCTTGGCGAGGCATCGCAGCGCGTGCTGAACGACGGGGAGCATCGGCGTGTCGTCGTGGGCGAGGTGGGCCGGCCGCAGGAACGGCACGTCGAGTCCACATCGCCGTCCCAAGGTGGCGATCTGCTCGTCCTCGGTGCTGAGCACCGTGCGGCTCAGCTGCTGGCAGGCCAACGCCGCCTCCGCCGTGTACTGCAGCAGGGGCTTCGCCCCAAGCAACCGCAGGTTCTTGCCGGGGATGCCCTTGGAGCCGGCCCGCGCCGGCACCAGCCCGAGGACGCGGAACTGCGGCATCGCTCCGTTCGATCGATCGCTCATGTCGCCAGCCCCACGATCGGGCGGGCCGCGCAGCGGGGGTCGATGTCGCGCGCGTACTCGGCCATCATGCCGGTCTCGAAGTTCCGCCACATCCGGCAAACCGCCTCCGCGCCGTCACCCCGTGGATGCCGGGGTAGGGCCCGCTGAACGTGGGCCGGACATAGTGAAAGTTCACAGCGACAAGCATCAGTAGCAGAGCCTCTTCTCGATCCGCAGCGGCACCTCGGCCAGCAACTCCGCGATCCGCGGCCCGGCGCGCCCGTCGCCATACAGGGTGTCGGTGGGATAACGGCCATTCGAGAGATGCCGCTGAATCCCGCTCAGGATCTCGCCACGGTTGTGCTCCACGTCCAGCAGGTTGGCTCCCCGGTCGCGCCCGGTCTGGCGCGAGCCGATGTTCACCGCCGGCACGCCCAGGTAGGCGCACTCGCGCACCCCGACGCTCGAGTTGCCGACGAGGCAGCGGGCCCCGTAGATCAGGCGGAGGAAGTCTTCCGGCGCCATGTTCTTGAAGAAGTGGAATCGGCTCGGCCGTAGCTGCTCCCGGTAGGCCCGAATGCCGTTGGAGGTGCCGTCCGTCCCGGCGTCCATGTTGGGCCAGAACCAGAGGACCGGCAGACCGGCGGCGTCGGCCGCGTGCAGCGTCTCGGTCACCTGCTGCCGCGCCAGCTCGTATTCCGTAGTGACTGGATGCTGCATCACCACCAGGTACCCCTCCGAGAGGTCCAACCGCTGCCCCACACCTCCGTAGCGCTCAAACGGGTCGAAGTCGAGGTTCGGCCGGCAGAGCATTTCAGCGGCGAGATCGATCGACGGACAGCCGGTGGTGAACACGGTGGCCGGGTCTTCGCCCATCCGCACCACCCGTGCGGCCGCGCGCTCGCTGGCGACGAAGTGGAGGTCGGCCAGCTTGGTGACGGCGTGCCGCACCTTTTCGTCGATCGAGCCGGTCACTTCGCCACCCTGCACGTGGGCCACCGGGATGTTCATGTACGCGGCGGCGATCGCGGTGGCGATGGTCTCGAACCGGTCCGCCACCGTCACGATCACGTCCGGGCGCAGGTTCCCGAAGACGGTCGCCAGCTCGAGCAGCCCCAGCCCCGTGGTTTTGGCCATGGAAACGAGATCCCCGCCTTCCAGCACCATCGGTACCCGGGCAGAGACCTCGAAGCCGTCGTTTTCGATGGTACGAACGGCGGTGCCGTACCGCTCCAGCAGGGCCGAGCCCGCCACGACCAGCTGCAGGTCCAAGTCCTGCCGGTCCCGGATCGCGCGCATGGCGGTCTTGATCCGGCTGTAGCTCGGCCGAGCCGTGATCACGACACACACTTTGCGCTGGCTCATGGCTGCACCACGTCGGCGGGATCCAGCAGTTCCCCGGCGCCGATCGCCCGGACCAGGCGCGCGCCCAGCAGCTCGGGCAACCGGGCGGGTGGCAGACCGGTGCCCGGCTTGCGAACGTCGAGGTCTTCCTCCCGCAGCACCGCGCCTGCCGGGAGGTCCACCCGGGCGACCACGCTCTTCATGAACGTCTGCCGAAGCGGGGTGAGGGTCTCCGAGGCCGCGTCCTTGTCCACTGGACTGGCCAGCATGCGCTCGATCCAGCGGATCCCATCGACCACCTGACGCAGCTCTGCCGTGGTCACGGAGGCGACGACGTCCGGGCCATACATCTCACGACTCAGCGTGACGTGCACTTCCACGACGCGCGCGCCCAGGGTCGCCGCGGCGAGCGAGGGATAGATCGTGCCGGAGTGATCGGACAGACCCACGGCGCAGGCGTAACGCCTCCCCAAGTCGGCCAGGAGATTGAGGCCGACCTGCTCCGGCGGGCAGGGATACGCCGAGGTACACTGCAGCACCGCGAGGGGAACGCCGGCTTGGCGGACCCGGGCAACCGCCTGGTCGATCTCCTGGAGTGGGCTCATCCCGGTGGAGAGCAGCACCGGCAAGCCGGTGTCGAGCACCCGGTCGAGCAGGCGGAGGTTGGTGATCTCGCCCGACGGGATTTTCCAGGCGGCCACGCCGACCCGCCGAAGCAGGTCGACGGCCTCGAGCGAGAATGGGGAGCTCAAGAAATGGAGTCCGCGCGCCTCCGCGTGCTCCCGGAGCCCGCGCCATTGGGCCTCCGTAAACTCCATGCGTTGCCAGTACGCGAAGCGGGTGTCGTCCTGCGGGCTGAATCGCACCCGCCAGGGCTCGGCCGGCGTGCTCTCCGCCGCGGCGATGTGGGTCTGAAACTTCACCACCTCGGCCCCGGCCGCCGCCACGGCGTCGACGTAGGCGTGCGCCAGTCCGAGGCTGCCGTCGTGCGCTTGGGCTACCTCGGCCACCACGACACAACCGCGTTCCCGAGCCAGTCGGCCGGCGAACCAGCCGCCGGCGACGCTCGGTCTGGGTGCTTCGTCACTCACCACGTCGGCCATCCGCGCTCAGCGAGTCCGGCCCCGCGGCTCGCCGGGCGACCATGGTGGTCGCGGCCGGAGCCGGGAAGCGACAACCGGCTTCCTCTTGGCTCGCCACAGGCAGGACCACAGGTGCCCGGCATCGAGCGGAGAAAACCGGATCGGACTCTCATGAAAGTCGGTATCTGGTCTTGCTGATGATGGCCCCGATTCATCGAGCCCGCAATGGGGGCTCGGGCGGTGCGCAGGAGGGCCCGAATCTCGAAGTGAGATATTGGTTGCACGAGACCAGGAAGGCGTTTGCTACACAATGGTTTGCGGCCGACAGCTGCAGTGCTTTGCACTCACCGTCCAGCCCGCATGGGCTGGTCGTCACCTGCCGGACTTGTCGGAGTGAGGTCGTCTGGACCGGCTAGCGGGAAGCTAGCACCGGAGCGCCATACCGACCACCAGGCGGCCCCGGCGCTCGTGCACCACGTTCTGCCCAAAGTATACCTTGCCGTCGCGCTTCCGGAAGGTGGCGAGCGTGCGGAGCGGCTCGACGCCGCGTTCCGTCGTCTCCTGATCCGTGGTGGTCAGCACACACCGATCGCACGGCTTCACCGCCCTGAACTGTAGCTCGCCGATGGCGAACGTCTTCAGCTCGTCCTCACCGAAGGCGGCCCCCCCGCGGATCACCAGATTGGGCCGGAAGCGATTCATCGGGACCGGCACCGTCATCCGGCCATTGAGCTCGGCCAGCGACTCCTCCGACAGGAGCAGGAAGGGATAGGCATCGGCGAAGCTCACCCGTGCGGTCGCAGGCGCGTACGCCTGCCCCGCTGGCCGCCAGGTGCTGTCCGGGATGTACACCACCGCCACGGTGACCCCCAACAGGGCGGAGAACCATCGCGCCGCCGCCTCACCCTGCCAGAGGGCAGCGCATATGTCGCCCCAGATGGTCACCGTGGTGGTGACGGCCTCGCCCGGCCGGAGCGGGAGGACGAGGGGATCGAGCCCGGGGGCACGGACGACCAATCGCTCGCCTTCGATCGCGGGCCGCGCGAGCGCGAGCCGTGGGTGGGTACGCTGGGTGACCATCCGGCCTCGCGAATCGACCACCATCCAGCGGCGGTCGTAGCGCAGGCCGAAATCGTCCACCGCCCACTCCTGGGCTGCGATTCCGCCTACGGACTTGATGGGATAGACGTTGAGTGCCGAAAGGATGGGTGCGGGCATGGCGCAATCTAGCGCCAGGCCAATCGCTTCACATGCGCTCCGGCCTCCGATACATTTCGCCAGCTTCGCCGCCTCTCGTGCGATCACCCCGACCACTGCGAGCTGTTCGATGACCGTGCCGAAGCGGACCCGGTCCGACTTGGCCGCCGACGCCCTCGGCTCGTCGGACCGTCTGGTCTCGGAGGTGGTGCCGATCCACAGCGCCAGGCCGTACCTGCAGGTCGATCGGGCCGAATCCCTCTCCCGCCGACTGAGAGGGCCTCGCTAAGTGCCGGCCCGTCCGGTGATTTCGGTGGTGACCATCTTCCTCGACCCCGGACCCTTCCTCGAGGAAGCAATCGAGAGCGTCCGGCAGCAGACCTTTCGCAACTGGGAGCTGCTGCTGGTGGACGACGGCTCGAGCGACGGGAGCAGCGAGGTCGCCCGGCTGGCCGCCGAGGCCGAGCCGCACCGGGTGCGCTACCTCGAGCACGCCAAGCACGCCAACCGCGGGATGAGCGCGTCACGGAACCTCGGCTGCCTTCATGCGCGCGGCACCTATGTGACCTTTCTCGACGCCGACGACGTGCTGCGCCCGCAGGCGCTGGAGACGCTGCTCTCGACCCTCCGCACCGCCCCGCGCGCGGCGATGGCGTACGGTCCGGTGGAGTACTGGTATAGCTGGGCCGGGCCCCGGGCCGCCCGCGGCGACTTCGTGCAGCGTCTTGGCGTGGCCGCACCCGCGCTGATCGAGCCTCCGGCGCTGCTCCTCCGGTTCCTCCGACGTCGGGCAAGCGCGCCGTCGGGGATGATGGTGCGCGCGGACGTGATCCGGGAGGTGCGCGGTTTCGAGGACGCCTTTCGGGGGATGTACGAGGACCAGGCCTTCTGCGCCAAGGTCTGTCTTCGTCGGCCGGTGGTCACGACGGCCGCATGCGTCTATCGCTACCGCCAGCACCCCGGCACAAGCAGCTCGCGCGCCTATCGCAGCGGCGAGCCCGATTTCGGGCGGACCAGCTTCCTGCAGTGGCTGGGCGGCTATCTGGGCCGGGAAGGCAACGAGGACCTGAAAGTGCGGGATGCGCTGCGGCGAGAGCTCTGGTGGGCGCGGCACCCGCGCCTGCACGGGTTGCTGCGCCGGGCGCGCCGGCTACGTCGAAAGCTGGCCGGCCGGCTCCGACCTCCCCGCGGGCCCCGCTCCGCGCGGGCTTAGCTGGCGGCCAACCCGGCGAGCACGCCGCCGACGACCTGGGGCCCATGGCCGGAGGGGCGTTATCGCGGAGTGACTGACCCTACTGAAAGCCTATCCCGACGCGGCGGTGTCGGCGGATAGCTTCGCGCTGTCTCTGGTTCCGACGGTGGGAAAGCCGCTCGTCCGGCCTTGACGTCCAGAGCAGCCCGTCCGAGGCGAGCACTGCAGCGACCCCAGGCACCTCGAGCAGGCGGCGGGACAACTGGGTCGCGATCCATTCATGGCCGACGACGCCGTGGTGGCTGTGCGGATGGCTCTCCAGGAACAGTCGGTCGAGTGAGTCGCTTGGGAGTCTCCGAAACTCCTCCACCAGGTCCACGAACAGGTAGCCGTCACGAGCCGCGGCCTCAGCCAGCCAGCGGCGCAAGCGATCCGACCCGGTGTCCTTCCAGTCCACGGGGATCGGGAGGAAGACCACGACCAGCGTGCTGTGCTTGCTCCGATTGAGGCGGGCGAGGCCCCGGAACATCCGGTCGGCGACCGGCCACATCGCGCTGTCGCCCTCTTCCGCGGCCTTCACGGATGAACCGGTGAATCGGCGCCTGACGCCCTGCTCCAGTTGCACTATTTGGAGTCGTGCGAGCAACGGGCGCTTGGCGGCCAGGTACGCCGCCAGTCGCGGCATCCGGTAGGGCCAGCGCGGCACCGGCACGTTGTCCACCACCAGCGAGTCGCCGACCGCCCGGAGCACCGGCTTCCCGAAGCCTTGAAAGCTGCGGCGCGCCGCTCGCCGGAAGTCCTCCAGAATCACGGCAAAGATCTGCACGTCGTGGTCCAGGTGCTCGGCGTCTCGCTTGTACCAGAGGTACGCCTGATCCGCCCCGTATCCCCCTTGCCCCATGTTGACGGTTTCGAGACCGTGGATTCGATGCTCGAGCAGCGCGCACCAGGTATGATCGTTGTCCACGCCATAGCCGAGGGTAAACGAGTCCCCCGAGCAGATGGCGCGCGCGCGACCCGGGGGGACGCGCGGGGTGATCGCATGATCGTTGCGAAAGCCCTGGCTGTTGGTCCGCAGGTAGACGCCCGGCGCGTACAGGTCGTGGTCGTAGAAATCGGGCCGGTTCACCCAGCCCAGCAGCGTGTCG